>R22__coassemble_38_pt1 | contig 118952 bp, 96 predicted proteins | sample R22__metabat2_low_PE_006 | metagenome-assembled genome bin R22
GCAACCCAACGGCTGCGATGGAAGGAGAAGTACAGCCCAGATGAAATAACCCAGTGCACCCAATGCAAGGCAACCACTACACCCTATGCAAGGCAGACACAGCCCAGATGCAATCACCCACTGCCCTCGTTGCAAGGAAACCACTGCACCCGATGCAAGGCAACCGACATACCACTGCCCGACGTTTCCGCAATACGCCAAACCCCGATTATACCATTACACCTTTATACCATTACACCATTACACCTTTACACCTTTACACCTTTACACCATTACACCTTTACACCTTTTATACCTTATATCATACACCCTACCGGATAAATGAAAGGAATCATTGCGCTTTTGCAGTCTGCGGGAGAGGAATGAAAAGGTTGGAAGTCAAAGGGGAAAATTTTGTCATGAAACCGAAAATTTCGAAAGTTTTGCCGCGCGGCTCATTTGCATATTTATAAGGTTCATTTTTTGGGGCGATGACGTCATTTCGCCTTTTTCCTATTCTCCCATGGAAGCATCCATGACATGGATTGCTTCGTAGCACTGTGTAGAGCGATGCAGATGGTGCACCGGATTGCAGAGAACAGTGCGAACGGAGTGCCAGATTGTAGAGCGCTGCAGATGGTGCGCCAGATTGCAGAGAACAGTGCGAACGGAGTGCCAGATTGTAGAGCACTGCAGATGGTGCGCCGGATTGCAGAGAACAGTGCGAACGGAGTGACAGATTGTAGAGCGATGCAGATGGTGCGCCGGATTGTGAAGAGTACCCATGGAGGGAGCCGAACATGGAGACGACGGAAGGAGCATGACGATTGGTGTAATGGTGTAATGGTGTAATGGTGTATTCGCCTCTCCGCATATATTCGTTTATATATATATAATATATATATAATATATAATTAATAAAAGAAAGAAACTTCGCAAAGAAAGAAAATTTAATCATCTTTCAATCAATATGTTATAACAAATATCCATACTACCACACCCCGTGATGACTTTTACTTTTGACGCATGATTTTCCACACAGCTTTTGCCCCTTGATTATACTTTTTGTGCATTTGTCCGGCATTTTTCCCAATCGTCCATACCCCCATGATACCATTATATCCTTAATACCTTTTTTTATGTTGGTCCGGCTTTTTTTCGCAAATGTCCAACCCCCCATTATACCATTACACCATTACACCTTTACACCTTGGAGTATCGTTTTTCGCTGATTTTCTTGCAGTAATGGAAAAGTCTTTCTACCTTTGTCGACACCATTGAGAAAAACAAGACGTTTCTTCACCGAAAAACCACCTATTGATATGAGCAAAAGAAGAAAGAAAGCCGACATTCTTGAATTGTATATTTTCGACATCGTGTGGGCTGAGCGCAAGGGCGTTGGCGGTGTAGCCATCGCTGCTTTCTCAGGCGATACGGTCGACACGGTACCCTTCTACCTTATTGAAAACGTCCGTCGCCCGGGCATCACCCTCTACGACACGCTGCCCAAGGGTACCGTGCTCTACGAGGCCACGCTTGAAGAGAAACTCCACGCCTACGAACTGTTTGTCGAGAAGTTCGGCCCCTCCGACACGCTGTTTCCCGATATCCTTCCCATGGCCGACAGGAATCTGGGCTGCCTGCGCGAGAAGTTCGACGAACTCGCCCGCGCCACCATGCTCCGGGGGACCGGGTACGAAGCGGTAGGCCAGTTCGCGGACTACAAGGAGTGGCAGCTGCGGCCCATGCTGGAGCACATGATGGCCACCATCAGCACCTATGAACTGGAAAAGGCCGAGGCCCAACGTCGTCTGGACATGATGCAGGCCAGGATAGCGCAACTTGAAAAACAACTCACCCCCATCCCGTCCGAGCCATGAACGACCAGGAATGTCTTGATAGAATCATCAACGCCGCGCAGTTCTACTTCTGCAGTAATCCGACCAACGCGACGTTCCTCGTGTATCTGTTCAACAAGGCGGGATACCACGACAAGGCGCTCGAATTCAACGATTGGATCGAGGGGCGCATAGAGATGCTCAACCGGCAACTGGCCAATGTACAGAAGCCCGCATACAGTGAGTTGGCCAAATCAATCAGCGGCATCTTCTTCGGCAATGTGGCTGAAGCCGAAATCTTCATCAGCAAGATCGAGCACATGAGGGACAAGGAAATCACCGACCTCGTGAACCAATACATCCGGCAACGGAAAATCAATGATGCGAGGTGTCGCATCGACCTCTGGAAGCCGCTCCACGATGCGGGAAAATACCATGCGACCATAGATAATTGGCGAAAACAAGTCAGATAGAAAAGGAACGATTCCTGCGAAATTCCTTTTCCATTCCTTATTGATATATACTTGCTATTCAGGCTGCGAACATCTCGCAGCCTTCTTTTTTCTCCCCGTTTTCACGTTCTACCTTTGACGTGAAAATCATGCTCACAGACTTTCTGGGAGCAGTTTTTCAAGATATCTTTTTTATTAACATTTAATTTTTAAATTAATGATTAAAACAAAATTACTTAGAAAATTCGATTGGTACTGCCGGGCGAATGACAACGTTCCCAAGGCATGTACCATCGAAAAGTTCCAAAACCTGCTCGACGCCGAAGAGGTAGCCGTACTTACCGGAAAGATCCGCAAGGCTTCCACCGACGAAGAGCGCCAAAAGTTGAAAGCCCAGTTGCCAGCCATCTGCTGGCATGGGCATTGTACCTCGGAGACCCGTCGCAAGACCGACATGGTGCCCAGTGGGCTCGCCATGCTGGATCTGGATGGAGTCTTCCCCACCCCCTCTCTACCTGAAGAGGCTGCAGACGCGCTTCACAGCGCAGACCGTCCACAGTGGATTGATGACCTGATGAAGCGCATCGACAAGCAGATTGCCGAATTGGGTATCTGCCTCATCCACGTCACACCCAGCGGACAAGGACTGCGCATCGTGGGCGACATGTCGGTATTGGATTGCCACACCATCGAAGAGTGGCAGAAGAAGATGACCGTCGCACTCGACCTGCAGCAGGGAGAGGCACAGGGCTTCTACCATATCGATACCTGCGTGAAGGACCTCTCGCGCCTCTCCTTCGTAGTGCCCCGCAGCGAAGTGCTCTGCATCAACGAGGAACTGCTCTGGCAGGCTCCCTCGGAAGAGTGGACCTATGACTTCGGTGACAACGGACAGTCCTTCCAGTATGCTGCCCAGACAAATGGGCAGGACATGACCGGTAGTACAGCAGGCCCCGTTCCTACCCCAGACAGCGAAGAGGCAGATGATGCTTCCACCTTCACCTACAACGGCCACACGCTGACCGAGATTGCCGAGAAGTGGCTCCTGGTGTATGGCCGTCCTGTCATCGGTGAACGCCATCGGCGGTACTTCGAGATGGTTACGTTGTTCAAGAACATCTGCGAACGCGACCCCAAGGTGCTTTTCGCGCAGTTGCCCGACTTCGGCAAGCCTGCCGACGAGCGTTGGGCCATGGTGAACGATGCCATCCGTCGTCAGCCCGGACATGCCCTCGATCCCGACTTCCGTTCGTTCCTCATCACCTATGGGTTTAAGGAGCCCGAAAAGACGATGAGAGACATCCGACTTGAGCAGAGTACCGAGATGCTCACTGCCAAGGTACTGCAGGACGAAGCCGACCGCAAGGCGCAGGAGGCCCAGGAGCAGGAGATACTGGAAGTGGAAGCCGAAGAGATGAACGATCCGACCGATGACTGGGGACGCTATCCCAGCGTTTACAACATCTACCGTCGCATCCTGCCTCCCCATCTGCGGAAGCCTTCCGTCCTCGCCCTCGACTGCATCATGGGTACCTACTTCACGAACCTCACTGCCCAGTACATCAACAAGCAGATGGAGCGTCCCTGCTTCCACAACATCATCGTGGGACCTCCCGCGAGCGGCAAGGGCAACATCAACCACATGCACAAGTACCTCACCGCTCCCCTGAGGGACAAGGACCTCGTAAGTCTTAATCTGCACAAGAAGTACGAGGCCGAGGCTAAGCGCATGAAGGGTGCCCGTGAGCTGCCCGAAGAGCCCGATCAGCACATCCGTCTGCTCGAGATGGGTCTGTCCCATTCCTCCCTGCTCCAACGACAGTCTCAGGCAGGGGGACTGCACCAACTGATGTTCTGCACCGAATTGGACAGCCTCTACAGAGAAGGTGGCCATAAAAGGTATGACGACACCTACCGCTGCGCTTACGAGATGGAAGAGATGAGTCAATACTATCTCTGGAACGAAGGCTTCAACGGACGTGTCATCATGATGCTCAATATCCTTGCCACCGGTACACCCGAACAGTTTTCCTTTCACTACCCCAATCCTGAGAATGGACTCATCAGCCGCATCAACTGGTATCGCATAACCGAGATGTTCATCAAGGATTTCATTCCCAAGGACATGACAGAACGCGAAAAGGCCTACATCAACCGTGTCATCAACTTTGCCATGAGCCTCTCGTATGGTGAGGACGAAGACGGCAAAGAAATCATCCTTCCTCCCAAGGATATCACCAAGGAGATGGAGTTCATGATTCCTGTTTGTCAGAAGTTCCTCAACGAGCAGCTCACGAAGGCCAGCAACAGCATGGATCAGAGCCGCGACCAGTTCCGTAAGCGCATCGCCATCGACATGTACCGTGGTGCCATGGTCGACTGGGGCTGCGCCTTGGGCAAGCTTGACGACCGACGTCGGAAAATCATCAGCGAATTCCGTCTGGCGAAGGCAGAAGAGATGATCGAGACCAAGGTTGCCGAATTCGGCGACATGGTGAACAGACCCGTACGAGTCAATTCATGTCACTATGGCGACCTCTTCGAGGCGATGCCTGCGGAGTTCAGCACGCGCGAACTTGCACAGAAAGCCATTGAGTTGAATGTGAAGTCCGAGGCGAAGGTCATCGTAAATCACTGGAAGAAAGCCGGCAAGATTGATTCCAAAGAACGCGGGCTCTATACGAAAAAGTCTCAGAGAAGAAGTAAGTAATCCATTTGCATTGCGTAACACCATCCGAAAGCGTATGTCATCCACCATCCCTATCCTGACGGCTCACACAGCGATCTGTTGCCCTCGTCCTCCACCGAGGACCGGTCATCGCAATCCTTTGCCTTACCCATATCCTGGAAAAAGGTGTAATGGTGTAATGGTATAATGGTGTAACGGTGTAATCGGCATTTCGTTATCCACATCATGGGGCAGAAGAAGATGAGCGGAGGAGAAAAGGACAGATCTGGGGAGCGCAGGGGTGCAGGAAGGTCCAGGGACGCATAGGACACAGGATGCAAGGGCAAGGACGCAAGGATGAAAAGACGAAAGGCGTCTGGGGGTGCAAGGGCGTCAGGTGCGCAAGGGCGTCAGGAGGCGCGTCATCCAGGGCATCTGGAAGGAGGACATCCCAGATGTGCATTCAACAAAAAAAATGGCGTGCTTGAGGGCACGCCATTTTCATATCTTAGAATATCGAATTACTTCTTGATATACTCCTGAACCTTCTCGGCGGGAACCATTTCCTCCTGGAAGATATAAGCACCGGTCTTGGGAGACTTCACCATCTTGATGACCTTTGCATAAGCACTTGCCTTGCCGGTCTGAAGAGTTGCGACTGCTTTCTTTGCCATAGTATGATACTGTTAAGAGGGTTTATTACTTGATTTCCTTGTGGATGGTCATACGCTTCAGATAGGGATTGTACTTCTTCAGCTCAAGACGCTCGGTGGTGTTCTTGCGGTTCTTGGTGGTGATGTAACGTGACATGCCGGGAACGCCGCTCTCTTTCTGCTCGGTGCATTCAAGGATGACCTGAACTCTGTTACCTTTTACTTTCTTTGCCATAATTTGAGTCCTCCTGAAATGTTAGTCGATAACCTTAATGTCTTTCCAATCACAATAGCCGTTGGCGACAGCCTCAGTAAGCGCTGCGTCCAAGCCTTTCTTGTTGATGATACGGAGACCAGCGGCGCTCAAGCGCAACTGAATCCAACAATCCTCTTCTACATAGTAGAACTTCTTCGTAAACAGATTCACATCGAAAGAACGTTTGGTTCTTCTCCGGGAGTGTGAAACGTTGTTGCCAACCATGGCCTTCTTACCGGTAATTTGACAAATCTTCGACATTTCTATCTTATTTTTTAATGTTTATTTTCTGCATCGGGACCATCATCTGTCTTGCGTCGTATTTAGCATCCAATATGGCGCAGCCTTGATTTCAGGTAGCCCTTTTTATAAGCCTTCTCAAAATCAGCGTGCAAAGTAACTACTTTTTTGTCGAACTTGCAAATTATTCAGCAAATAATTTTATCAAAAAATCAGTTTTCTTCATTTTTGATGAATTTCAAAAGCAAATTCAATGCCTCATCGATTGCTTTTTGTGTATTTGCCTTTCTTCCTTTGTCTTCTTCGCTCATCCGGTAGGTCATCTTTCGCCCGTCAGCAGAGGCTACGCACATCCACACGGTACACACCGGATTTTCGGGTGTTCCTCCGGTAGGTCCCGTCACGCCGGATGAAGACACGGCGAGATCCACATGCAGGGCCTTCACAGCTCCAGATGCCATCTCGACGACCACCTGTTCACTCACGACGCCATAGCGGGCAATGGTGCGTGAGGAGACGTGAAGCAGGTTATGCTTCGTTTCGTTCCAATAGGCCACGATACCCCCTTTCACATTGGCAGAACTCCCGCTCACGGAGGTGAGGGCTGCTGCTATGCCGCCGCCCGTGCAACTTTCGGCAGTGGCTACGGTAAGGCCTTGTGCCTGTAACAGGCGAAGTATCTGGCGGACCTTTTGCTGGATGTCTCTCGTCATGTTTCGAATTGTAACGGAAAATATCTGATGATGTTTATATGACCACTCTCGAGAATGCCGGCTGGTCGATGCTGCAGAAATCGGCATCAAGATATTTATAATAGCCCGTGATGGCTATCATGGCAGCATTGTCGGTGGTAAAGCCGAACTTCGGCACGAACACCTTCGAATGGTACCGTCGTCCGTAGTCGGCAAAAGCATTGCGCAGTCCCGTGTTGGCACTGACGCCGCCAGCCACTGCCACCTGGTTGATGGAAAGGTCTTTGGCTGCTTGGCGGAGTTTCTTCATCAGGATGTCTACTATCGTTGCCTCCAACGAAGCACAGAGGTCTTCCTTGTGATGTTCGATGAAATCCGGGTCTTCTTTTATCTGGTCGCGCAGGAAGTAGAGGAACGACGTCTTCAACCCGCTGAAACTGAAGTTGTAGTCAGGGATATGGGGTCGGTTGAAAGTATAGGCCTTTGGGTTGCCCTGACGTGCGAGCCTGTCGATGACCGGACCGCCAGGATACCCGAAGCCCATGACCTTGGAACACTTGTCCATAGCCTCGCCGGCAGCGTCATCGATGGTCTGCCCTATCACTTCCATGTCGTTATATGCCCTCACAAGCACGATCTGGGAGTTGCCTCCGGAGACGAGCAGGCAGAGGAACGGGAACGAGGGCTTTTCCTTCTCTACACCGGGTTCGTCGATGAAATGCGCCAGGACATGTCCTTGCAGATGGTTGACGTCGACCATGGGGATGCCCAGCGAACGCGCGAATCCTTTGGCGAAGGATACACCCACGAGCAGTGATCCCATGAGTCCCGGACCACGGGTGAATGCCACAGCCGTCAGGTCACTTTTATCCACGCCAGCCCTTTTCAAGGCTTGATCAACCACAGGCACGATGTTCTGCTCGTGAGCCCGCGATGCCAGTTCGGGCACCACTCCTCCGAAACTCTCGTGAACAGCCTGACTTGCAGTGACATTGGAGAGCAGCACTCCGTTTCGGATGACGGCTGCTGACGTGTCGTCGCATGAGGATTCGATGCCCAATATGATGATATCTTTCTTTGATTCCATTGACAGATGTTCTGTTTTTTTGCAAAGTTACGGCAAAAATCAAAAAAATGACAGTATCTTTGCAAAAATTTTTTTGAACGATGAGATATTGGAATGAGGAAATGGAGTGTATGGACGCTGCTTCGATGCGCGCATTGCAGAGTGAACGTCTCCGCAATATTGTCCGCTACACTTACGACAACGTGGCCTTCTATCGCCAGCGTATGGACGAGTGCGGTGTCACCCCTGATGACATCCATAGTATTGATGATATTTCCCGCCTGCCCTTCATGCAGAAGAAGGACTTGCGCGACAATTACCCCGTGGGCATGTTTGCAGCGCCACTCAGCGACATTGTCCGCTTCCACGCCTCAAGCGGCACCACAGGCAAGCCCATCGTGGCAGGATACACGCGTGCCGACCTCGACAACTGGAGCGAAGGCATCGCCCGCTGCTTTTACGCCTATGGCGTAGACAAGAACGACATCGCCCAGGTGTCCTATGGTTATGGACTGTTCACCGGTGGACTCGGGGCACATGATGGTGCCACGAAGGTGGGCTGCAGCGTGCTCCCCGCCTCGACCGGAAACACGTCGAAGCAGATTCTGCTCATGAGGGACCTGGGGTCTACCGTTCTTTGTTCCACGCCTTCCTATGCCCTGTACCTGGCAGAAACCATCGAGCAGAACCCCGACATCGATATCGAGGACCTGAAACTGCGCATCGGCATCTTCGGTGCCGAACCTTGGACGGAAGCCATGCGGAAGACGCTCGAAGAGAAACTGCACATCCGCGCGTATGACATCTATGGCCTGACCGAAGTGAGCGGTCCCGGCGTGGGTGGCGAGTGCGAATATCAGTGCGGCACACATATCTGGGAGGACCTCTTCTTCCCCGAAATCATCGACCCGGTGACCTTGCAGCCCGTCGAAGATGGACAGGAAGGCGAACTCGTCTTCACCACACTCCTCAAGGAGGGCATGCCCGTCATCCGCTACCGCACACGGGACCTCACGCGTCTCATCCGAGGGAAGTGTGCCTGCGGGCGTACCTCGGTCCGCATGGACAAGATTCTCGGGCGCAGCGACGACATGCTCATCATTCGCGGTGTCAACGTCTTCCCCTCGCAGGTGGAAGCCGTCATCATGGAGATGCCCGAATTCACGGGACAATACTTCATCACCGTGGACCGCGTGAACAATGTGGATACCTTCGATATTGACGTTGAATTGGGATTCGAGCATTACACCGACAGCATGGACCCGCTGCATCGTCTCAAACTGCGCCTTACCGAAAACATGGTGAGTGTGCTGGGCATCAAGCCAAACATCCACATCGTCGAGCCCGGCAGCATCGAGCGTTCCATGGGCAAGGCAAAGCATGTACTTGACAAACGTAACATCAAATAACAATATCGCGCTATGATAATCAAGCAGTTATCCATCTTCCTTCAGAATAAGTTAGGACGATTTTCCGAGATGGCAGCCCTTCTGGGCTCATCCGGCATCAACATGCAGGCATTCACCGTAGCGGAGAATGCAGACTTCGGCATCGTTCGTTTGATTGTCGACGATACCGACCATGCTCTTGAAGTCTTACGTGCCCACTCTTTTGCAGCCAGTGTCACCGACGTGTTGTTGCTTGACATGGCCGATGAACCTGGTTCACTGGCCAAGTACATGGAGAAGATTACCCAGGCGGGGCTCTTCATCGAATATATGTACGCCTTCTCACAAAACGACACAGCCCGGGTGGTCATCAAGACCAACGACATTGTCCGGACAGAGGAAATATTTCAATAAGCAAGTCCGACAAGAGAGATAGAAAAAGGGGGTGCAGATGCGCCCCCTTTCGTTTATCATTAACGGTACCTGTCCTGTCGGATTATCCGAATGTTTCAGCATCCTTGAATGCCAAGCCCTTCAGGTCCTTCGGCGAGAGCAGCATCTCATCGGCAGATATGGGCCAGGCGACAGCGATATCCGGGTCGTCGAAACGTATACATGCCTCACTTTGAGGTGCATACACATTATCCACCTTATATGTGAATACAGCCTCCTCGCTCAACACCACAAATCCGTGAGCAAAGCCTCTCGGGATGAACAGTTGCCTTTTGTTCGCCTCGCTCAATTCCACAGCCACATATTTTCCGAAGGTGTCGGAACTGCGGCGAAGGTCTACAGCCACATCAAGGACCGTTCCCCGGAGGACTCTCACCAACTTGGCCTGACTGTATTCGCCACGCTGATAGTGCAGGCCACGAAGGACACCTCGTGAAGACTTTGACTCGTTGTCCTGCACGAACACCGTAGGGGCCACCATTCGGTCAAACTCCTCCTGCTTGAATGTTTCCATGAAATAGCCTCTGGCATCTTCAAACACTTTGGGCTGAATCACCCACACGCCCTGTATGTCGGTTTCCTTGTATTCCATAAACACAAATGCTTTATGATGCAAAGGTACAAGAAAAAAGAGAGAAGGGAAAAAGTTATCCACAATTTGTGCAAAAAAAAGCATTTTTCCATTTCGCACTTGAAAAAAAGGGTTACATTTGCAGCAATGAAGAATCTGGGCAGACATATCGAAACACTTCTGCAGGACAACGACTGTGTCGTCGTGCCTGGCTTGGGTGGTTTCATTGCCCGTGATGTCCCTGCCAGTTACGATGAGGAAGAGCAACTGTTCTTCCCTCCCACCCGTTCGGTAGTCTTCAACGAGCGCCTCACCTTCAACGACGGATTGCTTACCGGTCGCTATATGCATGACTATCAGGTAAGTTTCTCCGATGCTACGCGTATGGTGGAAAAGGCTGTCGACAAACTTCGCGACACCCTCGCCATCGAAGGAACAGCCACCTTGCCGGGTGTGGGATGTCTCCATCAGGACATCCACAATACATTCATGTTCGAGCCCGAAGGGGCCGGCATCGCATCACCTGCCCTCTTTGGACTCAGTGCGCTCTCCATCCGTCCGCTCGATGCCTTGTCAACGGAATCAACCGTCCATCGTCCGCTCTATGAAGCGGATGAACAAAGCATCAACATCCACATCGGACGACGTGCGCTTCGTACTGTAGCAGCCGCTGCTGCTGTGGCTCTTCTGCTCATCGTGTTTGCCATCCCCACTGCCAACGAGCATCGCGCCGAAATGGCAGGTCTGCCCGGTCTGAGTCTCCGGCCCTTCAAGTGCATTCCCGGGCTGGACATCGATGCACCCGTGACTTGTCCCACCCCTTGCATGGGAAAAGCCACTGAAACTGAAACCGACACTGAATCATCAGTGCAGCAGATCGATACAGAAATCATTGCTGCTGAAAGTCCTGCCGAGGAGACCGTTTCCGAAGAACCTGCTCCTGTCCAGACGCCAGCTGTCAGCGAGAAGGCTCCCGAGCAGAAACCGGCAGCAAAGCCTGTGGCTGCCATTACCGTCGCTCCCTCAAAATACTACCACCTCATCGTAGGCAGCCTGCCCAACCGCAAGGGAGCCGATGACATGGTTGCCAAATATGTTGGTCTTGGCTTCAGCAACGCCTCCATCGTTGAGAGTGACGGACGATACCGCATTTCCATTGCGTCCTATACCGACAAGGCCGAGGCCAATGCTGAGATTTCCCGCCTTCGTCAGGGCAACATCGTCAAGGGTGTCTGGCTGTTGCCTGTCATGAACTGATTCCTTTTCCCCTCACCTCATGAAGAAAATCCGCTGTCCGAAATGCGACCGTTTTGTCACTTTCGATGAGACGCAGTATGCGGCTGGACAGACACTCGTGCTGTCATGTGAGTGGTGTGGAAAGGAATTCAAAATCAAGTTGAAAAGCAAGGAAACGCCTGCAACCGGCAGCCAATCCGTTCCGTTGTCCCCCGATGACGAGCGCACAGACACCTCATCCTTACCCTATCTGACCGTTGTCGAGAACACGTTTGCTTATCGCCAAACACTGCCGCTGGCCGAGGGTGACAATCTCATCGGAAGGCGCAACAAAGGTACTGACGTGGACATTCCCATCGACACGAATGACCCCAGCATGGACCGCAGGCACTGCTACATCAACGTGCGCCGCAAGCCTACTGGCGAATACGTTTGCTCGTTGCGCGACAACCAGAGCCTCTGCGGCACGTTCCTGATGAACGAAATCCTCGGGCCGCACGACAGGTTGCGTCTTGACGACGGGGCCATCATCACGCTGGGTGCCACGACCCTCATTTTCCACTTGCCGGAAGAGAAGGAGCAAGTCTAAGCCACGCTCACCTACAGTCACTCTTTCAGTATACCTTATATTAAAAAAAAGAACAGGCAGAACCTGCCTGTTCAATTTCATTGTCCATGTCTCTAATGGAGACGAAACCAAGAATCAGAAGTTGTCGATATGGACCTCAAAGAATGCCTGAGGATGAGCACAGACGGGACATACCTCAGGTGCCTTCATGCCAACAACGATATGACCGCAGTTACGGCATTCCCATACTTTGACTTCGCTTTTGGCAAAGACCTCTGACAGTTCGATGTTCTTGAGCAGTGCGCGGTAGCGCTCCTCATGACGTTTCTCGATGGCTGCGACCATGCGGAACTTGTCAGCAAGTCCCTTGAATCCCTCTTCTTCGGCAGTCTTCGCGAAGCCTTCGTACATATCCGTCCACTCATAGTTCTCACCATCAGCGGCAGCCTCCAGATTCTCAGCGGTTGTTCCGATGCCGTTCAATTCCTTGAACCACAGTTTGGCATGCTCCTTCTCGTTATTGGCCGTAGCCTCAAAGATGGCTGCAATCTGTTCGAAACCCTCTTTCTTGGCCTTCGAAGCAAAATAGGTATACTTGTTGCGTGCCTGCGACTCGCCGGCAAAAGCAGCCTCCAGGTTCTTTTCGGTCTGGGTACCCGAATACTTTGTTTTCATAATGTCTTTTTTCTAATGCGTGAATTAATAAGGACGCCGCAAAGATATGGAAAATAAATGCAGAAAGATTCGAAGAAAAACTTAAAAAAATCAAAAAAAATCATTTGGATTTTTGCAGGCATGTCCTACTTTTGGAATGATGTCTCCCAAGCAAAGCCAAAAATTCGATAACAGCCATATACAACAGACAAATACATAACGCAAACCCTCAAAAAACAAACTTCATGGAAACAAATCTCTGCCAAAATCTCTGCAACGAAACCAGCATCGACATGCTGCTCCGGAAAGGCCTCATCAGTGTACGAGCCTACAACACCTGTCATCGTATCGGCATCCACAACATCGGCGAACTGTTGGCCGTCCATCTCAAGGAAGCCGAATGGATGCACATCCACCGTTGCGGGCCGAAGACGACCTACGAACTCACCTCACTCATCGTCAAACTGCGTAACAGTCAAGCAGCCTGAGTCACGTCCTCCCACCTTATCTCCTGTTTTCCCGACAAAGAGCACCGGCGTTCCCGATGCTCTTTGTCGTTGATAGGCGCGACATTCACTACACCTCTCATTTTCCCATTCCATATCAAGCATTGCTACATACTTTTTTTCCTTTTCTTTCTTCTTTCGCCGAAAAAAACCTTATCTTTGCAACAGAATAAAAATCCACGATATAGTATTCATCTAATAAAACAAACATCCCTATGAAAAAAACGCAGAGATTGTTTTTGGTAGCAGTGGCAGCACTGGTTTGCAGCACGCTCTCCATGCAGGCCGGGGACATGCCCCGTCCCGAGTATCCACGTCCACAGTTCGAACGTTCCGCTTGGCTGAACCTGAACGGCACCTGGACCTACACCTTCGACTTCGGCCGGAGCGGCAATGACCGCAACTTCCGCAATTCCAAGGGCTTTGATGGCAACATCACCGTTCCCTTCTGTCCCGAGAGCAAGTTGTCGGGCGTCGGATATACCGACTTCATCAACACCATCTGGTACCAGCGTACCATCACAGTACCCGCCGACTGGCAGGGCAATGACATTCTGCTCCACTTCGGGGCAGTGGATTACGAGGCGACGATTTTCATCGACGGAAAGCAAGTGTCCACCCACTACGGCACAGGCTCGTCGTTCGCCCTCGACATCACCGATTATGTCACTCCTGGTGTTCCCGCCAACCTTGTGCTGCGCGTGAACGATGACCTGCGCGGTGGTGCCCAGCCTGGCGGCAAGCAGTGCACAGGCTATTACTCCTCAGGCTGCAGTTATACCCGCACCACGGGCATCTGGCAGACCGTATGGATGGAGCCCGTCAGCAAGCAGGGACTGAAGACCGTCTTTGCCATCCCCGACATCGACCAGCAGCAACTCGTGGTTCGTCCCGAATTCCGTCAGGAGAGCAATGACAACACCCTCACCGTACAGGTACTGGACGGCAAGAAGGTTGTCTCCACAAAAACCGTGAAGTGCATCAACCAGGCTCAGGTCGTCCTGCCCATCAAGAAGCCACGTCTGTGGAGTCCCGAGGATCCCTTCCTCTACGATGTGACATACACCGTCAAGGACAAGAGCGGTAAGGTTATCGATGAAGTAAGTTCCTATGCAGGCATGCGCAAGGTACATCTGGCAGGTGGTTACTTCTATCTCAACAACCAGCCCTATTTCCAGCGTCTGGTCCTCGATCAGGGTTTCTATCCCGACGGAATCTGGACCGCACCCAGTGACGAGGCTTTGAAACATGACATTGAGATGAGCATCGCAGTAGGTTTCAACGGCGCACGTCTCCACCAGAAGGTCTTCGAAGAGCGTTACTACTACTGGGCTGACAAACTCGGTTACCTCACCTGGGGCGAAGAAGCCAGTTGGTGCATGGACGAGAACAGCGACCTCACAGCACGCAACTTCATCTCCGAATGGGTAGAGGTACTCATGCGTGACCGCAACCATCCCTCCATTGTTACCTGGACACCTTTCAACGAGACATGGTCCTGCCAGCCTGGCACCTATGAGCGCATGATGCGCGACGTCTATACAGTGACTAAGGCCATCGACCCCACACGTCCCGTCAACGATACCAGTGGCGACGGACATGTCCTCACCGACATCTGGAGTGTACACGATTATACCCGTGAGCCCGAAAAACTCGTTGCCAACCACACCATTACTGCCGGTGTCGAGCCTTATCGCAACCAGGCGCAGAAGAAGTGGCTGGCCCGCTATGCCGGACAGCCCTACATGGTCGATGAGTTCGGAGGTCTTCCCTGGATCAAGGAGAGCGAGCGTAGCAGTTCATGGGGTTATGGCTCCAACATTGATACCCTCGAAGATTTCTATGACATCCTCGAAAAAGAAGTAGATGCACTGGCTTCATGCAAGCACGTCGTCGCCTACTGCTACACCCAGATCACCGATGTGGAGCAGGAGAAGAACGGAATCTACTACTACGACCGCACGCCAAAATTCGATGCTGCCCGTCTGAAGGCCATTTTTGCCAAGATTCCCGCCATCATCGAGAATCCCGTTGACCTTTCCGACTGGAAGTAATATACCCGCTCTCTCCCCCCACCTCATGGCAAGGGGGAGAGAGCGTTTTTTTGTCCGTCTGTTCGACAAGTCCATTTTGTGATTCTTGCATTGCACACTCATCTTCAAGACCAATAACACACTCCACTGTATGCTACCCGACCCTTCAGCAAAGCATGTCTGAGGTGGCTTCGTTTTCATTCTCATTGGCAGTTCGCCTTTTTTCTCTAACCTATGAATATCCTTGTCATCAATGGAAGTCCCAAGGGCGACTACTCCACTACACTCCAGACGGCCCTTTGGCTGCAGCTTCGTTTTCCAGACTGCTCTTTTGAGTTTATCACTGCCGGTCAGAGGGTGAAGGCTTGGGAGAAAGACTTCACTCCAGCCATCGAAGCCATCCAACGCTGCGATGTACTTCTGTTCTGCTACCCCGTCTATACCTTCATCGTTCCCAGCCAGTTGCATCGTTTTGTGGAATTGATGAAGGAGAGCGGTGCGGACTTCACGAATAAGACAGCCACGCAACTCACCACCTCCAAGCATTTCTACGACATTACAGCCCACCGCTTCATCGAAGACAATTGTGCTGATATGGGCATCCGCTTCATCGAAGGGCTCTCGGCAGACATGGACGATCTGCTCCATCCCCAAGGGCAATACGAGGCAGAGGAGTGGTTCCGTTTCATCTTGTGGAACATCCGTCAGGGCTACTTCAAGGAGCCCTCTGCAGTGCCCTCTTCTTCCACGCACGCTTTGGCCAGCAAACCAACCGCTGAGGTGCAGCATCGTGCAGACAAAAGGGTGGTGATTGTCAGCGACTGTCGCGACGAGGACCAGGCCTTGCGCAGCATGATCGACCGTTTCCGCGATATTCTTCCCTTTGAGAGTGATGAGGTGAACATCCAAACATTCCCCTTCTCGGGAGGTTGCATCAGTTGCTTCAACTGTGCCACAAGCGGCAAATGCTTCTACAAGGATGGCTTTGACACCTTGTTGCGCGAACAAATCCATCAGCACGATGCCATCGTCTATGCATTCCGCATCCAGGACCATTCCATGGGTTACAGGTTCAAGATGTACGATGACAGACAATTCTGTAACGGGCATCGCACCGTCACGATGGGAACCCCATTCGGCTACCTCATCGATGGCAACTACAGCCACGAAGAGAATCTGCGCAACATCATCGAGGCCCGGGCACAGGTGGGAGGCAATATCCTGTCGGGTGTAGCCACGAACGAAGACAACCCAGACACAGCCATCGACCGTCTGGCAGCCACACTCGTCTGGCAACTGGATCATGGCTATACCCAACCAAGGAACTTCTGGGGAGTGGGAGGCATGAAGATTTTCCGGGACCTCATCTACCTGATGCGAGGCATGATGAAAGAGGACCATCGATTCTTCCGTTCCCATGGACAGTACGACTTTCCACAAAAGCAGCGTGCCACCTCCATGAAGATGTATCTCGTCGGTTGGCTCATGGGCAACCGGAAACTGAAAGCAAAGATGGGCAACAAGATGAACGAAGGCATGATTGCCCCTTACAAGAAAGTGCTGGAAACCGCAAAACACTCCTCGTGACACTTTCCCATCAAACAACACTGTTCATAAAGGTGACTCATCATCGATGAGCATGCCACATAATACTTTAGAAGGCAAATTTGCGCCATGCAGCGGTAATTTCGATTCCATGAGTTGATAGAACGGTCCATAAGAACGTTCCATCGATTCCATAAAGCAAAGGTGCAAGGACAATTTGTCCTTGCACCTTTATTGTATTCCCGTTACTCTTTCTTACATTTCGTGTCTTCCTTCCACTTCCATCAGAGTCTCTTCTCTTCAAGAGTGAGGTCCTCACGGCGAAGCCAACCAGTAGGAACGAGTTCGATATAATCGTGGTTATAGAAGTCAGAGCCACTATCGCTATCGTGGACGTTCTTGATGCGCAACCAGTGAGAACCTGCCGTCAGATACTTGGTGGTGATGACAAGCCGCACACCGTGTGTGTACTTGCGGGCAGGACCTGCAACATAGGGAGCATAATAGCCCGTCGGGAGTTTGAGGTATCCTCGATTCTTCATCTGCTTGTCATTGGCAATGCCATTGTCGTCGGTAAGGTTGTCCGACACATAGCCGATGCGTGGATTGTCGGCATAGATACGGTTGTCAACAGGGATGCCCGTAATCTCGTCATCTACATAGAACTGCACAATACCTCGTTCGCTGCCGGCGATGTAACTGGTACGGATTTCGTAGGTACCTGCAGGGACCGGAGGCAAGCGGTATGCAAAATCATACTGGCCCTTGCAGATACAGAAATCACCTTGATGTTCATCATACCCGTCATTGGGCACATAGTAGGAAAGACGGCACTCATCGGAGTATATCTTAACATCTTTGCTGTAGCCATCGGGGATGAAGAAGCCCACAGATGAGCCGAAAGTGATGCCTGACGTTCCATCGTACCAACGCATGTGGTTATTGGTGAGTTCCGGCAGCAAGGCGCTGTAGTCAATACGGATGATGCCATTGAGCACAAAGCCTGCCATCACATCTTCGTCATAGACCAATGGCTTCTCAATAAGCAGGATGGAGCCGTTGAGTGCCTCTTGGACATAGTCTGGATACCGTTCGGGGTCTGTCTTGACTTCTTCGGGATCCATCACCCGGATGTTCACGGGCACATTGCCCACCTTACTTCCAAATGGGTCGGAAGAAGAAGTGCCCTCAGCAGAATAGTTGAGAAAGATAGTGTTGCGGAAGGAACGTTCAACACCATCAGCATCATTTCCCATCACGTCGCTGCTACGTGGAATGATGACTTTGAGCAATGTTCCCTGTTTGGTTTCATAGTATTCCGCACGATCATTACGGCTCTGGTAATGAGCCTCGGAATTGAAAGAGACTCCTCCTGACTTTGCCTTAACATTATAAAACACCAGACGGGTGTAGAGCAGGTGGCGGTCGAGCAGATGGTAGGCCATGAACCGATGCAAAGCGTTGTCGGGACTACGGAAGTCAGGGCTTGTGGCCTGTGGATACCAAACCCGGCATTGACGGTAGAGGTCGTCGATGTTCCAGATCTCCATACGATGAAACACTTCGTCTGGCTCGCAGAAGGCTGTATAACCGAAATAGCGATTGGGCGGATAACGCATTGTGCCACCGGACATATCGGCATTGCTGGCAAATTTGTTTCCATCGGTGTAGGTCTCGTCCTTGTAGAGTTGCATGTCATCCTCAAGTCCGGTGAGGGTGAGCGCTTCAGAGAAAAGGGTGAGAAAAGGAATCTCTGCTATCTGCGTCGGCATGGTGTTGGTCGATGGGTTAAGGACTGCAGAGACAGTGTGGACCACACCGTTCTCCACCTCGCAATCGGGCTGTACTATACGGGCGCCATTGATATAGAGCACACTATGCTGCTCATCATCGATGCCATAAGTCATGGTAAGATAACGGTCATTGAGGTTCATGGAAGGTACCACATCACCCTCCATCTCGGTAGTAAGCAAGGTTACAGGCAAGATATGGCTATTTGCAATGACAGTACACATCGAGTCGCTCAATTCCTCTAAAACCGGTGAGGTGACGCCAGTCCACATCACCTTTGGCGATCCCGGCTGCAACGAAGCATGATATATGCTGTCCTGTTGGAAAAGGAAGCGCTGTACAGCCTCGTTGGTAGGAGCGAAACATGTATAGGTGCCGTATGCCTTGAGGAGGCTCATGGCACCACTGCGTAAAAGTATGTAATTGAAATCATGATAGACATCATCATTGGCCAACAGATGGCTACCTACGGTCTCCTGTGTAAAAGTAAAGCGGTTCCGAGTGTCAATCTCCTCAGAACAAGCCACGAAAAGCAGTACAATGGCCATTCCAATAGCCGACTTTGCCATTACGTTGTAATCATTTTGTCGTTTCATATTCATACTATTCTAGTCGATAAGGCTCTACTGCCACTTGAACTAATCTTTCCATATTGGAATTCCAGTGGCATTTGTCTTGCAAAGATAGCAAGAAAAATAAGAACAATTACAATTTTCAAGAAAATTATATGATTATCCAAAAATGGACATGGTTCTATTGCTCTTGATATACATATTCTTATTGATTTTCCATACAAAAAACGGACAAAAAAGGCTGTCAGGAGAAAAAAAAGCAGTAATTTTGCAGCCTGAAACAAAGCAAAGAGTTTTATTTAGGATAACAAACTGATAATCATCAGCATTAGACGTAAACATCAAAATGGCACAAAACATTTCAAAACTTAGAAACATCGGTATCGCCGCACATATTGATGCGGGCAAGACTACGGTATCCGAACGTATTCTGTTCTTCACTGGCGTCAACCGAAAGGTGGGTGAGACGCATGACGGCTCTGCCACCATGGACTTTATGAAACAGGAGCAAGAGCGCGGTATCACCATCGCCTCTGCCGCTATCACCACCCATTGGAACGACTGTCAGATAAACCTCATCGACACCCCGGGTCACGTAGACTTCACTGTAGAGGTGGAACGCTCCCTGCGCGTAATCGACGGCATGGTGGCTGTATTTTGTGCCGTAGGCGGTGTGGAACCGCAGAGTGAGACCGTATGGAATCAGGCTGACAAGTACCGCGTACCCCGCATTGCGTTTGTGAACAAGATGGACCGCACGGGTGCTGACTTTGCCGAAGTCGTGGGACAGATGAACCGCTATCTGGGCGCCAACGCCGTACCTATCCACCTCCCCATCGGTGCAGAAGCCTCATTTGAAGGCATGGTTGACCTGGTCAACATGAACTCCGTACGCTTTATTGAAAAGGAACGCATTGTTGGCCCCATTCCCGAAAACATGATGGAACAGGCACTCGCTGCACGCATGCATCTTATTGAAAAGGTTGCCGACATCGACGACGAGATAGCCGACTTGTACCTCATGGAGGAGGAAATTCCTGTTGAGACCCTGATGCGGGCCATTCGTCGCGCCACCATCAACCTGACTATGGTACCCGTGCTCTGCGGTGCTGCATATAAGAACAAAGGCATCCAACTATTACTCGACGCTATCGTGGACTATCTGCCTTCGCCTATAGACTTAGGCGCCGTAATTGCCCACGATGCCAACGACGAGGAGAAGACCGTACGTCGCAACCCTAGCGACAACGAACCGCTGTCATGTCTGGCATTCAAACTCATCAACGACCCGTATGTCGGCCAGCAGACCTTTATCCGCATCTTCAGTGGCAAGCTGTCAAGCGGTATGGAACTGTACAATACTACGAAGGGGAAAAGCGAACGTGTAGGACGCATATACCGCATCAAGGCTAAGGAACGTGAAGAAATCACCGAGGCAAGCACCGGTGAAATCGTCGCATTGGTTGGAATGAAGATCACCCGTACCGGCGACACCCTTTGCAGCCCCGAGCACCCCATCCTGCTCGAGAGCATCCACATTCCGCCCGCCGTCATTGAGATGAAGGTGAATCTGGAAGACTCGAAGATGCGCGGAAAGATGAGCGAGGCTCTCGCCAAACTGTGCAACGAAGACCCCTCATTCCATGCTCATTATGACGAGGAGACCGAAGAGACAATCATTGCCGGTATGGGCGAACTGCATCTGGAGATTCTGGTGGACCGTCTGAAAGAAGAATTCAAGGTTCCCCTCACCACCGGTGCACCCAGCGTATCGTTCCGCGAGACCATCACCTCCTCGTTCGAATGCAACTACAAGTACGCCAAGCAAAGCGGTGGACATGGTCAGTATGCTCACACGGTAATCCGTTTCGAACCCAATCCAGGAAAAGGCTTCGAATTCGTCGACATCACCAAGGGTGGCGTCATCCCCAAGGAATTCATCCCCAGCGTGCAGAAGGGATTGCAGGCTGCCATGGCCAAGGGTCCTTACGCGGGCTATCCCGTCGTTGATATGCGTTGTGTACTCGTTGATGGCAGTTCACATCCCGTGGACTCAAGCGACATGGCCTTCCAGATTTGTGCACAACTGTGTATGAAGGATGCTTTCCGCAAAGCATCACCCGTGTTGCTGGAGCCCATGATGAAGGTGGAAATCAACACTCCGGACGACTACATCGGTGCCGTCACCGGCGACATCAACAAACGGCGTGGACGCATCGAGTCCATGCGACGTTTCCGCAAAGGTTCGCAGAAGTTGGATGCCTTTATTCCCCTCATGGAGATGTTTGGCTACGCCACCACGCTGCGCAACCTCACCAGCGGACGCGCGAACTACTCCATGGAGTTCGACCGCTATTCTCCCACCCCACGCGACAAGCAGGAGGAGATAGTGAAAGAACGGAACAAGAAAAATGGTGAATGATCTACATTTCTGTTCCATCCAGTCCGTCCAAACGGCGGACTTTTTTCATAAAAGACGCAGTGATGTACAGTCGGAAGAGAGGTACAGTCTAACATGATATTCTACCATTCCACTGCTGATGGAAGGTTCGATATCTGACACCGATACCCGAATTTATCAAACAAGCAATAATGAAAAAAAGTATCTACATCACAGTTATGATTACCCTTTTAGGTACATCTCATCTATTCGCTCAGGAAGGATTCCAGTGGTTTGACCCTCAGAAAGCCGATATGCAAGTCATTGAGGGCCAAGCATTCCCGAAAGAATGCAAAGGCGTTTATCAACGATTTGCCGAGAGCCGGAAAGAAACCATCCCTTCATGGGTATGGGATCTTTCCATTCACTCTGCCGGAATTACCTTGCAATTCCGTACCAATGCCAGCGAAATACGTGTACGCTACACGACCATAAGCCGCAGCTACGCCATGCCGCACATGCCTGCTACCGGTGTATCCGGTTTGGACCTCTATGGCACCGACAGCGATGGAAATAGCATGCTGTGCCATGGAGTTTACTCCTTCAATGACACCATCACCTATTCCTATCGCAATCTGACATACCACGATGAAGACTATATCTACGAACTCTTTCTACCCCTCTACAACGGAGTAAAATGGCTCGAAATAGGAGTTCCGTCCAATGCCAAGTTCGGATTCGTCGAGGCATCAAACGAAAAACCCATCCTCATATATGGCACCTCCATTGCACAAGGAGGCTGTGCCACACGGCCGGCAATGGCTTGGACGTCTCTTGTGAAGAGAGAACTCAAGATGCCAGTTATCAACTGGGGCTTCAGTGGCAGCGGACGTCTTGATCCAGAGATGTTCGACATGATGTGTGACATTGATGCCCGACTGTTCATCATCGACTGCATCCCCAATATGGTCCTTTCCCCTGATCGTATTGTTCCACTTATGACTGATGGCGTTCGTAAACTCCGCACCCGTACTTCTGCTCCCATTCTCATAGTTGAACATGATGGTTATGCCAACCAGCAAATATGTGAATCAGACCGTCTGGAATACCAGAAAGGAAATGAAGAATGCCGCAAAGCCTATCAGCAACTTCGTGCTGAGGGAGTGAAGAACCTTTGGTATCTCTCATATGACGACATAAACATGCATCCCGACGGCATGGTTGACTGCACACATTCCACCGACCTCGGCATGATGTATTATGCCAATGCCTACTTGAAAAAGATACGGCATATACTACGGAAGCAACGTTGAGCCCTTCACGGCACTGGTTCCATCCTTCACTGAATAGTATATCCTTCAGCATCCATTCATGCGAGGAGCAGAGAATTTGCCCGTCAAAGACATTGTAGATGTGCTGTTACAGACGCTTGACACACACAACAATGTTATTGTAACCGCTCCACCGGGTGCAGGCAAGTCAACATTGCTGCCTCTGGAGTTGATGCAGCATGCTGATGGGAAAGGACGGATCTTGCTATTGGAACCACGCCGTTTGGCAGCTCGCCAGATAACCGCCCGCATGGCATGGATGCTGAACGAAGAGGTGGGAGAGACTGTTGGCTATCGCATACGTTTTGAGCGGAAAGTATCAGGAAACACCCGTCTGGAAGTTCTCACAGAAGGGATGCTGACACGCATGCTGATAGACGACCCCACATTGGAGGACGTACATACAGTAATCTTTGATGAATTCCATGAACGCAACATCCACAGCGATGTAGCACTGGCCATCACGCGGAGCATCCAACAACTGCTGCGTCCGGAGTTGAAGATCGTCATCATGTCTGCCACTCTTGACACAACTGCTCTCTGCCAAGCCCTCCAAGCCCCACTTGTCGAAAGCAAAGGAAGGATGTTTCCCGTTACTACCCGGCTCCTGCCTTCCGCTTCACTCGACGGTGAGAACATCCTCCCAACAGACATTGCACAGGCTACCGCAAAAGCCGTACTGGTTGCCCACCGCGAACAGGAGGGCGACATTTTGGTGTTCCTGCCTGGCGAAAGCGAAATATGCCGTGTACAGCAATTGCTGGGCGACACACTATCCTCCACGGAAATCTGTCCACTCTATGGTATGCTTTCCCTTGATGAACAGCGACGCGCTATTGTACCTTCCCCCTCAGGTAGGCGCAAAGTGGTGTTAGCCACCTCCATCGCCGAAACATCACTGACCATCGAAGGAGTACGCACCGTCATTGATACGGGATTCTGCCGACGCCAATACTTTGATCCACGCAATGGCCTCAGTCGTCTGATTACTGTGCGCATCAGTCAAGATATGGTTTCACAGCGCAAAGGACGCGCTGGACGTGTGGCACCAGGTGTATATTACCGACTGTGGAGCACGGCTACCGACCATCGATTAGCAGCCTGCCGCACTCCTGAAATAGAGGATGCAGACCTTGCTCCCGTACTGCTTGACATCGCAGCATGGGGCGAGAGCCATGTCGAACGATTGCCTTGGCTCACTCCCCTTCCCCCTGCACACGTCAGACTTGCACGCTCGCTGCTCCTGCAACTTGGCGCCATAGATGAAAAAGGATGTCTGACATCCCATGGGCAAGAACTGGCCCATTTACCCTGTCATCCGCGTCTGGCGCAAATGTTGGTCAATGCTCACGGCCATACGCAGAAAGCATTGGCAGCAGACATCGCAGCTCTGCTTGACGAGCGGGACCTCTTGGGTGACAACACGTCCACGGACCTTTGCATACGCATTGAGAAATTGCGTCAACAACGCAACGAAGGCAGGAATGTCTCACAGCGCATCATTGCTGCAACCAAGCAATACCTTCGTATGGTCAATACCAAGGAGGAGAACTGTGACTTTCTTCCCACACAAGTGGGTGCCCTATTGGCTGCTGCTTACCCCGAGCGGGTGGCTCGTCGACAAGAAAAGGAACTCGGACATTTCCGAACCGGTACGGGTGGAATACTGTTCATGGACAGAAACGATGCACTGGCAGCCGAAGAATGGATTGCCATTGCAAGCATGGACTCAGGAAGCGGACGCATTTTCCTTGCAGCCCCTCTATCCATTAACGACGTGAAAACGCTGGCACGTCCCTATGTCAACATATCATGGGATAACCGAAAGGGCGGCATCGTGGCACAAGAGGAAGAGCGTATCGGACAACTCGTCATTGCTGCAAAACCACTGGGTGATGGCTATCAAGATAGGGTGACTCAAGTCATCTGCGATGCTGTCATGCGTCAAGGAGTCGCCTTGCTCAATTTTTCAGACGAAGTAGAAGCCCTCATACGGCGTGTGGCTGCTGTGGCAGCATGGCATCCCGAACTATCGTTGCCCGATCTATCCACGGATACAGTACTCAGCCATGCTGAGGAATGGCTACCCCCGTTCCTCGGAAATGCAACCAGCGCTACAGACCTCAAAAAGATAGATTTGACGACAGCACTGTGGAGTCTGCTGAGTTATGAGCAGCAACAGGCCGTAGAGCGCATTGCTCCCACACACCTCACTGTACCTTCGGGCAGCAAGATTCGCGTTGAATATCGGAAAGGTGCTGAAAGCCCCATCCTTCGGGTAAGATTGCAAGAATGCTTCGGACTCACCGAGACCCCTCGTGTGGATGGTGGCACACGTCCCGTGCTGATGGAACTGTTGTCTCCCGGATTCAAGCCCGTACAACTTACGCAAGATCTGCACAGTTTTTGGCAGGGAGCATACTATGAGGTACGCAGCGAACTACGTCGTCGCTATCCCAAACATTCATGGCCCGACAATCCTCTTGAAGCCCCAGCCGTGCGCGGAGTCAAGAAGACAAAAAGCAAGTAACTATTACACGAACGCCTCGATTGGCAGGAGGGCAGATGAAAGCCCTCCCGGAAAGAGAGGTATCTCCTAATAAGACACCACTCAAATCATTCTGTGGCAGGGGAATCCGTCGGGATGGCTGAAAGGTCTGCGGCAGGAGTGTCTGCCACAGCCTCAGCAGATTCAACGGATTCTTCAGCCGCACTTTCCATCAGTTCGGTCTGTGGAGTATCTTTATGGAAAGGAGACTGAAGACCGAAGCGTGAAAGTGTATTGGTGAACCAAAGGATGACAAAAGCCAAGGCAAGCGCCAAGATAACGCGCAGTACCCTGACAATCACTGGAGTACGCTTGACAAAAGGATCGGCACCCACCTTCTTGGGATACTTTGCAAGGCTGGTAAGCGCTGCACCAAAACGGGTGTTGACAAGAATGTTGGAATTGATGGCCCAGCCATTGGCGTTGAGCAACGGAGCAAGATTACGTTTGCGCAATTTACGCCAAGCGATGAACATCGATGGACCGGAAATAACCAGAATAAGAATCAACAGGATGACGGGAGCGTACCACCACTTGGCAAGAATACCCTTGGCAATGCCCACGAGAGCAGTGCCCAGCATGCCGACAGCCATGCCAACTGCAGCAAAAATGCCTGCAAACTTGGCGATGTCAAAAGGTGGCTTTTTTACGGCCTCGGTAGTTGCAGCAGCCTCGTCCTTGGAAGCAGGAACCTTCACGGTATCAGCCTTTTCCAACAAACCAGACGTGGAGGCATCCTCCTTGGCAGCAGCCGTCTTGTCAATCTTATCATTAATCCAACGAGCGAGTTTCTTGTAAGGACGCCAGAAGGCCTGACGAACACTGATGGGGTTGTCAACAATAGAAGTTACAACTGCATCCCAATCCAACCCATCACGGTCGTAGAAGATGGCATTGGTACCTGGACGCAATCCATCAACATCACCGTCGGTAAGCACAGCAGCAATGGTCATAGGAGCAGCCTTCGCTTTAGAAGTGCAAGTACAATAGACAATATACATTCCACTGAGGGCAGCCATGTTGCCATGCTTGCCCATGTCGGCAACGCGGATACAGAGATCCGTGCTGCGTTGGTCAATGAAGAGACGGCCAGCCTGGAAGATAGCACGCGTTTCGCTGCTTACGCTGGCAAAGAAGTCGCTCATAGACACATAATTGCGCAGAAGTGTATAAAAGTCACGGCAATAGTGAGTAAACTTGTCAACAGCATCAATGGCTGCTGCCTCAGCCTCAAGGGCTTTGTCCTGAGCGATAAGATCAAGCAAAGTCTCTTTCTGATCGGTAGCAAGCAATGCATCAACGGTTTCAATGCCCAAAGACTCCACAGCCTCACCTTTTCGGGCAGCCTTCCAAGCCTTATAGGCATCAAACTGGGCTACGATAGCCAGCCACTGAGTCTCGGTAATGGCCTCAGCATCGGGATAGACCTTGTCAAAAACAAGCGCCTTAAGGGAGTCAAAGGCAGCCTGCCAGGCAGGATTGATACCTGTAAAGGGAAGTTTGCCATCAGCCGTTACATGTGCCAAAGGCAAAGAGGCAACCTCATCTCCCACGGTAGCAAGATTGTTGGTGCTGAAAGCATCAATCTGTGCTGTAGATACATCCAGCGATGCTGCATGGTCCGTAGCAAAGGCTGTAAGTTTGCAGCGCATGAACCAGTCTGCAACCTTCTCCTTCACAGCCTCAACTGCTGCCAGGGCTGCCTCGGTGTCTGCCCCGAAAGGCATTACGCCATCGGCTTTGCCTGCAACCTGCCAGGCACTGTAATCGGCAAGAGTGGTATAGAACTGCTCGACAAGAGTCGTGTCAACTCCAGGTTCTCCGCTGCGGTCGGTAACCGAACCTACAATGGCAACAATCTGTCCGACAAGCGTCTTGAGAGCCTCATCGTCGGTACTCGCAGCAGTGATGATGCCATCACCATTGAAACGGGTCTTTGCAAAGATGGCTACACTGTCGGACGTGTCGGCAATGCCGATAGCGTCGGCTTCAGCCTTGCCAAGATTCTGGAGAATCTGAAGGGCAGACTTACGGAGGGCAGCGCCCTCCTCGTTGTCGGCAAAGGCATCCAGCGAAACGCTTTCGGGGCTCTTCAGCAGGATGTCAGGATCCTTCAGCACAGAGGTAATCCACTGCGAAGCAGCAATGACCTCATCCACATGGATATGTCCGTCTCCGTCTGTGTCGAGGAGAGCCAGAGTACGGTCGTCAAATTCCAGTCCGCTGACAGGGCAACTGAGAACGGTCCACTGTTTACGATCAAGTTCAGAGAGATGGGCAATATCCTCACCGCTCTCAATGCTCACACGGGTAATGCCACCTATAGTGACATATTTCCAATTATAATTATTAGCGCTCATAAGTTTTAAGTATATTAATTTTCAGTAAAATACGAATCAAGAATTTCCGGTACTCGACAGGCATATTCAACCACCTCGAAAGGCGTTTCACCTGCCTTGACTGCCGGAGTAATGAAGAAGCGTCGATTATCATCCACAAGGCCATAAACGCGGTGTGAAGCATCAACAAGTTCAAAACGCCCACTGTAAAAGTCCGGTCTGTCAGCATCGAGGCGCAGCACAAAGGAGCCATCATCAAAACGATGGAATTCCATGATATCCTGCGTCCATACACCATCCATGGTCAGGAACTCAACTTGATTGGAAAGCACCCGAACGGCAGGAATGAAATCCCAGTGGTTGTCAAAAACAAACGACTCTCCAAATGGTTGGACATGAACCCAGAAGCCCTCAAGGTCCGCGATGGAAGGCTCCACCTCTCCCCTCTCCACATTGGCATCAACAGGAGTACGGTAACGTCGTTCTGCTGCAAAAACCTTCTTCAGCGAATCCTCGGAGAAAATTCCATAATAGGAAGGATCAGCGGTGTCGTGATTGAGGAAAGTATAGACAGCGTTGGACTCCCGAGTACCATCGGAGGTCTCAAACGCATAGTAATAAGCATCGAGAACCGTGATATCGCGGGGAGTGACGCGGCTGTAGAGTTCCGGTCCAAGGCCCTGGACAAGAGTATCCTTCTGGCTTGAGAATGAAACCTTTTTCGCCGGTTCCACATACGGCAGTTCCACATCCACCAGATGGATGCAAGGGGCATATATCATCGTCTTGGGGCAGGTACCTATACCCATTTCTTCCGGAGAAATACCAACTTTCTTAAACATCTTGCGCCAATAGGGAGGCATGTCACCGTTTGGAGCACGGAAGTCGATGGGAGTCTGGGCAAAAAGCGTATCACCATCAGCGGTGACATAACTCTCGCGAATCAGTTCGGTGCAGTACATGGCAGCGTTGTCCGGAGCAAAGGCCATATCATACGGCTGGCCGATGAAACGGCAGGCATTCGCAATGAAGCGGTCCACCTCGGAGGTATCGTTGAGACGACAGACAAAGAAGGTTGGAAGACTGCCGTCGTGCAGTGTGAAATCCTTGACGAAATCAGCCCAAGGATAGCGCTCCACCCCACGACGGAGAGTAGCATCGATGACGAACAAACTGTCGTCAACCACATCCAGAATAGCCCCATGGATGAGATTGAGCGTATCGGAAATCAGGCAATCTTCCTTTTGGAATTGTGCCACAAAGTTGCGGATTTCAGAAGATTCTTCCAGACTTTCAGCATTGTAATCATAGGGCAATGCCACGAAGAGCAGGTCACCACGTTGGACAGTGTATTGAGGAGACCGTGTCTGACAAGAACAGAAAACGAACAACGGGGTCAACAGGAGGACAAGGACTTTCTTCATCACTTTCATTTCATTATGGCACATTAAACCGCACAAAGATAGCGCATTTATCCTTATTACAAGAATGGGACTCTCTTTTTTTTTGATTTTCCACAAAAAAACCACAATCCACAATTCCTTTTCTCCATACATGCATCATCCCCACCCCTTTCCCATTGCGTCAGACACTATTGTCAAAGATGACGAAGAAAAAGTCTCTTTCATTTTATTTTTTGAGCCTTGAAACGAAAATTTCGAAACATTGGATTTGATTTTTGAAGCGATGAAATTCAAAATCATCGCTTTGGAAATTCCGTTTCAAAGTTCATTTTTCTTTTTATAAACGTTTTTTTTACATTTATTGCCTTCATTTTCCTTTTTCCGGCAATGCCCATTGAAAAATACACACTTCTTGGCTGATTTCCGATGCACAAACCGCTCATCCGGATGAACAATCTCCGCACGGCAATGAACATGCGGGAAAGGTTTTCTCCGTCATCTGCACGAAAGAATGAATCATTCGGCCATACCGTCTTCTTAACAATCATTTTCTGCGCATTTTTCTCTTGGCTGCAAACAGTCGTCAACGACATTTGACTGTCTGTTTTCCAACCAGTAATGACATGCTTGCGAGAAATCACACATTTTTTCAAAAAAAATAAATCAAAAAAGAACGAATATTTCTTAAAAAAATGTTTATCTTTACACCCAATTATAAAAGAATTAGTATTAATTATTATCAATACAAATGATTATGAAAAAGTTACATGTATTAATTGAAGCCGCAGCCGTCATTGCGCTGCTCGCATCGTGCAACAACACTCCCCAGGAAGAGGTTGCCCTCTCCGGCTTGAAAAGAGCCGATTTCCAAACTGAAATTCAAGGCAAGCAGACCGACATGTACACGCTGAAGAACGCTTCCGGTATGGAAGTGTGCCTTACCAACTTCGGTGGACGCATGCTCTCCATCATGGTTCCCGATCGTGACGGAAAGCCTACCGATGTACTGGTCGGCCAGAAAAGCATCGCCGACTACACCACCTATGCCAGTGATTTCGGTGCCAGCATCGGTCAGTATGCCAACAGAATCGACCAGGGCAAAATCACCCTTGACGGTGTAGAATACCAACTTCCCAAGAATAACTACGGCCACTGTCTGCATGGCGGATGCACGCTTGACGGCAAAGGCGTAGGGCCCGAAGGTGCCAACTGGGAGACTCCCATGGGATGGCAGTATAGCGTCCTGGACGTTGTCGAGCAGAACGACAGCAGCGTGACCTTCAAGAAGTTCAGCCCTGATGGCGAAGCCGGCTTCCCCGGCAATGTCACCGCAACTGTAACCTATACGCTGACCTCCGACAATGCCATTGTCATCCTTTGGAAGGCTACCACTGACAAGAAGACCGTCATCAATCAGTGCAACCATGCCTACTTCAACTTCAACGGTGACAAGAGCAAGCAAATCACCAACCATAAGTTGTGGCTGAATGCCAGTTACTATACTCCCGTTGACTCCACCTTCATGACTACTGGTGAGATTGCTCCCGTCGAGGGCACTCCCATGGACTTCACGACTCCCAAGGCCATCGGCGAAGAAATCTGCAACTTCGACTTCCAGCAGTTGAAGTTCGGAAACGGCTACGACCACAACTGGGTTCTCAACACCAAGGGTTGCATGCATTGCCCCGTTGCCCGTCTGTCATGTCCCGAAACCGGCATCAAGATGGAGGTTTACACCAACGAGCCCGGCATCCAAATTTATACCGGCAATTTCCTCGATGGCACTGTCAACGGCAAGGATGGCCAGCCCGTCAACTTCCGCACTGCCGTCTGCCTCGAGACCCAGCACTTCCCCGACAGCCCCAACAAGGGTAACCTCGAAGGTTGGTACAGCTGCGAACTCAATCCCGGTGAAGAGTACATCAGTTGCTGCGTTTACCAGTTCTCCGTCTGCAAAGGCGAGAAGGACGGCGAATGCTGCGACAAGACCGAAATCTGCAACCCTGATAAGGAAGCAGGTGAAGACGGATGCTGTGAGGAGAAGTAATGTTTTGTTGAAAATCTAATAACGAAAACTCATGAATGTCATTGATGCAATCACACAGTCGGGGTTCAAGACCGTCGACTTCATCATTCTGCTGGTTTATCTGGCTCTGCTGATATTCCTGGGACTGTTTCTGGGACGAACCAAGAAAGGCGAGCAGAAGAGTGCCAGTGATTACTTCCTTGCCGGCAACTCCTTGACCTGGTGGGCTGTCGGTGCCTCACTGATAGCAGCCAACATCAGTGCCGAGCAGTTCATCGGCATGAGCGGAACCAGTTATGCTGACGGCATCGCTACAGCAGCCTATGAATTGATGGCTGCCGTTACCCTCGTCGTTATCGGCAAGTTCCTTCTACCGACAATGCTGAAGCAAAAAATCTTCACCATTCCTCAGTTCCTGCGTGAACGCTACAACGATGGTGTGGGCCTCGCCTTCTCCATCCTCTGGCTGTTCCTTTATGTCTTCGTGAACCTGACATCCGTAGCCTGGCTGGGTGCTCTTGCCATCGAACAGATCCTCGGTCTGCAAGGCGTGAGCATCGCAATTGGCAGCGCCACCATCTCAATGCGTATGATCATCATCCTGCTACTCTTCCTCATTGCAGGTATCTATAGCATTTATGGAGGTCTGGCATCTGTTGCCTGGACTGATGTCATGCAGGTTGTCTTCCTCGTGGGTGGCGGTCTGGTGACGGCTTGGTTTGCATTGAAAGCCGTCGGAGGCGGTGATGGTGTTCTGGCCGGTCTTTCCAGTCTTTACACAGATCTTACGACAGGAGAGCATCTTACCGACAGTCACCTGCACCTTGTCATCCAGGAAAGTCATGGCGCCAGTGCCTTTGCCAATGTCCCGGGTATTGCTGCTGTGGTAGGTGGTGTATGGCTCACGAACCTCGGTTACTGGGGCTTCAACCAGTACATTACCCAGAAGGGCCTTGCCGCGAAGAGCACAGAAGAAGCACAGAAGGGTCTTATCTTCGCTGGTTTCTTGAAGATTTTGATTCCCTTCATCGTCGTCCTTCCCGGCATCTGTGCCTACTACATCAGCCTCCATGGAGAATCCTTCCCCAACCTGATGGGCAAAATCAACGTTGCCGACGATGCCTACCCATGGCTGGTGCGCAACTTCACCCCGACAGGCATCAAGGGTCTGACCTTTGCGGCTCTCTCGGCAGCCATCATCAGTTCGCTGGCTTCCATGCTCAACAGCACTTCGACCCTCTTCACCATGGATATTTACAAGAAATACATCAAGAAAGAGGCTACCGACAAGCAGTTGGTGAACACTGGCCGTCTGACATCGCTTTGCGCTCTCGTCATCGCAGCCATTGCCGTCAAGCCGTTGCTGGGCAATCTCGACCAGGCATTCCAATACATCCAGGAATACAGCGGTTTCATCTATCCCGGCATCATCACAGTCTTTGGACTGGGTCTGCTCTGGAAACGTGCCAGCAGCAAAGCAGCCGTCTGGACGGCTATTGCCGTTATTCCTCTCGGTGTTATCTTCAAGATCTGCCTTGGTGATGTTCCCTTCCAGTTCCGTGCCGGCTACATCTTCATCATCTGCATGACGATGTTCGTTCTCATCTCACTCTTCGACAAGAAGTATGTTGAATGCGAACTCCCGAGTGAGAAGGATCAGAAGACCATGATCAAGTGGGCGAAGATAATGGGATTCACCGGACTCTTCTTCATCTTAGCCGCTGCAGTAGTCGTCATTATGGGCAACAGCACTCCTGCAACCACTTATCTGAACGACATTGGCTTCCAGGCATTCTTCTTCTTCGGTGTCCTGGTAGGTCAGGCAGCGCTCTGGCTCTACAGCAACAGCAAGGACAAGAAGCAGAACGCCAAGGCACTCCCCGTCGACCTCAAACTCTTCCATACCTCGAAGGGTTATGGTGTCGGTGGACTGCTGATCTGCGCTATCTGCGCTGTCATCTACATCCTGCTGTGGTAATAATTACGAAGTGAAGGTGGGGCAGGTTCATCCCTGCCCCACCCATCTATAGAAAACAAGACGACCATGTTAGAAGAACTGAAAGCAAAAGTATGCAAGGCAAACCTTGACTTGGTGAGCCATGGGTTGGTGATTTTCACCTGGGGCAATGTAAGTGCCATAGACCGTGAAAGCGGTCTGGTGGTAATCAAGCCAAGTGGCGTGAGTTACGACACCATGAAACCCAGCGACATGGTAGTGGTGGATCTTGATGGCAAAGTTGTGGAAGGAGACCTCAACCCAAGCAGCGATACGCCAACACACGTGGTACTGTACAAAGCATTTCCCGAGATAGGAGGTGTGGTACACACCCACAGCACTTACGCTACCGCATGGGCACAGGCAGGCCTCGACATACCGAACATCGGTACCACACATGCCGACTACTTCCACGACGACATTCCCTGCACACGCGACATGAAGAAGGATGAGGTGTTTGGAGAGTATGAGAAGGAGACAGGAAATGTCATCGTTGAATGTTTCTCCAAGCAAGCCATCAATCCTAACGACACGCCAGGAGTGCTGGTACGCAACCACGGACCTTTCTCCTGGGGAAAAGACGCTATGGATGCCGTACATAATGCTGTAGTGATGGAGCAGGTAGCCAAGATGGCCTTTATTTCCGTATCGTTGACCAGCAAAAACACCTACGAGACGTCAATGAACAAGTTACTCATTGAGAAGCACTATAGCCGCAAGCATGGTCCTAATGCGTACTATGGCCAAAAGAAAAAAGAATGACGACGATGTATTCATGACGATGATTCAGAAGTGACGCATCCGACATCAAGCATAAATTCCTAATAACTATTTTAATAATCAATGAATATGAAAAACGTTTTTGAAAACTACGAGATTTGGTGGGTGACCGGTGCGCAACTCCTTTATGGAGGCGATGCTGTGGTTGCCGTTGACGGACATTCGAAGGAGATGGTTGCCGGTCTGAACGACAGCGGAAACATCCCCGTGAAGATTGTCTATAAGGGAACTGCAAACAGCAGCAAAGAGGTTGAAGCCGTGATGAAGGCTGCCAACAATGAAGAAAAGTGTATCGGCATCATCACATGGATGCACACCTTTTCGCCTGCAAAGATGTGGATAAAAGGACTTCAGGCATTGGAGAAACCTTTACTGCACTTCCACACCCAGTATAACACCGATATCCCTTGGGACACCATCGACATGGACTTCATGAACCTGAACCAGAGCGCTCATGGTGACATTGAATTCGGGCATATCTGCACCCGCATGCGTGTGGCCCGCAAGGTGGTGGTAGGACATTGGAAGAGCGTTGCTGCACAGAAACAGATTGCCGTTTGGGCACGTGCTGCAGCCGGCGTTGCTGATGCCCATAATGTGCGCTGCCTGATGTTCGGTATGAACATGAACAACGTTGCCGTCACCGACGGTGACCGCGTAGAATTTGAGCAGCGGATGGGATACCATGTCGACTACTATCCCGTTTCGTCGCTGATGGAATATTATAAAAAGGTAACTGATGCAGAAGCCGATGCTTTGGTTGAAGAATACAAGCAACTCTACACCATCAAGATTGATGAGAGCGGTGAAGAGGTATATTGGGAGAAAGTGAAGAACTCGGCTAAGGCAGAGATTGCCCTTCGCCGCGTGCTGAAGGATGAGAATGCCACGGCATTCACAACCAACTTCGACGACCTTGGTGGTGCTGATGTCAATGATCCGAACTTCGTAGGCTTTGACCAGATTCCCGGTCTCGCTTCACAACGTCTGATGGCAGAAGGTTATGGCTTCGGTGCTGAAGGCGACTGGAAGACAGCATGCCTCTATCGCACACTTTGGATCATGAACCAAGGATTGGAAAAAGGCTGCTCGTTCCTGGAGGATTATACCTTGAACTTCGCAGCCGACTGCACTTCGAGCCTGCAGAGCCACATGCTGGAGATTTGCCCCATGATTGCATCCGACAAGCCCAAACTGGAGGTACACTTCCTCGGCATCGGCATCCGCAAACAGCAGACAGCACGTTTGGTATTCACTTCGAAAACGGGCGCTGGCATCAAAGCAACCGTTGTGGATCTAGGTAATCGTTTCCGTCTCATCACCAGCGAAGTTGAATGCATCGAGCCTAAGCCCATGCCCAAACTTCCGGTTGCCTCTGCACTGTGGGTACCACAGCCCACCTTCGAGATTGGTGCCGGAGCATGGATTCTTGCCGGAGGTACACACCACAGCGCATTCTCATACGACATCACTGCCGAATATTGGGAAGACTTTGCTGAGATGGTAGGTATTGAGTACATCAACATTGACAAGAATACCACCATCAGCGGATTCAAGCAGCAACTGCGCAACAACGAGGTATACTACATGTTGAACAAGGCGCTGAAATAACTCACCTACCCCATCATCATTTCCATTATGGACGCAAGAAACGTTATTCAATCGGGCAAGGCTATCCTGGGCATCGAATTCGGTTCGACAAAGATAAAAGCCGTACTCATTGACCCTGAAAACAAGCCCATAGCGCAAGGAAGCCACCGTTGGGAGAACCAACTGGTGGACGGCTTATGGACATACAGCATCGATGCCATCTGGGATGGTTTCCGCGACTGTTATCAAAGCCTCCGCACAAATGTCATGGAGCAATATGGAGTGGAGATAGAGACATTGGCTGCCATCGGCATCAGTGCCATGATGCATGGCTATATGGCATTCGACAAGAATGCACAGATTCTCGTACCCTTCCGCACCTGGCGCAACACCAACACCGGAAAGGCTGCTGCAGAACTGTCACAACTGTTCAACTTCAACATTCCTCTCCGCTGGAGCATCTCTCACTTGTATCAATGCATCTTGGATGAAGAACCCCATGTTAAGGATATTGACTTCCTGACTACATTGGCAGGATACATCCATTGGCAACTGACAGGTAAGAAGGTCCTGGGTGTAGGCGATGCATCTGGCATGATACCCGTTGACTCCAAGACCAAGACCTACGATGCAACGATGGTGGAGAAGTTCAACCAATTGGTAGCCCCCAAGGGATTTCCATGGAAACTGCTTGACATTCTGCCCCAATCGCTGAACGCAGGCGAAGATGCTGGCGTGCTGACCGCAGAAGGAGCCAAGAAGTTGGATCCATCGGGTCATCTGAAGGCAGGCATTCCACTCTGTCCTCCCGAAGGAGATGCAGGCACTGGCATGGTTGCCACAAATGCCGTCAAGCAACGTACTGGCAACGTCTCAGCAGGCACATCGTCGTTCTCGATGATTGTGCTTGAGAAGGAAATGAAGAAACCACACGAAGTCATCGACATGGTAACAACGCCCGATGGCAGCCCCGTAGCCATGGTACACTGCAACAACTGCACCAGCGACATAAACGCCTGGGTTGGGTTGTTCAAGGAGTATCAGGAGATGCTCGGCGTGCCCTTCGACGAAAAGGCATTCTACAAAATGCTGTTCGAGAAGGCATTGGAAGGCGATGCCGACTGTGGTGGCATCATGTCCTACAACTACATCTCCGGAGAACCCGTGACAGGCTTTGCCGAGGGACGACCGTTGGTTGTGCGTTCTGCCAACGACCACTTCAACTTGGCGAACCTCATGCGTGCCAACATCTACGCCTCGGTTGCCGTACTGAAGATCGGCAACGACATCCTTCTGAAAGAAGAAAACGTAAAGGTAGACCGCATCACCGGACATGGTGGATTGTTCACTGTGAAAGGTGTGGGACAGCGTTTCCTGGCAGCAGCCATCGAGTCGCCCATCTCAGTCATGGAAACTGCCGGCGAAGGTGGTGCCTGGGGAATAGCATTGTTAGCAGGATTCCTGGTCAACAACCCACAAAAGAAGTCGCTTCCCGACTATCTCGAAGAGGTGGTCTTTGCAGGCAATACAGGTTGCGAAGTACAACCCGACCCCAATGATGTGGCAGGATTCAATGCTTACATTGAGAACTACAAGGCTTGTCTGCCCGTAGAAACAGCAGCAGTGACTTGCAAGAAGGCCTAACCAACAGGGGGATGAGGGCTGATTACCCTCATCCTTCACCAATACATTATTAAAAAATGAAAAAGTTTATTTCCATCCTCCTGGCATTGACTATCGTCATGCCCATGTTCGCTCAGAGATACATCGTGGATGCCGTCGGCACCCCTCACACGCTTGCCACCACCGATGCTTATAAGGGCAAACGCGATTTCCTGTCGCAGTCATCACATGAAGCCTCCAAGCAGACAGGGAGCACAGTCGAAAAAGTCATGGAGATTCCCAACGGCACAGTAGTATCCCTCAACTCTCTCGGTACAGTGTTCAAGACTAAAAGCAACAAGAAGCTGCAAGCAGAAATCACATACGAAGGGAACACTTGGTATGTATGGGCACGCGATCTTGTCTTCTCGCCCGACAATGCCGTAGGTGTGAAGGATGCACTCGAAGGTATTGATTTCAGTCCGCGTCATTTCAAGCTGAACTATAAAGACGAGAACGGTGAGAAGACATATCGTTTCATCAACGTCGTTGATGTTCACTCCGAAGAGGGTCATCGTCTCTACAGTTTCTACTACCCCACACGAGTTCTCTTACTCATCGGGGCCACCTTCGTGCTGTTGCTTTTGGCTCTTCTGGCACGCAAAAAGCGTCCCATCCGTATGCTTGTCATCGCCATCGTACCTTTGTTGATGGTTGCTACCGTAGTCATAGAAGGATACTGTATCTTCCGCATGGGCAGCGACAGCATGTGGTTTATAAACCCAGAGTTATTTGCAAAGAAAACCTGTGTGTTGCGTAGTATCCCGCTCATTGCAACGTTTGCATTACAGTGTTTCTCCATGGTATTATACTTCCGTCTCTTACCCACAAGAACGGGCGAGAGCCTCAATGGTTTCTCTGGACTGGTGAGCACACTCATCGGCTTCATCCCGGCCGTGGTGATTGGTTATTTCATTGCAAAAGGCATTACGGGATTCAATGATGCCACAGCCACAGTTGCCGACTCCGCTCGTGCATGGTCGATTCTTGGCATCAGCGCCTTCGCTCTCCTACTCATCTTCCCCATCATCAACTATACAAGCAGCATCAATACAGGTAATCGTTTTACATCGCTGATCGCTGGAATTGCCACCGCCATATTTGTCGTAATCTTCTGGATAGGTGCAGCTCTACTTCTCATCATGATCATCTATGCACTTGTCAAACTATTCCTTTACATCATTGCACAGGTATTCATGTGGGTAGTACTGTTTGCATTCTGCGGCAGCAAGTTTGGTAGCATGGTATTCCAAGGAGGAGGAGGAGGTGGTGGTAGTGGTAGTGGTAATAACAGAGAAGAGATGGTGTGGAGAGACAAAGAAGGTGGTATCCATACAAATGGAGTAGATGCACAAATTGCCAATGAACGCATAGACGCTGCACGCGAAGCAAAAAATCTCTAACCTGCTGTTAACAAAAGACAACGTTTTCGAAAGGAGATAAGAATATTCATCCTTCACCAAAATGAAAGAAAACAAGAAATGACCGTCAAATTCTCTCTACGCCGACTGGCTTTGGCCTTGTCGGCATGCATACCCTTGGCAGCAACGGCTACCGACATCAAGGTAGCATCGCCGGATGGAAAAACCGTCGTCACGCTCTCAGACGAGAATCATAACCTCGCATGGGCACTCACATACAATGGGCAGACAGCCATTGAGCCTTCAGCATTGGGACTTACCACCAACGAAGGTGTATGGGGAAAGAACATATATATAAAGGAAAACGCACGCACACGCGTAACAGAAGACTATACCCTTGACCGCATCAAGGCATCGTCTATACACTATGATGCTCATCGTATCGTGGTTGATGTGATGCCCACGGATGTCAAGACATCGGAACCTCTCTTCGCCGTTGAGGTTCAAGTCAGCAACAACAACGTAGCATTCCGCTATTTGCTGTTCCCCACACGCGAACGTCGTTGTCTCGTCATTGAAAGTGAGCAGACGACATTCGATTTCCCCAACGGAACAACATCTTTCCTCACCCCTCAAAGCGATCCCATGATTGGATGGAAGCGTACCAAGCCCTCCTATGAGGAAGAGTACACTGTAGATGTTCCCCTTGGGCGAACCTCACGATACGGACATGGCTATACCTTCCCCTGTCTTTTCAGCACCAGCGCAGGCTACATCACTGCACGCGGGGCCAAGCAAGACATGAGACTTCGCATTGAAGACCCCCTTTGGGTACTCATCTCCGAGACTGGCGTTGACAGCCACTACTGCGGCAGCCGTCTGTCTGACATCGACGCGCGAGGAATCTGCACTATCGCTTATCCCATGGAAGGCGAGAATAATGGTTTCGGCAGCACCGGGGCTCAAATCGCCCTTCCAGGTGCCACACCCTGGAGAACCATCACTGTGGGCAATACGCTGAAACCCATAGTAGAAACGACCATTCCCTTTGATGTCGTGAAGCCACTCTATGAGCCCTCTACCGACTATGTCTATGGACGCGGAACTTGGAGCTGGCTAGTCTGGGATGATGCCTCCATCAACGAACGTGACATTCGCGAATACATTGACTTATCTGCATCTCTCGGATGGGAGTACTGTCTTGTCGACAACTATTGGGACCATAACATCGGACGCGAAAAGATTGAAGAATTGAGCCGCTACGCTCAGAGCAAGGGCATTCACCTGTTTCTTTGGTACAACTCGTCGGGTGCATGGAACGATTCCTCACAAAGTCCCTATGACATCATGTCAGATGTCATCGCCCGTCGTCGCGAGATGGCATGGCTGAAACAGATAGGTGTCAAAGGAATCAAAGTCGACTTCTGGGGAGGAGACAAGCAGGAGACTATGCGTCTCTACGAGCAAGTTCTCGTTGATGCCAACGAGTTTGGGCTGATGGTCATCTTCCATGGCTGCACACTGCCACGCGGATGGGAACGCATGTATCCAAACTATGTGGGAAGCGAAGCAGTCCTTGCCAGCGAGAATTTGAAATTCAGCCAACATTTCAACGAAATGGAAGCCTTCAATGCCTGCCTTCACCCCTTCATCCGCAACGCTGTAGGCTGTATGGAATATGGTGGCAGTGCACTCAACCACTACTACAACCGCAGCAATGCTACTGGCACGCATCGCATCACCGGTGATGCCTTCGAACTGGCTTGTGCTGTTCTTTTCCAGAATCCCATCCAGAACTTCGCTCTCACACCAAACAATCTCACCGATGCCCCCGCAGAGGCTATCAACTTCATGAAGACGGTTCCTACCACATGGGATGAAACACGATTTGTTGATGGCTATCCTGGACGCTATGTAATCCTCGCCCGTCGGCATGCTCACACATGGTATCTCGTTGCAGTCAATGCGACTTCCCAACCTCTTACTTACAATCTTACGCCATCGTCGTTTGGCTGCAGCAAGAATACTGTCAAGGTTTATGCCGATGACAAGAAACTGCGTTTCTCAGCCAAAGACACAAAACTCAACCGCAAAGGCTGCATCTCGCTATCCATTCCACAAAATGGAGGAGCTGTCGCCATCCTGCCACAATATTAAAAGATGAAGAATACGTATCAGATAAATGCCAGTGTCGTAGACCCGCTTCATCAACGTATCTACCCAGCTCAAGTCATCGTGACGGATGGCATTCTGTCATCCATCACACCCACTGAGAACCTTCCTGCCGATGCCCCATACATTCTGCCAGGCTTCATCGACAGCCATGTGCATATCGAGAGCAGTATGCTGCTGCCCGAGAACTTTGCACGTGCTGCTGTCACTCATGGCACTGTGGGAGCCGTTGCCGACCCTCACGAGATTGCCAATGTGCTGGGCGTTCCAGGCATCGACTTCATGATTGAAAACGGCAAACAGGTTCCCTTCCATTTCTGGTTTGGTTTGCCTTCGTGCGTACCATGCACGAACATGGAAACGGCTGGTGCTATCATCACAGCCAACGATACTGAACGACTCATGCAACGCTCCGACATCGGTTTCCTTGCAGAGATGATGAACGTCCCCGGTGTCCTCTTCAACGATGCAGAAACATTGGGTAAACTTGCTGCTGCACGTGCAGCCCATAAACCCATTGACGGACATGCCCCTGGACTCCAGGGAGAAGGACTCCAAAAGTATGCAGCACAAGGCATCACCACCGACCACGAATGCACGACACTGGAGGAGGCAGAAGAACGGCTCAAGACAGGCATCTGCGTACTCATCCGCGAAGGAAGTGCCGCTCACGATTTCGAGACAATCTCTCCCCTCTTGGCAACTCATGCAGATGGGCTGATGTTCTGTACCGATGACCTTCATCCTGACAATCTGCTACATGGACATATCAACCAACTTGTCAAACGTGCTATTGCCAAAGGATATCCCCTTTGGAATGTACTCCGTGCCGCAAGCGTTACGCCAGTACAACACTATGGTATGCCAGTCGGACTATTGCAACAAGGCGATTCCGCAGATTTCGTTGTCGTAGACAACCTTCAGGACTTCACCATCCTTGCTACTGCTGTTGAAGGGAATCTCTTTACATCCCTTGCCACAATGCCGCAGAAGTGCGCTTGTGCTGACAAACAGGATGCATGGCCCAATAACTTCCATGCACAGCCTTTGAAACAAGGAGCCCTGCATGTCAAGCCAGCATCAAGCATGCGTGCCATCATCGCATCCAACGGATCGCTTCTTACTGGAGAAAAGATCTTCACGCCCACCATTGAAGATGGAAATGCCGTTTCCGACCCCTCACGCGACATTCTCAAGATAATGGTCCTCAATCGATATGAGGCTGGAAAACCCCTCTCCATAGGGTTTATCAACGGGTTTGGCATGCATCATGGAGCCATTGCTTCTACTGTAGCGCATGACAGCCATAACCTTGTCGTCGTCGGGGCATCCGACGAAGCCATCATCACTGCTGCCAACGCACTCATTTCTCAGCAAGGTGGCATTGCTGTCGTGGACGGAGAGGGACATATTGACATGCTGCCGTTACCCATTGCAGGACTTATCAGTCCACTTTCCCATGAAGCAGTGGCTGCACGATACAGCGAACTCAACTGCAAGGCTCACGACCTTGGCTGCAGTTTTGATGCCCCCTTCATGACACTTGCGTTCATGGCACTTCCCGTCATCCCCACGCTCAAGATCACCGACAAAGGGCTCTTTGATGCGGCACATTTCCAGTATACCACGCTCGAAGTCTGACATCTTATTTGAATGATATATTTTAACAACAATAGTTTATAGATTATGAATGACATTCATGTTATGAATCGCGCAGCCGACAACATCCGTATTCTGGCTGCATCAATGGTAGAAAAAGCAAAGTCCGGTCATCCTGGCGGTGCCATGGGTGGCGCAGATTTCATCAATGTGCTTTTCAGTGAATACCTCATATACGATCCCAAGAACCCGCAGTGGGAAGGACGTGACCGTTTCTTCCTTGATCCCGGCCATATGGCCCCCATGCTCTACAGCGTACTGGCGCTGACGGGTAAGTTCTCCCTTGAAGAACTGTCACAACTTCGTCAGTGGGGTTCTCCTACTCCCGGACATCCTGAGGTGAACGTTGCTCGAGGCATTGAAAACACCAGTGGACCGCTCGGACAGGGCCACACCTTCGCTGTGGGTGCAGCCATTGCCGAAAAGTTTCTGGCAGCACGTCTCGGCAATGAAGTGATGAAGCATACCATCTATGCCTACATCTCCGACGGAGGAGTCCAAGAGGAAATCAGTCAAGGTGCAGGACGTATTGCCGGACACCTGGGCCTCGATAACCTTGTCATGTTCTACGACAGCAATGACATCCAGCTCTCCACTGAGTGTGCATCTGTCACCAGCGAAAACGTTGCCAAGAAATATGAGGCTTGGGGATGGCACGTCATCTCAATCAACGGCAACGACGTGGCACAGATACGTTATGCCCTCGACGAGGCCGGCAAAGAAACCGAGAAGCCGACACTCATCATCGGAAAATGTGTCATGGGAAAGGGAGCCCTCAAGGCTGATGGCAGCAGTTACGAACGCAACTGTGCTACACATGGTGCCCCCTTGGGCGGCGATGCTTATGTCAACACAGTCAAGGCATTGGGTGGCAATCCCGATGATCCTTTCGTCATCTTCCCTGACGTTGAAAAACTCTATGCCGAACGTGCAGCCGAACTTGAAAAGATTTGTGCAAAACGCCAGACAGAGAAGGCCGTTTGGGCCGCAGCAAACCCCGACAAGGCAGTCAAACTCGCTGAATGGTTCGGAGGCAAAGTTCCTTCTGTTGACTGGGCCAACATCCAGCAGAAGGCTGATGCAGCCACACGTGGTGCCAGCGCCACCGTATTGGGAGCACTCGCTGAGCAAGTCGAGAACATGATTTGCGCCAGTGCCGACCTCTCCAATTCCGACAAGACTGATGGTTTCCTGAAGAAGACGCACGCCTTCACGAAGGGTGACTTCACGGGAGCCTTCTTCCAGGCTGGTGTGGCAGAACTCACCATGGCTTGTTGCTGCATCGGTATGGCACTCCACGGAGGCGTCATTCCCGCTTGCGGCACCTTCTTTGTCTTCAGCGACTATATGAAACCCGCCATCCGTATGGCTGCGCTCATGGAACTTCCCGTCAAGTTCATCTGGACACACGATGCATTCCGTGTCGGCGAAGATGGTCCTACCCACGAGCCCGTAGAACAAGAAGCACAGATTCGTCTCATGGAAAAACTGCACAATCACAGTGGACGTCCTTCCATGCTCGTACTCCGTCCTGCCGATGCTGAGGAAACCACTGTCTGCTGGCGTCTTGCAATGGAAAACTGCAACACTCCCACTGCCCTTATTTTCAGCCGTCAGAACATCGTCAATCTTCCTGCCGGCAATGACTACAGTCAGGCAGCCCGCGGAGCCTACATCGTCGAAGGCAGCGATGCCGATCCTGATGTCATCCTCCTGGCCAGCGGAAGCGAAGTCAGCACGCTTGTCAGCGGCGCTCCCCTACTCCGTGGCGAGGGCATGAAGGTTCGCATTGTCAGTGTTCCCAGTGAGGGATTATTCCGCAGCCAGGACAAGGAGTATCAGCAGTCTGTTCTTCCCGCAGGTGTAAAGAAGTTCGGTATGACGGCCGGTCTGCCTGTCACCCTCGAAGGATTGGTAGGGGCTGATGGCAAAGTATTCGGCCTGGAGAGTTTCGGTTTCTCCGCTCCTTACAAGGTGCTGGACGAGAAACTCGGCTTCACTGCACAGAATGTATACAATCAAGTTAAGTCGTTATTCTGATGATTATTGGTATTGCCAGCGACCACGCAGGTTTTGAACTCAAGCAGTTCGTCAAAGCCTGGCTCATTGCCCATGGGCATGAGTATCACGACTTTGGCACGCTTACACCTAACAGTTGCGATTATTCAGACTTCGGTCATCCACTTGCCTTTGCCGTAGAACAGGGTGAATATCCGTTTGGTATTGCCATCTGCGGCAGTGGTGAAGGCATTGCCATGACAGTCAACAAGCATCAGGGCATTCGTGCCGGACTCTGCTGGTGTGCTGAGATTGCCCATCTCGTCCGTCAGCACAACGATGCGAACATTCTTGTCATGCCAGGGCGTTTTATCAGCACGGATACTGCCGATGAAATCCTTACAGAGTTTTTCTCAACCCCTTTCGAGGGAGGTCGTCATCAACGTCGAATAGACAAGATTCCCCTTCCCGACAAGCAATAACAGACAGAACTCAAAAGAAAGAAGCCCCGATTTGGGGCTTCTTTCTTTTGATATATATGTATTTGTTATCAATATATCAATACGTTACGGATTGTGAATATACGCCAGAATACCTCAAAACAGAACTAAGAGCATCAAAAAAGCAAGAAGAATCTCAACGAGTTATCAAAATGGTCTATTCTCAGGACACACCCTTTCCTTTTAGCTGTTCACTGCCACGTTGGGCAGCAGAAAGCGTAAAAATGGAAAAAGAGTAATAATGCGAAAATTATACTCTTTTTCTTTTCTTATTTTGAACTTTGAAACGGATTTTCTGATGCTTTGGAATTCAAAAACCATAGTTTTGGAATTCAAAATCAAAACATTGAAAAATCCGTTTCAAAGTTCATTTTTCTTTTTGCATCAAACTTTTCGTCGACAATTGCCTTCGTTTTCAAATTATAGTCAATGTTTTTGGGAAAAAAGTCCTTTCTTGCTGATTTGTGATGTACAAACGGCTCATTCGGATGAACAAACTCGGACGTACAATGAACATGCCGAAAACGGATTCATTGACAATCCTTTGCCCGCAAATAATCTTCTTATGACAATTGAAAGAAAATATCCGAATCTTGCGGATATACCTGCGGTTGTTTACGAAAAGAAAGGACAACGAAGTTAACTTCTACGCCGTATTTTCAGAGGAATTGCCTCAGAATGTTCATGGCAGAATTGTTCAGCATTCTCAACCACCAAGGCAAGATAACCACCACCTCCTGCTCCAGGCATCTTCCATGCCTTTACGCCAGGCACTGCCGACCAATAAGCAATGGCGTCATCAATAGCATGCATAATCTCCCCGTCTGATTCCGCATTGTTGTTGTTCACGGGATGAATCATGCCGGGGAACATTGCCGTCTGCGCTTCGAAACTATCCCGATAGGCACGGGCAAAAGCCTCCTCGTCATGGGCCATGATGGCAGCCCAGCAATCATCGGCAGCTTTCGCAAGTGCCTGAACACGAGGAGCATCTATCTTCTTCCCTTCCACGACACTGCATCCGGGACGACGAGGTTCGAGGGGAATCAGGCAGAGGCGGTTCTCAAGCCAAACGAGTGTGTCTTCATCATCGCAGGTCTCTATACGGTCGGGCCAGAAACGATTGTCATAGTGATGGCGTGCAAGACCTGGCACACAGATGCCAATGGAATCCTGGGCTCCACTGATAATTCCATCCGAACGTTCAGGGTCATTCTCAAAGCAGAACACCAACTTTGCCAATGTCTCTGGATCCATGTCGGGGAGTTTCACGGGCCACAGTTTGCGTATCATGTTGCGTGTCGAGGTTGACAATCCGCACCTGTCGCGTATCACAAAAGTAGGTTCAAGCGAGATGGTCAGCGCCCAGCCCGGTGCATATTGGCTCACATAGGGTTGGTCTATCCAAGTTCCGGCAATGTCCAGACGTGTGGGGATACGGCAGGTAGCAGCCTTGATATCAGTGCTTGATCGAGCCGACAAGCCTTCGGCTGGCGTGCGCTCCAGAACGACGTATTCTATGCCGCGTTCCTCGCAGAACTTGCGTTTCTGCTCGTTGCTTCCATCTGCGTTAACCACAAACACATCGGGTTTCAATGCCTCGACAGTAGGAATGAAATCCATCACGCCATCACCCGCATTGATGAAGGCATCTTTCACATAACGAATGGCTTTTACCATGAAAAGACGTTCGCGTTCGGGGTAAAGCGTCTTATGGTTCTTATAATGGAGAATGGTTTCGTCCGAACCGATACCCACATACAAGTCACCATAGGCAGCAGCCTGACGGAAGAATTCCACATGACCGCTGTGCAGAAGATCATAGCAACCAGAGACAAAAACCTTTTTGGGCATACGTAAGAGTTTAACTAATTACTTGACGGGAATAAGTGTATCCTCAACAGCATTCGGAGCCCATGCACCTTCCTTGGCAGTGAAGGTAACAGCCAATTCTTCTACTTCTACAGAATGCCAGCAGCCTTTTGCAATGTTAATACCACAGACACCGCTATCACCACCCATGTGATAGCGCTCGGACTCAGTGCCATCATTGTTATAGAGGACTACATCCATTTTTCCACGCAGAAGCAGTACGGTTTCATTGGAATTCTGGTGACGGTGAACTACAAGTTTGCTGCCCGGGAGCCAGACATTGAGCATACGCTGTGAGTCATCCTCCTCGCTGTTGCGGAGATCGTAGTTCATACGGAGACGCGGTGCTTCATGTGCCTGCTTCTCCAATAGATGGAAGAGATTTTCATCGATGACTACCTGGCCCTTCTGGAAGGACATGTCGAGACCATTGAAAAGGTCGAACAAATGTTCGCGCACATCTTCAATGCAACCTTCGCCCTGAGCCTCGTAGTACTTGTCCATCTTCTTATAGTAGTCGATGAGCGGTTCAGTCTGCTCGTGATACGTGCGGATTCGGTTGGAAATGGTTTCCTCGCAGGCATCATCGGCACGTCCTTCTATGGCAGCACGCTTGGCAAGGCGCTCGCGTATCACCTCGTCAGAAATCATAATCGAGGTTACAGCATTCACTTTCTCACCGCGACGTGCCAAAATCTCATCCAAGTCTGCAGCCTGACCGGGTGTACGTGGAAAGCCGTCAAGAAGGAAGCCTGCCACGCCCTTGGTACTGTCGAACACATGTTCAATCATCGCCTCCACCATCTCATCGGGCACAAGCCCACCGGCAGCAATGACACTCTTCACACGATTGCCCAGTGGTGTGCCGGATGCAATCTCGTCACGCAGCATAGCGCCTGTACTCACATGTTTAAGGTTATATTTCTCTGCGATAGCACTTGCCTGAGTGCCTTTTCCTGCCCCCGGAGGACCAAAGAGGATGTAATATTTCATCGGTTGAAAAATATATTGATTTCCGACAGCAAAGATACAGACAAACAACGGAAGAAGGAAAAATTGCAAAGCCCGAAATTACAAAAAACACCCCGAAAAGCGAAAAAAACAAGAAAAGTCAACGTTTTTCTCCCCACGAATGTTGATTTGTCACACCGACTTTGCAAAACATCAAGAAAATGCACCACCTCAGCATGAATCCATAATTATAGAAAGACAGAAATACATAAAAGGGGGAGAATGATTCATCCTGATTATAACTCGTAAAAAATGTGCAAGAGACAGGGTATTCTTCAAGAATGAACAAGAAATGCATTTCTGACCTATACTTTTTTATCTGTATGAACCGAAATCCTCATTTTTATGACTATTTTTGCAAAGTCTTTTGTTTCAAATTTGAAATATCAGTCCTCAAGAAGTTATAAAATATCAATACCCATTTCCGTTATGAGAAGAATGATGATTGCATTTGCGGCAGCCTTGACAGCCGTCTGCATCTTTTCCTTGAACATCCAAGCCGAAAATATCGACGGCAAACATGTGCTGACACTGCAGGAGGCAATGAACAGCAGAGATTTGATTCCCCAAAGATATCCGGCTCAAGTATGGGAAGAGCCCACAGATGGAAACAGTGCACCTTGGGAACTTGAGTTTACCAACCGTCAGCGTGTATGGCGCTATGCCACACGCGGCGATTATCGTCTGAAGGAAACCAGTACAGGCAATGCACGCATGTTGGGTGAAGGTTTGCAAAAAGAGAGTCTGATGTTTGCAAAAATATCCCCAGATGGTAAATGGGCTGCATATGTCTCAAAAAACAACATCTATATGGAGCGTTGTTCACTTGACGATACGGAGATACGCGTCCTTACTACTGATGGCTGCGATACCATCGTAAACGGTACATTCGACTGGGTGTACGAAGAAGAGTTCGACTGCCGTGATGGTTTCCGCTGGAGCAGCGATAGCCGTTACATTGCCTTCTGGCAAAGCAATACAGGCGGAACGGGATGGTTTGACATCATCAACAATGTTGACAGCATATACCCCACTGTCAGCCATTTCCCCTACCCCAAAGCAGGTACTACCAACAGTGATGTGCGCATCGGCGTCCTTGACGCACAACAGCCAGGCAGCCCGGCCAAATGGCTCGAACTCCCTGGCAATCCTCGCGAAAATTATCTGCCGCGCATGGAGTTCATTCCCGGGACCAACACGTTGATGATACAGCAGATGAACCGAGCCCAGAACACCAATACTGTCTGGACTGTTGCAGTCGATGCTGAACAACTCACTCCCACAATCCTCTGCACAGACTCCGATAATGCCTGGGTTGAAACAAACGACAACATCCATTGGCTCAATGGAAACAAATCTTTTACCTTCTCATCCGAACGCGATGGTTGGCGTCACATCTGGCGTGTCAGTGCCGATGGACGGCAGTGGACTTGCCTTACTCCAGGTAATTTTGATGTGGACAGAGAGATAGCCTATGACGAGCAGCGGGGATTCATTTACTTCTCCACTGCCCTTCCCGGAGCAGCAGCCGAACGGCACATCATGCGTGCAAAAGTAAACGGAAAAGCACATGTCGATGACATCACAGCCCTTTGCCATCCCAACGATCTCCAGGCAGGACAGTACAGTTGCCGTTTCTCCCCCAACTGCGACATGGCAATCGAAACATTTTCCAGTGCGGAACGAATACCAATCTACACGCTCCTCCGCATGGATAAACGAGGACGCTGGACCGTCGACCATGTGGTAGAAGACAATGCTGCGGCTCAGGAGGCTTGGGAGAATCTGGCCATCGGCAGCAAGGAATTCACCAAGTGCCAGAGCGGCGACCTTACGCTTGACGCCTGGATTATCAAGCCCTATGACTTCGATCCTACGAAAAAATACCCCGTCATAGATCAAGTCTATGGAGAGCCAGCCTCTTCGACAGTACAGAACAGATGGGAAAGTTACCTTTTCTGGCACTATCTGGCAAACCAAGGCTACATCGTTGTCAGCATCGACAACCGAGGAGCCGCTGCACCCCGAGGACGTGAATGGCGCAAATGCATCTACGGTGAAGTGGGTGTTGCAGCCAGTGAAGACCAGGCACGAGGCATCATCGACCTCTGCAGAAAGTATGAATGGATGGACAGCACACGCATCGGCATCACTGGTTGGAGCGGAGGAGGAAGCCAGACGCTCAACTGCATGTTCCGCTATCCCAATGTCTTCATGACAGGCATTGCCATCGCCTTTGTTGCCGACCAACGTCTCTACGACACCATCTATCAGGAGCGGTACATGAACACTCCTCAGGCCAATCCCGAGGGATATTTCCGCGGCAGTCCCATCAACTACGCCGAAGGCCTTGAAGGCAACCTTCTCCTCATTCATGGCACCGGCGATGACAATGTGCATTACCAGAACTGCGAGATGCTCGTCAACCGTCTCATCTCATTAGGCAAGCGCTTCTACCAAGTCAGTTATCCCATGCGCACTCACGGCATCAGCGAAGGACGTGGTACCAGCGAACATCTACGGGCCACCATGCTCGACTTCTTTGCCTCCCACCTCCATCCTCAGGACTGATTTCCTGTTTGCCGTACATTTGATGCATTCTCCATCTTGCGCCTTTCCAATCTCTTGAAGCGTCAATAAAAAAGGGCGGACCTTCTGGCCCGCCCTTTATCTTTCTTTCAAAGATTACATACATTTACGCCCCGCTTTTCCCATACCTATGGCAATCCAGAGCGCAACTAACACAAAGGCAAAGCCTCCCACAACACCTGTTGGCAAGGGGCCGACAAAGGTATTGTAAGGATTTCCTGCAGCCGGATTCTGGAAGGCTGGCGTGAACATGAGTGCCAGTCCTGCACAACCATTCAAACAGCCATGTGCCAACACGGCAGGCCAGACGCTTTGTGCTTTCTCTGCAATGAGTCCGAAAATGAAACTCAACACTACACAGAATACCACCATAGCACCTATTGCTGCCAACACCATCCACAATGGATCCTCACCCCATACTTTGCCATAGTTATGTCCCATTGCTATCAATGGAGCGTGCCACAATCCCCAAAGCACACCGGTAATGAGAGCCGATGTATTGAAAGAGTGGTATTCACACAAACGAGGCATAAGAAAACCTCGCCATCCCCATTCCTCTCCAAGACAAGGGATAAGGTTGAGAAGCGGAGCAATGAGCAGCGAAAGCACCAACACGATCCAGTTAATGGAGTCAGGCGCAGAAGGCACCATCTGCGGGACATTCAACAAAAACTCCTGTGGATTCAATACAAACCACAACACACCGCCCAAGATTGCAAGCAACAAAGGAGCGAACCAGCCGATGAGGTACGGAGCCGCATTTCCCTTGAAGTGAAGACGCAGACGGCAATCTTTCCAATCGCGCATGAACAGACGTGTCAGTAGTACGCTAAAGGATGGGAAGAACATACAGAAAGCCACAATGGCTGTACCTTTTGCAGCCGTTTCCTTATCCATCGAACTGATGTCAGCATAGTGAGGACATACAACGAGCAACTCAACGGTCCAGGAAAGGACGAAGACAAGTAGCACGTAGAGCCAAATACTTTTACGTTTCTTTTCCATACATCAGAAGATGATAAGTACTGTTACAATACCAACAAGAAGGAGAGATGACAGGATCAACGACATCTTCAGTGTTGTCTTGATCTTCAGAGGGGTATCAATATCCCAATCAAATTCTACCTGCATAACTGTTTATTTTTTAAAAGGATTAAAGCGCCACTCGTGGTTTTTCCACAATTTGAAGCGCACAAAATTGAACTTGAAGAATTTCATGACATATATACGCTATTCATCAGACGAATCATTCATACTACTATCACCGCGAAGCAATCGAATAAACTTGACGACAGACAGTGCGAATGAGAGGACAGACAATACAATGGACAAAATGTCGTGTTTATTCACGCCCTCTATCAGCAAGAAAACGCCTGCAACCAAGATGAACGCCGCATACATATACTGAGCCCACATTGGAGTTCCAACAGAACGGTTCATAGCAATAAGTAAGTAAAGCAGAACGATGAAGCCAAGTATGCCAATGATAAAGAGCCATTTGGCAGCCGGCTCGATTCGGTCTTCCAGAAGTAAACCTGTCACTGCCGAGCCAAGAAGGATGAGACTCAGGACCACAAGAAGTATGAATGTCTTTCTGCGTTCAATCATTTGCTGTAGGAGTTGTTAGAGATTTGGTCTTCATTCTGCCGCTTTTCTTCAACGCTTCGTTGATGATCCACTGCAACTGACCGTTGGTGCTGCGGAATTCATCCGCAGCCCAACGCTCCAGTGCAGACATCGTCTCAGCATCGATGCGCAGAATAAAGTTTTTTGTTTCTTTTGCAGCCATAACGAAGAAATGGTGGAGTATTCAGAAACAATGCATCAGTAGCGTGAACATTAATGTGACGGTTGTCAAAATGAACGATACCATACGAGCAAAGATTTCATCTATTAATACAATGTACCGCTGTTCACCACAGGCTGGGCAGGTTCGTCGCCGCAGAGCACAACCAGGAGGTTGCTTACCATGGCAGCCTTGCGTTCCTCGTCCAAATCAACCACACCTTCGTCTTTCAGTTTGTCCAGAGCCATCTTCACCATGCTCACAGCGCCTTCCACGATCTTCTCACGGGCCGTGATGATAGCATCAGCCTGCTGACGGCGCAGCATTACGGCAGCAATCTCAGGAGCATAGGCAAGATAGTTGATACGGGCCTCAATGATGTGGATACCAGCAATGGCCAGACGCTCGTTGAGTTTCTGTTCCAATTCCTCGTTGATACTCTCAGCATTTGAGCGCAGTGTCAGTTCTTCACCGCCACCGTTTGAGGTATTGTCGTAAGCATAGTGACCGGCCACCTCACGAAGGGCAGCATCACTCTGAACGCGGACAAAGTTCTCCAGCACAGAAGTATTGTACTTACCAACCGTCTGGCTATCAATCTCGAACAATGCCTTGTAGGTATCCTCCAGGCGCCATACCAGTACCATGCCGATGAGAATCGGGTTACCCGTCTTGTCGTTTACCTTGATAGGTTCGGGATCCATGTTGCGGGCACGCAGGCTCACAGCCTTGCGGCTCAACAGGGGATTTGCGAAGAAGAATCCGTCCTTAGTGAAAGTACCACGATACTTTCCGAAGAACACCATCACCTTGCCCTCGCCAGGCTCTTGTTTGAAAATGCCTCCGAAAATGAAGCAAGCCAGAACGATACCAATCACACCGGGAACAACCTTCTCGTTGATACAGAAGAAGAGGCCCAGACCAAACAAAGCCAAGCCGACAAGCAAAGCGATGAATCCGTTCACCACCAATCCATTGAATTTGATTTCTTTCTTTTCCATTGTGTCTCTTTTTTTTAAATAAGGTATTTATAAACTCTTTTTTCAAAACGTTTTCATTGTTCTATCATAAGCATTTCATTTACATATCATGTTTATATCATTTTGATAGCACAAAGATACTATTATGATTTTTATATCTCCAAATAATTTCGAAGCTTTTTTCAAGAAAAACCCATTTTTTTTGAATTTTTCACAAAAATGGTCTACTTTTGTCCTGAAAGAATTGAGATAAATGCTCCAGAAATTATTTGCCAAAGACAACAGTCCCAAGGTGATGGAACGGATTGCCGACATCCTCAACGATGGCGGCGTCATCATCTACCCTACCGACACCACATACGCCATTGGGTGTCATGCCCTCAAGGAGCGTCCCATTGAGAGAATCTGCCAAATCAAGGGACTCGACCCTCGCAAGCATCGTTTCTCGGTAGTTTTCCCCGACATGAGCAGCATCAGCGAGTACGTCAGAGTTGACAATGCCAGTTTCAAACTCATGCGTCGCAACTTACCTGGTCCATTCACCTTCATATTCCCTGCCGGCAGCCGTCTACCCAAAATCTTCCGCAACCGTAAGGAAGTGGGCATCCGTATTCCGTCCAACAACATCGCCATCGAAATCTGCCGTTGTATTGATGCCCCTTTGCTCTCTACCACCTTGCCCTGGGACGAAGACGATGATATTGCTTACCTCACCGAGCCCGAACTCATCGATGAACGTTTCGGGACCCTCGTCGATCTCGTCATCGACGGAGGCACAGGAGGAACCGAACCATCCACTATTGTTGACTGCACCTCCGGTGAAGCAGAAATAACCCGTCAGGGCCTCGGCGAACTGATTGAATAAAACACATCTACCTGTCCCGTCCCCATGAAACCAAGATTCATCATCCTGTCAGTCATTCTGTTTCTTGCACAGACGCTGCAAGCCCAGGACAGTTCCTTCCTTACAGCCAACATCAGCGGATACCTGCATACCGCTACGGGTGAGCATGCCCCATTCTGGTTCACTGCAAACCGGCATGGCACTGCCACCACCGACCCGCTGGGCGCATACCTGCGGGCATCCATCGGACACGACCTTGATGTCAATCGGCAAGGTTTCGACTGGGGTTTTCGCATTGATGGTATTTCCGGAACAGATGGATTAGCGCATGTGCAGCAACTCTATGCCGACATCCGCTACAACTGCTGGCAACTCACCCTCGGGAGCAAGGAATCCGATTCGCAGGGAAAGAACCAACGCCTGACAACAGGTGGCATGACATGGAGCGGCAATGCCTATCCCATCCCGCAAGCACGTTTCGGCATCATGGACTATGCCCCTGTGCCCTTCACGCATGGATGGGCCTCGGTAAAGGGTTTCATCAGTTACGGAATGATGGCCGACAACCGTTTCCAACGCGATTTCGTCAGCACCTCAGCCTATGCCCTCTACAACCAAGATGCACTCTTCCACGAAAAGAGTGCCTTCCTTCGTATAGGCGATGTCTCCCGTAATCCTCTCACAGTTGAGTTGGGTATTGAGATGGACTGCATGTTCGGAGGCACACTCTGGGAGCATGACGCTCGCCTCAGCGATACCGATACCGAGCACCTTCTGTTTACCAATCCGCAGGAACTCAGCGACTTCTTCAAGGCCCTCGTGCCTCTCAATGGCGGAGAATCATCCACTATCTCCGACCAGCGTAATGCAGCCGGCAACCACTTCGGCAGCCTCCATGCTGCGGTCAATTGGGAAAACAGCAACTGGCGCCTTCGAGCCTATTACGAGCACTATTTCGAGAGTCGCTGCGGCATGACTCCCTGGAATGCCACCCGCGACCTTGATGCCAACTTACACAACTGGTTTCCTTACCCATGGAAAGACGGTCTGTGGGGACTGGAAGTCACCCTTCCGCATAACCCCTTCGTCAGCACCATCGTGGCAGAGTACAACACGACCCGCGACCAATGTGGAAGCATCCATCACGGAGCCTCCAGCAACCTCCCTGCCACCATTTACGGCTTTGCATGTTACTACTACAACAGCAGTTACCCCTCGTGGCACCACAGCGGGTTCACCGCAGGCTCTCCCCTGCTCTACAATCCACGATACAACGACAACCACAACCTCATGATTACCGACACCCGCATCAGAGCCATCCACATCGGTCTCGAGGGACAACCTCTGCCCGTACTTGGTTACCGTCTGTTAGGAACATGGGAACGTTCGTGGGGTTCTTACATTGATCCGCTGCCTGATCCAGGAAGCACCTTCAGCACGCTCGCAGAACTCTCCTGGACTCCTGCCCGCCCGCTCTCTTGGCTCTCTACACTCTCTGCCGCTTTTGCTCTGGACCGCAGCACGCTCATCGGCAACTCCACAGGTTTCAGTCTCACCCTTTCCAAAAATCTCTGATATGCGTCGCACACACACTTCCGTTCCGTTCATCCTTTGTGCAGCCATTGCGCTGTGTATGATGTCTTGCGAAAAGAACTGCCGTTACGACGCCTTTGACGGTTTCTGGCGTGTCGATGAGGTAACCGACCTCACTACCGGCATCACTTCCAGCGGAAATGCCCGCCTCTTCATGAGTTTCGAGTATCATCTTGTCAAACTCTCATGGTTACCTGAAAACCGCACCCCAGGATTCCTTGGGTACGAATACATTGCCTCATGCAAAGAAGAAGACGGGAGCGTCAAGTTCGGCATCTTCTACAAATACCGTGAGGAGGACATACCTGCCCCTGCTGAATACGTGGCATCGTTCGGCATACCATACAACCAGCCTTCATCGTTTGAATACAGTTTCAACGAAGGTAAACTGATACTCGAAAATCCGACCACGCGTTTGCTGCTCACGAAATATTAACCTAAAAGAACGAACCCCAATCCTGCTTTTCAAACTCTTTTGAGAATTTGCCGTTTGTTTTTCCAAAAATGAACTTTGTAAATTTCAAAATGAACTTGATTACGGAAAAACCAAAGTTTCGGGTTTGAATTTCAAAACGTTGATGTTAATTTCCATCACATTGGAAATTCCATAATTGAGTTCATTTTTGTATTTTTTGACTTCAAAAAACAGAAGCGGGCTCTTATTTACGAAAAAGAGGTCATTGGAAAAATTTCCGATGACCTCTTTATATGAATGCCCGGCAATCGTTCAAAGGGATTGCTTGAATGGAAGCATCACTTGTAGGGAAGACTGTCGATGCGGATTTTCAGTTTCTTCACAAGGTAGTGAGGCATGAAAATGAAGAACAGGTAGAGATAGGAACGGACCTTGGAGTAGCCGAGAATCTGGTGATATACAGCAGCATTGTACTTGACCAACGATGCGCGTCCCTTCGAGACGGAGCCTGGACGGACACAATAGTAAGTCAAGGGTTCCTGAATGCCATAAGCGACTCTACACTTCTTCAGAATCGTGAGGAAGAGAGCCCAGTCCTGACGCTTGCGGAGAGTAGGCATGAAGAACTTTCCATACTTCGAAGTGTCGTACATGGCTGTAGAACAGCCTATCTTATTGTCGTGCCGCAGACTGCGGTACGTTATCTTTCGTGGAGCGTTGACGATACCCACCACTTTGCCTTCGGTGTTGCGACGCAGATAGGAGGTATAACTCAGACTGCAATCCTTTTCCTGCATGAAGGCCACCTGACGTTCGAGTTTGTCGGGAGCCCAGCAATCGTCACTGTCACAGAAAGCGATGTAGCGTCCTTCAGCCTTCTCGATGGAGATGTTGCGGGCGAGACCCGGTCCGTAGTTGGTATCGAGGAAGAAGAGACGCACACGACTGTCCTGCTGCTGAAGTTGGAGCAGACGGTTGCGCACTTCGGCATTGGGCGAAGCATCGTCGGTGATGAGGAGTTCGAGATTGGTATAGGTCTGCGACAGAATGGAACGTATGCTGTCAACGAGAAGTTGGCTCTCGTTGTAGGTCGGCATGATTACCGACACCTTATCCTGGATGGGTTGCGCGTTCTGTTGCATGGAAAATACCGTAACGGCGCGCAAAAGTACGGCTTTTATTACTATTAACCAAAGAAAACAAGAAGGAAATTTCATCCCTGTCAGAAAAACCGCTTTTGACCGACAGGATAAAATCTCGGAACAGTCTGATTACTGGGGAAGTGTGATGAGAGAGCCAGCCTTGGCAAGGAAGGCAGGTGTATAGAAATTCATCAACGCGCCAAGAGATGTAAAGGTCATCTCGCCGAAATAGATGGTACCAGCCACATCGTAGAGGTCCACACGTACTACGGGGAAACCTTTGGCCAAGGTCTCAGCGGCAGCAAGCATTTCATCAAGATGAGACGGACAAGGCTGAAGTTCATCGCGTTGATAATGGCTTGTGAAGACAGAATACTCGGGATGGGCGTTCCAGGAAGTGTCGTAGACCATGACACGCACCGATTGCTTGGTACGGTTGCTGCAAGCCCAGATGTAGTGTGCCTTCCCATCAAAGCACCAAATCTTGTAGTCGATGAGCGAAGAAGAACGGACTGCCGTAGCAGCATCGTTGTCAATCAATGCTTCAGCAATGACACGTGGCTGGATGCGGGAATAGTGAAGATTTCCCTCGGACAAGCCATACGTCTCGGAGAGCGTCTGACTCAACAAGGCACGAGTCGCAGGAATGTCGAGTTGGGACTTATCATGCACGATGATGCTGTCACCCGAGCCATGTGTGCACTTGAGAACGAACCGAGCAGGCAGTGCATCAAAGTCAATGTCGTCGGCAGAATCCCACACGCCATAGAGAGGAACCAGCGTATCGCCCAATCCGCACTCGGTCACATAGTCGCGCACTGCGTATTTGTCGGCAAGACGACTCCACTCGGAAGTATCCGTCCGTAGAGAAAGATACTGTATCTTCTCGTTCAAATCTGTCGGGTGGTCCAGGTTGATGCGTTTATGGAAACGAAGCAGATAGCGGACTCGCACCACCCATTCGGGATGACGACGGCCCACACGAGCGACCCATTTCTTTATTACATTCTTGACAAACGACATGATTTTCATTACAGAGGTTCTTTCATATTCAGTTCATCAAGCAGTTGGTCGTCCAGTACCTGGTCCACATCGTAGAGGGCCGAACGTTCCAAAGCGGCACGACGCAGAGGTTGCAGAATGTCGGGATTGTCAATCACCCGACGCATCACATCCGTAAGGGCATCATTGTTTCCCGTCGGGAAGAGCAGTCCGCAACGTCCATCACCAATGATTTCCTCAGCGTACTGCCAGTTGGAAGCAATGACGGGCAAGGCAGCAATGGCAGCATCGGCAATCACGCCAGGGAAACCTTCGGTGACATGCATCGTAGGAAACAGCATGGCGTGGTACGAGGCCAACGTAGCATAGCCCTCAGCCCCATCGAGTTTCAAGAAACCCCGATAAGTAACGTTGGGAAGGGCTTCGCACTGGCTGAGGAAACGGTCATGGACATCATTGTCGATACGTCCGTAGAAGTCCACCGAGAAACGCTGCCCCAATCCTTCCTCATTGAGACGACGCACAGACTCGAGAATATGGAAGATACCCTTAAGTTCGGTCAATCGGGAAAGGAAGACAAAGCGGATGCAATTATTATCGTGAGGAGCAGTGAGGTCCGGGGTATAATAGACGGGCTTGAAGTTATAGAGACGATAGGTATTGTTGAGTCCTACCTCTCTGTAGAGTTCAGACACACGGTCTGCCTCTACAATGATGCGTTCAAGTTTATGGAATGGAGCAGCCTTGTAGATGCCTTGTTTGATTTTCACAGGAGTATACCCCCCTATCATGAAGTAATAGATACGACTACGAAGATGCAAGGAAGTCGTGAGACGCACCAGACGATAGGCACTGACGTTGGATGTGGAGATGACGATATTGTCGAAACGACGAAACAGCAAATTTCCCATCACACGGACAAGAATCAGCGGATTCTTCTTCCAACGCTGGGTATCCACATACTTGACGGAGGAAAACGAACGTTGGAAAAATGAGAGAAGATAACGGTTCTTCACCGCATCACCTGCCTGCGGGATGTGGGGGTAATCCAGAGCCCCTATGAAGAACATGCTATGACTCATATCCGTGCGTTTCGTATTCACCTCAAATGCTATTCAGGATTGCAAAGGTAAGCATTTTTTTTCACATAGACTCGATAATCGTGAAAAAGTGACACAGCATAGACGGTTGAACTGAGGACCACTGTGAGAATGGCTCCCTCAACATTCCAGAGCCAGACAAAGAGGAAAGAACCGACGATTTTGACTGCACCGCTCAGGAAGCTGCTGTTGCGGATGCTGCGTCCCTGTCCGTGTGAGCCGAGATATCTGTTTATCATGTCGCCCATACCATGGATGCTATAGCCAACGGCAAGCAGTGCTGCATAGCGTGCCACTACGCCGTAAGAAGCATCGTAGAGGCTGACGACAGGCCGTATGAGCAATACGAAGACCAAAAGCGAAAGGGCTGTCATCGCCAATGTGAAGAGCAGCACACGACGCGGTATGCAACGTTCGTTGACAAAACGTTTGAAACATGTCGTGCCGACAATGCCGGGGAGGTAGGAAATGGGCTGTGCCAGAGAAAGTGCCAGAGTATAGAAACCCACAGCAGCATTGTTCTCGTCAAAAAGACCCAGCGTAACTCCCGAAAGGTAGTTGGTAGCAACCATTGCCAACGACCCCCAATAAAGTTGGATGCCATAGTCACGATTCTCACGCTGGAGGTCAGCGAAAAGAGGCTTCAGTTGACGGAACGACGGACGGGTTGAAGCAATGAGCAGAATCAGCACAGCCGAGCAGATACCCCAATGAAGCCACATGACACTTCGGGGAGTAACATTGATTCGGGGATAGACGATAAGGGCTACCAAGATGAAGCAAGCCACAGGCAGCACTCTGGCCAATGCAAGACGATAGATATGATTGTCGCCTTGAGCCGTAGTGTTCATGTAATTGGTGAGCAACGGATAAAGGCTGACTGGAAGCGCACAGAAGAATAGGGCACGCACCTGAGCATTTTCTGTATGGAAGAGTCCTGCTGCTGTGGTGAGCAGCATGAGGAGGACAACTGCCAGAACCAGGAACAGGATGAGCGCTCCGCGCAGACGTGCACTGCGACGACTGTCATTTGACAACGCAAGCAGACGGCTGCCGGACATGAACCAGCCGAACAGCACCACCCAAGAAAGAAGTTGAACAATGTTCAGGACATAGCGCACATCACCGTATGCAATGGGGTCAAGAACATCGGTGTTCAACTTTGATGCCACAAAGTTGAGAACGGCACCAAGGAAAGTGGCGCCATAGAGGGCAAGGACTTGTTTTTGACTCTTTCCGATCGTCATGACAACACAGAGTTACATTGTCGAGAAAAAAGTGCCGTCTATCACTGTCGACTGGAAATCGTCATATGTGATACCCTCCCGTATGCGGGCATCACGGAACAGACGACGAGCCAAGCGGAAAGATTGCCGCATGGTAAGCCCATCGCGAAGGAACCATCGAAGGCTGCTGCCCGCTGAAATCAGACGAATGACAAAGAAAGCCATGGGGCTGTAGTAATCGCGAGCGGCAATGAGACGACCCAGATAATAAAGATAGTCACGTCCAAGCGTGGAGCGAGTCTGTGCACGACGCGCTGACGAAGCGACTTTATGCCAGATAACAGCATCGCGAAGTATTACCATCTTCTCCCCCGCCCTACGCATACGGAGAGCGAACTCGTAATCTTCTTCACCAAAGAAAAAGCGCTCTGTGAGCAAACGACCATCAGCATCCAATAGCGATATGTCGGCAAAAAGTGCACATCCCGAGATGAATGAGACGGGCAGAGGAGTACGTTCGGGCAAGGAACTGACGTCAGCATCACGATAGTATGATTTTCGGGAGCCGAAAACCAGACGTCCTCCGCAGGACCAGATACGGTCCTTTTCTGCCCAATAACAGATGAGTGGGCCCATTACCTTGCAGGAAGGATGGGCTGCACGATACTCCTGCAATTTTATCATAAAATCAGGTGCAACCTCCGTATCATTATTGAGCAACAGAATGCTATCAAGGTCAAACGTCTTTACAGCATAGGAAATGGCACGATTATTGCCGGCAGCAAATCCCCAATTACGGTCAAGCGGAAGGAGATGGACGCATAGCGGAGATGTTGCCACATATTCCTGTAGGCGCGACACACTGTCGTCAGTGGAGCCATTGTCGGCTACCACAACGCAGAAATCTCCCGAGGCCTGTTCGAGCGAGGCAAGGCAAGCGAGAGTGTCGTCTGCTCCATTCCAGTTGATGAGTATGATGGCTGTCATGTCGTCTTAGTTTTTCCCACAAACACCCAATACATGAAATGCAGCAACATGATCATGACCGGAATCTCTATCACATCGAGATGGAAGAAATAGAATTCGAACCACCCCATGGCAAGCAAAGCACAGTAATAGTAATAGATGGTGTTGGTGAATAGATTATCGAAACGAGTGGTGAGGAATTTGAGCGTATAACAGAATGCGCTCAATCCCAATGTATAAAGGCCAAACTGCAAGGGAGTCGTGTATATGTACAATGTACCAAAGACAGTGCGCACATTGGTAAGGCTGATACCCGTGAAGTGGAAAGTGGGGTTGACGGGCGACAGCACTTCGTGATTTCCCGTGAGTTGGTTGTAGATATTGATGAAAGGAGTCCAAATGACATCGAAAGAACCTCTATCGGGAAATCCGCGCTCCATATCCACACTCAGGCCAAGCGTACCGCTGGAAAAATAATGCACGAAACGCTGAAAAATCCAGAGTAGTATCTTGTCGTTGACTTCCATATCGTTGACCACCACAATGGCAAGCAGGAAAGTGACAAAGAACACGGCAACAGCACTGAGTATCAAGATGAGTATGAAACGAGGAGTTATCTTCATCTTGCCCGAAGCCAGACGGAGCATGACACCCACTACACAGGGGATTATCATCGTTCCCTTTACCATGTTGATGACGCTGACTGCCATGAGTACGATGACAAAAATCCAAATCCAGGGCTGACGCTTATTCAGATAGTAGATGTAAAGCATCAACATGACGTTGCTGAAACGTTTGAGATGCCCCCAGAATCCAAATCCGGCAAACTCCTCAGCAAAGTCATCAGAGCCGATGATGAACTTTGAACTGCGTATAGTGCCCAGCAGACGGTAAGAGAATGCCAATACAAGGATGATGCCGATTAGTACGAACACCAAGGGAATGCCATCGTCCTTCACATCTGTATGAAAGAGAGGATAGCGATTCTTCTGTGTCCATCCGGCTATGGCAAAACTGGGAATGGCGAACAGCAACAGTCCCACGTTCCAGATGAGGATGCTGGGATAGTAGAATTCCACAAAGTCGAAACGGCCCGAGATGGCGATGGAGACAAGCAGCACCACCAGATAGGGAAGCATGAGGAAGTTCAGCGGTGTGAGCAGGGTATTCCATGCCTTCTTCTCAAGATAGAACAGGACGCCTATCTCGATAAGTATGGAAAGGACGATGAGAAAACCCATGACAAGAGCCGGCTGAAGAGGAGCGTCACTCTGCGACGCGGTCCTGGCGAATCAGTTCCTTGATAATAAGCCAGGCTGCTGTACCAAAGAAGGCAAGGAAGACATAGAGGATACCCATCATGAGTTTCTTGGGTGAAGAGGCCTTGAAGGGCACCACAGCAGGCTGCATGACAACACAGACGGGGGTATTCTCCTGAACCTTTGCCTTGGCCACCTCAAGTTGTCCTGCCAGTTGGTTATATACGTTGAACGCCAAATCACGCTGATTCTCAAGAAAGTCTGCTTCGGTCTGATACTGCATCTTGACCACGCCCATATGTGCATCGACATAAGTGGCATAATCTTGCTGGGCATCCCAATACTTCTGCTTCGCCTCGTCGCAAATCATCTGCGTATAGGCGAGATCCTTGCGTGCCTTAGCCGAACGGTAGTTGCCGACATATTCCTGCAGACGGTTGCTCACTTCCTCTGCTGTACGAGCAGCGATGAGGGGATCCTGCATGGTGACATCAAGAGTTATGACATTGTTGCCTTTGTCCACATCCACACGGATCTTCTTGTCCAACGACTTCATGGTCATCTGCTGAGGACGGGTGAGCATCATGTCTCTGCCATCGGTAGGAATGACAGTATCCACTTTGTGTGTGGTGATACGCTTGGCCAGACGGATAGGAGCCTGTATGCAAGTAGTCCACCAGGCTTCCTTCTGCTCGAAACGGAGGTAGTGATAGATGTCGGTCTTCAAATCACCATCTTTGCTCTCCACAGGCATTGACATGAGGTCGCAGAGAAAGGGAGTGGATGAGATAATCTGTGGATAGAGTTCGGGATAAATGGCGTCACCATTCTCCCCAAGTCCACCCAAATCAATGCCAGCCATGGATGCCAGCGAGCCAATGCCACTTGACATGCTCATGCTGCCCGACGAAAATTCCGGGGCCATGATAACACGCGATGTATACTGTTTGGGGATGCTGAAAGCAACGATGATACTGAGCACACCGCCAATCACGCATGCGGTTAACAAGGTCTTACGCTTCTCCCAAAGCAGAAGTAACAGCGACAGCAGGTCGCGCGATTTCTTATCTGATTCCATGAGGCGAACGATTATTTGGTGAACAGATTGGTAAGAGCGAGCACGACAGTAGCAAGCGAAGCAGCCGTAGAGCCCAAGGAAAGGATTTCGGCAGTCTTCATGCCCTCCTTGTCCTCCTTCTCGGGCACTACAATCTCACAGCCAGGTTGGACAAGTCGACTGGAGAGGCTGTTAGCCTTGGTGACAGTGCCATTCATGTAGACCACATAAGCCTTGGAGCGTTTTGCCTTATTGCTGTATCCACCAGCCTGATTGATGTAGTAACGCAGGGTACGTCCCTTCTTGTACGAAACTGTATTCTCGCGGGCGACTTCGCCACTCATCTTCACGGTATTGGAGAACTGTGGAATCGTGAGCACGTCACCAGCACGCAGCACGACGTCAGCATCACAGCCGGGATTGGCAAGAGCCTTGTCAAGTTCGATACCCACAGGATACTCAGTCTGACTCATCATCTGACGGCGCACAGCCACAGAGTCACGTTTGTTTTCAAGGGCCTGAACGGCAATCTCAATGTTTGTTTCCAAACGCATGATTTCCTCTTCAGTCATCTGTCGCTGAAGACGAGCGCCCTTGACATAGGCTTGGGGAGTAAGGCCACCAGCACTCTCAACGAGTTCACTCAATCGCTGATTCTTCTTTGTAAGGGCATAAGTACCGTTGAACACCACTTCGCCCTGCACCTTGACGTTTTCCTGCTCGAAATAACCAGGGCTCTTTCGGATGTAGACTTCGTCAAAAGGCTTGAGAACAAAGTTCGATTGTCCGCTGACCATAAGTCCCTCACTGATGGCGAAACTAAACACTTGAGAGATGGTATCGCTGGTTGTGGTGGCACGAGAGTCCTTGATACGACGAGAGACATCTACCTTTGCGGTACTTGCAGCCTCATTAAGACCACCTGCCATGACGATGAAGTCTTCGATGGTCATGTTGTCCTGATAGTGGTAAGTACCTGGGAAGGCAACCTCACCATAGATCGTTACCACTTGAGTTTCGCGCATGTCATCAATGCTGGGGATGACAAGGATGTCATTCTTACGCAGAGTGATGTCATCGCCTTTGCCTTCCATGAGTTTGCCCAGGTCAACGGTAAGATTTTCCATAGTGCCATCAGCATTGCGACGATTGAGAATGGCGCGATTGCGATATGCATCATCCTTGAGTCCACCGGCTGTCTGGACCAATGTGCGTACAGTAGTTATTCTACCATCCATCTGGAACTGTCCGGGACGGTAGACTGCGCCACGAACCTCGACCATATTTGCAAAGGTGGGCATGATACTGTCGACGCTCACCGAGTCTCCATCCATGACACAGAATGACTGCTGCTCCTGTTCGTTAAGCGTATAAATCTCATATTCGCGGTCTCCTACTCGTACCAACCGCACATCCTTGCGATAGGCATTGCCGGAGAAACCGCCAGCATAATCAAGCAGGGTCTTCACTGATTCTGTCGGCAACATCTCGTAAAACATCGGGCGTTTGACCTGACCGCTGACGCAGACAAGACTCTTGTAGGCGCCAACCGATACAACGTCATTGTCCTCAAGACGAACATCCTTGCCCATTCGGCCATTAAGGATGAAGTCATAGATGTCATAGGAGGCTATCTCCTTGTTGTTACGGAAGACCTTGACTGCACGCAGCGTGCCATAATCACTGACGCCGCCAGCCAGATAGAGTGCATTGAAAATAGTTGAGAATGAAGACATCTCGTAAGTGCCAGGATTCTCCACCTCACCAAGCACATGAACGCTGATGCTGCGGTTTTGACCAAGCGTCAAACGTATCTGCGAGGCAGGAGAATCACCATTCAGGCTGGAATACATATTGCCGAACTGATCGCGCAGACGCTGGTTTGCTTGCTTGACGGTAAGGCCACTCAGATAGACAGGACCGAGGTTCTCCACCTGTATGCATCCATCCGGTGAGATGGTCTGCTGGAGAGTAGACTGTGAAGCGCCCCAAATGTCGATGAGAACCTCATCGCCAGGACCCAGACGATAGTTGTCGGGAGTAGGCAAGTTATAGGCAGCCTCAAACGACACATCTTTGTTTTGGAACATATTATGTCCGAAGATCTGGCGGCGTTGCTTTTCAAGTTCCTCCTGAACGAGCAATGTGAGCGAATCGGGAAGGAGAAAATCAAGACCATCAACCATCATGTTCTCCCGGTCGGTCTGCGACATTTTCTGCATAGTCTTGGAATCGCTTTCAAGGCTCACCCGATTGTTGTTTACAGGAGCCACACGGGTGCGGGAGACCTCATTGAGCGTTTGCCCCTGTCCGGTGGTCTGCATACGATTGTACTGGTTCTTCAATCGGTTCACTTGATCCATGGTGACGCCTTTACGCAACAACTGCTTGGCGATATCCTGATCGCTGTCACCCTTGGCGCGGGCTTCTGTGACAAATTCGATGATTTGATCATCTGTCATGCGTTGCGCGTGCGCGTACACGCATAATAGCGACAGTGCCATGAACACAGCAAAAAATCTCTTCATAATGTTGGGGATAAAAGGGTAAGTGGGTGTTAGAATTTCTTTCCTGCAACTATGGAAACGACAGTTTTCCAGATGATTTCAATATCACCCTTCAACGAGCGTGTTGCCATATATTCCAAGTCCATGTCAAGACGACGTATCATCTTCTCCATGGTGTCAGTATATCCATTGTAAAGTGTCGCAGGTGATGTAAGACCTGGACGAATCTGATATAAGGCCACATAATCGGGACGCAATTCCGTAATGCGGTCAATGAAAACTTGACGCTCGGGACGGAAACCGACCAAAGACATATCTCCGCAGAACACATTCCACAATTGTGGGAATTCGTCTAAATGATGTTCGCGCAAGAATTGTCCAACTTTTGTCATCTGAGCCTGACGTTCGTCCTCGGTGCGCGGTATGCCGTCTTTCTCGCAGTCTTTCTTCATGGTTCGGAATTTCAGTATGTTGAAAGGCTTGCCGTGAAGTCCAATACGTTCCTGGCGGAAAATAGGTTGACCGCCAGAACAGAAAATCAGCATCCAGATGAAAAAGAAGACAGGAGAAAGTATAATCATGCCGAGACCTGAGACAGCCACATCTGCCAGTCTTTTGATTATGCGTTCCAACGTTGACATACCATCACACGCAACAGGCTTGACGGCTACGCTGGCTGCAACAGTTTCGTTTTTCATCGACTATACTTATATTTATTATCTGTAATAGAAACGCAGCACGCCTGTATTTATTGTACAAGTGAACTACATTTTTCAAAAAACCGCGCAAAAATACTACTTTTTTTTCATAGATAAATCCATCTTTCGTATCTTTGTCCCGATTAAAACAATCCGCAGATATGAAAGCATACGTTTTTCCAGGCCAAGGCGCCCAGTTTTCAGGCATGGGCCAAGATCTATATCAGAGCGTGCCTTTGGCACACGATCTTTTTGAACGTGCCAACGACATTCTTGGATTCCGCATCACTGACATCATGTTTTCGGGCAGCGATGAGGAGTTGCGTCAGACTCGTGTTACCCAGCCGGCAGTCTTCCTGCACTCCGTCATAAGTGCGCTCAGTTTAGGCGAAGAATTCCGTCCAGACATGGTTGCCGGCCACTCTCTGGGTGAGTTCAGTGCCCTCACAGCAGCAGGAGCCATCACTTTCGACGATGGTCTTCGTCTCGTGAGCGCTCGTGCTGCCGCCATGCAGAAGGCTTGCGAAATGCAACCTTCCACAATGGCCGCGATACTCGCATTGAGCGACGACGTCGTAGAGAGAATCTGCGCTGAAGTGAGCGCTGAAGGCCATGTTGTAGTTGCTGCCAACTACAACAGTCCGGGACAGATTGTCATTTCCGGTTCCATTGACGGAATTTCCATTGCTTGCGAACGAATGCTTGCTGCCGGTGCCCGCAGAGCCTTGCCCCTCAGTGTAGGAGGAGCCTTCCACTCCCCTCTCATGGAGCCAGCCCGCGCTGAACTGGAAGAAGCCATTGCGGCTACCGAATTCCACGAGCCATGCTGCCCCGTTTGCCAAAATGTTGATGCTCAGCCCCATACTGTCCCTGACGAAATCAAGGCCAACCTTGTGGCTCAACTGACATCGCCCGTTCGTTGGACGCTCTCAGTTCAACGCATGTTGGCCGAAGGTGTTGACGAGTTCATCGAATGTGGCCCTGGCACCGTTCTCACAGGTCTTATTAAAAAAATCCGGAAATAAGCAGGAAAAAACGGACGTACTTATAATACGAAAGCACGATAAATCGAAAGTATATATAAAGGGTTGTCTTTCCCGAAGCACCAATCTACTCAAAGTCCCCCAAAATCGTCCCCATGCTCATCTATCAAGTTCTGCCACGCCTCTACGGCAATGACAATCCGAACTGCCAGCCTGACGGCTCGTTTGAGGTGAACGGTAGTGGACGGTTTTCCGACTTCACTTCGCGCACCTTTGCATCGCTTCGCAAACTGGGCGTCACCCACATCTGGTACACCGGGGTACTCCAACATGCTACCCGCACTGTCCGTACCGAGTTCGGCATCATGCCCTCTCCCGCTGATGAAGTCAAAGGCGAAGCGGGTTCGCCCTATGCCGTCACGGACTATCGCAATGTCTGTCCAGATCTTGCCAATGATGTTGAGAATCGTCTTCACGAATTCGATCTGCTGGTAAGCCGCACTCATCGCGCCGGACTCGGAGTAATCATCGATTTCATCCCCAACCATATCGCTCACACCTATTTAGGCAGCGACCTCACCGACGATGACTGCTACCCTGGACGCATCTACGACGGAGACTGGAGCGATACTGCGAAACTCAACTACGGCCGACACACGACATGGGAGCACATGCTTGCCATCTTATTGTTCTGGGCAAGACATGGCGTTGACGGTTTCCGCTGCGACATGGCCGAACTGGTTCCGGTAGAATTCTGGGCATGGGCACTTCCCAAGGTAAGAGCCATCCACCCGAACATCTGTTTTATCGCAGAAGTCTATCAGCCATGGCGTTATCGCGATTATGTCGAACTTGGCACCTTCGATTATCTCTACGATAAAGTTGGACAATACGACACACTTATAGCCATACTGCGTGGACAAGAATCAGCCACTGCCCTCACACGCTGTTGGCAACAATCGGGAGACCTTGCCCCTCACATGCTTCACTTTTTGGAAAACCATGACGAGCAGCGTCTTGCCTCAGACTTCATCTGTGGCAGCGGTGAACGGGCAGTGCCCGCACTCGTCGTCAGCGCTCTCTGCGACACCTCTCCTTTTCTGCTCTATTTCGGTCAGGAACTGGGCGAGAGGGGCATGGAGAGCGAAGGTTTCAGTGGCATAGACGGCAAGACTACCATCTTTGATTATTGGTCGTTATCCTCTGTCAGAAGATTCCGCAACGGAGGACGATATGATGGTGCAAAGTTGTCCGAAAAGGAAAACTCTTTACTTCGTTTCTACCGGAATCTTTTCCAAATCCGAAACACTGAGGAGGCTTTCATCAGTGGAAAGTTTTTCGATTTGATGTATGTCAACCCCTCATCGGCAGACTTCAACGCGCACAGTCAGTATGCTTTTCTGCGTTGCAGCAAGGACACCTTGATGCTTGTTGTAGCCAACTTTGCCGATAAGCCAGCCAATGTGCGTGTTCTCATACCCGCTCACGCCTTTGAATACCTCGAACTTCCCACTCTTCCGAGGACTGAAGCCGTGGAACTGCTCACAGGAGAGCCGTTAGCCTTCGCGCTCACGCCCGATACGCGCATACCTCTTACTATTGCTCCTCTAGCAGCCGTCATCGTCCGGATACCCCTCAACAACTGACACAATCCCACATTTGAGGCTGAAATATAAAAGAGTGTGCACGCTGCAAGCAAGCACACTCTTTATTTTGGGCAATCATCGACTATCTAACGCCATAGTTTGATATTGCCTTCGTTTTTCCGTACAGGAATCAAAAAGCATCCGGCTTTTATGTGTCAGACATCTATTCCTTGTTCAAAATGATTCATTCTGCCATACAAATATCAATGAATACGGAATTGGCATGTTCATCCAAGGGCGTAGATTGTTCATTCGGGCGGGCGGAGTGTACATCGAAAATGGAGAAAGAGGGACTTTTTGTCCAGGAGAAAGGCCAACAAACGGAAAAAAAGGCAAATAATGAAGAAAAATCCTTTACAAAAAGAAAAATGAACTTGAAAATGAATTTTTTGATGCATCAAAATAAAATATTGTCGCATCAAAATAAAATATCATCGCATCAAAAAATCCGTTTCAAAGTTCTTTTTTAAAAATAGAAAGGATGATTGCAGAAAAGCAAAGCCTGTTTCCGAAAGTGTGCCCGACAAAAACTGCAATCCCTTCTGTTGTTTGACGGAAGATGTTGGAAAGGAAGTCGGAACTTCAATCACGGAGGAATGGATGCACCCCTCCCTTGGCTCAAATGTCGAAGAAACGCCAGAACTTGTACGACACATTGTCGTCAAAGACATCGGTATCCTCGTACTTCTTGATATTTTTCACCACCAGAATTGTGATCGGCAGCACTATCACTTCATACATCGTCTTTATCAAGGCCTGAAGAAGCATCATCATCAACAGTTCCTTGAGCGGCATCAGTCCCGCAAATGCAATAGGGAAAAACACCAGAGAATCAGCACTTTCACCAATAACGGATGACAGGATAGCACGTATGGAAAAATGCCGACCGGCAGACGACAGTTTCATTCGGCTCATGACATATGCATTGAGAAACGAGCCCATGAGGAAAGCAGCCATGCTGGCTAAGGTAATGCGGGGTGCCAGGCCAAAGACAAAATTGAACGACGACTCCCCTTCCCAGTAATCGGGTGAGGGCAGCCAGATAGCCAAAGCACCGAGAAGCAACACAAGAATGTTACAAGCGAAACCCGTCCAAATCACGAAACGGGCTTTGCGGAAACCCCACACCTCAACGATACAGTCGTTGATAATGTAGGAAATCGGAAAGACAAGCAACCCTGCCGTGAGGGTCATCGGACCAATTTGAACAAGTTTGGTCTCAAAGAGGTTCGATACGACCAAGCACACACAGAAGAGAATGCTCAGAATAAGAAATGAGATAGATACCTTTTTCATATTTCTTGTTTTTTACGAGGTTAGACAAGCACTCGGCAGAATACTGCAAAGACGATCGGTTACATAAAGGTGATGTCGGTGATTACCTGAGCACGGGCATGCGAGTTCAGACGTTGAACCAGTTCGCGCTTCTGCATCGACAGTTCCTGACGCAGCACAGGGCTGGCAAGTTGGACGAAAAGCGTCTGGTTGCGGATGAAGACGTTGCGGGTATAGCGTTCGACAGCCGGCCCCATGACATCGGTCCAGGACTGTATGAGACGATATTCATTGAGAGGGGCCTCCAGCCCTTGCTGTCGGAGCAGTGCCAACACCACATCCCCTACCTGTTCAGCCTTTTTGCGTTTCATGACAGTTCGGTTTTCATTTCGTTGATATTTCCCTCTTCGACAACAAACAACTTATAGTTGCCACCTGCCGAAGCAAGAATACGGTCCATGTTGCCACGATTGACATCTGTAATGAAAATCTGGCCGAAACGGTCACCTGAAACAAGACGGACAATCTGTTCCACTCTCGAGGCATCAAGACGGTCAAAAATGTCGTCAAGGAGAAGCAGTGGAGTCGTATGGCTGGCCCTTTTGAGGAAATCAAACTGAGCCAATTTCAAGGCGATGAGGTAAGTCTTGTTCTGACCTTGAGAGCCTTCACGCTTCATGGGATAGCCATTCAGGTTCATGATAAGGTCATCCTTGTGGATACCATGAATGCTATAACCCAGAATACGCTCCTTGGCACGACCCGCACGAATCACGTCCAGAAGATCGCCTCGTTCACAATGAGAAGTGTAAGTGAGGGAGACAGGCTCATCGTTGCGGGCTATCTGGGAATAGATTTCCGAGAACACAGGCGAAAACTCATCGATGAAAGCACGACGACCCTCGTAGACCTTACGTCCGGCATCGGCCATGGTTTCTTCCCAGAGCGACATTACCTCCAAGTCCGGTTCCTCCTCAGCACGCAACATGGCATTGCGTTGTTCGAGGGCCTGATTATAGCGGTTAAGTTGGGTAAGATAGACACGGTCATACTGCGAAATGGCAATATCCATGAAACGCCGACGGTCATCACTTCCACCCGAGATAAGTTCCGCATCCGAAGGAGAAACCATCACGAGAGGCACATGACCGAGGTGCTCGGAGTAGCGTGAGTAGGCTTTCCCGTTGAGTTTTATCTGTTTGCGTTGACCACGTTTCATACCACAGAATACATCCACGTCATCACCGCTGTCGGAAGAATAAGAGCCATGCAACACGGAGTATTCGCTGTCGTGGAGCATCACCTGAGCGTCAATGGGATTGAACGAACTCTTGCAGAACGACAGATAATACACTGCGTCCAGAAGGTTCGTCTTGCCCATGCCGTTGCGTCCCGTCAGACAGTTGAGTTTGGGCGAGAGTTCAATATCGGCTTGCGCGATGTTTCTATAGTTGATAATCGTAAGTCTCTTGAGTATCATTGCCGGCAAAATTAGGTAAAAAACAGCAAACCACCCCATCAATAGAGCCGTTTTCTTCAAAAAAACAAGAAAAAAGAGGGAGGGGGACAAAAAAGTTGGTGGTAAATTTTAATAATAGACAAAATAACATTACTTTTGCCGGTCGAAAATTATACGACTACATATTAATAAGGAATAATATATAAAAAATAATAATTATGGCAAACAAGAAATCCAAAGTTCAGGCACAACAGGCCAACAACAATGTTGGTGAAGCCGTAAGCCGTACCGAAGAGTACATTGAGAAGAACAAGAAAACTCTCAGCATCATCGCCATCGCCATCATCGTTGTGATTGTTGGCATCTGGGCACTCAACCATTTCTACTTCCAGCCGCGTCAGGAAAAGGCTCTTGCCGCACTGAGTGCTGGTGAGAAACTGTTCGAAGCAGGTGACTTCGATTGCGCTCTTGACGGTGACAACAACGAGTTCGAGGGATTCGATGCAATAATCAAGGAGTTCAAAGGTACCAAGGCTGCAAACCTGGCAAAAGCTTATGCCGGTATCGCCAAGGCTCAGCTCGGCCAGTATGCCGAGGCCATCCCCTACCTTCAGAAATTCAAAGGCAAAGACAGCATGATTGCTCCCTCTGTATTAGCCGCTCTGGGTAACTGCTACGCACAGACCGAAGATTATGCAAAGGCTGCCGCTACCCTTCTGAAGGCTGCCAAGAAGGCTGACAACAATGTCCTCAGTGGTTCTTATCTCCTTCAGGCTGGCCAGCTGTTCGAGCAACTGGGCAACAAGTCCGAGGCTCTGAAGGCTTACAAGACCATCAAGGAGAAGTACTATCAGTCCACTCAGGCTTCTGACATCGACAAGTACATCGAGCGCGTCAGCAAGTAATCGACAACATCATTAGCACAATAATCAAGAGAGGCATGTCCCAGCGGGCATGCCTCTCTTTGATTTTAGATTTTTCTCTTTTTCTCAACAAAGCACGACTATTTGATGCTATTTTCTTCTCACAATGAAAAAAACAGAGAATACGTTTGGATGCTATTCAAAAAAGAAGTACCTTTGCAGCGCTTTTATGAAAAGCAAGCGGTCTTTGAAGTAGAACAGGAAGGAGAACCCCTCTGAAACCTGTTCTCATTTGGGTGAATTCCAGAGTGGCCAAATGGGGCAGACTGTAAATCTGCTGTCTATCGACTTCGGTGGTTCGAATCCATCTTCACCCACAAAAAGGCATGCTGATGCATGCTTTTTTTGTATATCCACAATCACATCAGGATACGAATAACAGCACGCTGATACGACAATATAATAAGGAGGAGACTTTCGCCTCCTCCTTATTGTAAAGTCTATGAGCACAACGTCTGTCCGATACACCATAACGGCATCCGAGGACGTAGATACCCGACAATCAGGTTATGCCTCAGGGCTGTCCGGAACAATGAGTTTGTAGCCCTTACCGTGAATGTTGATGATTTCAACAGAAGGATCCTGATTGAGCAGTTTGCGCAACTTGGTGATATAAACATCCATGCTGCGAGCGTTGAAATAGTTGTCGTCAATCCAGATGGTCTTGAGTGCGAGTTCACGCTGCAGGATGTCGTTGGCATGAGCACAGAGCAAGGTCAGAAGTTCAGACTCCTTGGTGGTAAGTTTCTTCTGTTCACTTCCGAAGGACAGAAGTTGCTTCTGAGTATCAAACGTGTAGTTTCCAAGTTTATACACGCTGACGACACGAGTCTTCTTTCCACGTACTCGGCGCAGAATAGCCTCAATACGGAGAGTGAGTTCTTCCATACTGAATGGTTTGGGAATGTAGTCATCAGCACCGATCTTAAATCCTTCCTGAACATCCTCTTTCATAGTCTTTGCAGTCAGGAAAATGATGGGCACATCGCCATTGACTTCACGAATTTCCTTGGCTAAGGTGAATCCGTCTTTCTTTGGCATCATAACGTCAAGAACACAAATGTCGTAACGGAACTTTGTAAATGCTTTGTAGCCAGCATCTCCGTCAGCACACAAATCGGTGTCGTAGCCTTTTGCATTGAGGTACTCACGAAGAAGCATACCGAGATTCTCATCGTCTTCGCAAAGTAGGATTCTTAATTTTTCGTCCATGATTGTTTGATATTATGAGTTAAACATATGATTATTTCTATTTGACACGCTCCACACATCATTCGTGGAGTGACGGTAAAGTAATGATGAATGTGGTCCACTCACCCAGTTCGCTCTCAGCACGGATGGAGCCATGATGGTCAGAAACGATTTTCTTTACATAAGCAAGTCCTAAGCCAAATCCTTTCACGTCGTGCTTGTTGCCTGTATGCACTCGATAGAACTTGTCGAAAATATGCTTGAGGTCATCCTTTTTGATGCCGACTCCGTTATCCTTGACAGAGATGCAGAGTTTGCCAGACTCATTCCAGGTGCGGATCATAAGATCAAGTGGCACTTCTTCGCGGCGATATTTGACGGCATTGTCAAGAAGGTTGAAGATGACATTGGTAAGATGCATCTCGTCGGCAACCACGATGGGCTCTGTAGCATTCAGTTCTGCATGAAGTGCTCCGCCACAACTCTGGACCTTCAGTTCAAAGGTACGGACAACACCGTTTATCACTTCGTTGACATCAACATCGCGCAACTTGAGGGAGGTATTCTGGCGGTCAAACATGGACATCTGGAGCACCTTTTCAACAAGGAAACGCAAGCGCTTTGTTTCATCATTGATAATGCCAGAGATATGTTTCGACATTTCAGGCGATTTTGTCACTGAGCCATCGCCCAACATCTGAGACGCCAACGATATAGTACTGATGGGAGTTTTCAACTCATGCGTCATATTGTTGATGAAATCGTTCTTTACCTCAGAAAGTTTCTTCTGACGGAAGATGATGCAGATTGAGAATATAAATGTGATCATCAAAATGATGGTAAAGAAGATCGAAGGCAGAAGGAAATTGACCGAGCCACGCATATAGTTATCGTAGTCAGGGAAATGAATCTTGAGTACGCCCATCTTTGCAGGAGGATCGTTGCGGAACAAGTAGGCCGAGAAGGTTGCACCCTTACGCTTTTCCGCATAATCATTACAGCGATATATCTCATGCCCATCTGTTTGGGACACGGTGAAATGATAAGGAAGGTCTATACCGTTTATCAACAATTCCTGCTGAAGGTCTCTATCAAGAAGGGAGAAATTAATGCGCTGTTCAAGGGGCTTATTATTAGTGGTATAAAGAATATTATAAACCACCTCATCGAGCAAAGCACGCTGATGTGCATAACGTTTGCGAATGACATCCTGCAAGGACTGCGAAGTCGACGATATGGGCGGGATAGGACGGTTGGATGCAGGTTTTTGAGGTATATCAATGGAATGCACCTCCATGGCTGAAATCTGACCATCCTTCATCGTGATGGAATAACTATGAACCGTATTCTTCAAACTATCAGGCAAAGTGTTCATCTCCAGTCGAGCAGCATCTTCTTGCAGATAGTTCATAGTTTCGTAGACTTCCAACTTGTGCGCTACGGAATAGAGGCTGCGCTTTACCGATTCCTCAAACTGTTCACGGCGCAATGAGGTTACTCTATCAATATAGCTAACCTGAAGATACAAGAGTGCCACAAACGACACTGCCATGATCGAACTCAGCAACCAAATAGTAGACTTTTTCATATGCCGCAAAGATAAATGGCTTTTTCCCTACACAAATTGTTTTTTATAAAAAATCAACGAAAATCACGAAAATTTAATGTTTTTACATATACATATTGCTATTTTTGCCATATCTATATTCGAAACGTATAAAAAAGGGCAGGAGTTTTCGCTCCTGCCCAATGAATCCAAAAGGACTGTAAGAGAATTATTCCTCTTCCTTCTGCTTGTCCTGGAACTCCTTGATGAGTTTGTCCTGAACGTCGGTGGGAACCAATTCGTAACTTGCAAAAGCCATCGAGAAGGAACCGGCACCTCCAGTGAGTGAACTCAGCGTAGTGCTGTAGTTGGACATTTCCTTGAGGGGCACCTTGGCGTTGAGTTTCTGGAAGGCTCCGTCGCTTCCCATACCCATAATCATACCACGACGGCCCTGGATGTCACTCATGACATCACCCATGAAGTCAGCGGGAACGAGGACCTCAACATCGTAGATAGGTTCGAGGACCTTAGGACCAGCATTGCGGAAGGCCTCTGAGAAGGCGTTACGACCAGCAAGCATGAAGGAGATTTCATTGGAGTCTACCGGGTGCATCTTACCATCGTATACGATGACGCGGACGTCACGGGCATAAGAACCGGTCAGAGGACCTTGCTCCATACGCTGCATGATACCCTTGAGGATGGCAGGCATGAAACGTGCATCGATTGCACCACCAACAACAGAGTTGACGAAAACGAGTTTTCCACCCCACTCCATGGGATATTCATCCTGGCCCTTGACGGACATCTTATATTCCTGACCTCCGAAGCGATAAACCTCAGGCATGGGCTGACCTTCCTTGTAAGGCTCAACAATGAGGTGTACCTCACCGAACTGACCTGAACCACCGGACTGCTTCTTGTGACGATAATCTGCACGGGCAGCCTTGGTAATGGTCTCGCGATAAGGAATACGAGGCTCGTCGTAAATGATATTGAGTTTATCACCAGTCTCGATGAGCCACTTCAGAGTACGAAGGTGGAATTCGCCCTGACCATGAAGAATAATCTGACGAAGTTCCTTGGACTGCTCAACAACCCATGTAGGATCCTGCTCGTGCAGACGGTTGATGCAGGTCATCATCTTCTCAATGTCGGCTTCGTTCTCGGGACGGACGGCACGCGAATACTTGTAGTTGGGATACTGGATGAAGTCAAAGACATTCTCGGCATCCTTGCTGTTCAGAGTATTGCCGGTCTTGACATCCTTCAGTTTTACGGTGCAGCCAAGGTCACCAGCCTTCATCTCATCGACGAGCACACGGTAGTTACCACGTCCGGGAGTGAAAATCTGGGCGATGCGTTCCTTTGAACCACGATTGACATTCGTCATATCGTCACCGGTCTTGAGTGTACCGCTCATTACCTTGAAGTAGCAAACCTCACCGATGTGCTGCTCCAATTCGGTCTTGAAGAAGAAAAGAGAAGTGGGAGCCGTAGCATCGCACTTCACTTCTTCGCCCTTGTTGTTGGCAGTGCCGGGGAACTCATCCACGGTAGCGGCAACGCCAGCCACGAAGTCGAGGACGCGGCTTACGCCAACGTTCTTGGCAGCAGAGGTGCAGAGGACGGGATTGATTCCGTGCTGTGCCAAGCCCTTGTTGATACCTTCGACCATCTCTTCCTCGGTCAGATCCATAGTATCGAAGAACTTCTCCATGAGAGCCTCATCACCACCGGCAGCAGCCTCAACGAGAGCCTCGTGCATTTCCTGAGCCTTGTCGGCAAAAGCAGCGGGGATATCGCTGACGGCAACGGGAGTGCCATCTGCGCCATAAGTATACTGCTTCATGGTCAGCACATCGATAACACTGTTGAAGTCAGGACCACAGGTTGTGGGGAACTGAGCGGCAATAACCTTGCCACCAAAGTCGCGCTTGAGATCGTCGAGGACCTTGTCAAAGTCGCACTTGTCGCTGTCAATGTTGTTTACGATGAAGATAACAGGCTTATTGAGCTTGGTTGCCAGACGATAATTGTTCTGGGTACCTACTTCCACGCCGTAAGCGCCGTTGACTACCAACATGGCGATGTCGCAAACACTCAGAGCAGTTACGGAACCACCGCTGAAGTCACCCGAACCCGGGCAATCGAAGAAGTTGAGCTTACGGTTGCCGCGTTCTACATTAAAAACAGTGGAGAAGACAGAGTAGCCGTACTCCTGTTCTACAGGATAGCAGTCGCTAACAGTGTTCTTTCCATTCACGGTACCACGGCGGCGAATAACGCCGCCTTCAAAAAGCATGGCCTCAGCAAGAGTGGTCTTACCGGCACCCGAACCGCCGATAATGGCAAGGTTCGAAATCTCATTGGTCTGATAGACTTTCATTACTTAATTACTTAATTATTATTATGTTATATTGTTAATTTAATCCCAAAATGGTTTACCGCAATTTGAAACGCTGCGAAATTACTGTTTTTTATTGAAATACAAAAGCATTCGAATGATTTTTTATGGATTGCAGGGTGGATATTTTGTTTTTTGGCTTTTTTGCCTTTACTTTGCATTGTGTTTGGGAGAACCGGTCTCCTCAGACACACATTGCCCATTTATGTCCGGATTATACATTCATATTCCCTTTTGCAAACGTCGCTGTTACTACTGTGACTTCTACTCCACCACGCTTGCTCCACTGCAAACAGAATACGCAGTTGCTGTTTGCCACGAAATGGAGGTTCGGCGAGGTGAACTCTCTGAACAGGTAGATACACTCTACATTGGAGGAGGGACGCCGTCACAACTCTCTCCTGCCCTATTGGGACAGATTGTTCACAGCGCTGCCGACATATTTGGTTTCAACACATTGGAAGAGTTCACCATTGAGGCCAATCCAGATGACATTACTCCGAAATGGGTGTCAATGGCGCGCGAAATTGCTCCAGAAGGAAAAGTAAGGGTGAGCATGGGCATACAAACGTTCAATGATGCATCGTTGAAGCGTCTCGGACGTCGTCACAACGCCGCCCAAGCACGTACTGCCGTTAAATTACTACGAGAGGGTGGCATAAATGAAATCAGCATTGACCTGATGTACGGTCTGCCCGATGAAGACGAAACGCAATGGGCTGACGATCTTGAACAAGCCTTGTCTCTGGGCGTTCCTCATCTCTCGGCTTACTGCCTGACCTACGAGGAAGGGACCGTGCTTTGGAAGGAACGCGAAATGGGCAAGGTAAAGGACGCTGACGAAGAACTCTGCAGACACTTCTATCGCATGCTTTGCCAACGGCTGAAAGCTGCAGGATATCAGCATTATGAACTCTCCAATTTCGCTCTTCCAGGACATTGCGCCTTGCACAACTCCTCTTATTGGAACGGAACTCCCTACATGGGTATAGGGCCTGGTGCACACTCGTACGATGGAGAAAGCCGCTCATGGAATGCTCCCAATCTGAAAGCATATATCAGCCATCCATTGGAAGGAAGAACCATCGAACATCTGACAGACAACGAGAAATACGATGAGTACATCATGACGCGTCTGCGCACATCTATCGGCATTCATCCCGATGAACTGGAGAAGATGTTTGGCGTCTCACGACGCGATTACTGTCTCGCACTTGCACAGCCTTATATAAATAGCCACCAGTTGCATACCACAACTGATGGCCATATCGTCCTCGATGAAGATGCCCTCTTTATATCCGACAGCATCATCTCCGATTTGTTTTCATAAAAAAAAGCTTCTTGATAGATCTGACAAATTTGCCAGATTATTAGGATCATTCTCAGTCATCAACAACCTCACACTGCATACCGAACCACTCATCGAGAACTTGCTCAACCCGCAATTGAATGGCAGGAGTAATAAGGTTGCGCACTTTGTTGAAAGCAAACATCACAGCGCCAAGATCATCCACGACTCCCAACAGGTGTAACACTCGACGAGGGAGCAGGTCACCTGGCACAATCACATAAATCAGCGCAGCATAAAGGAGTACCTTGTCGCGCAGAGAGGTATCCTTGTCGGTCATTACGAACCAGAACTGAAGCAGTGGACGAGCCGCAAAACGCCCAGCACGAATGGCGTACAACTTGAGCAGACCCAAAAGACGCTGTGATTCACTCTTCCAATCGCAGTCGTTGATACGGTCCATGAGTGGTTTTAGAATTTCATCCATTATTCGCATAACAACATAGTTTATTAGAGGAGTCATTTCCTCACATCAAGGAAATGCAACAAGCATGCCAGGTTCAAAAAAGGACTGCCGTTGTGGCAGACGCAGCCTTGAGAAGGTCTTGAGGAGCGATTTTGAACTGCAAGCCACGCAGACCCGCACTGACATAAATGCAAGTGAATGAAAGGCAAGACTCGTGGAAAAAGGTCGGAAAATGTTTTTTCATCCCTATTGGCGAACACCCTCCTCGAATATAGCCCGTGAGAGGCAGCAATTCCTTCAGAGGAAGGAGCGCACAACTCTTGTTTCCCGACACCTTTGCGGCAAGTTTGAGGTCAATTTCAGCGGCTCCAGGAATTACACACACGAAATAACCCGTCTTGTCACCCTTCAGGACAATAGTCTTGAAAACCTGATCGATAGGTTCGTCCAATGAGGCAGCCACATGTTGAGCGCTGAGGTCCTCTTCATCCACCTCATAGGGTACCAATTCATATTTCACTTTCTGCTGGTCGAGCAGACGGGCCGCATTGGTTTTCTTAATCTCGTTTTTCATTTCAGAAGCGTTTTCTGCGTGCGGACAGAACCATCGGATTGGGTATAGACAAGGAAGAACATGCCATGTCGGCCTTCCGTACTCGTCACTTCCCTTCCAGCGAGGTCATAGACCTTCACAGATCGGGAGGCCTTTGGAGTAGAGACGGAGGTGTCGTAGTCGTTGCTGTAAAGCGTCAGTCCTTTGAAATCAACCGGCATTGTCATATAGTCTCCCCATATGAACTCCGCCAACACGGGATAATCAATAAAGGGATTGCGGTTGCCTTGTATCTTCTCTACCGCATTGTTGCGGTCGATTTCCTTCTGGCTGACGGGATCAAGACGATGCCAACGAAGCAACATGTGTATTGCCCATGTCTGATAGGCAGGATAGGTGCTGCCATCAAGCATCTCACAACCCGGCCATTTAGGAAGGTCGTCCTCATAGGCTGTCACCATATAGAAATAGGTACGCGCGAAGTCTCCCTTATACTCGTCGGCAGGCTCAAAGACAATGCCCGAGTATCCATCCAGTTTACAAGGGCCCACCTTGCTGAAACCACCCGCTGAGGTGTAGGTCGTGCTGCCTACTTCGCCGAAGGGTAGATTGCCACGCCGCTCATTCACATAACCATCGGTAGGATAAAGATGAAAAAGGTCGGTGTACATAGGGGAGATACTCCCTCCAAACCAACTCTTCGGGAAAGAGTGCTCACGGTTGTAGGCTTTGCCTTCACTGGAATGCGAGCCTTTATCCTGGTCCGTACCAAAAGTAAAGTTGGTGATATTCGAATACATATCCCACACCTTACCGTCGGGACGGCAGTCGGTGGTATAGAAAGCAGTCCAAAGTTCTGAGTAGGATAATGAGTTGAACTGTCGATTCAAGGAAGGAGCAACGACGTCAAACAGGGCAGACTTTACGGCAGCGTCCTTCTTGCCATCCACCACATTGTAAAAGCCCGCCTTTGGCTGCGCCTGCATGAGCATGCAGGCCACCACGCCCAAGAAAAGACACAATAAACGCTTCATGGCTCTGGAAATCATCCCACTACCTTCATCACAGCCTCACCAATCTCATTCGCATCGGCCAAGGTATGTGCTTCGCTGTAAACACGGATGATGGGCTCTGTATTGCTTTTGCGAAGGTGAACCCAACGGTCAGGAAAATCAATTTTCACGCCGTCAATGTCAGTAATCTGCACGCCGGCAGCCTTGTATTCGGGAGCGCTGTATATTTCTTTTACACGCTCAAGGACGGCATCCACATCGGTATCAGGCGTGAGGTCAATACGGTTCTTGGCAATAAAGTATGGAGGATAAGTCTTGCGAAGTTCACTCACGGTGCAACCTTTCTTGGCCAGATAGGTGAGCAACAAAGCAATACCTACAAGGGCATCACGGCCATAGTGACTGGCAGGATAAATGACACCACCATTTCCTTCACCTCCGATGACGGCACCTGTCTCCTTCATCTTGGTTACTACATTCACCTCACCCACAGCAGCCGCATTGTAGGAACAGCCATAACTGCGAGTGACATCACGCAGAGCACGGGTGGAACTCAGGTTGCTGACAGTATTGCCTGGAGTATGCTGAAGGACGTAGTCTGCCACAGTCACCAACGTATATTCTTCGCCATACATGTGTCCCTGCTCATCAATGATGGCCAGACGATCCACATCAGGGTCAACCACGAAAGCCACATCGTGCCCGCCCTTTGCCATCAGAGCCATGATATCTCCAAGATTCTTCTCGAGCGGTTCCGGGTTGTGTTGGAAGTCACCCGTCGGCTCACAGTAGAGTTTTTCGGTATGCTCCACACCAAGTTTCTCCAATAGACGAGGGAGCACCACGCCACCCACACTGTTGACAGCATCAATGGCCACGCGGAAGTGGGCTGCACGGATAGCCTCGACATCTACAAGATCGAGGGAAAGGACTGCATCAATATGACGGTCGCCGAATGACTCGTCCAGCATGTAGTGACCGAGTTCATCCACTTCAGCAAAATCAAAAGCCTCGGCCTCAGCGATAGCCAACACCTCAGCACCTTCTGCTGCATTCAGGAACTCGCCCTTTTCGTTAAGAAGTTTCAGCGCATTCCAATGACGAGGGTTGTGGCTGGCAGTGAGTATGATACCTCCACGAGCACCACGCATGGTGACAGCCAGTTCGGTAGTCGGAGTAGAGGCCATTCCGATATCAAGGACGTCAAAACCCATGCCCATGAGTGTGCCACACACACATTGACGGACCATCTCTCCGGAAATACGAGCGTCGCGTCCCACGACAATGGTCTGTTTGCCGACAGTCGCACCTCGACGCATCAAGGTGGCATATGCTGCGGTGAAACGAGTGATATCAAGGGGATTCAAGCCTTCACCGGCTTTTCCGCCAATGGTGCCACGAATACCAGATATGGATTTAATGAGACTCATAATAGAAGATATTTGAGATTGGTGTAAAGGCTAATGCCGCATCAAGGTGCAGGCATGTAGTTGATTTCGTAGAAATAAGCCGTGATGTAACTCTGTGCAGTGCTGGTACCCGCATCATGGGGTACAATGAGTTTCACATAAGCGCCTTTGTCATTGGGGCGTCCCGGACGGATGTACGGCATAGGAGCCAGCCAGCCTTCGGGTACTGCCGACGAACTATACACACTGAGCATAAAGCCTTTAGTGAACGTTCCGCTGTATGTATCACCTGTGCGTTTGCAAGTAAACTCGTCGGGTGACTGGGCATAGAGGTTACCCATCACCGTGTCTCGGTCTGCGATGCTATACTCATAATAGCGGACAAGCATGTTTCGATTCTCGCCTTTGCGTTGGTAACGTCCCTCACCCTTGCGTACAATCTGCATGTATACATCACAACTACCCGAAGATGTGCTGACCGTAATAGGAACATACTCGTTCTTTGATACATCTGTCATTGAGTCTTGAGCGCAGAACTCTTCAAAGGTAATCAGATGGATGTCATTGTCTTCAATGAACTCATTGATGGACTTGTACTCTTTTTCTTTCATCTCGGCATAAGTCTCATAGTCGCGGCATCCTGTAAGCATGAGCGACAGGAGCATGAGGGCCGATAGGACGAAACCTTGTAACGTTTTTCTCATATTCGTGTTATTTTCGGCGCGAAGATAGCCATTTCTTTCGAGATAACAGTCTATAATTATATTAAAAAATAAAAAGAGCACCCGAGAGCACTCTTTTCTCTTTGTGATTGTCTGTAAGAATGCCCCTATGAGTATGGGCATTTACCCTCAATTGGCATAAGCAGACTGTTTGCGAACAAAAATGTCAATGAATCTGCTGTCAGTATGAACAATCCAGTACGGACATTGTTCATCCGGACGAGCCGTCTGTACATCCGAAATCAGTTGAGATGGACTTTTTTCCCATAATCTTTGCCGATAAATGGAAAACGAAGGCAATTACGGAGAAAAATGTTTGATAGAAAAAGAAAAATGAACTTTGAAACGGAATTTCCAATGCTTTGATTTTGATTTTCATCGCATCAATTTTGAATTCCATCACATTGGAAATTTCGTTTCAAGGCTCAAAATTTTCGTTTCAAGGCTCAAAAAAAGAAAAGGAATTGCGATATCGCGATTTGTTGCGGATAATCTCATTTCCTTTTCCCGAAAGGCTTTTTCCTTTATGCTTCAAACTCAGCAAGAGCCTTTTCGAAGCAGGCTACGGCCTCATCCAACGAACCATAATAGCGTCCTCCTGACGCATTCTTGTGGCCGCCTCCATTGAAATACCGGGCAGAAAATTCGTTGCAGGGGAAATTGCCGACACTGCGCAGTGAAACGTTGATATGGTCGTGCTCTGTATCCTCGCGAAGGAAGCAGGAGAATTGAACGCCACGAATCTGAAGCGGCATGTTGACAAGCCCTTCGGTATCGCCCTTCACAAACTGGAAACGTTCCATCTCCGTTTTCGAAAGGGCAATGAGCGCTGCTTTCCGCTCCGGATAGACACGCATTTTCTCGGAAAGGGCATAGCCGATGAGACGCAGACGTCCCTCCGAGTAGTTATGAAATACGCGGCGATATATCTCATCCTTGTCGATATCCTTGGCAATCAGCGACGCGATGATGTGGAAAACCTCAGGACGGGCGCTGTTGAACGTAAAACCACCCGTATCGGTCATCATGCCGCAATAGAGACACTCTGCAGCCTGTTTTGATAGAAGGTCATATCCTCCCATAGTCTGGATGAGGGAGAACACAAGTTCGCTGGCAGAGGAGGCTTCCGGACGGCTGAAGGTAAGGTCGCAAAATGCCTCTGGGCCGAGATGATGGTCAATGAGGACCTTCTTTGCGTGTGTCTCGGAGAGCAGAGGCTCTATGACACTCTCGGTGCGGCTGGGAACGTTGAAATCCAGGCACATCACCACATCTGCCATCAACAAGAGCAACCGGGCCTTCTCGGGATACTTGTCAGCCCTCACACTCTCCTGGGAGCCGGGTAACCATTGCAAATAGTCCGGATAGAGGTCGGGCACCACCACTGTTGCATCTTTCCCCATGCAGCGCAACCAGTCGGCAAGTCCAAGGGATGACCCCATGGCATCACCGTCAGGGTTGGTGTGGCACACAATGACAAAAGTATTATTGGCTTGGATGAGCGCTTTCAGTGCCTCTACGTCGGATGTGGCGAACGGTTCAAGCGATTTCATAGAATCATTGATATGGATTTGAGGAATAAATGAGGGCTAACTTGAAAAGGAGAATGGTTGAGGGCAAAAAAAGAGCGGGACGAAGCCCGCTCTTCAGGGAAAAGGGATGCTATTACTCCAGCGTACCAGCCTTGGCAGCCTCGGTCATCTCCTCGCTCGGATAGAGGAATACCTCTACACGACGGTTCTGGGCACGACCGGCCTCAGTGTCGTTGGTAGCAACAGGATAGTTGTAGCTCTGTCCAAGAACTTCCTTGATCTGATCGCCACTGACACCCTTGCTCTTCAAGAAGGAAGATACAGCGTCGGCACGGTTCTGAGAAACCTTCTGGTTTGCCTGTGCAGTACCGATATTGTCGGTGTGGCCGTAAATGGCAACGTCAGCATCGTTGTAAGTCTTCAGCACGTCAGCGAACTTGGTCAGACTGCTCTGTGCATCCTTGCTCAGGTTGCTCTTGTTGAAGTCGAAGAGGATACCGCTATCGAAGGTAACCTTGACAGCACGGGTGTTGCCGTCTTCGTCAACGAGCTTCTCCATCTCTGCAGCCTCGATGGCAGCAGCAGCCTCAGCAGCCTTATCCAATTTGTGACCGATGAGAGCGCCAGCAGTGGCACCTACAGTAGCACCTACAGCAGTACCTACGGCAGTATTGCCTGTATAATAGCCAATAGCAGCACCAAGAAGAGCACCGCCAGCAGTACCGATCAGACCACCAGAAGCAGTCTTCGACAAATTACAGCTCGAAAGCAACAGGGTTGCACACAAACCCATGGTCAGAATACTTTTACCTTTCATAATTCTTTCTTGTTTTTATGAGATTAAACATTAAATGTCGCATTTCTTCTGCAAAGGTATGATAAAACATTGTGAAACCGCAACAAATTCGCCGTTTTTTTTCAAATCAAAGTTTTTTTAACCATTTAATCCAAAAAAAAACGCTACCTTTGCAAACTCAATTGATAATAGAACCAATCATATCATACAAAAAATGGCAGAACTCAAACAACTCACCAAACGCAGTGAGAACTACTCACAGTGGTATAACGACCTTGTCATCAAAGCCGACCTCGCCGAACAGTCAGCCGTTCGTGGATGCATGGTCATCAAACCGTATGGCTATGCCATCTGGGAGAAGATTCAACGTCAACTCGACGATATGTTCAAGGCCACCGGCCATGTCAATGCATACTTTCCCCTGCTCATCCCCAAATCGTTCCTGAGCCGTGAGGCCGAACATGTGGAGGGTTTCGCAAAGGAATGTGCCGTCGTCACCCACTACCGTCTGAAAACCAATGAAACAAACGACGGCGTCGTCGTTGACCCCGCTGCCAAACTCGAAGAGGAACTCATCATCCGCCCCACCAGTGAGACCATCATTTGGAGCACCTACAAGAACTGGATTCACTCCTACCGCGACCTCCCCATCCTTTGCAACCAATGGGCTAACGTCATGCGTTGGGAGATGCGCACACGTCCTTTCCTGCGTACCAGCGAATTCCTCTGGCAGGAGGGCCATACTGCCCATGCCACCCGCGAAGAAGCCGAACAGGAGGCACAGCGAATGCTGCATGTCTATGCAGATTTCGCCGAGAACTATATGGCCGTTCCAGTCATCAAGGGAGTGAAGAGCGCCACAGAGCGTTTTGCCGGTGCCCTCGACACCTACACCATTGAGGCAATGATGCAAGACGGAAAGGCACTGCAAAGCGGTACAAGTCATTTCCTCGGACAGAACTTCGCCAAGGCCTTTGACGTACAATTCACCGACAAGGATGGCAAGACCGACTATGTCTGGGCAACTTCGTGGGGTGTCAGCACCCGTTTGATGGGTGCCCTCATCATGGTGCACAGCGATGACAATGGTCTCGTTTTACCTCCCAAACTTGCTCCCATACAGGTCGTCATCGTTCCTATCTACAAGAACCAGGAGCAACTTGATGCCATCTCGGCAAAGGTGAATGAGATTACCGCGAAACTGCGCAGTATGGGCATCAGCGTGAAATACGACGACAGTGACAACAAACGTCCTGGCTTCAAGTTCGCCGACTATGAACTGCGCGGAGTACCTGTACGTCTCGTTATGGGTGGACGTGATCTTGAGAACGGCACCATGGAGGTAATGCGTCGCGATACCCTCGAGAAAGAGACCGTCCCTGTTGACGGCATCGAGGAGTATGTTGCCCGTCTGCTTGACGACATTCAGGCCAACGTCTTCCAAAAAGCCCTCACCAACCGCAACCAATGGGTGAAAAGTGCCGACAACTGGGAAGAGTTCCAGCAGAAGATCGAAGAAGGCGGTTTCGTGCTCGCCCACTGGGATGGCACTCCCGAAACGGAGGAGCGCATCAAGGACCTCACCAAGGCTACCATCCGCTGCGTCCCCTTCGACGATCCAAACTATCCCGACATCGTGATGGACAAGACTCCCGGTGTGGATATGCTCACTGGCAAGCCCTCTGCTCGTCGTGTTCTATTCGCCCGCAGTTATTAATATTCAAATAGAAAAACGGACAAAACGGTCGGCAATGCCGGCCGTTTTTTAACTCTCATCAACATGAGAATCCTCATCTTCGGAACTATGGGGGACATTGCCTCAACTGTCGTCACATCGCTGCGGCAACATTCCCTGGAGGTAGAAGCCGTGCCCTTTCCGCAAAACGTATTCCGAGATGAGCAAGGCTACCGAAGAGAATTGGCCAAGGCCATAACGCGTTGTCATCCCAACATAGTGTTGCCCATAGGCCATCTGCTGGCCCCGGCACGCATCGTGCACAGCGAAGAGGATGCCCCTGTTCTCTCCCCTGCCCTTTCCGAGGCATTGGAAGGTGTGATTCTCCCTGTCGACATTCCCGACCATATCCGCAAACTTGACAGCAAAGTGCAGGCATCGGAATTGGCTACTCAACTGGGCATCCCCCAGCCGCGCCTCTTCCCGACGCCAGACGAGGCTGAAGGAAATGCGATTGTCTTCAAACGGGACAGTTCATTTGGCGGCAGCGGTGTGTTCCGGCCAAGCACGCACGAAGCCCTTGTCAAATTAGTTGAGCACGAAGGCCCCCGTCCCTATCTGATCGAAGAGTATGTAGAAGGATGGGACTGCTGTGTGGACGCAATACGTTGGAAAGGTCAATTCCATGCCTCCTGTTACCGAACGCTTTTGCGCAAGCAGGGACAAGGACCATCGACCTTCCGAGAGCCTTGCGAACGCCCAGATATCGTGATGTATGCCCGTCGTTTGCTCGATGCCATCGACTATCAAGGCATCTGTGGCATGGACTTTCGCATCACAGCAGACGACGTTCCCCTTTTCCTGGAATGCAACCCTCGCTTCACTGGAGGCCTTGCCACCCACATTGCCGCAGGCTTTGACTTGCCTTACCTTTATATAAAAGCACTGGCTGGTTTTTGAGCCAGCCAGTAAGCCACAAGCGTTACTTGTCAATCCGAAAACTACCCGCTTACCAAAAGAGTACCTTCTGTCCTCCTCGGATATAGATTCCTGAAGTAGGATGAGTCACGGGACGTCCCTGCAAGTCAAAAATCGGGGCATCGTCTGGCATGTCTGCCAAAACTTCCTCGACCGACGTAGGAACATAGTCCGTGGCCTCAAGATACCAACGGGAAGCATCCACAACGGCACCGGGCAGCACCTTATCACAGGAAGTATTGAGGAATAATGCTGTAGAGGAGCCCGCAGGATTGGTACAAACCAAAAGCGAACGTCCGTTCACATCTGAGATTACGGTATAGGTGCCCGCATTCTCAGCAGTCTCCACCAAAGACACCTGTTTGGTGTCAGTCCCCGTAGGGCCTACAAAGCGGAGATTCAGCCCACACTGCACCTGATAAACTCCTTCTTCGCCCTCGACAGGCAGGAAGCGGAAATGCTGGGCAGCGCTACTGCCGAGGAGGGCTGAAGAGGCGGCAAGTTTACTCGAAGAACTCTTCATATAGTAACGTCCTCGTCCGACATTGCGAATCACATACCATACGTCTTCGGGTTCAAGGGGTAATTGCGTCGTCTCCATCACAGCGAAGATAGCAGCATAAGTAGTTTCTGTTGGGTCGGCTTTGAAGGCTTCCACAGCAGCGTCGACCTCGGCACGGCGGTCAGGGTCGGGCGCTCCGACGATGCGTGTGGAGCCGGTGTAAAAAGGGCTCACCTTTCCATCAATGAAGCGGGACAAGAACTTCCATCGCGACGGAGCCTCATCAAAGGCATAGAGGTTGTCGGTAATCTGTTCAAGCGTGTAGGGCTTGTATACCAGCGTATAGTCGGCTCCATGTGAACTCTCCTCGAAGAAGAATGCCAGACGACCGTCCGCTTGCATGCACATCGTACTGTAGGCAGAGCCCATATAACTGCTCTGATGCTTGCCATCCCACTGACGTGCAAAGGCACTCGGTGTGTTGAAGTCACCCTCCTCATCAAGTACTTTCCAATAGATACCCACATTTGTGCGGGCTGGGCCGAAGGGCACGGACTGCAGGGCCACATAGAGTTTCTCGCCATCGGCTTTACGAACGGCGGGCACTATCATAATCTCACCGTTGCAGGAGTTACTCTCTGCCACAACGCCCTGGTTCGATGCGTTTGAGGTTGCACTGTTGCCCCATTTTCCTTCGGCTCCTTCAACATCGGTATAAGTGAAGATGTTGTAGTAACGGCCACCATCAATGCGGCTGCTGCAGATCACGCTGCCATCGGGCAACTCCTCGGTCTTGGGTTCATCGGCTCCGCTGGGAATCGCAGGAGTATCGATATCGCCTAACACCTTCCATTGCTGTCCGAAGTCATCGCTGTAAAAGACATAATTGCAGTTCGTTCCATTCACATCCTTCACCAATCCTGAGCAGTAGAGACGATAGTAGTCGCCCACTTTCACATAACGGCTTTGGTGGATTTTTCCGGAGCCAATGAACATTGAACGGATAGGACCACGCGAACTGCTGTCGAACATCGAGTAGAACATATCCTCGAGGTTGACGGGGTCGCTCCAAGTCTCACCCTCATCCGTGCTGTAGAATCGCATGATGCCTTGATGCAGGGTGCGAGTGCCATTGGGGAAACCGGTATTGCCAGAACAACTCATCACCATTACCAAATCACTTTCTCGGTCAGCCACAATGCAAGGATCACCATAAGCAGCATAGTAGTTGGGATGTGTGTTCATGTCCTTATTTCCATGGGTGAATTCCAGAACATCCCCCCAGGTCTTTCCATTGTCGTAACTGATACGGCGATGCAGTTCCACTGTTCCGTATCCGATGTCGCTACCACCATATCGGTAGTCACCGACTGCAATCAGGGAGCCCTTACGGGTGCATGCTATGGCAGGAATGCGGTAGTTGGGCGAGCCGGTGGTGACAAACAGTTCCAATGCCTCTTCCGGCTCCACAAAAGTGTGCGATGCCACGGGGATGACGCACACGGCTGAACCGCCGTCAGCGCCCTCGCTCCAGAAGGCGAAGTTTGATCCACGCTTATTGACCTTGTACGACGGATGCCCCATCTCATACATGTAATAGGCTTTGGTCGAGCCCCCCAGCACAGTGGTGGATTCAAAGAGCCAGTCTGCTGTGTAGTCCGCCGGAATGGCAGCGGTATCCACCAGAATCGGCCAGCTATCCATTCCTGTAATGCCCTTCATGCGGGTGGGGGCGGCCAGCACTTTGCCAGGACCAGCCTGACGATTATAGAGGCGGTAGCCCTCCGTGCCGTTGCCGGTGAAGCACCACTCAATTGCATCCGAGGGCTGAGTGTAGATGCTGTAGGAATCCGAAAGGACGATGCTTGCCTCCGTGCCGTTGTCGTGCAAGAGCAGTTTGGCAGCAGCGATAGTGACGAAATACCACTCGGTTTCAGCAGCAAACTGTCCGTCATCAATGGTAGTTACTTTGAACAGTGTACGGGGCTCACCGTCATCAGCCTTCAAGAAAACACGGAAGTCGGTAAGGGCCACCTGTTTGTTGCTACCTATCAGGGTGAAGGAGACTTCAGTGTCATCCACATCGTCGAACGCGAAGTGGACCTTCTTGCCGGATGTCAAATCGGTGGTTCCGGTCTCAGTCTGGATGGAAATGCCAGTGGTCGATGCCTTGGCATCAAACTCAAAATGATCGATGCGGTAACCCGACGAACAAGTCAGCGTATAGACAGACGAAAGAGCCGTACCGCTGAAGATATTGATGTTGCCGTCGGTGGTGTTCATGTTGTTCGGTCCGCAGCCAAAAGTAAAGTGCGGATCGGTTGAATTGCTCTCCCACTTGCTGCGGAAATTGCCGGAGCCGACGGTGAACGAACCCGTACTCATGTTGAGCAGATAGCCGTCGGGATTGATGTCTATGAAGGTTGCCAGGATCTTACGTAACTGGCTTGAAGCCTTGACACAATCAGCAGCCGTAGACGTCTTGTCGGCGAGTACATTCTGGGCAGCAGTCATCGCAGTTTCAAGAGAGGCACGCTGCGTGTCATCCAGGGTGTTGTCGTTGATGCGTTCTGAAGCCGAAGCCAGAACATCGACGAGCATCGTACGCTGTGCGCCCCTTTCGGGCAAGGCCTGTACCTCTTCCATTGACAAGGCGTTCAAGCCCAGTGAAGGGGCAAGGAGTTCGGCCATACGCACATAGCCAAGGCCATAGAGGTAATTGCCATTCATGTAGGTACTTTGGTCGGCAGCAATCTGTGAATACACATCAACATACTCGCAGTTTTCCGTGTTGGCAGCCAACGCCTTCAGTTGAGCGTTGAATGGTTGAACATACGAGGTATTCTTTGACTCGGTACCATTGGGAAGCACGCTTACCAGCACAAGATGTGAGGTGGGGGCATAGTTGCGTACAGTCTTCACCAGGTTCTTATAGTCAGCAATCGAGGACGACACGATTGTGCCAGCATTGCAGTCGGCACTTCCAGCACATAGGACGACAGTGGCAGGTGCTGCATTGTCGGGATGCCCTGTGAGGATGCTCTTCACCTCCGAGGTTATCTGGGAGACGGTGGGACCCGGGAAGCCCCAGCCTGTGCCACGATTCTTCACCTTGCCACTTTGGAGGAGTTCATGCCATTCTCCGCCATGGACAACTTCATCACCGATGAAGAGAATGTCGTCGGCATTAACCTTGCTCTGAGCAAAAGCACTCAGTCGCATGCCGTAACTGCCACCTAGCGAGCCGACTTCATCAGTCTGTTCGGTCGGATATGTACAACCGCTGCCCACCTGCGGAGCAATGTAGTTGCACCATACCTTGTAGCCAGAGGCTTTGAGATGAAGACCATCCAATGTATAACTGCTGTTGAGATAGTTGGTGCTTCCCTTGCGCAGTTGGCTCCATACATCCAGATAAGTGGCATAACCGGAAGCCTCGCACCACGTCTTTACTGCGCTGTTCACAGCCATGATGCTCGATGCCGGACGCTTATCAGTACTTGCGCATGGAAGGATGCCCTGACAATAGATCTCCGACGTGGGAGACATGAGATGGATACGTTCGAGAATCGCCTCTATGTTTGCGATGGTATTGGCATCGGGACGAGCATCGCCGATATCATTGGTGCCGATCATCAGGAACACCTTGCGAGGTGTACCCTGTACCAGGCTTCCAAGGTGTTCAAGGATCTCAGTGGTAAAGCCACCGCTGGTGCCACGGTTACAGACATCATCGTTGCCGAACGCTTCGCACCACTCGTGCATGTTCGTAATGGAGTTGCCGATGAACAGTATGTCGTCATCATTGGCAGGAAGTACAGAGAAGGCATCGTAGCGATGATTTCTGAAAGGTTGGTCGGCGAAGACAGATGTCGAGCCAAAGAGCATCAGAGCAGCGAACGCAATGAGCAGATTGGGAGTCTTTTTTCTCATAAAAGTCAGTGAAAATAATACTATATTGAATACGCTTACAAAGATACGGCACTTTCCCAAAACAGCCAAGCCGCGTAAGGGTGATTTTCCTCATTTTTTATAAAAAAAAGGAAACATGCGCGTAAAACAGAAAAAAAGTTGTATCTTCGCGCCAAATTAAGGCCAAAACCGCCAACAACGTATTCAAACCATATCTATTAACAGAAAAAAGAACAACAATGGCATTTACACACGAAGTAGAGAACATGTGTATTGTTCAGAAGGGCCCGAAACATGGTCCTGCTCCCATTCCCGAAGAGGGCAAGTGGGTGAAAGCTACTGAGATCAAAGACATCTCCGGTTTTACACACGGTATCGGTTGGTGTGCACCCCAGCAGGGTGCCTGCAAACTGAGCCTCAACGTCAAGGAAGGCGTCATCGTCGAAGCTCTCGTTGAGACGCTGGGCTGCTCGGGCATGACTCACAGCGCCGCCATGGCTGCTGAGATTCTTCCTGGCAAGACCATCCTCGAGGCCCTCAACACCGACCTTGTCTGCGACGCCATCAACACCGCCATGCGTGAACTGTTCCTGCAGATCGTCTACGGCCGCACCCAGAGTGCCTTCAGCGAAGGTGGACTCACCATCGGTGCCGGTCTCGAAGACCTCGGCAAGGGTCTCGTAGGCCAGTTTGGAACCCTCTACAGCACCCAGGCCAAGGGTCCCCGCTACCTCCAGCTCACCGAAGGCTACATCACCAAGCAGTATCTGGACGAAGACGACCAGGTATGCGGTTACGAGTTCGTACACATCGGCAAGCTCATGGACGCCATCAAGAAGGGTGTTCCCGCCGACGAGGCTCTCAAACAGGTCACCGGCACCTATGGCCGCACCACCAAGGAGCAGGGCGCAGTAAAGAGCATCGACCCGCGCAAAGAATGAGAATTGTAAACAGTAATCAGTAAATCGACAAAACAGAAATCACTATGATACGTCCTGTACAATTCGAATCCCAGGATCGCCGCGAGAAGCAGATTCTCGCCGCCCTCAATGCCAACGGCATCGCTTCCATTGAAGAAGCCAACCAGATATGTGAACAGTATGGCCTCGACCCGTACATCACCTGCGAAGAGACCCAGAAGATCTGCTTCGAAAACGCCAAGTGGGCCTACGTCGTAGGTACCGCCATCGCCCTTAAGAAGGGTTGCAAGAACGCTGCTGACGCTGCCGAGGCTATCGGTATCGGCCTGCAGGCCTTCTGCATCCCCGGTTCTGTTGCCGACGACCGTAAGGTCGGCCTCGGCCACGGTAACCTCGCCGGCCGCCTCCTCCGTGAGGAGACCGAGTGCTTCGCCTTCCTGGCCGGCCACGAGAGTTTTGCTGCCGCTGAAGGTGCCATCAAGATCGCCGAGATGGCCAACAAGGTACGTCAGAAACCGCTGCGCTGCATCCTCTGCGGCCTCGGCAAGGACGCTGCCATGATCATCAGCCGCATCAACGGCTTCACTTATGTCCAGACCCAGTTCGACTACTATACCAGCGAACTCAAGGTCGTCCAGACCAAGGCTTACAGCAATGGTCCCCGCGCAAAGGTCAACTGCTACGGTGCTGACGATGTCCGCGAAGGTGTCGCCATCCTGTGGAAGGAGAACGTCGATGTTTCCATCACCGGCAACTCCACCAACCCCACCCGCTTCCAGCACCCCGTAGCCGGTACTTATAAGAAGGAGCGCATCCTCGCCGGCAAGCCCTACTTCAGCGTAGCCTCCGGTGGTGGTACTGGCCGTACCCTGCATCCCGACAACATGGCTGCTGGTCCCGCCTCCTATGGTATGACCGACACAATGGGCCGTATGCACAGCGACGCTCAGTTCGCTGGCTCGAGTTCAGTTCCCGCTCACGTAGAGATGATGGGCTTCCTCGGCATTGGCAACAACCCGATGGTAGGTTGCACCGTAGCCTGCGCAGTCAACGTTGCCCTCGCCCTCAACAAGTAATCAATCCTACATTACTTTCTCTAATTCACAGAGCCTTCCGCGGAAGGCTCTGTTTTTTTATGTTTTTCAAGATAATTGTGCATAGATATTGAGAGATGTTGCAACATTCTAACAAGTCTTTGCACAAAAACTGCAGAATTCGTGTTGTTTTTGAAGGTTATTATCTATAAATCACGGGCTGATTTATATAATTCACGGCCTGGTTTATATAAATCAGGGGCTGATTTATAAGATTTAGGGGCTGTTTTATAAAAACAGCCAAAAACGGTGTAGCAGGGTGTAGCAAGGTGTAGCAAAAAACGCTTGCTACACCACTTAATATTCTGAATAATTGCCGATTAGATGCAATAGTGTAGGAAGTGTAGCAAAAATTCAAAAAAATATTTTTTTTCGTATGTTCATAAACATTTATAGAAAGCCAAAATACGTGATGCCATTGTTTATCAAATGCTGTGACAACAGTTCTCATTGAGGAAATCCGCAAGAAAAAACGACAAAAGAAACAGAAATCAGCGAAAATTCTTACAAAGTATAAGAAAGAGTCAAAAAAAACTATTACTTTTGCAGCCGATATGGAAAAACGTTCAAATTTCGGAAGTAAGTTAGGTATCATTCTGGCATCGGCAGGCTCGGCTGTAGGACTTGGCAATGTATGGCGTTTCCCCACTGAAGTGGGAGCCAACGGCGGTGCCGCCTTTATTCTTATTTATATAGGATGTGTTGTGGCGCTGGGTATACCTGTGATGCTTTCGGAGTTCGTCATTGGCCGTCACACCCATTCCAACACCGTCGATGCTTACCGAGCGCTCGCACCTCGCACCGGATGGGTGGCACAGGGTTACCTGGGGGTCTTCACCGCATGGTTCATCCTCTGCTACTACAGCGTAGTGGCAGGATGGACCATGAAATACCTTGTCACGGCTGTCTGCGGACAAGTTACCCACATCAGTGACTCCGCCGCCTGGTTCACCCAGTTTACTCAGAGTCCCTGGCAGCCGCTTCTCTTCACAGCCATCGTGCTTCTGCTCACTCATGTGATTATCGTTCGTGGAGTGCAGAACGGCATTGAACGTTGTTCGAAGGTGATGATGCCCATGTTGCTCATCATCATCGCCGTGCTGGGCATCTGCTCCGTGTGCATGCCAGGAGCCAAGGAGGGCCTCTCTTTCCTACTACGACCAGACTTCAGCAAGATTACCCGACACACCATCCTCAGTGCCATGGGGCAGGCATTCTTCTCGCTGAGCCTTGCCATGGGTTGTCTGTGCACCTATGCCAGTTATTTCCGCGATGACACCAATCTGCCCAAGACCGCCGTCAGCGTCGTCACCATCGACACATTGGTTGCCATTCTCAGCGGATTCATCATCTTCCCTGCCGTGTTCTCCGTAGGCACTGCCCCCGATGCAGGCCCCGGTCTGGTGTTCATAACCCTTCCCAACGTCTTCCAGATGGTCTTTGAGGGCTTGCCCTTGCTGGGCTACTTGTTCTCTCTGATGTTCTACCTTTTGCTCATCCTTGCCGCCCTCACCAGTACCATGTCGCTGCACGAGTCCGTCACTGCCTTCCTGCACGAACGCGGTTTGAGCCGTCGCAGCGCAGCCCGCGTAGTCACTGGTGTCTGTTTGACATTGGGAGCCTGCTGTTCCCTGTCGTTCGGTGTATTGAAAGACGTCCATCTACTGCCCGGAATGGGATTCTTCGACTTCTTCGACTATGTCTCGGCCAAGATTTTCCTGCCCATCGGCGGCATCATCATCTCCTTGTTCACCGGTTGGAAACTGGATTCCCGCATGGTAAAAGGCGAGATAACAAACAACGGCACCTTGAAGGCACCGTTGTTCAAAGTCTATATTTTCCTGCTGAAGTGGGTGGCACCAATTGCCATCGCACTCATCTTCCTCAATGAGTTAGGCGTCTTCTGACGTCATCATCTTCCCCATCATTCACGAATGACATTGATGCCGGAAGGTGCATCGACATCCACCTGGATGCCGGAAGAAGTGCGTTGCCAAGAGACGCTGACAAAACCGTAGGGAGTCTCCTTGGTGACGCGTACCCAGTCAATACCCTCGGGACATTGCGGAGAGATAATCACCTCGCGGTAACCGGGAGCGGCGGGACGGATGCCTCCCAGAGCCTGATAGAACCAACTGCCGATACCATTGTAGCAGTTGTGGAGACGGCTGCGGTTGGCATTCCAATGTTCCCAGGTGCCGGTAGCGCCGTTGTCAATCATGTGCAGGTAACCGGGATAGCCATGCTGTTTGAGCATGCCGTACATAAAGTCAGCCTCTCCTGCCAAGGTAGCCCACTCTGTAAGCACCGGGATGCCTACCAAACCCGTTGCCAGATGTCCGTTGTATTGCGTCTGAGTACGTTGCAGCAGTTTGTCACGAACACCGTTCACGAGGCTGTCCGGAACAAGACGGACGAGCATCGGGTAAACCATGTCAATCTGAGTACCCGTACCATACGTGGAGTCCTCGGGGTGATAGAATACGGTATGAATACGCTGTGTCAGGGCATCGTAGCGGGCACGGAAGGCGGCAGCATCCTCGGCTTTGCCAAGATGTGTCGCAATCTGTTCCAATTCGGTATATACCTGACAGAGAGAGCAGTTGTTGACAAGATCGACACTCTCGGGAGCGGTCTGGTCAACGCCGTCGGGAGTGGCCCAATCACCCAGATACCAATTACGGTTGGGGAGGTTTGGCCAGGTATGCAGCAGTCCGTCGGTAGTATAGGCATCGACATAATCGATCCAGTGGAGCATAGTGTCGTAGCAACGAGATAGCATACGTTCGTCACCATAATTCATCCAAGTTCGCCATGGAGCCTGTACGACGAAGCCACACCAATAAGGGCCTCCTCCTGCCGAGTAAGGACAAGGTGCGGTGTGGGGTACCGAGCCATCGGGTCCAATGGCGTCGTTCCAAGCCTCAAGCCAGTTCATGTAGAGCGGCGAAACGTCGAACATCGTCTGGAGGGTGAGCGTAGAGGCATTGCCGTCACCACCATATCCCAAGCGCTCGATGTTGGCACAATCGACCATATAACCGTCGAAGGCAAGATTCTGAAGCGTATACTTTACCATGTCGTGGATGGCATTGATCTCTGGGTCAGAGCACTCAAAGGTACTGGCATCGGCATAGGCCGTACGCATACGCAGCGCCTTGATATCCGAAAGTGCTGGAGCAGAGGGAATACTGTCAAGCAGAACATACCGGAAGACATGGTGATTGAAACGATTTACAAAGCGGTCCCCCCTCCGATTCCCGGAAGATACATACTCGTTGTAACTGACAAGATCGGGGTGTCCGTCTTCTTTCAGGAAATCGCCGAAAGAGGCGGTGGAGACATGCCCGGAGGGCATACAGGGAAGAGAGATGTCAAGTTGGGCATTGACGACACGGCCAAAGTCAATGAGCCAGGAGCCATTGTCGAGAGGCTCGATGCTGACGGGCGAGAAAGCCTCCTGCACGGTGCAAGGCTCGCACATCTGCGGGACAGCCCTGATGCCTTCGACAGCAACCACATCCACCGGTTGCCAATCCAGACCGCGGAGAGCCTTGCGTGAGAGAGAGGCAGGGACAGTGCGGGCATCGATACGTTCACCCACGAAAGCACCAGGTCTCCACGTACCAAGGTCGGCATAACCACTCGGAGAACCCTGCCATGTGGCATCGGTAACCAATAAGGGAGAGGAAACACCATCAGAGACACCATCCAGTTCTGCCTTCACCAAAGCGCCCTCATACTGAGCCTGGAAGGTAAGCGGCTTGTACCAACCGGAGCCAGTCCAAAGGACGAGAATGTTACGTCCGCGATGCAGATAGGAGGTGATATCGTAAGTGACAATGAGCGATCGCTTGTCGAGTTGAGAAACAGCCGGAGTAAGCACGGCATCACCCACCTTGCGGCCATTGACATATACCTCGTGGTAGCCCAGAGAATTGACATGCAGCAAGGCCGTGGATGAACGTTCCTTGAAGCGGAACTCCTTGACAAGCAACGAGGAACGTCCTTCACCGGGAGCACAACCTATATACTCTCCCTTCAAGGACTCATCACCGATGACACCCACGCCGAAACGTTGCGGGCGACTCCAGGATGAAACGTTCCCTTTCTCGTCCCACACCCGCACTCGCCACCAACAGAGTTGACGTGGGGAGAGAGGCTGACCGCCATAAGGAAGCATGACCTGCTCGGAGGAGGCAACACGGCCGGTACTCCAAAGATCTGCCTTGCCACGACGCAGCAAACGGCTCGAGGATGCAACTTGAAGTTCGTAGGCTACCTGTTTTACGTTGATGTCATTCTTCCAACTGAAATGGGGTTCAACATTGTCGATGGCCAAAGGCTCAACGAGGTTCTCAACACGGAGATCATGAACCTCGGCGAAAGCAGTGGCCGCAAAGAGGAGGAGTGAAAGGGAAAGAAGGCGTTTCATATTGATGAAAGGGGATGGAATAGACGGACGTGGGTACTACATTGGCCAATATCTCAGTGAGGCCAATAGAAATGAAGGAACTAACGGGAGTATACGGGACGCCAGGCTTCGATGCCAAGGGCGGATTTACGGGAGAGAAGGAATTCTCGGATAGGATAGTCGTCCAACACGACACTGCCTTTCAGTGACGAAGCATTGAAGAGGTGAAGTTCGTCGCCCACCCATACAGCAAAGCCGAGGTGACTGACGTCGAGCCCCTTGACAGTAGTGACGAGTGCCAGCACATCGCCATCTTGGATAGGTGAAGTGGCACGACGATAGAAAGCCGCCTTCTGCTTGGAGAAATAGCGCTGACGTACGGCCGTAAAACGCTGTTCTGCCTCACGTATGAGAGCCTGTTCGGCAGGATTGTCCTTCAGTTGCACATAACTGTCGGGGTGCATGGTCATGTAGTTGAGTGTTATGGTGCGTTCGGTCATGCCTCGAGCCTCTACGCGGGTGAGCAGACCTTGCTGCGCCATGTTGTCCGCCAAATCAGTGAAATAATGGCAACGTGAAGCATAACCATCAATGATGCCAGCATGGTAGCGGATGTTGGTCAAGGCTTCGCGGAATGCTGCATCACTATCCTCCTCTGCCCCAGCAGCCAACGTCAATGCCAGCACTTGGTCGACAAGGGTGGTACAATCAACATGAAGCGTATCAACGACAAGTTTTTCGAGGGGGGCATTCACCTCGAGGGTGGCAGCCACATAGGGACGTCCGGTAAAACGGCGAGCCACAGCCATTTGCGGGCACTCCTGAGCCGGGAGGATGGCCGACAGCGAGGTCAGCAGTATGAGAAGGAAGAGACGGTGTTTCATGATTCAGTGTCGTCAGCGGCAGAAGGACGAGTCAGGGAATAGAACGTCTTCGGCGCCGGAAGGTTGAAGGTGAGGATTTCGTGTGTGATGGGATGCTCGATGGAAAGGCGGTTGTTGTGCAGCATGAGACGTGCGCCAGGGTTGCTCTGTGCGCCATACTTACGGTCACCAGCCACAGGATATCCGCTCTCCGAAAGTTGGACACGAATCTGATTCTTGCGGCCGGTGAAGATTTGCACGTCGAGAAGCGAATAGCGGCCGTTGCTCTGCACGACGGAGTAACGTGTGACAGCCAGACGGGCATCTTTCTGTTCAGGATTCCGGGCGACATGGACGTTCATCTTCGAGTCCTCGTAAAGATAGTCACGCAGTTCAGCATGGTCGCTCTCGGGACGTCCCTCGACGACTGCCATATAAGCACGCTCACGCACATAGCGGTCCCACATATAACGCAGTTCGCGTTGCACGGCACCATCCTTTGCAAAGATGAGGATGCCGGATGTGTACTGGTCAAGGCGATGGCAGACGAATGCCTGAAGACGCGGGTCCTTCTGCTTTATATAATCGGTGACGAGGCTCCATGCCGTCGTATCCTCACATCCCTCATATCCTACCGAGAGCAGTCCGGAAGCCTTTTCGATGGCAAGAAGCCAATCGTCTTCATACAAGATATGCACGCGACGGTCGTTGAGTACGGGGAACGGACGGGTGAAATTGACCGACACCACATCGCTAGTCTTGACAGGAGTGTCAAACTGTGTCATGACATTGCCGTTGACCTGCACATGATAGTGGGACAACATCGACTTGATGTCGCTGCGGCTCTTGGGAGCCAACACCTCAAAGAGAAAAGCGAGCAGTGTCGTCTCCTCAATGGGTGAATAGTTGAAAATCTGGCTTGGGCCTTTCTTTCCGTATGATTTTTTCTTTTTCATAATTACTGGATGGTGTCAGGAAGGATGACTTCCGTATTGCTTTTCTTCTTCCACAGACTGTCAAAGTCCTTGTTGAAGATGAGTCCTATGCCCTGTGTGGTAAGGGCGGTCTTGGAGAAGTAGCGGTCGTTGGTCTTGTTGTAGCCTTTCACCCACAGGTTATAGCGTGGTGTCAGGAGGTAACGGATGTCGAAGTCACCGATGAAATTGCTGGCATACATGGGATTGTCCCGATAGCCGAAGTTGCCGTTGACGAGCAGACGGTTGTCGAGCAGACGTCCCTCGAGCACGCCCTGCACTTCCATGTTGTTGAACAGTTCCTCTTCTGCGTAGTTGCCCAGGATATTGTCGGAACGTATGTTGCCCGACAGACTCCAGTTGTCACTGGTGAGCATGTTGGAGATGATGGAGTTGATCTGCCCGGAGATTGTGCTGTTGACGAGTGATGTCATGGCAGAATATCCGCCCTGCGTGCCGCCCGTCATCTGTCCATAGTCATAGGTGTAGAACTTACCCAGACCAAGGAGATAGATGAACTGCAAGTTCATCTGCTCCTCGGTGGCCGTATAGGAGCGGAGGAGCGTCTTCTGCTCTTCTGTTCCCTGAGGCAGTTGGAGGTCGAATTTGAGTTGTGGATTGTTGGGTGTGCCCTTGATGCCGAGAAGGCAGTTGACACGCACATTGTCCATCGAAGCGGCATCAGGTGTAAGGTCGGCAAGCGACACACTGCCAGCCATGTATTGCGCCGTGATGTCCAGACGAGCATCCAGAGGATCGCCATCGAAGATGACCGTAGAGCCATTGACGATTTCAAAATCCTTGTGGAGCAAATCCTGGACGTTGAGATGGTAGAAGCCGTACGATATTGTAAACGGGCCATACATGGACAGGTCGCCATTCTTCAGTTTGATGTCAATGCCTCCCGAGCCATACGCGCTGACATTGTCGTCTGTGGTCTGGTCCATGACCAGTTTGATGGTGGCATCGGGAGTGATGTTGGCATGTACGTTGATTTCGTATTCAGGCCCTACTGTTTCGCCCGAGAGTCGACGTTGACGACGTGTTCTCGGCAACCCGGGACGCTGACGGGCAGCGGCAGATACGGCATTCATGCGGAGACGACGGCTCTCCTCAAATTCCTTGATACGTTCGCTGTCACGATAGGAGATGAAGGCGGCATCGTTGTCGGACGAACCGGACAAGTTGAGGGCAAAGAGCGAATTCTTGCTGGTGCGTGCATCCACATCCACATGGATGGGCACATAATCAGAGCCATAGACGTGCACCGTACCATCAGCAAAGAGGGTGGCATAGAAGAGGTTGTTGCCGGTGTTGGGGTAGTCAAGACCGAGTATCTCGTGCGCATCAACGACTAGATCATACGCCCAGCCCTTGAAATGATTGTGGTTGACATGTCCGTAAAACAGTGCGCTGTTCCCTTCCCGGTCGTAGAGGGTGTAGTTGTCGAAGCGGATTGTGCCGGGGAGGAAGCGGACAATATCGTCGAAATGATAGGTCACGTTGGTTGAAGGCAGATGCAGCGAAACATTGGAGGCATGCACTTCACCCTCCATGTCCAGTCCGGAGAAGGGACCATGGATGCGCAGGCTGCCATAGGCACGGCCGTCGACATCCGACACGACACTGCTTATCATACCTCCCAGGAACGCCATGTCGGTGCCGTCAGTCTGGATGGTGAGGTCCAGCGTCTTATCGGCAATGGATGCCGTGCCGCTCACATTCGTATGCGGTACCGAGTCCAGCGGCCATCCATCCTCTGCCGCCTTCAAATCGAAGACGATGCCATCGCTGTTGTATCCGACCAATGCCGTGGCGTCGCCGAGAGGACCTCCGCAGAACGTAAGATCATCGATGTTGACCATTGCATTGACATGTGGCGATGCCGAAAGCAGACTGCTGAGCGAAGCTGTTCCGCTGGCATGTCCGCCAAATTTCAGAATAGATGGCAGGGGGACGATACCCAGCACATAGGCCAGATCGATATCGTTGAGATGCACTTCCAGACTGTCAGAAACACCCATGCGCACACCCTCCTTGGAGGCCAGCGAGCCGTCCACAGAGATGTACTGTGGGCTGCAGGAGGCATGCAGACCGTCCACGGTGTACTTCTGGGGTGTGAGGAGGGCTTGGAAAGAGTCCATCTTCCACGTGCCTCCGCTCAGCATGGCTTCCGATGGATGGACGTTGATGGCCGTAAGCAGTTTGCCGGCTGCGTTCTTGGAAAAAGCGGCATCGGCGAGCACATGGCCCGACAAGGGCTTGCCGCCGGTGCTGTTCCACGACACGTCCACGCCAGCGACATCCTCATGTCCTGACAAATCAGCGTGGGCATGCAACTGTGAGCCATCATCCGAGAGCATGGTTCCATCTACATCCGCAACAAGAGGACCATTGGCATTGCCCACATTTAGCGTGAGGTTGCGGTAGTGCCCGTCAGCCAGACGCAGTTGCGGCACGTCGGCTTTCACATTCAGCAGTCCGCTCTTCTCAAACATATACCCGCTGACGGTGGCAGGGATGCGCAGGTCCACGGGGATGCCCAGCAGTTCCTCCACAGCCGTGAGATCCGAGACCGTCAGCGTGAACGACAGTTCATTGCCCTTGCCGGCTGCAGCATTGCGGGCAGCCACCTTGGCGGTAGAGGCAGCGCCGGAGAGCAGTACCGAAGCCAATGTGGGTTCATATCGGCTCAGCAGGTTGTACATGGTTCCTGCAAGCGTGGAGAAACGGAAATCTCCGGTAAGTGCTCCGTTCATGAAGTCCGAGATGACGGTATAGGTCTGACGGTCTGACTCGGGAACGGCAGAGAGCGAGAAACGATCCAGGAGCCATGTATGCTCGGCATCGGTGAGGCTGAAATCATTCAGCGACACAGAGCCGGCCAGTGCATCCAGATTGACACCATTCAGATTGCCCGAGGCCGTGAACGCAAGACGTGTATCTTCGTGGGTATCGATGAGATACAAGGCATGGAGGTCCAAGCTGTCCACATCGGCCTTGAAACGTACGGCCTTCGCACCGCCCGATGCGGCTGCATACGAGCCATCGACATGAGCCACCACACAAGGATCATTAACGTTAAGGGAGACTTTCAGTTTGTCGTTTTCCATCTGCCCTTTCACGTCGATGGGACGATAGGTGTACCCTTTGTACTGGAAGGCGTCAAGACTGCCTTCGATATCGGCTTTCTTTACCGAACGTCCTTGTATATCGACTACACCGGTGGATGTGATGGAAGCCGACGTGGTTCCCAGGGTGTTCTCTGTCAGCAGTCGTCCCAGGTCAATGGCCTTGCCGTCCACCTGCATGGCATACCCTCCCTTGTCGTCGAGGCTCGCCTTCATGCTTCCTTCACCGGCGTCGGTGGCGAACACGAAGTCGGCTTTTGCCAAGGTGGGCAACAGGTTGAAGGTGCCATTGACCGAAGCGGCACCCAGACGTTCCGAGAGCATCTCTGCCATCGGCGTGAGTTGCTTCCCGGTCAGGTCATCGGCCACGGAGAGCAATCCCTCCACCGTACGCCATCCGTTCTCGGTGACGACACAGCGTTGCAGATTGCCCGTCACCAGGGGCTGATGAGTATCGCGCATGTCGGCATTGCCCTTCAAGAGGACATCAATATCTCGATGGGAAGTACGCAGCGCAAAATGCTGTACATCAACACGTCTCGTGTCGCCTTTGAAGCGTGAACTCATCACCATGCCATCGCGGAGGGTCTTCAGTCCGGGTGCGAATGCCGAGAGGTCCGAGGGGGTGAACGTCGAGGTGGCAAGCACTCCCTGATAGCACAGCGATGACAAGAAGCCGTCAAGCGACAGATTCCCGTCCGTAGAGGTTTCCGACTGTGCTTCTTCAAACGATGGCAGCGAGTAATTGAGGTACAGTGTGTCAAGGCGCAGGGCCGTATGGGGCATGTCCAGTACAAAGCCTGCCATGGTGGCGCCTTCGTGATTGGCTATCAACCGGAACTGGATGTCATCAAGGGCGAAGCCCGACTGTTCGGTGAAGTTCAGTTCGCGGAGGATGACGCTCAGAGAGTCGGGCGACAGCATCTTCAGCGACAGATGTGCATTGAGGTCCGGAACGCTGACATGAGCCGGATTGAACACCGAAGGTGTCTGCGTCTCGGAGAGGACATCGTAACTGAACTGAGCATGGCGGACGATAAGCGAATTGATGCGGACGTGGGGCACGGTCTGTTTGCTGTCCCCGTCCGAAGCAAAGGCATCCAGGATGAACTGGCAGTTGGAAGGGGCGCCGATGCTGTCCGCAGTGAGATGAACGACAGGGTTGAAGATACGGACATTGCGGATATCAATCTTTCCGTCACGGATCAAGGGCATCCACTTCACCTTCAGTGCGATGCGCTCGGCAGTGAGCAGGGGTACTCCCTCCTGATCGTCAATGCGGAGGCTGTCCACAATGATGTCATCAGGCAGACGCCAGCGCAGCCCCGACATATCGACACGTGTGCCGACCTTGTTCTCCAGGGCGGAGGAAAGGATGGTGGCTGTGCGCCGCTGCACAAACGGGGCATTGAGCAGGAACATCATCAAAAGGATGATGCAGCCCAACACAGTCAGGATATTTCGTATATGTCTGTTCGCGCGGCTCACGATTAGGCCCTTTTATACATTAATCGGCAAAAGTAAGGAATTTTTCACGAACGTTTGATATAAAAAAAACGATTTCTTGCGCACACGCGACTTTTTTTAAATAAATACGCATGAGATTTCGTCATTTCCACAAAAATGTGTAATTTTGCCGAGTTTTAGGAAGAAAGTTTATAAATATATATTCAAATTAATATTAACTATTTATGCCAGAAGTAATTAGATTACGAAAAGGCCTCGACATCAAGTTGAAGGGTGCTGCCCCGAAGGAGTGTGTCGTGTTGTCGCCCGCCACGAGTTATGGTCTCGTGCCCGACGACTTCACAGGCATCACGCCCAAGGTGGTCGTCACTCCCGGACAGGAGGTCAAGGCCGGGGAGGCTTTGTTTGTCAACAAGAAGCATCCCGAAATGAAGTTCGTGAGTCCTGTTGCCGGCACCGTCACGGGTGTGAACCGTGGCGCACGCCGCAAGGTGTTGAGCGTCACCGTTGCTCCCAACGGTTCCTCCGATGCCGTCACCTTCGGAGTGAAGAGTGTCCACTCGTTGAGCGCTGAACAGGTGAAGGAAACCATGCTGGAAAGCGGTGTCTTCGCCTTCGTACGCCAGCGTCCGTACGACATCATCGCCAACCCCGACGACAGCCCCAAGGCCATCTTTGTGAGTGCCTTCGACAGCGCTCCCCTTGCCCCTGACTTCGAGTTCGTCATGAAAGGACGCGAGGCTGACTTCCAGACCGGTCTCAGCGCGCTTGCCAAACTGGCTCCCACCTTCCTGGGTGTCAGCAGCAAGCAGACCGAAAAGGCCCTCATTGAAGCCAACAACGTGCAGGTGACCACCTTCAAGGGTCCCCATCCCGCAGGTAATGTCGGCGTGCAGATCAACCACGTGAAGCCCGTCAACAAGGGCGAAATCGTCTGGACGGTAGCCGCTCAGGATGTGCTCGCCATCGGCGGCCTCTTCAATAGCGGAAAGGTCGACTTCACACGTACCATTGCTCTGGCTGGTACCCAACTCATCAAGCCCACCTACGCCAAGGTGACCTTCGGCGCCAAGGTGGCCGACATCATCGGCAACAACGACAAGATGGACCGCCACAACCGCATCATCAACGGCAACGTGCTCACCGGCACTCCCGTCAAGCGTGATGGTTTCCTCGGTGCTTTTGCCAACATGATTACCGTCATCCCTGAAGGCGACGACGTCAACGAAGTCCTTGGTTGGATGGCTCCACGCTTCAACCACTTCAGCGTCAGCCGTACGTTCTTATCGTTCCTCACCCCCAACCGTCAGTACGACATCGACGCCCGCATCAAGGGCGGCGAGCGCCACATGATTGCCTCGGGTGAATACGACAAGGTCTTCCCCATGAACATCTATCCCGAGTACCTCATCAAGGCCATCATCACCGGCGATGTGGACAAGATGGAGGCCATGGGCATCTACGAGGTGGCTCCCGAGGACTTTGCCCTTTGTGAGTTTGTTGATTCGTCTAAACTTGAAGTGCAGCGCATCGTCCGCGAAGGACTCGATAAACTGCGCGCCGAAATGGAATAAACTATGGGACTGAAACAGTTTAACTATCAGATGCGTCGCTTTGTCAATCAGATAAAGCCCAACGTGATGGAAGGTGGCAAGTTCCATGCCTTCCGTTCGCTCTTCGAAGGTTTCGAGACCTTCCTCTTCGTACCCAACGACACCGCCAAGTCCGGCTCGAACATCCACGACTCGTTCGACTCCAAGCGACTGATGATCATGGTTGTCATCGCCCTCGTGCCTGCCATGCTGTTCGGCATGTACAACATCGGTTACCAGAACATCGCCCTCGGCGCCGCCTATGGCGTGGCTGCCAAGTACACCGGCTTCTGGGCAACCTTCGGATACGGTTTCCTGGCATACCTGCCCAACTTCATCCTGGCATACGTCACCGGTCTGGCCATCGAGTTCACCGTGGCACAGTGGCATGGTGAGGAGATCCACGAGGGCTTCCTCGTGACTGGATTCATCATCCCCCTCATTATCCCCGTCACCACACCCTGGTGGATTGTCATCATCGCCACTGCCTTCGCCGTCATCTTCGCCAAGGAGATCTTCGGAGGTACCGGTATGAACATCTTCAACGTGGCTCTCATCACCCGCGCCTTCATCTTCTTCGCTTATCCCAGCGTGATCAGCGGCGACCATGTATGGGTGCTCGACCACACCATCTTCGGTCTGGGTTGCAACCTGCCCGACGGTGCCACCTGCGCCACACCGCTCGGCCTCACAGCCACCACGGGTGCCGCTCCCGCCTTCGACTGGAACATGATCTGGGGCTTCATCCCCGGTTCCGTAGGTGAAACCAGCATCATCGCCATCGCACTCGGTGCCATCCTGCTCATCGGCACTGGCATCAGCAGTTGGAAGACCACACTCAGCGTCTTCGTCGGTGGTGCCCTCACCGCCCTCCTGTTCAACAAGGTGGGTAACCCCGACAATGCTGTCGCCATGATGCCCTGGTACGAGCACCTCGTACTCGGTGGCTTCGCCTTCGGCGCATGCTTCATGGCTACCGACCCCGTCACCAGCGCACGCACCGAGACCGGCAAGTGGATCTACGGCTTCCTCATCGGTATGATGGCCGTCATCATCCGCGTTGCCAACCCCGGTTATCCCGAGGGCATGATGCTCGCCATCCTGCTCATGAACCTCTGCGCTCCGCTCATCGACTACTGTGTCTATCAGGCCAACATCAGCAAGCGCGCCAAACGAGTTGCAAAGAAGTAATCACATCAAATTATCGAACACACTATGAATACGAACAAAAATTCATATACTTTTATCTATGCTTCGATAGTTGTGATTATCGTAGCATTCCTGCTCGCTTTCGTCAGCAGTGCGCTGAAGGATCGCCAGCAAGCCAACATCGACCTCGACAAGAAAAAGCACATCCTCGCTTCACTGAACATCTTTGAAAAGGATGCTGCCGCCGCTTTCGACAAGTACATCACCGCCGAACAGTTGCTCGGCGCCGATGGCTCCGTAACCTGCACAGACGAGGGCTGCGCCTTCGCATGCTCGTCGGCCGAAATCAAGGAGAAACTGCCCGTTTACGTCGCTTCTGTCGATGGTGACACCAAGTACATCTTCCCCCTCAAGGGCCAGGGTCTCTGGGGTCCCATCTATGGATATATATCACTCAACAGCGACAAGCAGACCGTCTGCGGCGTGGACTTCACGCACGACAGTGAGACTCCCGGTCTCGGTGCCGAAATCACCAACCGCGCCAAGTTCCAGGTGCCCTTCCAAGGCAAGAAGGTTGCCAAGGACGGTAAGGTAGCCCTCACCGTTGTCAAGCACGGCAATGCCAAGGACGCCGCCTACGACGTCGATGGTCTCTCGGGTGCCACCTTCACCTCAGCGGGTGTCAGCAAGATGCTGAACGACGTGCTCAGCCTCTATCTCCCCTACCTCAACCAAGGCAGCGCAAAAGCCTGTCAGACCGAAACCGCTTGTGAACATGCCTGCGAAGGCGCTCAGGCCGTTTCCGCCGCATGTGCTCACTGCCCGCATTCAGCCAACGAATAATCAAAGGAGGACATCATTATGAAGAAAAACAATAAAGAAGCATTCATCGCTCCTCTGGGCAACAACAACCCCGTCACCGTCCAGGTGCTCGGCATCTGTTCGTCGCTGGCTGTCACTGCCCAACTCAAGCCGGCTATCGTCATGGGACTCTCCGTCACCATCATCGTGGCCCTCTCCAACCTCGTCATCTCACTGTTACGCAACACCATTCCCAACCGCATCCGCATCATCATCCAGTTGGTGGTCTGCGCGGCTTTGGTAACCATCGTCAGCGAAGTGCTCAAAGCCTTTGCCTACGACGTCAGCGTGCAACTATCCGTCTACGTGGGACTTATCATCACCAACTGTATCCTCATGGGTCGTCTCGAGGCTTTTGCCATGAGCAACGGACCGTGGGAGAGCCTCCTCGATGGTATCGGCAACGGCCTCGGCTATGCTAAAATCCTCATTATCGTCGCCTTCATCCGCGAACTCTTGGGCAGCGGATGCCTCTTCGGATATCAGGTCATCCCTCAGTGGTGCTACGACCATGGCTATCTCAACAACGGACTCATGCTCATGCCCCCCATGGCTCTCATCATCGTGGGCTGCATCATCTGGTGGCAGCGTGCACACAAGCCCGAACTGCAGGAAAAGTAATTGTACAACCGATAAATAAGAAGAAACATCACTATGGAACATTTCTTTAGTCTTTTCGTCCGCTCCATCTTTGTGGACAACATGGTTTTCGCCTTCTTCCTCGGTATGTGCTCCTACCTTGCCGTATCGAAGAATGTCAAGACCGCCCTAGGCCTCGGCGTTGCCGTCACCTTCGTGCAACTCATCACACTCCCCGTTAACTTCCTGCTCCAGACCAAGGTGCTCGGACAGAACTGTATCGTCGACGGTGTCGACCTCTCCTTCCTCTCCTTCATCCTGTTCATTGCCGTCATCGCCGGTATCGTCCAGTTGGTCGAGATGATTGTTGAGAAGTTCTCCCCCAGCCTCTACAACTCTCTGGGTATCTTCCTGCCGCTCATCGCCGTGAACTGCGCCATCATGGGTGGCTCGCTGTTCATGCAGCAGCGCATCGGCCTCGACCCCACCAACACCCAAGCAATCACCAACTTCGGTGACTCCGTGGCTTTCGCTCTCGGCAGCGGTATCGGATGGGCATTCGCCATCGTGCTCCTGGCAGCCATTCGCGAGAAACTCGCTTACAGCAATCCCCCCGCAGCCCTCAAGGGACTCGGCATCACATTCATCACCGTCGGACTCATGGCCATGGCATTCATGTGCTTCTCCGGCCTTAACATTTAATAAAGGAGGAAACAGATTATGATGAAACTTATTCTTACAAGTATTGTTGTATTCCTCGTTATAATCCTCCTTCTCGTAGCCATTCTGCTCGTGGCCAAACGCTACCTCGTAGCAAGCGGTCCCGTCAAACTCACCATCAATGGCGACAACGAGATGGAGGTGGAAAGTGGCAGCAGTCTGCTCAACACACTCGCCGTCAACGGCGTTCACCTTCCCTCAGCATGCGGTGGCAAGGGTTCCTGCGGACAGTGCAAGTGTCAGGTAGTAGAGGGAGGTGGCGAAATCCTGCCTTCCGAGGTCAGCCACTTCAACCGCAAGCAGCAACAGGACCATTGGCGTCTCGGTTGCCAGGTCAAGGTCAAGGGCGACATGGGTATCAAGGTGCCCGAGAGCGTCATGGGTGTCAAGGAATGGGAATGCGAGGTCATCAGCAACAAGAACGTTGCTACCTTCATCAAGGAGTTCATCGTGCAGTTGCCCAAGGGCGAACACATGGACTTCATCCCCGGTTCCTACGCACAGATCCGTATCCCCAAGTACGAGATGGACTACGACAAGGACATCGACAAGGCCCTCATCGGCGACGAGTATCTGCCCTCATGGCAGAAGTTCGGACTCTTCGGCCTCAAGTGCAAGAACGAGGAGGAGACCATCCGTGCATACTCCATGGCCAACTATCCCGCCGAAGGCGACCGCATCATGCTCACAGTACGTATCGCTACGCCGCCTTTCAAGCCCAAACCACAGGTAGGCTTCATGGAGGTCAGCCCCGGTATCGCTTCCAGTTACATCTTCTCGCTCAAGCCCGGTGACAAGGTCATCATGAGCGGTCCTTACGGAGAGTTCCACCCGAACTTCACCAGCGGACGCGAGATGATTTGGGTAGGTGGTGGCGCCGGTATGGCTCCGCTCCGTGCACAGATCATGCACATGACCAAGACGCTCCATACCACGGACCGTGAGATGCATTACTTCTATGGCGCACGTGCACTCAACGAGGTCTTCTACCTCGACGACTTCCTCGCCATCGAGAAGGAATACCCCAACTTCCACTTCCATCTGGCTCTCGACCGTCCCGATCCCGCAGCCGATGCTGCTGGCGTGAAGTACACCGCTGGATTCGTACACAACGTGATGTGGCAGACATACCTCTGCAACCATCCCGCACCCGAGGATATCGAGTACTACATGTGCGGCCCTGGCCCCATGTCGAAAGCCGTCACCGGACTGCTCGACAGCCTCGGCGTAGAACCCGGCATGATTAGCTACGACAACTTCGGAGGCTAACGAGTGCAGAGCTGGTATTAAAGGAACGAAGAGGGTGCTTGCATCCTCTTCTTCTTTATACCAGCTATGCCGAGTGACGCAAGAAGCAAAGACACAACGTGCATTATCTTCGGCGGCTAACCTCCGTCCGACACCCAAAAAAAGGAAGCAGGCCCCACCTGCTTCCTTTTTTTGGGCACAACACCTCCCATCATCATGGCGCAGGCTCCGCTCTGCGCCCCGCCACCCATCGTCCCCAAAAAACTATAGCAACTATAGCATCCTATCATTCCTATAGTATCTATAGCATCTATAGCCTCTATCCCTGGCGGCGTCAGCCGCCTCCCGTGGGCCTCAGCTCGCCACGCCCCTATGGGGCGTAAAAAAGTTATCGTTATCGTTATCTTTATCGTTAACTTTAGTTACCTTTGCAACAACAAACCATACCACCCCATGAAGAAGCCCCTTTTCCTCCTTCTCCTTGCCCTCATCAACCTTGTTCCGGGCACACGCGCAGCCTCCGTCGCCACTACCACACCCGACTACATGCTCGGAGGTTTTCCTATCGTCAACTTTGCCATGGCGGCCCAGGTGGACAGCGATGGCACCCTCTACGGTTCCATCCTGCGCAATACCGGACGTCTCGGTGGATGGCTCGAAAACGTCGGTGCCCTCAACGTCTCCGTCATCACCGCCAACGGCGACCATCCCCTCAGCACCTTCCAAAAGAAGGACATCAACCGCTCCTTCCCCATCGTCAGCGCCACCTACCGCGACAGCCATATTCTCCATTCCACGCTCACCATCGAGACCTTCTGTCCGCTTGTTGCCCACAACGGCAACGACACTGCGCTCCCCGTCATCCTCCTACAGGTGGACGTGAAGGCCACGCACGACGAGGTATTCTCCCTCCACTTCGTCCCCGACGTCCACGAAGGACAGGACCTCACCCTCACCACCGACCAGCCGGACATCGCCCCCACCGCCCAGGCCCTCGACATCCCGCTGCAGTTGAAGGCCGGCGAATGTCGGCGGCTGCGCATCGTCATCTCCCATCTCGATGACACCTGGGTCGCCGCACAGCGTTTCGCCGACGAGCAGGCGCTCGCACAGTACGCGCTTGCCCATTGGGACCACCTCGCAGCCGGCACACGGCTCTTCAACGACGCCCTCCCCTACACCGGCGACAGCCGCATCGACCCCTACCTCCCCTGCTACCTGCTACCCGCGCTCATCCTGACACGCCTCTCCGCCCAGGGCGACGTGCTCACCATGGGATACTGCGAACTCAACCAGCGCGACAGTTTCTGGACCACCTGGCTGCACCTCTTCCTTTATCCCGACCTCGAGTGGACGATGATACAGGAGAGTTACGCCGCCATGCGGCCAAGCGGCAAGATACCCACCTGCATACTGCCCACCATCGAGCGATGGGACGACCTCGACATCAACCTTTTCCTCCTGCTGCGCACCGCACGCTACTATGCCGTATGGCAGAACCGTTCCGACCTCATGACCCTATGGCCACAGATGTGCAGGTGCATGGACTGGGTGATCAGCCGCGACAACAGCCACCGCGGACTGCCCGAACAGGTATCATTCTGGTGCGACTGGAAGGATGTCCCCTACATGCAAGACCGTCGCTACTCACCCTTCGTGGCCATGCTCTATCTGGCCGCCCTCGACCAGATGCAGAAGATCGCTGCCATCTGCGGCGACGATGAACGATGCCGCCATTATGCCGAAGTCTATCAGCAAGCCTACGAGTTCACCAACCGTTCCACCGACGAGGGAGGATTGTGGAACGGCTCGTTCTATGCACAGATACAAAAGGATGGAACCGTCAGCAATCTGCTCACACAGGACCAGATGGTCGGTGTCCTCTACGGCGTCATTCCCCACGAACGTGCCGAGGCCATCATCCAGGCCCTCAACACCCACGCCCTCACACCCTACGGCATCTGCAACATGTGGCCCTACATCCCCTCCGTCACCGACCCCGAGGGCACCTACCACAATGGAGGCATGTGGCCCTGGATGAGTTTCATGGATTGCTGGGCACGCATCGAGGCAGGACACCGCGACGAAGCCATCGACCTCATGCAGCGCGTCTTCCGTGCCGACATCGACGACTCCGGCGATGCCGTACCCAACGAGCACATCAACACCCTGACGGGCGAGAACCTCGGATTCCCCATCCAAGGCTGGAACGCCAACCTCATCGGTCTCCTCTACTTCGCCTTCCGCTACCCCACCCTCCCCTTCCACCTCTAACTCCTCCGGCAGCGTCCGCCGCCTCGGCGGGCTAAAGGGCCAAAGGATGAAGGAGTTCAAGAAGTTCAAGAGGAGCTTTCCCGCCGTCAGGTTCCCATTCTACCGCACCCCCTCAGCGAGCCCCCACCGTCATCCGTTTCGGCGGGCATCCGCCCGCCTTACGCCAGTCAGGGCGGACCATCATCTATAGCATATATAGTATGTATAGGCTGTATCCCCCCGGCGGCGGCCGCGGCCTCCCGCGGGCTTCAGCCCGCTCACGCCCCTCTGGGCGTACGAAGTTTTCGTTTTCGTTTTTTAAAAAAAGAGAGGACAGCCATGCCCTCTCTCCTTTTATAGTAAACTACCCTATTAACGCAAGAGCACCTTCTTGCCGTTGACGATGTACAACCCTGCAGCGGGATTCGTCACACGACGGCCGGTGAGGTCGTAGATACCCGTTACGGCAGGAGCAGCCTCCGGCTCTACGAGCGGCATCACCTCGCTGGCGATGCGTGCGGCGCCGGCCTCACGGATATACCAATCCGACTTCGAGATGGTCTCGTTGCCATAGAAGCAGATTGAGCAGAACGCACGCGTACCCTCGTCGTGGTAGCCCGGATGGAACATCCAGTTGGCATCGGCCTCCTCCGACATGTTCACGATGTTGAACATGCGGTCGGCGCGGGGCACGAGTTTATAGGGCACATTGGCGCTACTCGACATCATCACGGGGTTCGAGCGGCCCGTGGCAGGAGCAGTGCCGATGGCATGGCCCGTGCCCACATTCGTGATGTAATAGGTCGTGGGCTGCGTTGGGTCGTCGTTCTTGATGGGCTCGAAGCGCCATTCGTAGCGGCTGTCGTCGATGCCCAGGTACGACCAGCAGAGGTAGTTGGTCTTCTCGTCCTCGTAGATACCCATCTCGGTGCCCCAGTGGTTGAAGAACTCGGCATATCCGCTCACGATGAAGTAGGTCTTCGAGGGATCCGGCTCGACGGCCTCGAGCGATGCCTCGGCATCGGCGATGGCCTGGATGGCGGCGTTGATGGCGTCGGTATCGTCATTGCCCTCCTCGAGCATCTTGGCGGCAGCAGCCATTGCCTTGTTGAAGGCCGTGAGGTCCTTGATGCAGCCGACATCCTCACCTTCCTCATAGCCCTTGTTCAGGGCTGCCTCGTAAGCATCGGCTAGCGACGAGAGGCGGGAAATGCCGCCCGTGATGGTGAGCGTGCTGATGCCTTCGGGGTTGTCGAAGGCTATGCGCAGCGACTCGCAGGCCTTCTCGAGGCTCAGTGTGGTGACAAACGAGTTGGAAGTTGCGGTGAACGATATCTCGTTGTTCAGCAGGTCGTAGAGTTTCAGATTGCCGAAGGCGCAGGCCTTGTCGCCGGTGAGGGCGAAGGTGTTGATGCCGCCGTCAAAGTGCAGCATGCGTGTCTTGACGGTCGTGCCCTCCACGGGCACTGTCAGGGGCAGCGTGTCCATGCAGCGGATGAACCATGCCGAGGCACCGTTGGCGCCGGTGTTGTACTGCACGATGGCACCATACTGGCCATAGACGCTGCGGCCGTAGTTGCCGTTGGAGGTGCTGTAGGCACCGTCGTTGTGGTCGCCGCAGTGATAGCCCATCCAGCCCGAGTAGCGTGAGCCGGAACCGGCATAGGCGTAGATGATGCACTGTCCGCCGCCCAGGTCCTCGATGCGGAGGGTGTCGGGCGTCTCCGTGCGCTGGGTGATCACGAAGCCCTGGTTGCTGAGGCCGGGCTTGCCACCCGTGAACGAGCCCAGATACTCACCTGTGCCGACATTCTTGATCACGGCGGTGATGTACTTGCCATAGGTGCCCACATATTCGAACACGAAGCGCTGGTAGGGATCAGCAGCGTTGGCGGCCGTCCAGCGCAGCATGTTGAAGGTGGTGTCGTCCTCGATGACGAACGGCTCCACGGTCATGTTCTTCAGCGCCTGCTGCTTCTCGAAGAAGGGAGCACCGCTGGTGATGCAGTATTCGACACCCACCTCGGGGAGGATGCGTTCGGCTTCCTCGGCCGTGGGGATGAGTTCCTCCAGACGCTCCATGGCGGCGATGATGGCATCGTCGGTGGCGTCGGGATCGGAGGCCAGCGCCTTGGCGGCAGCGCGGGCAGCGAAGAACTCACTGCAGTCGGTGGTATAGAAGCCGGGATCCGTGCCGGTGATGGGGTTGTAGCGGTTGGCCTCCGCGAGCAGGGCATCCAGTTCGGAGCGCAGCATGCTGATGGCCTCCACATTGATGGTGACGGGGATGTTGGCCAGACGGTATTTGTTCTCCCAGATCACCTCGAAGGCGAAGCTGAACTCACGCAGACCTTCGGGAACAGCCAGTTCGATGTAGTGGTTGCCCGACTCGGGATGCGTGCCGCTGCTGTAGCACGAGTGGAAGAAGGTCGTCGACTGAGTGTCGATGATGCGGTCCACGATGCCGCTGATGGGGCCCTCGTTGCCCTGCTGGGCATTGGTGGAGAGCATGTCGGCGGTGATGTCGATAGGCTCGCCGGTAGCGTCGTAGAAGTAGATCTCGTTGATGTTGAAGTACGGACCGCAGTTGCACGAGTTGTGGGCACGGCCGTAGGGGTAGATCTTGTTGCTGGGCTGGGTGAAGAGGGTGGTGGCGACGGAGAAGCGCACGATGTCCACATGCTCGTCGAGCAGGATCACGGGCGATTCGTAGCGGAACACCTCCATGCCGACCTCACATTCGCTCTCGACGGGCTCGATGCCCAGGGTGCGCAGCTTGGCGTCGAAGTCAGTGCTGGTGGGGCCGCTGGTCGACTCGATGTAGTAAGCCGAACCGTCGGTGTTGGGGATGGTGATGAGCGTCAGGGGAAGCTCGTTGCCGCTGTTGCGCGAGGCGATGCAGTGGGCCACGGCAGTGTTGATCTTGTCGATGTACTTGACGGCCTCGGAGGCAGCCATCTCACCTTCTTCCACCTGCATGAGGGCCACCTGGACCTCATCGATGAGAGCCTGGAGGATGTCGCTCTGTTCCTCGGGGAACTGTCCCAGTTCGGAGCCGAAGCCCGGGTGCGAAGTGCCGACGAAGAGGCTCGGCGTCTCCTCGGAGATCTCCTCATAGCGGTTCACGAAGAGTTCCAGTTCGTCGAGCATCTGCCATAGCTCGTCCACCTTCACCATGTCGATGGCATTCTGCAGGTTCTCCAGCATGCCGGCGAGGGATTCCGAGTCGAGAGTACCGTTCTCGTAGGCCTCGGTGCAGTCCACGATGAGGGCCTTGAGGTCTTCGACATACGATTCCACCTCGAACGACCATTCGGCAGCGGCGACCTCGCGGGCCTCGGCGAGCTTGTCGGCGAGGGGCTGGTAGGATTCGGCGGAGGCGACGGCGGCACGCTTGGCCATGCGCAGCTCATCCTCGGCAGCCTCGGCGGCCTCGAGGGTGGTGGCGGCCTGGGCAGCCTGGATGGCAGCCGTCATGCGGTCGCGGACGACGCTGTACATCGGGAAGGCGCTGACGGCCTCGCACACGGTCACGACCTTCTGGATATCGATCTGACGCATGGCGAAGAGAGCAGCGTCGAGGTCCATGTCACCGAAGTAGTAGAGGGTGAGGTTGTCGATGCAGATGAAGGTCGCATTCGTGTAATCCTCGGTGCCGACGCCCACGCGCAAGGTGCCGTCGGTGACGGTAGCAGCGACATTGAACTTCCAGGTGTGAGCCCACTCGTTCGGCGAGGCAGAGGGGTTATTGGTGCGGACGGGACAGGTATTGTCACCCGCGAAGATGTACACGCCGTCCACTTCGTCGGCGTTGGGGTCCAGCTTGCTGGCAGCCGACTGGATAGAAGCAGCCATGGGAACGCCGAAGACATAGGTGCCCGTCGGGAGGTTGCGGACGACCTGGCTGATGGAGTTCGCGCCGACCTCGTTGCTGCCGCCCCATATCTCGAGGCAGTGGCTGTTGAAGTCATAGTAGCCGGCATCGCCGCCACGCTCCGTGTGGCTCGAGGACTTCCAGATGTAGCCGTTCTTGTTGTCGAGAGTGGTGAAAGTGACATTCCAGCCGGAGAGGCCACTTTCGCAGTCAGCGTTGATGATGCGGTCCGTCATGTCCACGCCATCGGCGAAGGCAGAGAGCGACGAAGCAAGCATCAGCGCCGCGAGACTAATGAAAAATCTGTTCTTCATAAAATGAAAAGAGATGTTACGATAGTTATTATAGTTAAAAAAGCAATATTCCTTCCTACTCATTCTCAATGAAAGGGCTCAAAGCGACGGCAAAGATACATCATTCTTTCCAACGCACAAACGCTTTCCCAAAAAATAGTTGCACCACGCGAGATTAGGGGCAGGAATAGCATACTAAAAACAAGACGCACATTTGGAGCGGTAAAAAAATCATGCTACATTTGCAAGCGGAATCGGGTTCTCCGCCGCGTGCCCCCCCTTCCATCC
>R22__coassemble_46_pt1 | contig 108650 bp, 73 predicted proteins | sample R22__metabat2_low_PE_006 | metagenome-assembled genome bin R22
AAATAGAGGACATTTTCAGCGAAGAACTGTTTTTCCTCGCGTCCGAACTCACGGCAGAGGCGGATTTTGAACCCTTCGTTGTCGACGTCAAAAACCTTCCACATCAAGGGATAGGTTTCGCGTGTGGTAAGTACATTTACGAAAACCACGGGTGTGTCACCTGGTTCAAAAGGCTGATTGAAGCGGATGTGGGCAGTATCGTTGTTTACCTTTCCGTAGGCATTGGTTTGGAAGCCACTGTCCATCTGTGCGGCTGCCACCTGAGTGGCCTCATAGCGCAGTCCTCCCGCTTCGCCGTTGCCTCGCTTCAAAGCGATGAAGTCCATCTGCTCCTCCCTGGTCATTGTCTGATTACTGGAGAGTGACCAAGGGAAGAAACGGAACTGGAAGCCGTCTTTCTTCACGGCATAGAGATGAGGACAGAGTGGGGTGGAGGTGTTGTTGTAGGTGATGGGGCCAAGAAGTACCACGGGCACATTCTCAAAAGTGGAGGAAAAGTCGGTGAACGTATATTCCGTATTAGCCGAGGTCAAACGGCCATATTGGATGATGTCATCCCCTTCTGACCGGTTGACGGAGATAGTCACAGTGGAAGAGTAGCGGGCGGTTGTCTTACCAATGGGATAAACACCCACACGGTAGTACCAGGTACCTGCTTCGGTTAGTGTATCGGTGTAGGAGTATGAGGGACCTTTGGCGTTGGTGATATCTTTCAGTGCTATGTGTGCACGCCATTCAAACTGACTGCTGCCTGGTCGCCGGCGCTCCACGACCATCGAATCAGCCATGTCGCCATTGCTATCCCACCACTTCAGCGAGTAGGTGCTTTTGCCGCGTGTAAAGGTTCCAGTCAAGTCAGTGGGGGCAGAGTAGACAATAGTGGGTATCTTCTGGATTTCAGCGTTGTAGCCAAGACCGGATTTCATGTCAGCGTAGTATTTGCCGAGTTTTGACAATTTGCCGTCTTTGTATATCTTCGAGCAGTCTGCTTCGCTGTTCCAATAGGCATAGCGCTCCACGTATTTGCTGGCATTCAGTTTTTCAAGGATGGGTACAGTGCCCTCGTAGCATTTCTGTTGGTTGGCTTCTGAGAAGGAGCCTGTGCCGTCGGGCGCCTGGGCGAAGATACCTCCGCTACTCCAGTTCGACTTATTCCAACTGGCTCCCCATACCCATTCGGAAATCCAGATGGGACGCTTGCCATAATCGTTGTAATAGTTGCTGAAATCACCGAATGATCCAGCGCCCCAATAACAATGAAGGTCGAGGATGTCGCAGCGCCAACCACGTGCATCAATCTCTTTGATGAATTCTTTCAAGTGGTTCCAACTGCCATCGTGCGAAGTTTCTGAACAGAGGCGTAGACCGGTGCGCATCAGGTTCTGCCAGTTATTGAGGACAGTGGCGACATCCTGTGGATGGTCGTCGGCAGAGTTGCCTGGTTCGTTGTTGGTCTTCAGGTGGCACGAATAGGTGACACTGCCGCAGGCTGACGACGAAGGCCAGTCCTCGTAGATGTGGTTAGGCACACATTCCGTGTCTGGATAACGGTTTTCGCCTGTACTCCATGTGTAGCACCACGATGTGTTAAGTGCCCCGTTTGCCTCAGACCGCGTATCGCTGGCCAGACCTTTTTTCTGGGCGTTCTGCCATACGAATATACGATAGGAGGAGATACGGCCATCCATGTTCGCCGGCATCACAGCCATCTCCAAATCTTCCTGGTCTGCTATGAAGCAGCGGCTGTATCCCCAACCGCCCGTGCCGAGCGCAAAGGTCACCATGTAACCGCGCTTTAGCCGGAAACTGCGGATGCGGTTGTTGAACTTGGCTTCCGTGAGGGTGTTCATGTAACCGCCGCTGTTTTCCAATCCGAAATCGTTGGTACTCTCTCCACCAAAATTCGGCTCTGACCATACGGTGAGTGGCTTGAAATCCTTTGGATAGGGGAGCACGATAGAGCCTTGTGCGTACATCTTTACTTGGCAGTTGACGTTGTTCCTCGCTGTTTCGCCATTGATGTAAACGTTGGAGAGATGGCTTTTAATGACGATGCTGGGCTTCAGGCTGCTGAAAATGAGAACGGCATGTTCCGTATTCACGATGTCCACGCTGCCCGTCGTGGTGAACGGCTGGTCGCTTGTGATGACGTAATCCACATCATCAGTCAGTGTGACCGTCTCTGTCACTTGGCTGACAGTGGACCTTGTGTTTCCTGCAGTCAGGAGTGTGACGCTGAAACTCAGCAGAAGCGCAAACAAAGACCTTCTCATGACGGGGATTTTTATGGGCTTATTTTACCGGTCGGATGACGAAAGTATAGTCATAGTTGCCGTAGGGCAATTGATATTTTGCCAATGGCCATGCACCCCAACTGTTGATACAACCGAGTCCGAACTGAGCCTTGTCGATGCTGACAACAGTGAAGGGACGCTCAATGAGATCGCCGCTGTGATGTTGTTCCTTCGACAGACCATCGTCGAGATCACTCTGCAAGTAGTTGAGTGCGGTGGCATTGAGCGGTTCAGTACCGTAGAACTCCAGTCCATGACCATCTTTGTCAAGCACCTTCCACCAACGGATCTCGGTGTGGTTGCCGCTCTCTTGCGGACGGATATATGGATAGAATTGTTCTGCAACGGTCTGGGTGAAATGGCCGATTGTTTGGTCATTGTTGCGGTCTGCGTAGTTTTCGCCAGGACCCTTGCCATAGTAATCCACATTGACGAATGCCTTTGGCATGACGAACTGCATGCCGAAGCGGAATAGTTGACTCTTTTCAATCTCTTGAACTGGCATCATGCCCATGACGCCGCGACCCCTGCGCTCACCTTCGGGCTGCGTGTCGGCTTTCGTCTCAATGCCCGTCTCAAGGGCTTGGTGAATGATTAGTTGGCCATCAGCGGTTAGGGTATAAACCATGTGGAGAATAGCCTTATAGGCTCGTAAGTCGTAATCTACACTTACCACTTCTGTACCACCTTGGCGCTCGCTCTTGATTTGTGGACGATAGAGGGGAACTTCTTTCCAGGCTACGAAACGCTGTTGTAGGTTGGCTCCGAAGTCATTATCAGTGGGGGCACGCCAGAAGTTTGGTGTGAGGCTGTAACCTTCCTCAAGCATGGGTCGTCCGTCTACATCAATGTAGTCGATAAGGCCGGTGTGGCGATTCCATGTCACGGTGGTGCCAGCGGCACTGGCGATGATGCAACTGTTGTCTTGGATGGTGTTGATGGGTGCATCGGCCTTTTGTTCGGCCAACAGACCTTCGACGGTGGGGTATGAATAACCGGTGAGGGCAAACTGCTCGTGGGCGACCATCATGCCAGCATCCATCAGCGGCTCGGCATTATTCAGGGTGAATTCGATAGTGAGCAATTGCTCGCTATTGTCAGTGGCGGGCTTCTTCCAACCAACCAACGTGATGGCCTTGGTGGTCTGCGGGGCGATGGCGGGCAAGGCCTGTGAGCCCTTTGCCACCTCTTTGCCATCAGAGGTCAATGTCCAGGTAAGAGTGTAGTTTGAGAGGTCACGGAAGAAATACTCGTTCAACACGTCTATCTTTCCCTTCTGGAGATCCTTGGCTGTAGCCCAGATGTTTTGGTAGCAGTAACGCACCTCATAAGCATGGGGGTTCAGACGACGGTCAGGGGCTATAATACCATTGCAGTTGAAGTTGTTGTCGGTAGCAGGATAACGTCCATAGTCGCCTCCGTATGTGAAGATTGTCTTGCCTGTGATAGGGCTTATGTCACGCAATCCCTGGTCGACGAAATCCCAGATAAAGCCACCTTGCAGCGAAGGATATTTGCGGTAGATGTCCCAATATTCCTTCATGCCGCCGATACTGTTTCCCATGGCATGAGCATACTCGCACTGGATAAAGGGCTTGTCGGGGTTCTGTCCGCGCTTCTCACACTCTTCATATCCTGCATACATCGGGCAGCGGATGTCGGTCCATTCGGCATCATATTCATAAAGGCCGCGCTCGTACTGAACGGGACGGCTGGGGTCGTAATCCTTGATCCACTTATAGGCTTCGATGAAGTTTGGACCCATGCCGGCCTCGTTACCCATGCTCCAGAAAATTACTGCTGGATGATTCTTGAAATTCAGTACATTACGCTGGTTGCGTTCCATGTGCGCCAGGGCAAAAGCCTCGTTCTTGGCAAGAGTCTCTTTGCCGTAGCCCATGCCGTGACTTTCCACATTCGCTTCTGCCACGAGGTAAATGCCATATTGGTCGCAGAGGTCATACCAACGGGGATCGTCGGGATAGTGGCAGGTGCGTACAGCGTTGATGTTGAGTTGCTTCATGATGCGGATGTCCTGAATCATACGTTCCATGCTTACCACATAACCTCCGTCAGGGTCAAGTTCGTGACGGTCGGCGCCTTTGAAATAGACGTTCTTGCCGTTGACCAACAATTGTGCATTCTTGATTTCCACCTTGCGGAAACCCACTTTTTGTGGAATTGCCTCGAGCACCTTGTCGCCGTCAAGCAATTCGGCCGTCAGGGTATAGAGATACGGGGTCTCGGCACTCCACTTGTTGGGTACCTTGACAGAGAGTACACAAGTAGCGTCGGCAGTGGCAGCTGTTGTGGCGGAAGTGACCTGCTTGCCGTCAGCGTCCTTCAAGGTGAAGCGTAACGTTTTGCCCTCGGCGTTCACAGACGAGGTCTGGATATTGAGCGAACCGTTCTTGTAGTTCTTGTCCAGGTCGGGCGTAATGAAGATGTCTTGGATATGGGACTCGGGACGGGCATAGAGGTAGCATTCGCGGGCGATGCCAGTGAAACGCCAAAAGTCTTGATCCTCGAGGTAGGATCCGTCACACCAACGCATTACTTGCATGGCAACGAGATTCTTCTCGCCGGGTTTTATGTAAGGAGTGATGTCAAATTCAGCGGCCACCTTCGAGTCTTCACTGTAGCCCACATACTTGCCGTTGACCCAGAGCATCACGTTGCTGGTGGCGGAACCGATGTGGACGTAGGCTTTCATTCCGTTCCAGTCGGTAGGGATGGCGAAGGTTCGGCGATAGGAGCCGGTATAGTTGTTGCGTTCCTCGATGTAGGGCGGGTTGGCGTCAAATTGTGTGCTCCAAGCAAAGCCGGCATTCTTGTATATGCGATCACCATGGCCGAGAATTTCGAAGAGACCCGGCACAGGGAAAAGTTCCCATTGGGAGTCGTCATACCCGACGGCTTCAAAACCGGCTGGCGCTTTGTCATGGTCGACGGCGAAGTTGAACTTCCAGTCACCTTCCATCGAGAGGTAGCGAGTTGAAGCCGTTTTGTCCATCGTAGCAGCCTTGTCGGCTGTCTCATAGGCAAAGAAAGCGGCATGTGCGGGTTCGCGGTTTTCTTGGTTGACGGCAGGATCCGTCCACATCTCCTGTGCCATGGCCGTCAGTGCGGTCAGCGTCAGGGTGGCAATCGTGAAGATTCGTTTCATAAGGCAATGGTATAGTATAGAATATTGGCTACAAATATAAGTGAAAAAACGGTTTTTTGCAATATCTTTCCCCATTTTTCTTTTTGTTTGAATGATATTTCGGAAATAAGTAGGTTTTTTTCTTGTTTTTCTGAGAATAGTTGTACTTTTGTGGAAAGAACAAAACTTTTTTGCAATAGTATGAAACGTGTATGTTTATTCGTGGCCTTGACGCTTTGTGTGACGGCGTCTTGGTCGAAGATTGTCAAGGACAGCATCGATAGCAAGATTCTTGGCGCTCAGGTCCTCTACAATGTTTATCTGCCGCAGGGCTACGATACCTCTTCGGATGCCCAGTATCCCATCCTCTACCTTTTGCATGGCTTCACAGACACCTACACTGCCTGGGCTCAGAAAGGACAACTCGAAGTTGTTGTCGATGAACTTATCCGCTCTGGTGAGGTTTGTCCGATGATCATCGTCATGCCAAATGCCGGAGGTCCACAGACCCGTACCACTTGGAACGGCTATTTCAACATGGACGGATGGGCCTACGAGGACTTTTTCTATCAGGAGTTCTTGCCTACCGTCGAGCAACGTTACCATGCTATTGGCGACAAGAAGCACCGTGCTATCAGCGGTCTCTCCATGGGAGGTGGCGGCAGTACCGTCTATGCCCAGCGTCATCCTGACATGTTCTGCTGCTGCTATGCCATGAGTCCTTGGCTTACCAACGACGCCCCCGACCTCAATCCAGACGACAAATCCACTTATACCCAGAGAGCCGTTCACGACCACAATGCTATCGCTTTTGTGCGCAACGCTACGGACCAGCAGAAGGCCGACATGAACACTGTCCGTTGGTTCTTTGATATCGGCGATGATGACTTCCTGCTTGAGCAGACTTTTGAGTTCTATACTGAGATGCGACGTCAACGCATTCCATGTGAACTGCGTGTCCGCAACGGTATCCACAACTGGGAATACTGGCACACCGCTCTCCGCACCAGTCTTCCCTTTGCAACACGCGAATTCATGCGCTGAGGCATCTTCTGACCCTATCCCTTTGCCTATTACACCACAGGCAGCAGGAACTTTTGTCCTCCGCTGCCTGTGATTTTTTTAGATACTTGTGAGTCAGGTCTAATGAGGCTTGGATGGTTTATCAGACCAAATAGGCGTGATGGAGAAATGGTCAAAGAAACAGACGTTTATCCATAGCGAGGAATACGGAATCACGAGATAATGTAAGAATATGCGCCCCAAATCCCTCGAAATTGAACCTCAATTCTGTTGTCAGATGTACATTTGACTATATCGAATGAACATTCTACATTGGCAAATGAACAAGAAATTTTCATTATCTCTTTCAATTCTTGTACTATTTACTCTTTTTTCGTTGAAAGAAGGTTACTTCCAGATCTTTGTAGCGGGTGTTCCGGAACGACGGATGATACGAATGCCTGGGGTTGAAGAGTTTGCGGGACGGCCTTGAAGGTCATAGATCTCTGGGGCTACATATGCGTGTTCTGCGTCTGTCGGCCAGACGGAGGAGGTGTCGAGGATGGGAATACGTATCGGTTGATCGGTAAGACGCAGAACGTCATCTTCGAAGGTCACATCAGCTATGTACATGCGTAGAGGCTCATGGGAGGTGACACTGCTCCAGGCATGGAAGACCATGTGAAGGCCACCTTGCGGATCGGTGAAGAGCGAGGCTCCTCCGATGCCGACAAGATCGTCCGTTCGAAGCAGAAGAGGGTTGTGGGTGTCTTTGCGCCAAGTGCTGTTGATGGCGGAGGCAGTGGCGACGCCTATGCCACGCAAGGGACTGACAGTGTCGTTGGCGGTATAAAGCATGACATATTGGTCATTGTGCCGGTAGACTGAGGGGCTCTGCAGCGTTTTGCCGGAGAGGATTTCCCAATCATGGGCGGTACCCTTCTTATCAGTGGGCGTGCTGATCATCTTGGTCAGGGGACGGCTGACAGTCAGACCATCGTCTTCAAGAACGAAACGCCAGATACCTTGTCCGGAGCCGTCACGTCGTACCATCAAGTAGCGTACTTCATCATCGGCAGCCACGGCAGGCTGATAGGTTACCTCTTTCTTCAGCAGTTGTTTCATCATCCAACTTCCTTCCTGAACGAAAGGTCCTTTGGGGTTGTCGGCGATGGCCACGCAGGTGTGACCGTCGGCTGTGAAGTACATGTAATACTGGTTGTTCCAACGGTATACTTTGGGTTCGCTGAATGCCTCAATACGAGTGGGCAGGCTGTCGTTGTCGAGAGGACCAGCGGTGTGACTGCGGTCGAGTGCCAAGCCTTCATAGCGCCAAGTCTGTAGGTCGGTGGAGGAGTAACATTCAATGCCGTCCGCATTGTGCGTGCCATAGGCGTAACAGCACTCTCCATCGGTAAGGATAAAAGGATCGCCAAGCATCACTTCACTGCGCGGTGTGCCTTCATCGTTTGAGCGGAACCAAGGCACAGTGGCGGAGGTGGAGGGTTGGGAGCGTGAAATGGTGGGCCAGTTGGATTTCCAAACGATGGCATCAAGGAAGGTGAGGCGGCCACGGTCCGGTTCGTCGGCAAGGTAACCGTGGTAAATGAGCCAATCAGTGCCTGCATCGTCCTGTACGAGGCCGGAACAGTGACCGGGGCCTGCGACACGCTTGTTGCCGTTGAGGAGTGCTGAGAAGTTGTCACTATAGGCTTTCTTGCCGTTTCGGTCGAGATATGGACCGAACAGTTCCTTGGAGCGGGCAACGACGAGGTGGTAGGTGCTTTTGGCTCCTTCGCAGCAGGATCCGGCCGAACCAATCAGGTAGTAATAGTTACCATGCTTGCAAAGGGTGGTGCCTTCGATGAGGCCTCCGGCAATCTTCTGCTTTTCGGAACCCTCTTTCAGAGAGAGACCATCTGCAGTGAGTTCCAGGCCATAGATGTCGTGGAAACTACCCCAGAAAAGGTAGTTGTGGCCGTCCTCCGACCAAACAAAAGGGTCAATACTGTTCTCCACATTGATTTCCTTGCTGGTGAAGAGGGTGTGCGCACCTGTGAAGGGACCATAAGGATGATCGGCTGTGGCAACACCGATGCCGCAGGTCCAGGTTCCTCCCCATACCGACATGGAGTAGTATAGCAGGTACTTACCGCCTATCTTCATGATGTGTGGCGCCCAGATGCCGCCACCCGATACGATTTTCGGCCGCGTACTGTCGGTGAACGCTGTTCCGGAGAATGTCCAGTGTACCAAGTCGGTGGAGTACCAGATAGGCACGTTGTGGGTATCTTCGGTAGCATAGAGCCAATAGGTGCCGTCGTCGTCACGCAACACGGTGGGGTCGGGGAGACTGTAACGGATGATGGGGTTCTGGTACGTGCCGTCGTCAGCGCTGTGTATGGTGCCGCATATGGCGAGGAAAATACCAATGAGGAGAAAGGATTGCTTGGACATGATGGTATGGAAAAAGATGGAGAATTACTTTTGTATGGACTTGCTGACCGATCCGTCAAGATGGCGAATGAGTAGGAAACCAGGGGCGTTGGAAGGGACAGAGACGCCCATGAGGTTGTAGAAAATGGGGATTTCTGGTTCTTGAATGCTGACGAGGCCTTGCCCTCCTTCAAGAATATGGCAGAGGGCGGCATTAGCAGAAGCGATACGGGCAGCTTCGAAAGTTTCTTGCTGACGGTCGTAACTGAGCAGATGGACCGATCCGGATGTATCTGTGCCTGGTGACGTAAGACGCACGGGCAAAGCAGCGGAAACGGCTGCGGCGTGCCCTTCGGCATCAGAGGCTTGCAAGGCAATTGCGCTCAGTTGCTCGAGCATGGTGAGGTAGTCATCGGTGGTAGGCTGACCATCGGTGGCTACAAGGCCGCATTGGCCTAAAACGAGAGGACATGTGGTAGTGCTGAAAGGAAGCGTCGTTGGTATGTCTTCGACATGAATGTCGACGAGGTCGCCTGCCCCTTCGTGGTGATTGCCACCGGACGCAGCATCAATGAGCCGTGTGGCATCAGCCTCACGTGTCAAGGCTGCAATCTCGGCCGTTCGGTATTGTCCATGTGCCTCCTCAAAGGGAATCCACACGACAATGGAGGGATGAACGGCGAGTTGGTCGATGAGTCGCGTCCACTCGTTGCGGAAGGCACTGCTGACGGAAGCAACTTGTGTGCCATCTTTGCCGGTGTACCAACCATAAGGTATCCAGGTCTCGGTATTGTTGGTCAGCGATGGCATATCCTGCCAAACCAGCATTCCGAGACGGTCTGCATGCCAATACCAACGGTCACAGTCGACCTTTTGATGTTTACGTAGGACGTTGAACCCCAAAGACTTTACCTTTTCGATTTCGTAGACGAGTGCTTCATCGGTAGGGGCAGTATAGAGTCCGTCAGGCCAGATGCCGTCGTCTGTGACTCCCAACATGAAGATTGGCTTTCCGTTGAGTAGAAGACGTTGCTGGCCATTGCTGTCTGTACCCACGCCCACGGTGCGCAGAGCAGTATAGGAGTGTACTTTATCTATGAGCGTGTCACCTCGCATAACGTTTAGGTCGAGGTCGTAAAGGAATGGGTCGTCAGGCGTCCAAAGATGTGGCTGTGAGACCTTTAATACCAATGGCGTGCCGGCATTGGCTGTGGCTGAGGCAACAACCGCATCCGATTCGCGAAGAACTGCCTGCAAGGCGGTACCATCGTTGTTACCGTCAGTGTGAACATCTAAGGTGAGTGTTGAAGTGCTGAGGTCGACAGATGTGTGTAAGGACGTAATGGCTACTTCACCCACTGGCTCCAACCAAACGGTCTGCCAGATGCCGCTTACTGACTGATGACCGCCTTCGACAATGGGATTGAGATGCTGGTTGCCGATGGCCTGTTTGGCACCGTTGGTGGCATCTGCAACACGTAGAAGAAGGGTGTTGGGGTTATCGTACGAGATGCAATCGCTGATGTCAGCACTGAAGGCTGCATAACCGCCGACATTGTTGCGCTTCACAACCTTGCCGTTGACCCACACATAACAGGAGTAATCGACAGCACCGAAGTTCAGTTGAATTCGTTTCCCTTGCCATTCACGCGGAACAGTAAACGAACGTTGGTACCATAGGTAGCTGCCGTCAGTGAGATAGGTGCTGACGCCTGACAAAGACGACTCCAATGGGAAGGGTACCAGAATACGTCCCTGCATGGAAGTGGGCTCGGAAAGGGAGTTGGTGATGGCATAATCCCACAGACCGTTGAGGTTCAGCCATTCGTCGCGTTGGAGCGATGGACGTGGATAGTTTGGCAACACGCTTGCCGTGTCGACTGCTGCTCCCCACGGGGTGAGGAGACTTTCATCGGTAGGTTTCCATCCGCTTTCGGAGGAACCAATGACTTTGTCCATCCAAACCTTCATCCAATGACCTCCAATAACGCTGCGGGCGCGGAATCCCTGCATGTCGCCGCTCTTGGACCAATACCAGTCGCAGAGCGGAACACGCGACCGTGTTTCATTGACATACTTGTAGAGAGGCTCGAGAAAGCGGAGAAAGGTGGGAGTGTCGGGCGACATTGCTGCCGTCCACATGATCCAGTCACTCTTGGTGTAGGTTTCACGGCTGTCAAGCGGCAGACCGTAGGTGTTCTGCTTGGTGAGATAGTAGCGGATTTCGCGTTCGGCCGCACGGTTTGGGAAAAGATTCGTCTGCCAGAGTTTATCCCACACCATGTTGTATTTCTGACTCCAGGTGCCAGGACGGTCAAAGGCCAGACGGTAGTGGTCGCCATCGCGGGCGTCACTTTCCCATTGTACTGCCATGGCGCGTGCTTTCTCCATATAGGAGTCACCCAGTTCGATGTAGGAGTCACTTTCGGTGGCTTCGCCGCGAATGTAGCACATCTTTGCAAAGGCTGCAATGCCCATGATGGCTTTAACGGATAGGTTGCAGTTGTGCGCCCAATGTCCGGCAAAATCATCGGTACAGAGTTGTTCGGCAGGGTCCTGCCCGTTGGCTACGAGATAGTCGGCCCAACGTTTGGCTGTGTTCCAGTACTTGCGAGCCCAGGACGTCCATCCCTCTTGCATCATGATGGCTGCTGTGAGAGTGAGGATGTTACCGCTCTCTTCAATCGGCATGTCACCGCCATAGACCTGTCCGTTGGCCTTTGGATAGGTGCCGAGGTCGTGGGCAGCGAATCCCTTGGTCCACTTGCCCGTTCGGCTGTATTCGTAGATGCTGGTAATCATGCCCTTTTCCAGGTCGGGGTTATATATAAGGAAAAGGGGCGCTGATGGATAGGTGAGGTCAACGGTATTGACGCAGCCGTTGGAATTGTTTTCTTTGGAAAAAAAGAGCAGGTTGCCACTGGCATCCTCAAATAATTTGTGCGCAGCGATGACCTGGCGGTATGAAGCAGCAAGCAGTTCTGCATAATGAGCGTTTCCTGCCGCAAGACCATCATCGTAGATGATACAGTCCTGTCTGCGGCAACGTTCCATAATGGAAGTGTAGTCGTTGTTGAGTTCCTCGAAGGCTTGAAAGATGGTTTTGCCGTTCCGCGCCCAATATCCCTTGTAGTTCTTCTGCATGTATTGGATGTCGTACACCTCGTCGTAGCCGAAGAGAAGGTAAGAGGAAGCGTCGGAAGTGTTGCCGAGGTCGCGTCGGTAGGCAAGCATGGGGAACTGCGATTCGTTGACACTGTTGATGGCTCCTTCTGCAGAGGCCAGACGGCCATCGGAGAGAATGGCATTCTCCATCTCGTTGAGTGGGGCGATGGCAACCTCTCCGTTGATGGCCGGCAAGTAGAGGTATCCCCAGTCGATGCTGATGAGGTCGCCAGTGCGTTTGAGGATCGGCTGATCGACAGAGCCCGAGCGGATGTAGTCGCGTCCGTTCTCCTGGACAATCGAGGAGGTGGTCGCCTGCGTCATCTCGTTCACAACGAGTTGAGGCGTAGTGGTAAGGAAGAACTGCACTTCGTGCGGCTGACCATCGTTGGTGTGAACCCGGTAACTGACATAGTTGATTGGGGTGGAAAGGAGATCGAGGTCGTCGATGATGAACGGGGCTGTGAATACCACATCGAGGATGACGGGACCGCATTCGAACGTATAATATGTATTGGTAGCCATGACGGTGCAGGCAGTCTGACGGGCAGTCTGCTCGGCAGTTTCGGTAGTCATGGTGTTGCGGTAGAGGCCAAAGTCCACATAGGCACCGCCTGTGGTGTTGTGGCAGTGAGCGGCAATGAGGTTGTCGCCCTCATGCAGGAGCGCCTTCTGTGCTGTGGTAAGGTGGTGGCGTTCGCCTTGCAGCCAGGTTTCGCCTGTGTTGATTACCCGTGTGCCATTGATGAAGAGTTCGAATACATCGTCGTGCGAGTACATTATCCAAAGGTCCTCGTTGAGGTCCTCAGCCGTTAGGGTAAAGGGACGGCGGATGTAAATGTCGGAGTTTGTGGCTGTCCAGGAGGTCTTCACACGCGGATATTCATTGGCAGTGCCCCAGGCAGCCTTCTCTGTCTTCCAAGTGCTGTCGTCAAAAGTGTTTTTCTCCCATCCCTTGACGTTCGTGTAACTCACCTTGGCAGACCAAGCCTCTTCATCGGTCATGGGCAAAACGGCTGCCAATACGCACTCGCGTTGCGCTCCCATCCATCGGTAGACAGTACCATCCACACGTAACAGTCCGTCAATGGACTTCTCGGCATTGCTCCAATGCTTGGTGGTGCCGTCAGTAAGTTTGTTGTAGGGTGACCAATAAGAAAAGTACGGGTCGTTGACGAGCAGGGGCACAGAGGGAAGCCGCAGTTCGGATGGACGTACTGGCGTGAAAAAGGTCTCAGACTGCGCGTTGACGTTCGTCGTGAGGACACAACTCAACAAAGGGATAAACAAGAGAAAACGTAACCTGTTCATGGGATGTGGATGGGTAACAGGCCCCCAAAAGAGTGGTACTTCAGGGGGCCTGTGGTTGTGTTGCTCAGTAGAGCGGTAGCGTGGATTTCTCAGCGTACGATGAACTTCTGTCCGTTACGAACGTAAACTCCAGTGGTGGGGTGAGAAACCTCGATGCCCATGAGGTTGAAGATGCGGCTGTCGGTGGTTTTCTCATCGGCTACGGGACTTATGCCCGATCCGTTTCCGTAATATTTCAGGCGGAAGTTGTCGACGACTACCCAGTCACCCTCGTACTCATAGTCTTTATAGACGCCGAAGAAGAGCGCTCCATCTTCAGCGACTTCAGTGTCGACGTGGTTCCAGTAAAGGCCGGTCTGGAAGAAGCGTGTGGCCTCATATACCCAGTAGGGATAATTGCCCTTGTATGTGCCAGACTGTGCCAGCTGACCTTGTCCGGGACATTGGTCGGCAAACTGCGAAATGTTCCACAACGGCTGTTCGCTCTCGGTGACCTTGCCGTAAGCATAGAGCACTGCTTCGCGGGCGGCCTCACCACCCTCACCGAGGATGCGGGCCTGCTCCTGATGTACGCCTTCACGGTAGTAGCCTTGGCAGGAGAGCGTATACTTTCCGGCGGGCAGTCCCTCGAGGGTCTGGTTCATGTCGAAATGTCCAGCGCTGTAACTTTCGTAGGTGAAGTCATCGTAGTTGCCGCCACGGCCCCAGATGCTGCCGCCTTCGAGATACCAGCCGCTCTCGTCGAGATTCTCGCGCTGGTCGAAGTTAGGCATGCCGATGAGGAAAGTGGCATCTACGGGATTGGAGTCGGAGGCACTGGTAAGGAGGTCCTCACGGTCTTCGCGTGTCACGAGAATCCAGATATTGTCAGGATCATTGGGATCAGTCTTGTTGATATCCACGCGGCAATAGGTGTCTTTCGTGTAGCCGAGGTAGAGGGCTGTATCGACACGGCTAATGTTGAAGGTACCGTCGTTACGCTCCACGAAGAGCCAGTCGTCACCTGTGGTGTCGACATATCCGTTGTAGCCGAGGTACTGAAGGTTAAGGTCAAGTTCCTCGTTGTATCCGTTGTAGCGGAAGGTGTTGATACGGAATCCCTGATCGCTGTCGAGGGGCTCCTCGAGCAAAACTTCAATACCAGGAACACCAACGCATGCATGTGTGCCCCAATCATCACCGCCGCAGAAGAAGCGTTGTTGACCTACGTTGTAGAGGTAGTACATGCCGTCGACGGCAGGTGCATTCATTACGGTCCAGACGTTGGGATGGCGTTCTGTAGCATTAATCTTGCGGGCAAGGACGAGGATGCTGAGGGCATCGCTGTAATCGGAAGCCTTGGTGGCAGCTTCGAAGGTTTCCTGTGCCTTGACCATAGCATTTTCAAGGTAGGAGCCTGCTGTTACTTCAGCCTTGCAGAGTTCAACGGTTGCAAAGTAGTCCTGCATGGTGCCGCCAGCCAGTTTGGCAAGGTCGAACTTCGCATTCAGGTCGCTCATGGCAGCGCTGATGACATCCACGTCATCACTGTCAAGGGCTTCGATAGCAGTCTCCAAGGACTCTTCGAGGAACGGAGGACGATAGCCGTCATACTCATCAACCATTGCGCAGAGAGCATCGAGGTTGGCGAGCAACTGTGAAATGTCAATGCTTGCGCCGAGATAGGTGAGTTTGAAGTTGTCGAAGACGGTCCAGTCGTCGCTCACACCGGCATCCTTCTTCACACCGATCTTCAATGTCCCGTCAGTGACGAGTACTTCGATTTCAGGATTCCAATAGTAGCCGTTGGCGAAGGCAAGGGAAGCATTGGGCAGGGCACTGCCGCCATCACCGGGAAGGTAGTAGCCATCACTCTCTACGGGGAACATGTTGCTAATGGGATCTTCCACGCCATTCTCGCAGATGGAAAGGAGAGGAGCAGCGACCTCGTTGGCAAAGTAGAAGGCACGGATGACCTCACTGCCGTTGTTGTGCTTTGCACCGGCACCTGATGTGGAACTGTCGCGGTAGAAGCCTTGGAGGGTGAGGTGATAGGTGCCGTTGGGCAGTCCGGAAATGTTCTGATAGAACATGCCGGTACTGTTGCTCCATGTCTCTACTGCACGGTTATATCGGCAGTCCTCGTTGCGGTCACCGGCAATCTGGTTGTTGCCAGCATTCTTGAATTCGTTCTTCCAACTGGAGGCACGCTCGTTCTGATTGGCGAAATCCCAGTCGTCGATGAGCCAGGTAGCATCCTTGGGGTTGGAGGGAGAGGCGGTTTCAAGGTCGGCCATACGCTCCTCCTTGCTTACAAACTGCCAGAGGTTGTAATCGAGAGCGGCGAACGAGAGGAAAGTGTCGTCATTGCTGTCGCCGATTTCGGCACCCAGCAGTACGGCTCCGTCAACGGCAGAAATCTCGTACATGTTGGTGGCAGTGAAGCCGGAAACGTCGTTCTGTGGTGTGATGAGCCACTGTGATACGGCATCACCGGTGTCCATATATCCTTCGTTCACAACGGCATTGAGGCTGTGGTTGTGTCCGAAACGTGGATTGAGTTGGAAAAGGTCCTCGGTATCAACTTCCTCATCTACGATGGGGGTGACGATGAAGTCGAATCCATGGATGTCAAGTTGTGCATGTGTGGTCCACAGGTCGGCCACCTTGCGGTTGTGCTGGAGCCACAAGCCGGATTCTACGTTGTAGAGGTAGAAGGTTCCGCCTTCCGGGGTCAAGACTTCGCCTTTCCAGGGCGAATCAAAGTTCTGGGCTTGTGAGCCGATGGCTAACAGCCCCATGGCAATCAGAAGTAAACTTTTCTTCATATCACAAAATAATTAGTTAGGTTGAGTATCGTTTTTCAGTTTTAGTTCATTCAGTTTCAGTTGGAAGCCTCCATGCGTCGGAAAGTCCGCTGCTGGGGAGTGCTTATGGTCTCCACATGTCCGTCAGCATGGATGTAGGCAGTGGTAGTGAGGGTCATCTGGCTGCCGGTGAGGCTGCAGAGGAATCGGTGTCCGTCGGCATCGTTGGCGTATTGAACGGTGAGCAGTTCGCCGTCGTAGTCAAAAGTGAAGTTCTTTTTCACAGTTTGGAATGAACTGCCGGTCGTGGTGTATTCTCCTTTATAATAGCCTGTTCCGTCTGCGGAGAAGACGAAAGTGTCGGGAGTGGTCTGGTCGCCTACACGCAACCAGGTTCCTTTGAGCAGGGCGTTGTTCTCATTGGTGTACGTGTCATCGGGCGTACAAGATGTACATACGGAAAGGATGGCCAAAGCCAACCAACATAGTAGGATGGATGTTTTTGCTTTCATGAAATCAGTTTTTTTCCAGTTTCTTTTTACCGCGACAAAGATAATGATAAAATCAATGAATCAAAACATTTTTATGAAAAAAATGATTATCCGCGATAATACCCTTGTAGAGTATGTATTATGCAAGCCTTCAATGATTCATTCTGTCATGTAAATGGCAAAGCATTCGGTATAGGCATGTACATGGCAGGACGGAGATTGTTCATCCGGCAGGGCGGTCTGTTCATCGGAAATGGGAAAACAAGGACTTTTTTTCAAGGAACATTATTATAAAAAGGAAGAATAAAGGCAAATGCTGACGGATTATTTGATGTAAATAGAAAAATGAACTTGAATATGAAATTTCCGAAGTTTTGGTTTTGAATTTCACCGCTTTGATTTTGAATTCCAAAGCATTGAAAAATCCGTTTCAAAGTTCAAAAGCGAAAAAGAAAAGTACTTTTTCCGCTTTATCCTTTTCATTTTGAAAATAGAGTCTGATGGGGTGGGGAAAGACTGTGCCGGATGAATAGACGGAAGGGGCAGGGAGGAGTGTCAAAAGAATGGGCGTACCACCTAAACAGGGAATGTCAGGAAATCATTCGTGTATTATTTCTTTTGCGGGTTCAATGAAGGCCGTTTGATGAAAAAACAGAGGTGTTATTGCGGATAATCATACGCGGAAATTTTTTTCGCAAATTTCTCGCAAGAAAAAGTGTAAATAAATAAATAAAGTTTATCTTTGTCCCGAAAATGAAACACTCTAATCCAACGAAAAAATGAAAAAGATGTTTTTAGTATTTGCATTGCTTTGTCCAGTCGTGTCTGGTTTGGTCCATTCGGCTGGTGTGTTTGAACCCTATCAGTCTACCAACCTTCGTCTGCCTTCCGTGCCTTTGGTCGTCAGCGATCCCTACTTCTCGGTTTGGTCACCCTATGATCATCTGTATGATGGCACGACCCGTCTCTGGACGGATGCCGAGATGCCCCTTGAGGGCCTTCTGCGTGTGGATGGTACAACCTATCGTTGGATGGGTGCAGACCGCAGTGTGCTGGAGACGATTGTTCCTATGGCAGATGAAGGTCCTTGGGATGCACAGTATGTGACTTGTGCCATGAACAGTGACCGCAAGCCTGCCGCAGGGTGGGAACAGCCCGGTTTTGATGCCAAGGAGTGGCGTGCAGCCCGTGGCGCGTTCGGCAGTTCTGACCAGCAGTTTGTGCGTACACGTTGGGATCGTACTGAAAGTGAGATATATGTGCGTCGTACGGTAGAACTTACCAAGGCAGATCTTGAGGGAGACCTTTGGCTCGTTTTCAGCCACGATGACTCATTCGCCATCTGGTTCAATGGTACCAAGGTGTATGACACGGGCGATGTGGAAGTCTGGAAAGAGGGCGTACGTCTGCAACTCACTGCAGAGCAGAAAGCACTGCTCCATGAGGGAAAGAACGTCTTTGCCAGTCGGGTACTCAACCATACGGGAGGTGCTTACCTCGATTTCGGTCTTTATCGTAACATCAGCGATGTTGCCGATGTGAAGCAGGCCGAGCAGAAGAGCCTCGACGTGCTGGCTACCAATACCTATTATACATTTGCCTGCGGTCCTGTGGATCTCGACGTGGTATTCACGGCTCCTTTTGTGATGACAGACCTCGCCCTGCTTTCAAGTCCTGCCGGCTACATCAGTGCCAGGGTACGCAGTAATGACGGCAAGGAACATGATGCTCAACTCTACATTGCTTCCACCCCCGAGATGGCGTTGAACAATGCATCACAGGCTACTGTGAGCACCATTGTCACCGAGCGTGGACGTCGTTGGATCAAGAGTGGAACCATCGAACAGCCTATCCTTGCCAAGGCAGCCGATGCCATCTGTATCGACTGGGGCTACTTCATGATGCCAGAATTGAACGGTACCATTGCCATAGGCAGCAGCAACGACGTGAAAGGCACCTTCCTGACTTCCGGAAAGTTGCCCGCAGGTGAGCAGAAGGTTGTCTGTCGCCGTGCCTCTGACATGCCTGTGCTGGCATGGAGTCACGACTTCGGTCGTACCTCTCAGGCCGAGACCTTCACGGTGCTGGCTTATGACGAAGTGTATGACATCCAATACATGTACAAGTATTACAAGGCATATTGGGCTACCGACGGTGGGAATCCCACTGTGGCCGACTTCGTGGATGAGCGTTTGGTGAAGCCCTATGCCACTGTCATGGAGCAATGCCGCACTTGGGACAAGACCATCTATGATGATGGCGTCGCTGCAGGTGGCGTGAAGTATGCCGAGATTCTTTCTGCCAGTTATCGTCATGTGATTGCTGCCCACAAGATCTTCAAGGACGATCAGGGCAACGTGCTGTTCTTCTCGAAAGAGAACAACTCCAATGGCTGTGTCAATACCGTTGACCTTACCTATCCTTCGGCTCCGCTGTTCCTTCTCTACAATCCTGATCTGGAGAAGGGCATGATGACTTCAATCTTCGATTATAGTCTGAGTGGACGTTGGACGAAACCCTTTGCTGCTCATGATCTTGGTACCTATCCCAAGGCCAACGGCCAGGTGTATGGTGGCGACATGCCTCTGGAAGAAGCGGGCAATATGCTCACCCTCGCTGCTACCCTCTGCAAGATTGACGGTGACACCCATTATGTGGACAAGTATTGGGATATCATCACCACCTGGGCCGACTATCTTGTTGAGAATGGTCAGGATCCTGCCAACCAACTCTGTACAGACGATTTTGCTGGACATTGGGCACACAACTGCAATCTGTCGGCAAAGGCCATCATGGGCGTAGCAGGCTATGCTTTGATGGCAGAGATGAAGGGTGATGCTGCCACTGCCGAAAAGTACATGGCTGTTGCCAAGAGCATGGCCGAGAAGTGGGAACTGGATGCCCGGGATGGAGATCACTACCGTCTGGCCTTTGACCGTCCGGACACCTGGAGCCAGAAATATAATATGGTATGGGACAAACTGTGGAACATCAACATCTTCCCCAACGATCCCATGGCACGTGAACTGAAATACTACGAAGGCGTGCAGAACCAGTATGGCCTGCCTCTTGATTGCCGCAAGGATTATACCAAGAACGACTGGATCATGTGGAGCGCCAGTGTGGCAAAAGACCAAAAGCAGTTCGACAAGTTCGTGAACCCCTTGTGGGACTATATCAACGAGACGGAGAGCCGCGTGCCCATCAGCGACTGGTACGACACCAAGACTGGACGTATGGTCGGTTTCAAGGCCCGCAGCGTAATCGGAGGCTTCTGGATGCGCGTCCTTGAGCAGAAGATGTGTCCGCAGCCCGCAAAAGCAGCCAAGGGCAAAAAGTCAAAGAAGTAAATTGGATGACCATGAACTTCATGAATCCAACATCTTGATAGAATTCATCAAAAAACAATTACTATGAAAAATGTAAGAAAACGAGGGACATTCCTGTTGCTTTCGGCATGGGCTCTGTTCGCTGCTTCCTTCCTCGTGGGCTGCGACGGTGATGCCACTACTGCCGAGGACTTCGTGGGAGCCGGTATTGACTTGTCGGAGCCGCATGATCCCTCGCAGCCCATTTCCATCACAAGTTTTGTGCCGATGTCGGGTGGAGTAGGCCAGCAACTGGTCATCCACGGTTCGAATTTCGGCAATGACAAAAGCCTCATCAACTTAACCATTGGAGGCAAACCGACGGTCATTGGCAATGTGAAGAACGAGGCTATCTATTGCTTTGTTCCTTCGAAGGCTTTTTCGGGTGAAATCGTTCTCTCAATAGGAAAGCAGACGGTCGAGGCTAAGGATAAGTTTGAGTATCAGCGTAAAATGGTGGTTGGTACACTCTGTGGCTATATGAACGAACGTGGTGAGGCTCCTTGGGTGGATGGACCCTTTGAAACCTGCACTGGTTTCAAGAACGACGGAGTCATGCAGTTCTCACCCTACAACCACAACCAACTTTTCATCCTTTATGACAAGGAGCCTCGTCTGGGAGAGAACCAGCACGGCATCCAACTCCTTGATTTGGAGCGTCGGCAGGTGAAGACGATTCTGCCCATCAGCATGTTCAACAGCGAACGTATGCGTACTGTGGATTTTGCTGTTGACCCCTTTGCCTATGATGCTTACGGCGCTTTCCAGAAAACCGGCGAGGATGCGATGGGTAACCCCACTTATTATGCCACGGATGCTTGGAAGGCTGTTGCTTCGCCTCAGCAACTGCGTTGGAGGGAACACCTTATCGTGTCAGTGGATTGCTACAGCAGCGATTTTCGCGCTCCAGCCGTATGGATAGTCGACCGCAACATGACAACAGGTGACTTTGACAGCAACTCGCCCCATCGTCTCATTGCCGCTTACAATCAATGCAACGGTGCCTCGCTGCATCCCGAGAATGGCGAACTCTACTTCTCGAGTTATACTCAGGGCGAAATCTTGCGTCTTGACATGGACCAGTATTGGGCAACCTTGCCCAAGGATGGCGGCGCTTCGTGGGAACCCAATGCCCTTGACAATACATCTGCCTTTGAGCGTTTCATTAAGGTGCAGGACAACAGTTACGAATGCCAGATTGACATCCATCCGACCGGAGCATATGCCTACATTGTGGTTATCAACCGCCATTACATTCTCCGCACCGACTACAACAATACCACGAAGCGGTTTTCCACTCCTTATGTCATTGCCGGCCAATTGGGGACACCTGGCTTTGAGGATGGTGTAGGTCAGAGCGCCAAGATGCATCGCCCCTATCAAGGTACGTTCGTAAAGAACGATACGTATGAGAAGAACAACTACGGCGACATCTATGATTTCTACTTCTGCGACAGCCAGAACAATGCTCTCCGTTATCTCAATCCTGAGGGTATTGTTACTACTTACGCTGGCGGTAGTGCCAATACACATTCCGATGGACTGACCTACGGAAGCGAGAACGGCGAACTGCGGGATGTGGCACGTTTCTATCGTCCCACAGGCCTGGTAAACGATGTGCACAAGGATAAGATAACGGGAGAGAATACCCTTATCTTCTATATCTTGGATACAAACAACGCCAAAATCCGCACAATTACCATGGAGGAGAATGACGATGAGGAAGATACAGAGACTCCCAATTCAGAGGACAAAACCGAGCAGTAAACCCAATCAAAACGAACAAGCAACATGAAAAGATATCTTGTCATATTGGTAGCGCTGCTGAGTATTTCTTCTTCAGTTTTTGCGCAGCAGAGCATAGTAGTCACCGGTACTGTCACCGATTCTTCGGGCGAGACGGTAATTGGTGCCAACGTTATTGTGAAGGATGTGCCCGGATTGGGCATCATCACCGACATTGAAGGACATTATTCTATCAAAGTTCAAGAATTCCAGACACTTGTCTTCTCGTTCATTGGTTACAAGACACAGGAAGTGCTTGTCAAGGGCGATAAGACGGTCATCGACGTTGTGCTCCAGGAGGAGAAGTTTTCAGCCGTTGATGAGGTGGTCATTACAGGTATGGGTGCACAGAAAAAGATTTCTGTGACAGGTGCCGTGACAAATGTCGTCATGGACGACCTCAAACATTACAACACATCCAATCTATCCAACACCCTGGCTGGTAATGTGCCTGGCATCATTGCCTACCAGAAGAGCGGACAACCTGGCAAAAACACCTCTGAGTTTTGGATTAGAGGAATCTCTACCTTTGGCGCCAATGCATCAGCCTACATTCTGGTGGATGGATTTGAACGTGAGAATATTGACGACATCAACATTGAGGACATAGAGTCATTCACAGTCCTCAAGGATGCTTCCGAAACAGCCATCTATGGTTCGAAGGGAGCCAACGGCGTAATCCTCATTACCACCAAGCATGGTTCCGCAGGCAAGGTGAACATTAACGGCAAGGTGGAGACGTCGTACAATACCCGCACCATCACGCCATCGTTTGTAGATGGCTTCACATATGCCAACTACATCAACGAGGCGCGTATCACGCGCAATCTCGGTACTCTTTACCAGCCTGTCGAACTCGACATTATTCGTGATGGACTGGACCCCGACCTCTACCCGAACGTCAACTGGCAGGAACTCCTGCTCAAGGATGGCGCCGGTAGTTACAGGGCCAATGCCAACGTAAGTGGTGGTGGTGAGACGGCACGCTACTATGCCTCGATTGCCTACAACGAGGATCAGGGAATGTACAAGACCGACCAGACACTGCGCGACAAGTATGATACCAACGCCAATTACAAGCGCTACAACTATCGTCTGAATGTCGACATGGACCTGACATCCACTACTCTTCTCAAACTGGGCGTTGCCGGCGATCTCACGAAACGTAACTCTCCGGGTGTGGGTGACAGTCGCGTGTGGGGACAATTATTTGGCTACAATGCGCTTTATTCACCTGTACTCTTCTCCAATGGCTATGCTCCCTTCAAGGCTGGCAACGGCAGCGTGAGCGAGTATGAGGATGTGCAGACCTTCCTTAACGAAAAGGCCAACTACATCAATCCTTGGGTTAGTTCCACACAAACGGGCTATAATATTGAGTGGAACAACAACGTGCAGACCAACGTCACTCTTGAACAGGATTTGAAGGCCATCACCCCGGGACTGAAGTTTACGGGGCGCTTTGGCTACGATACATATAACTACAACTCCATCAGCCACCAGCGCATGCCGGCACTCTATACTGCACGCCAACGAAATCCTGAAACGGGCGAGGTGGAGTACGACAAGGTCATCAGTACTACTGATATGTGGCAGTCGTCTTCAAACAACGGCTCGCGGCGTGAGTTCCTGGATTTGCTCCTCCATTGGGACCGTACCTTCGATTTATGGCATAGTTTTGCAGCGAACTTGAAGTTTACCGAGGACCAGAATATCACCACACAGAACCTCGGCGATGATATCAAGAATTCAGTATCTCGTAAAACACAGGGCCTTGCAGGACAGGTAACCTACAATTTCAAACAGCGATACTTCTTTGACTTCAATTTCGGTTATACTGGTTCGGAAAACTTTGCAGACGGACACCGTTGGGGTTTCTTCCCCTCCTATTCGGTTGCATGGAACCTCGGCGACGAGCCCTTCATCCGCGACAATGTTGATTGGATCGATATGATCAAGATTCGTGCTTCTCATGGTACTGTCGGCTCGGATGCTACAGGCAGCGACCGTTTCCCGTATCTCTATACCATTAGTGATGCTGGCAGCGGCTATCAGTTTAGTCTTGATGATAGTTACTATAGATATGATGGTACTTACTATTCGCAGGTTGCTTCGGTGGACGTCTCCTGGGAAGTCGCCAAGAAGAATGACATTGGTATTGACATGGCTCTTTTCAACAATGCCTTCTCGCTCACATTTGATTGTTTCAACGAGCATCGTTCAGGCATCTACATGAGCCGCAATTATCTCCCCACCATCGTGGGCCTTGAGAGTACGCCCAAGGCCAATGTGGGTACCGTCTTTTCGCAAGGATTTGATGGCAACTTCCGTTATCAACAGCGATTGGGCAATGTCAACCTTACCGTTCGTGGCAATGTGACCTATAGCAAGAATGAAATCGGCGAGTACGACGAGGAGAACAGCGTCTATCCCTATCAGAACCAGCACGGCTATCGTGTGAATCAAGTGCGAGGACTTATCGCCGAAGGATTGTTCAAGGATTACGACGACATTCGCAATAGTCCCAAGCAAGAGTTCGGTGTTTATCAGCCGGGAGATATCAAGTACAAGGACGTCAATGGTGATGGTGTGGTTAACAGCGGCGACGTGTGTGCCATTGGTGCCACAAGCACGCCAAACCTCATCTATGGTTTAGGCACCTCTCTTGAGTGGAAGGGATTTGACTTCAATCTCCTCTTCCAGGGAGCCGGCAAGAGTACCTTCCTCATCTATGGCAAGTGCGTCTATGCATTCAGCGAAGATCAATGGGGCAACATCTTTGAGGGGATGCTTGACAACCGTTGGGTGGATGCGCAGACAGCTACTCAACTGGGTATTGAAGCCAACGAGGACCCCAACGCCACCTATCCCCGTCTCTCCTATGGTGGAAACAGCAACAACTATCAGGCTTCCACATTCTGGCTGCGAGATGGACGCTATCTGCGTCTGAAGAATGTTGACTTCGGTTATACCCTTCCCAGGGAAATCGTCAACCGTATGCATGTAAACAACCTCCGTTTTTATGTCTCGGGCACCAATTTGCTGCTCTTGTACAGCAAGTTCAATACTTGGGATCCCGAGTCTCTCCAACCCCGCGGTGAGGAGTATCCTATCACCAAGGCCGTCACCGTTGGTCTTCAGCTCAACCTCTAAAACATGACAGCAATGAAAAAGTTCATTCAACCCATTCTTCTAACGGCTTTGTTCGTTGGTCCTCTGCTGACATCTTGCGTGGATCTGGATTCCGACAAATACTTCGCTGACCGCAAGACCCTCGAATTTGTCTTTACCGACAAGGATCAAAGCGAGCAGTGGCTGGCACATGCCTATTCATTTCTTACAGGCTGCAACTTCGAGGTCTGCTCAAAAGGCGGTACAGGTGGCACTGGCGGTGATTGGAACCCCTTCTGCTTTGCCGATGACATCTACTATGGCGACCGCGATAACGCCTATGGCGACAACAAGGATGCTGACTATGCCTCGTACAACTCATTCCGTGAGGGCAACTACAACGAGGAAGTGGGCTACAATGCTTGGGTCAAGTGCTACAAGGGCATCTATCAGGCTTCCATCTTCATCCACAACATAGATCGTCTTGCCGGTCACGATGACATGTCAGAACTTGATGTCCTCGACATGCGTGGACAGGCTCGATTTGTGCGTGCCTATTACTATTGGCTGCTTCTCCGTAAGTACGGACCTGTGCCCATCATGCCTGACGAGGGTGCTGACTATACCGATAGTTACGATGACCTTGCCATCCCTCGTAGTACCTATGAGGAGGTAGCCAACTTCATTTCTGACGAGATGGTGAAGGCAGCCGCAGAAATCCAGTACACTCAGCGCGACGCCAACAGTATCGCCCGTCCCACCAAAGGCGCTTGTCTGGCGACGCGTGCCATTGTGTATACCTATGCTGCAAGCCCATTGGCTAATGGACAATTGGCCAATGGACAGCACCCCGATGGAGTGACTGACGATGCTGCACGCTCATTGCACAATTTTGATGGCACACCGCTCCTCAGCCTCACCTATGATGAGAGTAAGTGGGCTCGTGCTGCTGCAGCATGCAAGGATGTGATGGAACTGGGCATCTACGACCTCTATCATGTGCCTGCCACTACATCTGCCAGTGATGGTTATCCTGCCACTGTGCCTCCTTTCGATGATGGAAATTTCTCCACTCAGAACTGGCCATACGGCTATGCCGACATTGACCCGATGCAGTCCTACCGCCAGATTTTTGACGGAGATGTCACTCCTCCCGAAAATTATGAACTTATCTTCTCACGCGTATCGAATATGTCAGTCGGTGACAACGATAATGGCATTGGCGCATTGGTCCTCCATGAGATGCCGACACAGCGTGGTGGTTGGAATACACATGGCATGACGCAGAAGATGTGCGATACCTATTATATGAAGGATGGCTCTGATGTTGACGGCATGTATAGTGAGTGGGCCCCCGAGAAGGGCAACGACCGTCAGCGTGCTACCGGATGGACCGCCCGAGCGGATGTGCGCAAGGGACTCTATCCCGAGTTGGCAGTTCGCGCTACCAGCACCGATGGCATTGATGTTTCCATGCAGTATGTAGGACGTGAACCTCGCTTCTATGCCAGTGTAGGTTACAACGGCGCTATCTGGGAGGGCGTGGGCAACACAACCTCTGCGCAACGCTGGTATCAGTGCTTCTACTATCGTAACAGTGGCAATGGATATGTCAATAACTTCAACTATCCGCGAACGGGTATCGGCATCAAAAAGTGGTACCATCCCTATGACTACAGTGAATCCACTTCCAACGGCTATGCACATATCCGCACAAAGTATGAGACGGCCATCCGCTATGCCGACATCCTGCTGATGTATGCTGAGAGCTTGAACGAACTGAAAGGTAGTTATTCCATACCATCATGGGATGGCAAGACTACCTATTCCATCTCCCGCAATGTCACCGAAATCAAGAAGGGTATTCATCCAGTGCGCATCCGTGCCGGATTACCCGATTATGGAGAAGATATCTATGCTGATGCAAATCTGCTGCGTACAAAGATTAAACGTGAACGCATGATAGAACTCATGGGTGAAGGGAAGCGTTATTTCGACTTGCGTCGTTGGATGGATGCCCCCATTGAAGAAAACACGCTCATCTATGGTCTTAACGTATTCCAGACCAAGACCAACAAGGATGAGTTCATGCAAGTGATTCCCTGTTTCAATCTCTCGTCTGTTTTTGCTGACAAGATGTACTTCTGGCCCATCTCGCATACAGAACTCAAACGTAATAAGAATCTTGTCCAGAATCCTGGCTGGACCTACAACGATTAATTCACATATAGACGTTCTTTCAGAAAATCCTATGAACAAGATAATGATAAAAGAACTGAAACCCTTCCTATTCCTGCTTGTCCTGGCAGCATCTGCATTGTTGCTTGCCTCCTGCAACGACGAGTGGAAGGAGGAGCAGTATGAGCACTATTACAGTTTCCGTGCTCCCCTCGATGATAATGGCGTCACCGGCATCAGTGTGCCTTTCAGCCGTCATAACGACGACGGAAGTTATACCTATGGCTTGGGTAAGTCCAGTTACCTGCTCCCGACCATTGTGAGTGGCTCGACTGTGAACTCGGAAACCCGCATCGTGCATGTTGCCCATGATACCGACACCCTTCCGGAACTCAACTACCAACGGTTCCAGAACCGCAAGGAACTTTATTACGTGGACATGTCCGACTATGCCACCTATCCCGAGACAGTGACTATAGAGGCTGGCAAAGATGTCGGTCTGCTTGACATCCGCTTTGACTTCACAGGCATCGACCTCTCAAAGAAATGGGTGCTTCCCATTACCATCACCGACCCTGAGGCTCATCCGCGCAAGCACTATGCCAAGGCCATGCTCCGAATCTATCCTTACAATGACTTCTCGGGCAATTATGCTGCCACTACGCTCAAGTTGGCTAACGGCTATGATACCTCAGAGGCCATCGGCATGGAGACCTCTCGTGGGTATGTCGTCGATGAGAACACAGTCTTCTTTTATGCCGGAAATATCAACGAGACGCGTACTGACCGCGCTCTATATAAGATTTTTGCCCGTTTCTCTGAAGGTGACCAAGGTTCTGTCGAGATGTGGGCTGAGAATCCCGACATGAAGTTTACAACTGATGGAAAGTCGTCGTTCCGCATCTATGACCGTATCGACGATGTGCAGCCATATCTGATGCATCATTACATCATCATCAACAACATCTCTTATTCATTCGTTGACTACACTTCCGTGGCTGGTATTGAATTACCCTATACTGCAGAGGGTTCCATGACTCTTGAGCGTAAGATCAACACGCAGATCCCCAACGAGGATCAAGCCATCGAATGGTAATGTATCCGTTTATTGAAAAAGTAAATAATTCATAATACAATTTTGTGCGTCTCGGCTTATGCGGGGCACATCATCGAAACATTTTTTATTGCATGAAAAGACAAATTCTTTCTTTGGCGCTCTTTGCCTCTGTTCTGAGCGCTTCTGCAGTCACAGGACCTGTAGACTATGTGAGTCCATTGGTCGGATCAGAGTCTAAAGTGTCACTTTCTACGGGTAATACTTACCCTGCCATCGCCCTTCCTTGGGGTATGAATTTCTGGACTCCCCAGACCGGAAAGATGGGTGACGGATGGGCCTATGTGTACAGTGCTGACAAATTGCGTGGTATCAAACAGACCCATCAGCCCAGTCCTTGGATCAATGACTACGGCCAGTTCTCCGTTCTGCCCGAGACAGGCGACCCTATTTTCGATCAGGACAAGCGTGCCAGTTGGTTCTCGCACAAGGCTGAGGACTCCCGCCCCTATTATTATAAGGTATATCTGGCCGAATACGACGCTACGGCAGAGATTACTCCTACCGAGCGTGCTGCTATCATGCGCGTAACATATCCGGAAACGGACAAGGCAATGTTTGTCATTGATGCCTTCGACAACGGCTCATGGGTGAAGATTATCCCAGAGCAGAACCGAGTCGTTGGTTACACGACCAAGAACAGTGGTGGTGTTACCGATGATTTCCGCAATTGGTTCATCCTCCAGTTTGACCGCTCGTTCACATACAAGGCTGCCGTGAAAGATGGTGACATCCAGGAAGGTACGCTCGAGGCTGATACCCGCCATGCTGGAGCCATTGTGGGTTTTGCTCCCACAAAACGCGGCGAACAGATCAATGTACAGATTGCTTCGTCGTTCATCAGTCTTGAGCAGGCCGAAATCAACCTCCGCGAGGTGAAAGGCCGTTCTTTCGATGAAGTCTGCACAGCCGGTCGTGATCGTTGGAATGAGGTGCTTGGCCGTATTGAGGTGAAGGATGGCGATGTGGATCATCTCCGTACCTTCTACTCATGTCTCTACCGTTCCGTCCTTTTCCCCCGCAGCCTTTATGAGGTGAATGCTGCAGGAGAGGTCGTGCATTACAGCCCGTATGGAGATGGCGGCGTGAAACCGGGTTATCTCTTTACCGATACTGGCTTTTGGGATACCTTCCGTTGCCTCTTCCCCCTGCTCAATCTCGTCTATCCCGAGATGAACGAGAAGATGCAGGCAGGATTGGTGAACACTTTCCTCGAGAGCGGTTTCTTGCCCGAGTGGGCAAGTCCTGGCCATCGTGGCTGTATGGTGGGCAACAACTCTGCATCCATTGTGGCTGATGCCTATCTAAAGGGTTGTCGTGGTTACGACATCGAGACCCTTTGGCAAGCGGTTACTCATGGTGCCAATGCCGTCCATCCCAAGGTAAGTTCTACTGGACGTCTTGGTTGGGAGGACTACAACCGTCTGGGCTATGTACCTTGCGACGATATTCGCGAGAGCGCTGCCCGCACCCTCGAGTATGCTTACGACGATTGGTGTATCTATCAACTCGGTCTTGCTCTGGGCAAGTCGAAAAAGGAACTCAAGCCCTATCGTGAGCATGCTTTCAACTACAAGAACCTCTTTGACCCATCCTACAACCTCATGCGTGGACGTCAGAAGGATGGCAGTTGGATGGAGCCCTACAACCCCTTGCAGTGGGGCAATGCCTTTACTGAGGGCAATGCCTGGCACTACACTTGGTGCGTCTTCCACGATCCACAGGGGCTTGTCAACCTTATGGGAGGCAAGGATGAGTTCTGCCACATGCTCGACAGTGTCTTCGCCGTGCCGCCTATCTTCGACGAGAGTTACTATCGTGGCGTCATCCACGAAATCCGTGAGATGCAGATCATGAATATGGGTAACTATGCCCATGGTAACCAGCCCATTCAGCATATGATTTATCTCTATGACTATGCCGGTCAGCCCTGGAAGACACAGTATTGGATCCGTGAGGTCATGGATCGTCTTTACAATGCGCATCCTGATGGCTACTGCGGAGATGAAGACAATGGCCAGACCTCTGCCTGGTATGTCTTCTCGGCCATGGGCTTCTATCCCGTCTGTCCCGGTAGCGGTGAATATGTGCTCGGCACGCCGTATTTCGACAGTATCACGCTTCACCTGCGGGGTGACAAAAAACTCGTCATTGATGCCAAGGGCAACAGTCCCGAGGCCCGATATGTTGACGCTATGACTTTCAATGGTGAAGATATTAACCGTAATTATTTCACACATGATGAATTGATGGCAGGTGGACATGTCGAATGTACGATGTCAACAACGCCCAACACCCAGCGCGGCACGGATGACTCGTCGGCTCCGTACTCCTTCTCACGCACTGCTAATGGAAAGAAGTAAATCCTTCCTTCTTTGGTCCACTGCCTCTTTGGTCGTGGCCTTCATCACGCTCTTTGTTCCTGCGCCCGCTGTGGCGCAGGACACATTGACAATACAGGTGGAAGACCTTCAACGGGCCATTTCATTGGTTGATGGGGTCATGACGAAGTGTTTTACCGGGTCCAACCAGCGCATGTACGATACTTATGATACTTCTACTTCGCGTGGGGATGGAACTGCCGATGTGTGGCCCTATACGGCTGCAATCGAGGCTCACTGCTCGGTGATGGAGGCTCTCGCTCTCATGAAGGAGTCACAGCCTGCCCTTTATGCAGAGCATTACGACCGTTTCGATTCGCGTCTGCGCAAACTCATTGACAACCTGGCCTATTATAAAGGATCATTCACGCTCCACTCCTATGCCCAAGTGGCATCATGGAGTGTTTATGGTGTTCATCGCAGCAATGCCAAGGGGGGTGCCACAGTGACGGGCGTAGAGAATGTGTACGACGACCAGATGTGGCTCTGCCGCGAACTGGTGCGTGCATACCGTCTGACAGAAAGTCGATCGTACCTCAACCTGGCCACAACGCTTGCGAACTATTGTATTGATGGTTGGGATTGCTGCCTTGATGCCAATGGCAACGAGTATGGCGGTATCAGTTGGGGGCCCGGTTATAACTCCAAGCACTCTTGTTCCAATGGGCCGCTCATCCAACCGTTGATCTGGCTCAGCGAGATTTACCGCACCGACGATGAACGCGCAGTGTTGTATTACCGCTGGATAGATGCTGACGGACATCGTCAGAAGGAACAGCGTAAGCGTTCGGATGTCTATGCCGAATTTGCAGCCAAGGTCTATGCCTGGCAGAAGAAGCATCTTCTCAATACCTCCACTGGGGTGTACTATGATATGTTGGGTGCTGACAACACCTTGAAATATGTCACAGTGGACAATATGGAGTATCGTACTCATGTCGATACAGGTAATCCAGGTGGAACGGCCTATACCTACAATTCGGGTACCATGCTTTGTGGAGCAGCCGAGTTGTTCCGTACTACCGGCAATGCTTCTTACGATACCGACCTCTACAATCTTTCTCGTTCCTGTTACAGCCGTTTCGGAACGCAGAAACGAGTGGATGGAGAGCGTTATCGCCAATATCCTACCGACAGCAAGGCCACCAGTGGCTTCAACTGCTGGTTCAACGACGTGCTCATGCGTGCTTGTGTGGATGTTTGTGCCATGTCCGAACAGAGCCGATTTGCCGAGTCTATTCTTGAAGATTTCCAGACCAATCTCGACTACGCTTGGGAACATTACCTTGTAGACGGTTTCCTGCCCATCAACCTGCTCACCGGCTGGGGAGACAGTCCTGTCACCAAGGGCTTCCACCAGTTGGCATTTGCCTCCGAATATGCCATGTTGTCCGTGTGGCACGAGCGTCAGCAGCAGGCTACCTCCGTTCAGCAACCTATCGAAGAGACATCCCCTTTTGATTCTGCCGGTTCAGATGCCGGCATTTGGGATTTGAGGGGACAGAAGGTGGCCGAAAGCATCCAGCAAAGTTCGTTCCTCCCTTCCGGCATCTATATTGTTGACGGAAAGAAAAAATGGCTTTGGTAATCATCGTTTTTGAGCCTTGAAACGGATTTTCCAATGCATTGAAAATAAATCTTGATGCAATGAAAAATCAAAATCAAAGTTTTGGAAATTCCGTTTCAAAGTTCATTTTTCATCCAGAGTTAACTATTTTTTCAGAGATCGCCTTCATTTTCTATTTATTGGCAATGATTATTGAAAAAAAGTCCATCTTTACAGATTTGCGATGTACAAACCGCCTGCTCGGATGAATAAGGTCCGTCATGCCATGAACATGCCACACCGGATTCATGGACTTTTTTGCTTGGAAGAAGTCTGAAATCGCCTAGAGAGGGATAATCTCTAGACTTTTGAGAGACATTCCTGCAGAAAATCACAAAAAAATAAGAGAGGACCTTGAGGGTTCTCTCTTATTTTTGTGATGTGGTCGATGTTCTTGGACGGCAAGGCAAAAGTTGTGAAGGCAATGATGAAGACTATTCGTCGTCTGTTCCTTCTATCAGGCCTTCGAGGAATCCTCCCATCTGTTGCAGGAAGTCGTTCAGTGCCTTGCTGCCTTTGGTGAGATTCTTCTTGGCGACCATGCCCAGGAAGCGTCCCTTCAGTTTACCTATCTGCCGAAGTTCCTCTTCTGTGTATTCGTAGGTTTTGAGTTCGTCGGAGATGGCACTGTACTGTTCCATCACAGCGTCCCAGTCTTCGTCGGTGAAGTTGGCTGCTTCCTTCTTAACCTCCTTGTTGAGTTTTTCGAGTTTCTTGATGCACTTCTCTTTCGGTTCAGCGGCTGACAGGGTAAGGGTGAAACTGGTAATGGCGATGAGAGCCACAGCCAGGATTCGGGTGAATTGTTTCATAGTTTTTTCTTTCTTTTCTTGGGTTAATACTTACTTTCTCAGGCTTCATAGAAGGACCTTCTGAGTATTTGACGTATGAAACCATCAAATGGTTGCATTCCGACAACATTTTTTAAGATTCTTCTTTCGTTTATTATATCTTACTCAAACAGGTGATAGGTGGTGCGGAGGACTCGGAATTCCGTCCGTCGGTTGAGCTGGTTGCAGATTTCCTGTTGCTCTTCAGGCAGGGATAGGATGTATGCTTCAGTCAGTATGTCGCCCTCATGGAGGAACGGATATCGTTCGGTGAGTTTGCGCCGTACGGTCTTGGGCATTGATTCACCGTAGCCCTTGGCTGTCAATCGATCGGCAGCGATGCCATGTTCAATGAGGTAGTTCACAACACTTTCGGCACGTCGTTGTGAGAGTTTCTCGTTGTATTCATCCTTGCCTTTGTAGTCACAATGGGCACTCAACTCAATGGTTACATTGGGATTGTCATTGAGCAAAGTTACCAGTTGGTCGAGGGCTGTGGTGGATTCGGGCGTGAGCGTGGCCTTGTTGAACTCATAGAAGATATTGTCGATGAGTACCGGACGTGTGATGCTCGAAAGTGGAAACATCCGCTCATACTCTCGGTTCTCGGAAGTGCTGTCTGCCACCAGTTCCTGCTTGTAGTTCAAGAATCCCTTGCAGGTGCCCAACAGAACATAACTGACGCCAGGTGTCACCCGCTGGGTGAATGAGCCGTCAGTCTTCACGTTGATTTTTTCATTGGTGCCGTCATTTCCGATGAGCCATACGATGCCTTCAGGGAGTTCATAGCCGTCCTTCTCGTATACCCATCCTGTGAGGTTGTGGATGGTTTCGGGCAGTTCGAAGGAGTAGATGTGGTCCCATCCGCGTCCGTCATTACGGTTGGAGGAGAAGAAACCGCGGTTGTATTGTCCCTCGAAAGTCATGCCGAAATCGTCGGCTGGAGAGTTTACGGGACTCTGAAGGTTTGTCACGGTCCACTTCCCGTCCTCTTCGGGGTGGGCACAGAAGATGTCCAGTCCGCCCATTCCCGGATGTCCGTTCGAAGAGAAGTAAAGGTCTCCGTTGGGACGGAAAGTGGGAAACAGTTCATCGCCTGGGGTGTTGATTTCTGGCCCGAGGTTTTCAATGCCGCCAAACCCTTGGGGGGTGATGGCCATACGGTAGATGTCGTATCCGCCATAGGCATCCAGACCAAGGTCCGAAACGAAGTAGAGCCAGGCACCATCTGGGCTTACAGCGGGATGGGCATATGAGGTTACCGAGTCGGTGATGAATTCACATGTTTTGGCTGCCGTCCAGGAGGCATCGCTGCGCGTTGATTTGCAAATGGCGGCAGGACGGGGTGACGAGGCATCCACGGCACACTGCGTGAGGAACATGGCACTGAAGTCAGGCATGAAACAGCAGGCACCTTCTTCAAACTCCGTGTTCAGTTCGCCTTCGACGGCCTCTGGCTTCTGCCACTTGCCGTTCTCGTTTTTGGCAGCGCGGAAGATGTCGGGCGCCTTCACGCCTGTGATGAGGCTTTTTTCTTCGCCCTTGGCTTGGTCGCGTGTGGAGGTGAAGTAAAGGGTGGAACCTTCTGCATCACCGAAGGCTGGACTAAAGTCACTCCGACGTGAGTTGAACAGCGCCTCCTTCTTTACGATGTAACGTGTGGGGTTCTTCTTCCAGACTGGGGCTAATTTACATGACTCCAATCCGTTCATTGCCAAAGCATTGCCCGAATCGCATTCAAGGAAGAGATTGTAGTTCTGTTCGGCGTTCTTGTAGTCTCCCTTCATCAATTGCAGATTGGCAAGGTGGAGCAGGGCAGTACTGTCGGGACATCCGAAACGTACCGCGTTCTGGTAGGCACCTAATGCGCGGGAGTTGTTGTTGATGCGACGGTAACATTCAGCCATCTTGAACGAACGTTCCCCTCTCAGTGCCTTCTGCTTTGGCTTGGTCTGGCTGTATGCCTTCTTGTACCAAGTGGCGGCTTCGTTGTATTCGCCAAGGTAGTAGAACTGATCGGCCTTGCGCAGCGAAGATTCTGCCCCGCATCCTGTGAGCAATAGGATGAGGAGTGAGTAGATTATGGGCAGAACCTTTCGCATCGCGTTTTGTTTTAGATAGAATTCTTCTTGTTTAAAACGAACATACGCGCGTATTATTGTATCGCAGCACCACTAATAGGGAAGTGCAGGGTGAATATTCTTGCAGCAATGGATTTGATGGGATTATTGGAAGTATACACGCTTACAGTGCAGACTTCCGTCTCAGTTCTCACTGATGCGTCGTGAGGTGTTGTCGTTCAGCACCTGTAGCACGATGTCACCCACCATCGTTTTCAGTTCTTCGAGGAACTGTCGAGGTTCGTAGGTGCCTTTCTCGATTTCGCGCAGACGTTTCTCCCAGATGCCTGTGAGTTCAGCACTCTTCAGCACCTCCTCCCGGATGAGGCTGATGAGTTCTTTTCCTGTAGGGGTGGGGTAGAGGTTTTTGCGCTCCTTCACGATATAGCGACGCTTGAAGAGTGTTTCGATGATGGCAGCACGCGTTGACGGACGTCCTATGCCGTTCTCCTTCAGTGCATCGCGCAGTTCTTCATCATCCACAAGTTTGCCAGCCGTCTCCATAGCGCGCAGAAGGGTTGCCTCGGTGTAGGGCTTGGGTGGCTGTGTCCATTTTTCCAACAGGTCGGGAGTATGGGGACCGCTCTCGCCTACGGTGAAGATGGGCAGTGTGCGTTCGTTTTCTTGCTCTCCTTCGTTGGGAGTCGTGGACTGTACGCTGCGCCAACCGGGCTCAAGGATGGTCTTGCCCGAGGTCTTGAACTCCTCGTCACCTGCTTTTCCCATCACTGTGGTGGTGGCAACGAGGCAGTCGGGGAAGAAAACGCCGATGAATCGACGTGCCACGAGGTCAAAGACTTTCTTTTCCATGTCCGAGAGTCCCACAGGATTGACACCGGTAGGGATGATGGCATGGTGGTCGGTCACCTTGCTGTTGTCGAACACCTTTTTATCCTTGCGCAGTTTGCTTCCCCGCAGCGGCAACAATAGTTCCTGATAGTCGGCGAGCCCGTTCAGGATGGCTCCGCATTTCGGGTAGACATCATCGGGAAGAAAGGTGGTATCCACTCGGGGATATGTGGTAAATTTCTTCTCGTAGAGTGCCTGGATGAGTTTCAACGTGGTATCGGCTGAAAAGCCAAACTTCTTGTTGCACTCCACTTGTAGCGAGGTGAGGTCAAGCAGACGTGGAGGTGCCTCTCGTCCGTTCTTTTTTGTCACTTCGGTGATGGTGAACGGCAGATTGCGTATAGATTCAATGAACTGCAACCCCTCTTCGCGTGACTTCAGTCTTCCACGTGTACTGTTGAAAACTGTGTCGCGGTAAGTGGTTTTCAGTTCAAAGTACTGTTCGGGTTGGAAGTTGTCGATTTCCTGCTGCCGACGTACGATGAGTGCCAGAGTAGGTGTCTGCACACGTCCGATGGAGAGTATCTGCCGGTCCTTGGCATATTTCAACGTGTAGAGACGGGTAGCATTCATGCCCAACAGCCAGTCACCGATGGCACGGCATAGGCCCGCCTCATAGAGGCGTTGGTAATCTGATGCTTCATGAAGGCTGTTGAAGCCCTCTCGTATGGCTTCTTCTGTCAGGGAGGATATCCACAAACGCTTTACCGGACAATGAGCCTGTGCTTTCTGCATTACCCAGCGTTGGATGAGTTCGCCCTCCTGCCCGGCATCACCGCAGTTGATGATCATGTCGGCATTCTGCATCAGCTTTTCAATCACGGCAAACTGTTTGCGTATGCTCTCCTCGTCGATGAGTTTGATACCGAAACGCTCAGGGATCATGGGCAGTTGGCCCAGAGACCATGGCTTCCACTGTGGCAGGTAGTCATGAGGTTCTTTCAGGGTACAGAGATGTCCGAAGGTCCATGTGACTTGATAGCCATTGCCTTCGATGAAACCATCACGCCGATCATGTGCTCCCAGCACATCGGCAATCTCCCTTGCTACACTCGGTTTTTCGGCGATGCAGACAATCATATCTCTTTCCCTTTGGACTCGTTGTGGTAGTTTTCAGGGACAAAGTTACGACAAAATTTGATATAGTCCGCTACGACGGACGAAATAATGATTACAATGGCGGGAAAGACAAGGGGATTGATGTTCCAGGCATCGGCCACATGACCCTGAAGCAAGGAGAGGCAGGCTCGTGTGATGCCGCAGCCTGGGCAGTGATGATGGAAGATTGCAGTCCACAGACATGGAGGCAGTATGTTGATGCTTCCCCAGAGACGCAATGCGAATCCAAATACTGCATAAACGAACACGACGGCCAGTGGCCATCGTGCTCGCAGATAGTGTTTCAGACAATGGATGTGCATGTATGTATCATCCTTTCTATGCATACCTGTCCATCAACACTTTTTTCTTCCATTCATTCCGATTAACTATGGATGATGTGGCCTTCGTCGTCGGTGAATGAGTTGGTGACAATCATAATCAAGTCGATGAGCCACCAGATACCGCAACCGCCAAGTGTGACAAGCATGAGGATTCCGGTTCCGATCTTACCCGTGTAGAAACGGTGCACACCCAGTTCGCCCAGGAAGGCGCAGAGGAGCAGAGTCACGAGCCAGCGCTGGTCGGTTTCCTTGACAGGCTTGGATTCGAAGTTCTGTGTGTTGCGGTATTCAGTCGGCTGACGCACACCGCATTTCGGACAGATTTCAGCACGGGCATCGATGATTTCACCACAGTTGATGCAATACTTTTCGTTTTCAGTTTTCATTGTTTTTTATATTATAGGATTTGACATGTTTTTTTCGCTTTCGAATGTTTGACGAAGGTACAATGCAAAAAGTTGCATCCACTTTCATATTTTTTTTCTTTTTTTTTGCCCGATACCAAATTGTGACTGTCTTGAATCTTTTTGGGAGAAGCAGATTATCCAAACATCGTTTTTGATACAATCATTTTCTCGAAGTTTTTTTCTGTAGAACTTGGCGAGATTTTCAATACGAGGGGTTCACAAATCTATTGTTTCTTGCAGATTCGTATTACTGTGAAGGAATAAGGTTGAAGGGCGCAGGGGAAATGGGCTCCGATGAGGTCTTGATTTCGTGTGACGGGTGTGGCTTGACGGTCGGTGGGCTGACCGCTGAGGGTGCTGACAATGGCCTTCGCCTTTTCATCGTCTTGCAGCATGCCGAGGTTAAGTTCGGTATTCACTTCCACGGGGAGAAGATTGGCGATCTTAACGATGATGTCTCCACTCTCACTGTCGGAGACGCAACTGTATGCCAGACGTTTGCGGACATTTTCGGGTAGCCGGAGACCATCGGTGGAGAGGGCTCCGTTGATGTAATGGTCGCCGCTGTTCTGTCCGCAGAGTTGCTGCACATAGTAACCTGGGGTGAGGTGGATGTCAGTGCCATTGAAATAGATCATATCCGGATTCCAGTTGCCATGTCCTTCACGGCAAAGCAGGGGAGCATAACTTGACATCGCTACCACATCGCCATTCCGTTCAAGATTGAGGATATGCAAACCTTCTGTGAGGGCGCTCTCCATACAGTTCTGGCGAGAGTTCGTATGTGAGGCATACTCTCCCAGATATACCTTGGGACGGTTTCGGTCATAATGATCGTAGAAGTCTTGATTATTGATAAACCATCCCGGACCGAGATAGTAGTGCTCATCAACCATAGGCACGCCGAGGTCGGTGGCGAGTTGCCATCCGTAGGTGTAGTCGCTGCCCTCGAAGAAGGGGCCTACGGTGCCGCAGACGATGATGTCGGGATAGCGTTCCTTGATTTTATTATATATATAAGTGAACCGTTCGGTGAACACTTCGGAGATGAGATCCTCGTTTCCGATGCCGAGGTATTTGAGCCCGAATGGCTTGGGATGTCCTCCTTGGGCTCGGATGCGTCCCCATTTGGTGGAGTGAGCATCGCCGTTTGCCCACTCAATGAGGTCAAGGATATCCTGTGTGTACTGCTCCATGGTGAGGGTAGGCTCAATCTCCTCGTTCATGCGTAGGGTTGAGGCAAAGGGAAGTCCGCCCTGCTGACCGGGTCCTCCCCACGATGAGTTCTGACAGGGCACGCCAGCCGGCACTACGGGGAGTGGCTCTGCGCCTATGTCTTCGCAGAACTGGAAATACTCCATGTAGCCCAATCCAAGTGTCTGGTGGTAACGCCAGATGTTGGGCATGGGGACACGTTCCTCCAATGGACCAATGGTGTTTTTCCAAAGGTACATGTTATGCAGACCGTCGCCATGAGCGACACAACCTCCGGGAAAGCGGACAAACTTGGGATGGAGGTCTGCAATCGTTTGTGCGAGGTCTGCCCGCAAGCCGTTGCGGTGTCCCTTGAAAGTATGGCGGGGAAAGAGGCTTACCATGTCGAGGCAGAAGGTCTGAGGCTCTCCCGACTCAATGACGAGACGTGTGGAGGAAGCATCAGCAGAGGCTTTCAAGGTAAGTTCCTTCTTCTTCCAATCGTTCGATGTGATGCGTACATTGGCAGTGGCAATGCGTTTCCCACTATCGTCTTGTAGCGAAACGGTCAGTTGCGCGTTTCCCATTCTTGCTTCTTTTCGGCCAAAGAAAGAGAGCAGATATTCTTCGCCCTTCTTCACGGGAATGCCGTCATAGCCGGTGTTGGATAGCGTGGCTCCGGCCTCCTTTGCTGTGAAACGGATGTAGTGAGGATTGTTTGCATGGATGGGATTTTGGGTGGAGATTTCAGCCGATGCCTTGTCAATACTCCATGCGTAGAGAGGACCCCAATCAGGATTGCGGCCCATGACATCGTCAGGGGAATATTCGAAGTCTCGGTTCTGGATAAGTTCGCCGTAAAGTCCACCGTCTGCCCCCCAACTGATGTCCTCAAAGAACACACCAATGAGTTTGTCGCTGATATCCTTGCTTGATGCAGGGTCAAAGGATAGGTGGATGTTGAAGGGCTGGAGATCAGCGAAACGTTTATCGTCGTCAAGGAGCGTTTCGGCATTGCGTTGGTCACGGGCATCGAGGTAACTGCATCGTTCGCGCAGACTCTCGATGAGACTCCAGGGCACTTGAAGAGTAGTCTGTCTGCATTCGTTGATAGAGCGTTGTATCTCGTCCGTTAGGGGCGGGTAGTCCTGCGGTTTCCAATGGATGAGGTCAGGACTCGTGCAGATGGCATATTGGTGATAACGAGGATTGGGAATCCACATCAATGTCCATAGCCCGTTTTCGTTGAGAAAGAGGCAAGGGTCGGCCATCTTTTTTTCTGCACCCCAGGTGCCAAAGTCACTGTCAACGAAGGTCCGTCCACCGCCGAGAACCTCCCAGTTGAGGCTGTCGCTACTGAATTCGAACGCCAATCCGCGTCCGTTGACATAGGGCTTTAACCAACCTCTGATTGGGTTGTCGGCATAGGCGACGGGAAAGAGTGTGGTGGCAAGCAGCACACCAAGGAGGATTTTTTTCATGGGAAAGGAATGGAAGTGTGTAGCCCCTAAATGGGGAAAAAGTAATGGCTACGTACATCGGCTAACACTCGAGAGTCTTCGTCGATAGACGGACATCGCTGGTGGAGTGTTATGGCAGCAAAAAAATGGAAATGAAATGATAGAGACTATTGTGTCTATCAATCAGATGCTACTGGTTTGCCTGGAAAAGTGGCTATTCGCAAAGACCAGCGTTCTGCCAGGCGGTGAGAAGTTCAGTGGCGTCAGCAAGGGCGGTATCGGGGTCAACATCGTATTCCTGCTGGAGCAGAGAGGCCATGAGAGGAGCGTCAAAGTCTTTATTCAGCACATTGTTCCAAAGGTAGGTAGCGCTTTCGTTGAGATTGATGATTTTGATAAAGTTGATGTTCTGTGCACCTTTGGCAATGATAAAATTTTCTCCGCAGATGGTACGGAGTTCAAATCCGGGCTTGATTTTCATAATGGTTGTTTTTTTGTGGTCTGATGAAGAAATGTCGGTATATCCAGAGCAGATAACGGCGTATGGGGCAGAGACGGGGCCATATCCAGGAATAGACCCTCCAGGATCGTCCCTCGGGGGAATAACTTTTGCCCTTGCGGATGAATGTGGCTACGTTGGCGCATACATTGGCCTGCAGGCAGTGTTCGGTGCCCCGCACATTGCCGTCACCCATTAGAGTGACCTTTTCACCATCGATGGCGATGATGCGATGGAAAACATACTTGCCGGGGGCAATCTCTGCAAGTACGGCATCACCCTTGTTGATGTGGGTGACAGCCGTCAGTTCTATGCTGTCGCGATTGTTCTCGAGAAATGGCCGCATGCTGTTCCCCCGCACCATGATGGTGGCGGTATGTCCTTCGGCAAGCAGTTTGCGAACCTCAGCAAGGAAAAGATCATTGGGTAGTTCGAGGGTCATGATTTTTTTGATACTCTTATATATGGGAGATTGTCAAATCAAGAGTTGAACGTAAGGTGTAGAGTGGGTTAGACGGATGAATTTCAGATGGATGTGACGGTGTCATGGCAGAGTTCGGCGGCTTGTTGGTCTGGCAGGCACCCGAGGGTGTAGCAAGGCACATTTTCAATGAGGGAAGACAGTGTGTCGCAGATACCATCATAGACACGGTCGTCCCACTTCATGGAAGATACGGAAGTGAGAAGCGAGGCGAATGCCTGCAAGGTGTCGTCGCGTGTGATGGTATTCTGCTTCTCTTGCCGTATGCGCACAAAAGCTCCGATGGTGGCACTGACATTGCGGTAGCAGGGGGTCTTGCCGCTCCAGGGTGAACCATATACAATGGCTCCTGTGGGTGTCGCCACCACGACGGGATTGTCATCGTTGATGAGTTCGCTTCCAGGGATATGCTTGAGCCAGAGACTGCTATGGGTACTTTTGCCTGTACCGCTTACACCCAAGAAAAGATAGCCCCTTTCCTGATAGCCGACGACGGAGGCATGGAACAGCAATGTGTTCTTGTCGGCAGATGCAAAAGCATACATCAGCATCAGACTATTATTGACAGCGAAGGCCTTTGCCCAGTCGTTACCACGCAGAGCAACGATACCGTTAGTGAAGTCGGGTGCCGTCTGAAGTAGACCACAGTACTTGCCTCCGGGAGGACTGATGAGGAACTGGTAACCGCCGTCGGGCAGACGATAGACGCCGAAATCGGCACCTCCGCAGTCGAATTGTCCGATGGTGTCGCCACGTTCAGAGGGGTAGAAAGTTTCGTCAACCGTCAGGGTAAACAACAATGGATCGTCGGCAGAATAGTTGATGATAAACGGGGCGAACGAGGGTAGCCATTCAGCTGCCTTGTCTTGAGGCAACTGGAGAGCGAACACGTGTCCGGCCACTTTATAGTAAGAGGTATTCATAGAGTCTACAGATAAGGTACAAGAGTGGAGAGATGCATGCTGTTGGAGCCTTTCACAAGTATGGTGGCATCGGTGATGGGAGTGAGGGCCAAAGTGGTGATGACCTCCTCGGTCGAAGCGAAGGAGCAGCAGACGGTCCAGTCCTTCCCTGCAGGAGTACTACGGAACGCCTCCAGACTATGACGGAAGTTCTCGCCCACCAACCAAACGGAGTCGAAACCGCATTTGGCCAGCAGTTCAACAAGCGTGAGGTGCTCAGCATCCGATGCTTCGCCCAACTCCTTCATGTCACCCAGGATGAGACACTTGTGCGTGGCTTCTATGTGGCAGAAGTTGTCAATGGCAGCGCGCATACTGGTCGGGTTGGCATTGTAGGCGTCCACGATGAGGGTGTTGTGTTCCGTACGGATGAGTTGTGAACGACTGTTGGTAGGTAAGTAGTCGGCAATGGCTGCATTGATGGTGTCGGCGTCAATGCCGAAAAAACGACCAACACTTACTGCACATAGGGCATTGTCAACGTTATACCTTCCTACAAGGTGGGTGGTAACGGTATGTGATAGGATGTTTCCCTTTTCCTGCCAGCAGAAGGAGAGGAAGGGGTCGCAGTTCACGACACAACCGTGTATGTCGGCTGATTGGTCCTCGCTGCCATAGCGGGTAGCGTTAAGGCCTTGTGAGATGTTGCTGAGGTAAGGGTTGTCGGCATGGAGGAAGATGCGGGCGTTCTGTCTTGTGCGTAACCAATCGTACAGTTCGCCCTTCGTGCGGATCACACCGTCAAAGGAGCCAAATCCTTGTAGGTGGGCACGCCCCACGTTGGTGATGATGCCGTAGTCGGGTTCGGCTATCTCCACCAACTCGCGTATGTCACCGGGATGGCTGGCGCCCATCTCCACTACTGCCAGTTCATGGTCGGGTTTGAGACGAAGCAAGGTGAGGGGCACACCAATGGCATTGTTCAGATTGCCTTGGGTAAAGAGGATGTGGAAACGCCGAGACAATACGGCTGCCAGTAACTCCTTCGTAGTTGTCTTGCCGTTGGTCCCTGTGATGCCGATGACGGGCGTGCCTAATGTGCGGCGATGGTGACGGGCAAGTTGTTGGAGAGCCTGCAGCACATCGTCCACGAGTAGCAGACGACTGTCATCAGGGTTGGCAACACGTTCGTCATCAATGACGGCATAAGCACAGCCGGCTTCTAATGCCTGTTGGGCATAGGTATTTCCGTCGAAGCGCTCGCCTTTCAAGGCGAAGAACATCGTACCCGGAGTACACGAACGGGTGTCGGTAGTCACACCAGTGCACTGCAGAAAAAGGTGATACAATTGTTCAATTTCCATAATTGTCGCAAAAGTAATCATTTTCTCAAATAAACCGATGCGGAATCCGTTAAATCTAAAAAAATAACCTATCTTTGCGAAACAATTGGTCGCAGAGGTACTTTTTGATATTATGACTGAGAACAGTAATAAGCAGTGTATATGTGAAGGCAGAAGGCGTTTTTTGTCCTCTGGGCCTTTCGTCATGGGCATTCTGAACATCACTCCAGACTCGTTCTATCCTGCTTCACGCTGTCCTTCTGCCGACTTGTTGCGCGACCGTGCTTGCCGTATGGCTGCAGAGGGTGCTGGTGTCCTTGATCTGGGCGCTTGTTCTACCCGTCCGGGCAGTGTTCCTGTTTCCGAAGAGGAGGAGTTGGAACGTCTGCTGCCCGCTGTTGAGGTGGTGCGTGAGGCATTGCCCGACATGCCGCTCTCCATCGATACTTTCCGTCGTACGGTGGCAGCCGAATGCATACACAGGTTTGGTACGCTGCTCATCAATGATGTCAGTGGTGGCGAGGCTGCCTTGCCCGGTCAACCGTATGTGTTGACTTGTCCGGATGCCGATCCTCAAGCCTTCTTTGCCCGACACATCCCCTCTCTCCTCGCTGCCGGTATCACGGATCTCTACCTTGACCCTGGCTTTGGCTTCGGCAAGAGTCTCGGCGACAACTTTCGTCTCTTGTCTCAACTGGATGTGCTGCAGTCCTTTGGATACCCTTTGTTGGTGGGCGTGTCCCGTAAGTCAATGATATATAAGACACTTGATGTCACTCCCGATGCCTCGCTCGAGGGCACCGTGACGCTCGGCACTTTCGCTCTGCTCAAGGGCGCGGCTATCCTCCGTGTGCATGATGTGCTGCCTGCCGTACAGTCAATTACTTTGCTCAAGCAACTTGGCACTTTGCCTACGGTGGCGGCCAACGAGATTTCGACTGCCGACGGATGCTGACGAATTGAATGGAAACATAAAACAAATACTCCCGTTATGTTGTTTAACTTCACGCTTCTGAATTTCATCGATATTTTTCTGGTGGCTCTGCTGCTCTTTTATCTCTATAAGATGATGAAAGAGAGTGGCTCTCTCAACTTATTCATAGGCATCCTCATTTTTGTGCTTCTATGGATGATTGTTTCGCAGATCTTCAAGATGCCATTGTTGGGCGGCATTCTCGATGCGTTGGCCAATGTAGGTGTGGTAGCGCTCATCATCATCTTCCAGAATGAAATCCGCCATTTCTTCCGAGAATTAGGCTCTCAGAAACGCTTCCGCCGTTTGTTCCGCCTGTTCAGTCGCCGGAATGTAGATGCAGGTAATCAGGATTTCCTGCCCATCGTTCGAGCCTGTCAAAATATGTCCGAAGGCAAAGTCGGTGCTCTCATTGTTGTCGAGCGTACTCAACATCTGGGTGAATACATTGAGACTGGCGAGCGCATCGATGCTAACATCAACCGCATGCTCATTGAGAACCTCTTCTTCAAGAACAGTCCTTTGCACGATGGAGCTGTCATCATCAGTGGAGGGCGCATCGTGGCTGCAGGCTGTGTGCTGCCCATATCGCACCGTGAGGACATTCCCAAGCGTTTTGGCCTGCGTCATCGTGCTGCGCTGGGCATTTCGGAGGTTTCAGATGCCATTGTTATTGTCGTCTCTGAAGAGACAGGAGGCATCACGGTGGCACAGGACGGTGAGTTCCGTCCTGACCTGTCAGCCGAAGAACTGGAGACACTGCTTTCTCGCAGCAACGGGTGACAAACTGTCACCGTATGCGACAAAAATGTGTATGACACGACAGCGTATGGCCGCCAGTCCCGAGGTGGCACGTTTTTCGCACTGATGAATCGTTGGAAAAAGTTTCACTTAAATAATATCAAAATTATGAACATTAAACCATTGGCAGATCGCGTTCTCGTGGCTCCAGCAGCCGCTGAGGAGAAGACTATCGGAGGCATCATCATCCCCGATACCGCAAAAGAGAAACCCCTTCAGGGTACAGTTGTTGCTGCAGGCAACGGAAGCAAGGACGAAGAGATGGTCCTTAAGGTGGGTGACACCGTTCTCTACGGAAAGTATGCCGGCACCGAGATTGAGTTTGAAGGAGAGAAGTATCTTATCATGCGCCAGAGCGACGTACTCGCCATTCTGGGCTAACTTTTTTAAATACCTATTATTATGGCAAAAGAAATTCTTTTCAATATGGACGCCCGTGACCAACTTAAGAAGGGCGTTGATGAGTTGGCTAATGCAGTGAAGGTGACGTTGGGTCCGAAAGGCCGCAATGTCATCATCGAGAAGAAGTTTGGTGCTCCCCAGATCACCAAGGATGGCGTGACTGTTGCCAAGGAGGTTGAATTGTCGGACGCTTTCATGAATACCGGTGCACAACTCGTCAAGAGTGTAGCCAGCAAGACTGGTGACGATGCAGGTGATGGTACTACTACTGCTACTGTCTTGGCACAGAGCATTGTTGGCGTAGGTCTGAAGAATGTCACCGCTGGCGCCAATCCTATGGACCTCAAGCGCGGTATTGACAAGGCCGTTGCCAAGGTCGTCGAGTGCATTGCCGATCAGGCCGAAACCATCGGTTCCGACTACGGAAAGGTAGAGCAGGTGGCCTCCATCAGTGCCAATAACGATCCTGAAATCGGCAAACTCATCGCTGATGCTATGCGCAAGGTCAGCAAGGACGGTGTCATCACCATCGAAGAGGCCAAGGGTACCGATACCAGCATCGGCGTCGTGGAAGGTATGCAGTTTGATCGTGGCTATCTCAGCCCTTACTTCGTCACTGACACCGAGAAGATGGAGTGCGTTATGGACAACCCCTACATCTTGATTTATGATAAGAAGATTTCCAACCTCAAGGACCTCCTTCCCATTCTGGAACCCGCTGTACAGAGTGGTCGTCCTCTCCTCATCATTGCTGAGGATGTTGATAGCGAGGCTCTTACCACGTTGGTTGTCAACCGTCTGCGTGCACAGTTGAAGATTTGTGCCGTCAAGGCTCCTGGCTTCGGTGATCGCCGCAAGGAGATGCTTGAGGATATTGCCATCCTGACAGGTGGATTCGTCATCAGTGAAGAGAAGGGCGTTAAACTTGAGCAGGCTACTATCGAGATGTTGGGCCGCTGCGAGAAGATTACCGTCGGAAAGGATACCACTATCATGGTGAACGGAGCCGGCGACAGCAAGGCCATTGCTGACCGTGTGGCCCAGATCAAGTCACAGATCACCACTACCAAGAGCGACTACGACAAGGAGAAACTGCAGGAACGTCTGGCTAAGTTGTCCGGCGGTGTGGCTGTCCTCTATGTCGGTGCTGCCAGTGAGGTGGAGATGAAGGAAAAGAAGGATCGCGTTGACGATGCATTGTGCGCTACTCGTGCTGCTATCGAAGAAGGTATCGTCCCGGGCGGCGGTGTCGCTTATATCCGTGCCATCGATGTTCTCGAAGGTATGAAGGGTGACAATGCCGATGAGACAACCGGTATTGAAATAGTAAAGCGTGCCATCGAGGAGCCTCTTCGCCAAATCGTTGCCAATGCTGGCAAGGAAGGCGCTGTCGTCGTACAGAAGGTTCGCGAGGGTAAGGGTGACTTCGGCTACAATGCCCGCACCGATGTATACGAGAACTTGAAGGCTGCCGGCGTGGTCGATCCTGCCAAGGTGACCCGCGTGGCTCTTGAGAATGCTGCCTCCATCGCAGGTATGTTCCTTACCACCGAGTGTGTCATCGTTGAGAAGAAGGAACCTCAGCCCGCAATGCCTGCTGCTCCCGGCATGGGCGGTATGGACGGCATGATGTAATCATCCCCTGTTTCCTATACAGTAAGGGCGGGACTCGTTGTCCCGCCCTTACTTATTGTGCCGTTTCGTCGGAAAGCAATCTCATCTTCTGCCGCGGACAATCTCGTAGTAGATGCGTCCTTCGCCCTTTGGACTTTCAGTCGAGACGGTGAAGGTTATTCCTTTTCTGTTACGCGTGACGGGCAGACGGCATATCCTTTGTCCAGAGGTGTTCAGTTCATACACTTTTAATCTGCGTGTATTCTTGCGTGTCAATGTGATCTCCGCTTCTCCCTTTTCAAGCAGCGTACCTGTGCCCCATGCCAGGAGTAATGTGCGGGCAGCATCCCCGTACGTGGCACCATCACCCTGCACATCGGTAATGTGTGTGAGCAGCATGTGGCGCGATTTCGCTGCCGAACGCCCGTCCAAAGTGGTGAGGCAGATAGTCGCGGGAGCTCCGTTCAGTGTAGCGGTGAGCATTCCGGCCGTATGGCTGCCTTCATCGGCGAAGATGGCACAAGTACGTGGCGTATTCAGTAACATCACGCCAGTTTCTGTGTCAAGGTCCAGTTGTTCTTCGCTGGTGGCATCGCCTCGGAGGAACAGGCAAACCGATGCGCGGTCAGAAGCCTGCGACAACGGGTCGGTAGAGACATCAAAGTATCCAGGACTCCGCATGGGGTCATCCTCTAGGTCCTCGCGGCTATGAGAGTATGCAAAGCGCCACAGACCATCCCACTCCTGTATGGCTGACTTGGCGCCTGTCAGGACACCTCCCAGACCACGGTAGCGTCCAGGACCTGAGAAGTTCCACTCGGTGATGGTGTAGGGCTTCGAGAATCCTTTGGCCAATCCCTTTCTAAGAAGGGCAGGACCTCCGCTCAGGACCGGATTGCTGTTGGCGCAACGAGAGGGAAGTCTCCAATTCTTCTCCACGAACTGAGGATGGTCGATGTAGAAATGGTTGTCTACATAATCGAAGAGACGAGTGGCTCCTTCGCCTTCGCCATGGTTGTTTCCATTGTTGTCATTGGTCAGTAGTGCTTTGCAACCCAGACCACGCATGTAGTCCATGCAGCGGGTGGCGATTTGTTCCTCCAACCATGCACCGAACGCCTGGTAGCCCTCTGTGCCGGAAGTCAGTGCTTCGTCCTTGCCGATGTATTCCCGGTAAATCTGTTGCATGAGTGGCTCCTTCTGTTTGTTGTCAAAGCCCATGAACAGTTCGCCTTCGTTTACCATGGATAACAGAGGCATGCCGGGCTCGTCCTTGTAGGCTCGACCGGTATATGGGTTCACATGCTCCATGAAGGCTTTGCTGTATGAGCACCAGTCATTGAAGGCTGGTTCGTAGCAGCCGACGAGCGATTTGAAAAGGTCCATGCCGACCTCACCGTCACGTTCTACCCCCAGTTCACGCCATGTAACTTTTCGCGATACATACATGTCGGTAGTGACATACAAACCTTTCTCGATGGCTTTTGCCAAGAGGTAGTCAAGACGGTCTTGGTCTTCAGCATTCCCCTTGCTCCATGTGTCATCATGGTGATGGATGCGAATGGTGTTGTAGCCTAAACGGACCAACCGGTCAGTGAGTAGGTCAGCGACTTCGTGCGAAGGATAGTTTGCCGTGAAGCAGAGATTCACGCCATAGAAGCGCTGTTCCATGCCTGGCAGGTCTTCAAACTCGAAATGTCCGTCCACTGCTTTCAGCCAACCATGCTTGCCGGCAGGGGCATCTTGTAAGCCCTGTTTCGAGAAATCCAGTGCGCTGCCCGCGATGATGTCCTTGTGGTTGATGAGACGGGTCCACTCGTCGCCCTCCATCACAATGGTTTTCTCCCCTGCACGTTTCAGCGTGATGCCGTCGGACGTCTCGATGCGGATGTTCCATGTCACCTTATCTCCTTTTTGGAAGGTATGGTGTGACTGCCATTCTCCGATGCGCAATGTCCATTCGTCTGCCCATTGGCTGAGATCCTCGGCATGACAGAATGTCGGTTGGCTGAGGGTGATCGTAAGGGTACGGCCTTTGGAAAGGGGAACAGTGCAGGAGGACAGTGTCAGGTTACGGTTTAGGGGGAGGGTATAGGTCTGTCTGTCTCCTGTCCACTCTTTGCCCTTGTTGCGGGCAAGGGGAATGAGCAGTGCCAGAGAGAGGCTTTCCATGTCGCTTTCGGCCTGGCAGGTGAGTTGTATGTCACCTGTCACGATGCCTTCGTCGCAGGTCCAATAGCTGGTACCGCTGAATAGACATGTTCCATCGCTCATGATGTTGAAGGATTGAACCTTGTTTTCCAGATCGTCGAAAGAACCTGAAATACCCGCCATGTTCCATCCGGCGCGGTAAGGCTTAAGTTCCAGTTGAGCGCCTTCTGTGGCGATTCCACCTTGGGGGGTGCATGTGAAGTCAGTAGCCTCACTCACTGCCGCAATCAGGACGGCAATGACAAACAATACGGTGCGTTTCATGTCATTATTTCGTTAAATGTATCTTATCACAATGAAGATTCCCTCTCTCCTTCCTCGACTTATACGCAGACTTCCATTGTGCAATTCTTGCAATCGAAGTGGAGGTTGAAGCGGCGTCCGTCGGCAGACACAAGTACGAGGGGCTCCTTGAGGGTGTCATGTGGCTTGTTCTGTTTGGGACAGAGCCCTAAGGCAAAGCGAAGGCAATGACGGCAAGTCATCAGTTCCCCATGTTTGGGCTGCTGAAGTTCAAAGGCGGGCATCACAGTCGTGGCACCTTCCTCGCGGTAGAATGCCAAAGCGGTATGATTGGCAACATTCGCCTTCCATGTCAGTTCTGTCGTTTGTGGTCCCATCTGCTTACTGTTCTCAGTGAGCGGTCTTACGTCCACCTTTCTTACGATTCGTCTTTGTCGTTGCAGTGCGGAAACACCTTGTCGCCGCCAATCGGCGAGGACAGAGGAGGGGATGAAGGGGTTGTTGGGCAGATCAATGTCGATATGTCTGGCGGTGAACTCCGTACCGCCCAGACGGCTCAGTTGTGTGCGTATGTTCTCTGTCTGGGGTGTGCGGGCTGGCTCCAGAGTCATGGGGAAGGTAAGGGAGACTCCTCCCATGGAGAGTACACAGCCGGAGGGGGTAGCCTTGAGGTGTATGTCGATAGGAATGGTACGCGTTGCCGAAGAACGGTCCATGAGCCGTTCCCATTCGATGTCGGCATTGCGCCAGAGCGGGCATCCACCGAACCGTCCGGCTATGGGCAGACGCTCGGAAGAGGTGATGAAGAGCCGATTTCCTTCTACGCGGTTTACGCGGAATCCCCATAGATGGCCTTCGTTGTCGGTGAAGCAGGCTCCGTCGCCATTGTGGAAGGGCTTGTCACATGCCACAGTAAGGCAGTCGCGTCGCAACGATACCACCTCCCCCATATATTCGCCGCGTGCTTTGGGCGTATCGAACGACCACACATCGTCGGTCCGTCCGTGCAGGAAGTACTCGGTGAAACCGCGGTTGAAACTCTTTTGGGGATCGGGAGTGAAGGTAAGGGTGACTTCACCGTCGGACGAACGTCGGTATTCCGTTCTGCGCGCGAGGATTTTGTCAATCTCCTGCCGGTAGAAGGCCGTGATGTTCTTCACATAGGCAACATCCTTCAACCGGCCTTCTATCTTGAACGAGGTTATGCCTGCGTCCATCATCTCCTCAAGTGAATGGCTGCGGTTCATGTCGCGCAGCGAGAGGAGGTGTTTGTCGCGGACGATGATATGGCCGTTGCCGTCCTCAAGATTGAAGGGCAGACGGCAGAACTGTGCACACATTCCTCGGTTGGCACTGCGTCCGAAACAGTACTGCGAGGCATAGCACTGTCCGCTGTAACTTACGCAGAGGGCTCCGTGCACGAATGCCTCGAGAGGCATCTGTGGAACCGCTTGGTGAATGGTGCGGATGTCATCGAGCGATAGTTCACGTGCCAGTACCGCCTGGCTGTATCCATGCTCCTGCAGCCACTGCACCCGTTCGGGCGTACGGATGTCCATCTGTGTGCTGGCATGCAAGGGGATGGGGGGCAGATGCATCCGAAGAAGTGCTGAATCTTGTACGATGAGAGCATCTGTGCCGATGCGCCAAAGGTCCCAGACGAGCCGTTCCACCTCATCCAGTTCATCATCGTAGAGGATGGTGTTCACAGTGACATACACCCGCGCATGGAAGCGGTGAGCGTAGTCGATGAGCGTTTTCAGGTCATCGGGACTGTTGCCTGCCGCTGCTCGGGCTCCGAAGCGTGGCGCTCCGATATACACAGCATCAGCGCCATGGTCAATAGCCGCCAAGCCACATTCGAGGTTTCTTGCGGGGGATAACAGTTCGATGGTTTTCATTTCTTGAGAACGTAGTTCTTGATCCAGTTGCCATACACCTGTTTGCCATTGTGCTGCCAGGTGTCTACGATGGGCTGTGTGGGGTCTTCGTGAAGGTAGTAATGCAGGGGCGCGTGTACGGGAAGGCCCCGTGAGAGGTCGCGGTGATATTCGTTGTCGAGGGTGTCGATGGCGTATTCTTGATGTCCCACGAGGTAAAACTCCAAGCCATCGAGGCACTCGATGATGGAGATGCCCGTCTCGGCCGAACGGGCCAGCACGCGGACGTCGTTGCAGCGGTCAATCTCGTCGTTGTTCATCTCGGTATGACGGCTGTGAGGGATGCACAACGGGTACTCGATACCCTCGAAGAGGGGACAATCCTTGTCCAGTACCTCTTGGGGAAAGATTCCGGAGAGTTTGTGCGGATATTCCTCGTGGCGGCCGATGTGATGGAAGTAGAAGAGTGCTGCCTGAGCGCCCCAGCAGACATACAGCGTGGGGATGCGTCGTTCTCGCAGCCAGTCCATCAGCGCGCATGCTTCAGGCCAGTAGTCCACCTCATCGAAGAACACCCAGTCGAAGGGCGCTCCCGTCCACACCAGTCCGTCGATGGGACAGGAACCGTTGTCGTGGGCGTTGCGCACCTCCTCGGTGGTACGGTAGAGGGCCATGTGTTCGTCGCTGCAGTGACGGGTCACATGGCTGCCCATGCGGGTCAGGATGAATTCCACAGGAGCGGGGGACTCCGAAAAGGCTCTTTCGAAGTCCGCCTCTGTGGTCTCCTTATTGGGCATCAGATTGAGAAAGGCAATCTTGGGCATTATCTAACCGTATTTTGTGGAATCATATTTATTTATCTCACTTCTGCAGCGAAGTGCCTCGGAATTACCAGATCTTGGCTCGGTTTTCGGGGGCGATGTACATCGGGCTGTTGGGTGTGATACCGAAGGCCTCATACCAGGCGTCGATGTGGGGCAGAGTGCCGTTTACGCGCCAGCGTCCCAGCGAGTGAGGATCGCTCTTGGTGCGGTTGCGGATCTCTTCGTCGCGAATGTTGCCTGCCCATACGCCAGCATAGGCAAGGAAGAAGCGCTGGTCGGGCGTGAAACCACATTTGTCCTCCAGAGGAGCATCCATGGTGGCATTCTTGAAAGCCTGGTAGGCAATCATCAGACCACCATGGTCGGCGATGTTCTCGCCCAGCGTCAGGTTGCCGTTGGCCTTCAGACCAGGCAGTACCTCGATGTTGTCAAAGTGGTTCACCAGCACTTGAACACGTTCGTTGAACTTGTCGGCATCGCCCTCGCTCCACCAGTCGGCGAAGTTGCCGTCCTTGTCGAACTGACGGCCTTGATCGTCAAATCCGTGCGTCATCTCGTGGCCGATGACTACACCGATGGCTCCGTAATTGAAGGCATCGTCAGCACTCATGTCGAAGAACGGGTATTGGAGAATACCTGCCGGGAAGCAGATCTCGTTGGTGGTGGGGTTGTAGTAGGCGTTCACCGTCTGCGGGGTCATGAACCACTCGGTGTTGTCAACCGGCTTCTTGAATTTCTTCTCCACCATGTCGTTCCACATGAAATGGCCAGCAGCCACCATGTTCTCAAAGTAGTTCTTCTCGGGGTTGATGTCGAGTTTGCTGTAATCCTGCCACTTGTCGGGATAGCCCACCTTCACATAGAAGGCATCCAGTTTCTCGTGAGCACGCATCTTCGTGCTGTCGCTCATCCATTCCTGATCGTCGATGCGCTGTCCGAGGGCCGTCTGCAGGTTGGCGACGAGTTTCTCCATGCGTTCCTTGGCGGCTGCGGGGAAGTACTTCTCCACATACAGTTGTCCGATGGCCTCACCCATCAGTCCGCTGACGAGGGCAGTGGCGCGCTTCCACATCGGCTGCTGCTCCTGGCGGCCGCTCATCACTGTGCCGAAGAACTCGAAGTTGGCTTTGTCGAGTTCGGTGCTCAGTTTACCGGCATTGCCGGTAATGCACTGCCACTCCATGTAAGCCTTCTGATCCTCCACGGGAACCTCGGCCAGGATGGCCTCCACCTCGTGGATGGGCTCGGGCTGGGACATGTCCACTTCTTCCACGCCGTTCAGGCCCATGGTGGTGAAGAGGTAGTTCCAGTCGATGCCGGGATACTGAGCGAGCAACTCATCGTAGGTGAGTTTGTGGTAGTTGGCAGCGGGGTCACGCATCTGTACACGGCTGTAACTAACCTGTGCGATACGGGTCTCAATGGCGAGCACGCTTTCCATCTTCTGCTGGGCAACAGCCTCGTCGAAGCCGCACAGGGTGAACATCTTCACGATGTGCTGCTTGTAAGCCTCGCGGATTTTCGTGGTGGCCTCATCGGTGTCGAGGTAGTACTCTTTCTGTCCAAGGGTAAGACCTCCCTGGCCGATGCTCACGATGTTTTGCTTGCTGTCCATCATGTCAGCGCCGATGCCCATGCCGAAGTAGCCGTCCACACCTTCAAACGAGAGGTTCACCATCTCGGGGAAGAGCTGGCTCTGTTCGGAGATGGCAGCAATGCGTGCCAGGATAGGACGGATAGGCTCGATACCCTCCTGGTCGCGGCGTACCGTGTCCATGTAGAGGTTGTAGAGGTCGGCAATCTTCTGGGCGTTGCTGCCGGGAGCATTCTCTGCCGAGGTGATCTCGTCGATGAGGCTCTTCAACTGTTCGCGGTTATCTTCGGCCAGTTTGTCGAAACTGCCGTAGCGTGCATACTCTGCCGTGAGGGGATGGTTGGCCATCCAACCACCACAGGCATACTGGTAAAAGTCAGCTCCTGCGACAACTGTCGTGTCGAGGTTCTCGGGTTTGATACCTGCATCCATTTTCTTTTCTTGTGTCGTACAGGCAACAAGGCTCATTGCAGCCGTTGCCAGAATTAGCATACTTTTTTTCATTGTTGTTGATATTATGATGTTTCTTGCTGTTATTTTCTGATGTATCTCAGCTCTCCAGTTCCATCATTGCTTCCTCCCATTTCTCCTCTGCTGCTGCCAGGTCGGCTTTCAGTTTTGCATAACTCTCGAAGAGGGCAGGGTTGGAGGCGCCTGATGGGGTTGACATCCAGCCCTCCAGTTCCTTCATCTCTGCTTCGATGGCGGTGACCTTCTTTTCGGCCTCCTCGGCACGCTTCTCGAGACGGCGACGTTGCTTCTGCTGTTCCTTCCGCTCTTCATACGAAGTGGCGGCAGCCGGTGCCTGTTCGCTGCGCGTGGCAGGGTTGTTGCTGGGGACTGCGGCAGTCTTCTGCGAGGGACTGCCGGTAGATGAGAGTTGATTCAGGTTGTCAATGCCGCGTGAACGCAGGTAGTCGTAGATACCTCCGATGTGTTCGCGTACATGACCGTCGGCAAACTCGTATACCTTTGATACCAGACCGTCGAGAAACTCACGGTCATGGCTCACCACGATCACCGTGCCGTCGAACTCACGGATGGCTTCTTTCAGCACATCCTTCGACCGCATGTCGAGGTGGTTGGTGGGCTCATCGAGAATCAGCAGGTTCACGCTTTCCAGCAGCAGTTTGATCATTGCCAGACGGCTCCGCTCACCGCCGCTCAGCACTTTCACCTTCTTGTCCGATGCTTCGCCGCCGAACATGAAGGCACCCAATATGTCGCGTATCTTCAGACGGATGTCACCCACGGCCACACGGTCGATGGTGTCAAATACCGTCAGGTCATCGTCGAGAAGTTGTGCCTGGTTCTGGGCGAAGTAGCCAATCTGCACGTTGTGCCCGATGGTGAGTGCCCCGTCGAAAGGAATCTCGCCCATGATGCATTTCACCAACGTGGTCTTGCCCTCGCCGTTGCGTCCCACGAAGGCAACCTTTTCACCCCGTCGGATGGTCATGTTCACCTTATCGAACACCACATGTTCGCCGTATGCCTTGCGGACCTCATCGCAGATGATCGGGTAGTTGCCGCTGCGCTGTGCCGGCTTGAACTTGAGGCGCAGCGTGCTGCGGTCCTCCTCGTCGATGCGAATGGGGACAATCTTTTCCAGTTGCTTGATGCGGCTCTGGACCTGCACGGCCTTGGTGGGCTTGTAGCGGAAACGCTCGATGAACTCTTTGATGTCGGCGATTTCCTTCTGTTGATTCTCATACGCCCGCAGCTGCTGCTCCCGACGGTCGCGTCGCAATTGCACGAACTCATCGTACTTCACACGGTAGTCGTAGATGGTGCCGCAGGAAATCTCGATGGTGCGGGTGGTGACATTGTTGATGAATGCCCTGTCGTGGCTGACCAGCATCACCGCCTTGGCGTTGTGGGCAAGGAAGTTCTCGAGCCACTGTATGCTCTCAATGTCAAGGTGGTTGGTGGGCTCGTCGAGGAGCAGCACGTCGGGATGACGCAGCAATAACTTCGCCAGTTCAATGCGCATGCGCCAGCCTCCGCTGAACTCGCTCGTAGGGCGGTCGAAGTCTTCCCGGTGGAATCCCAGACCCTGGAGCGTCTGTTCCAGTTCGGCCTGACAGTTGGTGCCGCCGATCATCTGGTAGCGTTCGTTCTCGCGGGTGAACCGTTCAATCAAAGCGTGGTATTCGTCGCTTTCGCAATCAGTGCGTTCGGCCAGTTCCTGCGTCATGCGCTCTATGTCTGCCTTCAGTTCGCTGATGTGGGCAAAGGCTTGTGCCGCCTCTTCGCGTACCGTGCGGGTGTCGGTGATCTTCATCACCTGCGGCAGGTAGCAGATGCAGAGGTCGCGTGGCATCGACACCGTGCCGCTGGTGGGAGCCTGCAGCCCGGCGAGGATTTTCAGCATGGTGCTCTTGCCGGCACCATTCTTGCCCACAAGGGCGATGCGGTCCTTGGGATTGATGACGTAACTCACTCCTTCAAACAAGGGAGTTACACCGAATTCCACTTTAAGATTATCAACAGAAATCATAACAATCTGCAAAAATACTTCTTTTTTTCAAAAAGAACCTCCTTTTCGGTCAAAAAAATGAGAAAGGGGAGGGCAGACGAGGTGACATCCGTTGCCTGACAACAAACGACAGAAGGACGATGACCATCAGGCCAACGTTCGATAGGAATCGTTCGCGTGTGGGTTACGTTCCTTGAAATCTCAAATCAATCTACGGCAGCCTGTTCTGCCGGCCAGAGGTAGTTGCGTGATGTCAGAATGGCGTCGAGGCGCGTGGCATACCACTGAGCATCGTGTTGCAGTGTCACATAGCGGTGTGGCCCTTCGGAATCTTCCACAAACTGATTGGCTCCGGTCTCGGGATTTACACTGTTCACACCTCTCACCTCGCCGAAGCCGGCAGCCTCAGGGCTGCCTTGGAGGGCTATCACCAGTGTGAGCGGATCCCACATATATCGTCCGGCAGCACTGCCGTGTGCCTCCATGATCTGATAGAGAAGGTCGTCATGCGGCAGTTTCCCTCCTGCCACTACCTCTATGCCGACTTCGAAGCCCAGGAACACGATTTCGCCCGGCCATTGTTCGCAGACCAAAGCGCCTGCTTCTCTGCTGCGGGGCACGAGGCAGAAGTTGTGTTCCTTGCCTTCGGGGTATTGGCCTGCCATCAGGTAGAGCGTGCCCACCTTTTCCCGTACTAAATCAATGCCTTGGAGGGCCGACCATTCGTCAGGACCGCTCTGGAGAAGCAGGGCGAGAGTGTTCGAAAAGCCTACTGCCACAATGTCCACCTTCCTGCGGGATTGGGCAAGCAGACGTCGGTAGAAGGACACGCATCCCTCCACGTCCTTGTCGGTGAGTGGTTCGGTATTCACGCCCTGGAGGATAGGGCCCCTGTACGAAGGCGTTCCGAGAAAATCTGTTCCGTCTTTGTCCGCCCCCACAGGAAGGTTGGGGTAGCCTTCATAGGCGAGGAACTTACCAATGGATTCATAACTCTCATCGTCTACTGCCGAGAGACACACACCGAGGACATCTACCGTTCCAGACCTGTCGGCGTTCAGCAGAATACGCAAGGCACAGGCATCATCTACATCCGTCCACCAGTCTGTGTCAAAGATGATGGGACGCGCCGTTTCCTTTTGTCCGCAGCAGATGAAGAGAAGCACTGAGCAGATGATAACAATATTCTTTCTCATAAGATTAAAAATAAACTACATCCAAAAGTATGTCCTGTGCTTTATAATCTACAGCGACATAATCCTGATCAAGTTCCAACCAATCGATATCGCAAGAAATGAGCGATATGACACCTGCAGTCACAAAGGCAATTTGTGCGAGAAAAAAAGACTTCTTCTTTTCATAATCAGTATGTTATTGAAACTGGATCATTTGTTTTTGGAACATCATATATATTCGTTTTTTTCGGGTTCATCATTTGACTTTGATGATGTCCGACGGAATAAACCTGCCACAAAGATAGTGCATTTTGACAAAAAAACAATCCGGAAATGGTATTTTTTCCCCTGCAGACGATAACACATCTCCTTAACATAGTCGCACTTCCACGCAACCAAAAAAAATATTTTTTTGAAAAAGTTGCTACACTGCTACACCATTCGGCCTAATTCGTTGTAGTTCTTTCTGTTAAAGGGTGTAGCAGCCCATTTTTGCTACACTCTGCTACACCCTGCTACACCATTTTGGCCAAAAAACGGCCATTTTTCGGCAAAAAGTGTTCTAAAAACGGCCAAAAAATGCGCGATTTGAGGCCCTTTTGTATCAAAAAGGGGGTGAAATGTGGCGTTTTTGCTGGAAAAAAGGCTCATTTGGACCACTAAAAATGCTCCATCAAGCAAGGGAAAAGGCCCTTTTCGAATAAGGAGAGGGTTGCTTGCCCACCTGAACGAGGCTTTTTCAGACTTGAACGATTGTATATTCGGACACACACCGACTGCCTCAGGGTGTAGCAGGGTGTAGCAGGATGTAGCAAAAAAAGGCTGCTACGCCCATTAAACAACACATACACAGTCTATTATCGGCAATGATGTAGCAGTGTAGCAAATTTTCATGATTTTATTTTTTTTTCGGACCATGCAGTTTATAAATCGCGCCGCGATTTATATAAATCAGGGCGCGATTTATAAAAATCAGGCCCTGATTTATAAAAAAGAGCCTATAAAAATAAAAATGGAACCTACGTTTTTCCATTTCCAATCATGGATTTTGGATAGCAAAGCATCGATTTCTGGAACAAAAGCGGGTATTTGTATACGCAACAATGCAGAGGGGATTCCATGGCTGAGCGGATGGAATGTACTTCATCTCCTTTGTCCTGGCATTCCATGCTTGAGTCAAGAATGGCCCGGGGTGACAGTTTGGAAGGAGATTTCCGGCTCATTGGGAAAGGTTCGTTTTTTTTGAGAGAAAGAGGAGGGTTATCCAACATTTTTTGTATCTTTGCAGAAAGAATCTTTAAAAGGCTATCTTCATGAATCGTCACACATTCCTTGCAGTCCTTGCGACGCTGCTCCTCATCATTCCTGTCAGTCATACTGCCTATGCCGGCAACGGTAAACGCGATCGTTCAGAATGGGTGAAAACCATGGACCGCATTGCGCGTCCTGTCATCTGGAATCTCAGCGAGGAGACGCTCCGCGCAAACATGCCGCGTGAAACGCTTGGCACGCAGCACGACATGTCGCTCCTGGAAGCCTTCGGACGGACACTCTGCGGCATCGGGCCTTGGCTGGAACTGGGACCGGATGATACACGCGAGGGACGTCTGCGTGGTGAATACATTGACCGCGTCATGAAGGCTCTTTCACATGCTGTCGACCCCCAGTCTCCCGATTATCTGGTATGGTCGGGCGAGATAGGGCGTCAGCCGTTGGTGGATGCGGCATTCCTTTGTGAAGGATTGGTGAGGGCACGCACACAAATACTTGAACGTCTTGACGATACCACACGTCAGAACCTCATCACGGCATTGCGTGCAAACGCCCTCATTACGCCATACGAGTCGAACTGGCTGCTCTTTGGCTCCATGGTGGAGGCTATGCTGCTTGAACTGACAGGCGAATGCAACATGGACAAGTTGATGTATGGCGTCAACCGGTTCATGAAGGATGGATGGTATGTGGGCGATGGTCTCTACAGCGACGGTGTTGACTATCATCAGGATTTCTACAACAGTATCGTTATTCATCCCATGCTCACCGATGTGCTGGAAGAACTGATACACTGCGGCGTTGATGTGAGCGACATGCTACGCACACAACTGCAGCGCCAGCAACGCTTTGCCGTGCAACTCGAACGGCTCATCTCGCCCGAAGGGACCTATCCCTGTGTGGGGCGTAGTATCTGCTACCGTTTCGGCGTGTTCCACTCACTGGCTCATACCTGCTACTATCATCGTCTGCCGGACAAAGTGATGCCCGCTCAGGTCCGCTGTGCCCTCACGGCCGTCATCAAGCGCCAACTGAAGACAAAGGGAAACTTCGACAGCGAAGGATGGCTGACCATTGGCTATTCGGGACATCAGATAGGCATGTCGGAGACCTATATCAATACGGGTAGCACCTATATGTGTATGGCAGTGTTCCTACCCCTTGGACTTCCCGCTAGTGATCCATTCTGGGCGGATCCTGCAGCCCCCTGGACAAACCTCAAGGCTTGGAAGGGCGTGGATGTAGGAAGCGATCATGCGCTTTGAGCCTATCGTGATGGCTTGTGTCGGAGTGAAAAAGCCGTTGTATGCATAATTCCTGCAATAATATGAAAGCGAGAACAATCTTGACAGTGATGGCGGCATTGGTGCTTACGTCATGCTGTGACAGATATCGGGTGACATCCGAAAACGGCCGGGTGGAGGTTTCCGTCGATGACAGCGTGCTGACGATCTGCTATGCGGGTGTGCCCGTCCAAGTGATTGAACATGGGCTGGGACATCCCATCTCGTGGAGTGGACGCAAGGCTGAGTGGAGGGAAGAGTCCTATACGCTCGTGTCGGGTAAACGTCAGACCAATGATGATGTTTCCCGCGTGTGCTCGTTCTATTATCAAGGGGGCGAGGAACTGGAACTGCGCGTGTTTGACGATGGCGTGGCATTGCGTATGCTGGATGGCGATACCCGTATCGCTTATCGTATCCCGACAGGTACGAAACGATGGCTTCAACCTTTCCAGTCAGGCTACGAAGGCTTCTTCAACATGTCGGAATCGCCCCAGAATGACAAGTATCTCTATCCGGCACTCGTGGAATACGGCAACGGCGTATTCGGACTAATCACAGAGTCGGGCGTGGAACATGGCAACAGTTGCTCGCATCTCACCTGTACCGGCGAGTCGTATGCTGTGACCTATACCGACAGCCTTGACGGACGTTTCATCCGCTCGGGCATCTATCCCGACCCAGACCGCTTGGCTCATCCATGGCGCGTGCTTATCGTGGGCTCATTGGCCGACATCGTGGAGAGCAGCCTCGTGACAACGCTTGCCGAACCTTGCCGCATCAAAGACACATCGTGGATTGAACCTGGCGTGTCTTCCTGGATTTATTGGGCTTACAACCATTCGTCAAAGGATTATGAAAAGGTGAAGGAGTACATCGACCTGGCAGCCGACATGGGATGGCCCTACTCGCTGATTGACTGGGAATGGGACCAGATGGCGAATGGCGGCAACATCGACGATGCTCTGGCTTATGCCAAGATGAAGGGCGTAAAAATCAATCTGTGGTATAACTCGGGCACTTCATGGACGGGGCCTTGGGCTCCCGGTCCACAGGACCGTCTGCGTACGGCTGAGGCTCGCGAAAAAGAGATGGCGCACCTTGAGGCATTGGGCGTGACGGGCATCAAGGTGGATTTCTTTAGTCCTGATGGCTGCGACATGGTCGATTACTATCTGGACATCCTGGAAGATGCAGCACGGCATCATCTGCTTGTGGATTTTCACGGCTGCACCATCCCGCGTGGATGGAACCGTACATGGCCAAACCTGATGTCCATGGAGGCAGTATATGGTGCGGAGTGGTACAACAACAATGGCCGCTTGACGCATGTCGCTGCTGCCCACAACGCTACGTTGCCCTTCACTCGCAATGTAATCGGTCCTATGGACTACACGCCTTGCACGTTCACCGACAGCCAGCATCCTCATATTACTACCGACTGCCACGAACTGGCACTGCCGATTCTGTTCGAGTCGGGTCTGCAGCACATGGCAGACCGTCCGACGGCCTACCTCAATCTGCCCGATAAAGTGCGGAACTTGTTGTGCACGCTGCCGGCTGCATGGGATGAGACACTGCTGCTGGATGGTTATCCCGCTGAGAGCGTCGTAATGGCCCGCCGCAATGCCGACTCCTGGTACATTGCTGCCATCAATGGAACGGAGGCTCCTTTGACCTTGAAGCCTGCCTTTGAACGGCTGCAACTGAAAGAGCACGGCAAGGTGTTGTGGATCAGCGACCGGGGTGACTCGCCCGGACAAGGCTTCGACTGCCGACTCCTGGATGAATTGCCCGATGCCCTGACGTTGCTGCCTCGTGGCGGAATGGTGGCTGTGGTTAAGATGGAATGAATTTATTAATAATTATAGTATGAAAAAACTCTCAAACATTCTGATTGTATGCGTGATGGCTCTCTTCTTTGGAGGCTGTCAACGCGTGGCTGCTCCTGAGCCTGTGTATCCCATTCCGACGTCCGAGCAGATTGCCTGGCACAAGATGGAGAACTATGCCTTTGTACACTTTGGCACCAACTCCTTCACCGACTTGGAGTGGGGATATGGTGATGCCGATCCTGCCGTGTTCAACCCTACAGATTTTGATGCAGACCAGTGGGTGAGCGTGTTCAAGAACGCTGGACTGAAAGCGGTGATTCTCACGGCCAAACACCACGACGGTTTCTGCCTATTCCCCTCGAAGGCTACGGAATACACCATTGCCAAGTCACCTTGGAAAGACGGCAAGGGAGACATCGTGCGAGAGATTTCGGACGCCTGCCGTCGGCAAGGACTGAAATTCGGTGTTTATCTGTCACCTTGGGACCGTAACTCTGCGGTGTATGGTACGCCGGAATATGTGGACAGCGTATTCTTCCGCCAGATGGACGAACTGGTATCGAACTATGGCCCGCTTTTCGAGTTCTGGTTCGATGGTGCCAACGGGGGTAACGGCTACTATGGTGGTGCCTGCACCACCCGCTCGATTGTAGCGAAGGAATACTACAACTACGAGAAGGCCCGCGAGGTTATCAAGGCACATCATCCTCAGGCAATGATTTTCGGCGGCACTGTGCCCGACATCCGTTGGATAGGCAACGAGAGAGGATGGGCAGATGCCACGCAGTGGAGTATTTACGACTCTGAAATCGCCAAGAACAATGTCTATTCCGGCAGTCAGCAAGGTGACGAGAATGAGAAATACTGGCTTGGCGCCGAGGTAGACGTGTCGGTGCGTCCAGGATGGTTCTACCATCCCCGCGAGGATTGTCAGGTGAAGTCAGTGAAGCAACTGACGGAAATCTACTATAACAGTGTCGGACATAACTGCAACTTGTTGTTCAACTTCCCCGTTGCCACAACGGGACGTGTTCATCCGGTTGACTCTGCCCGTATCACGCAGTGGGCAGAAGTGCTGCGCACGGATTTCAAGGAGAATCTTTTTGCCCAGGCAACAGTGACAGCCGATGTTGAGCGTGGCAAACGCTTCGCTGCCTCCAAAGTGCTTGACGATGATTGGGATTCCTATTGGGCAACGCCAGACAGTGTTGTAACCGGTACTCTCACCTTCACTCTGCCACAGCCTATTCGCCTGAACCGCTTGGTACTGCAGGAATACATCCCGCTGGGACAGCGTGTGCGTAGTTTTGTCATTGAAACCCGCACGGACGGGGAATGGACACCCGTACAGGCTGCTGACGCCACGACTACAGTGGGCTACAAGCGTATTGTTCGCTTTGCTGAAGTGGAGGCTACACAAGTGCGTGTGCGGTTCCTCGATGCTCGTGGTCCGCTCACTATCAACAACGTGGAAGCGTATCTTGCCAAGGGATTGGAAACGGTGACGCCCTATGCAGAACCGGATGCAGCCACCTCAGTGGCTCCCGGACAGGTGTATCGCATCATGAGTCCGTCGGGACTTGCCCTTACCGCTGGCGAGGAAGTGACGCTTGCCGCCTCTGATGCTGCCAATGCAGGACAGCGTTGGAAGTTCGTTCCTCTCGAGGGCAATATCTATATGATCGTCAATGCAGAGAGCAACCAAGCATTGGATACCAACGGACGGCTGGATGGCGCCGTGAAACTCTATGGCCCAGGACGGCAGAACTATAACCAGATGTGGTATGTGGATTGCTTGTCAGACGGTCGCTGCACACTGCGCAGCGTCGCAATGGATTTCTCCCTTGGCGAGAAGGATACCGCCCTTGGCAAGTGCCCCATAGGAGAAACTCTTCAAGAGTGGACCTTGGTGAACGAGTAAGAAACAAAGTTTGACAATAATGAATAATCCCCTGCCGCTGACGGCAGGGGATTATTGTTTGAATGGTCTTGGTCTTTAGCGGACGACGACTTTGGCTCCGTGACGGATGTAGATGCCAGGAGCGAGAAGGTTGACATCTGTACCAACAGAACGGCCATCGGGTGTGTAGAGGATTCGAGCAGCAGACTCTGCCTCCAGAACGTCGATGCCTACATTGCCGTTTGCGTCATAGACTTGCAGTTCGGAGAAGGCTACATCGTTGTGCAGGTTGTTGTTGGACGTCGAGGTGTGTGTGCGGTAATTGACCTCATCAATCACGAGACGTATACGCTTCGCGGGTGTCGAGAGTGTGATGAGCGGAGAACGCCAGTCGGCTTCGGGCTCAGCGACTTTGAGGCCTTGCGGATAGGCAACGGGGATGTTCCAGAAGGTGGCGGCCTCAGTCCATACAGCATCATCACCCTCTCCATCCGGTACCTCAAGGTGCATGCGCATGGGGCGGAATGAGGTCTTTGACAGGCTGTAGGCACTTGTGGCAATCCACAGACGGTCAAGGGCATAGGGCAGCGAGAACTCGAAGTAAGTGGGCTCGGCAGTGAGAATCTCCTCTTCGGTACAAGGCGAGTTGCGCGTCATGTATGTGGTGGTCTTGCCGTCGATGAGGACACTGAACGATGTGCGGCCGACAGTGGGATGGTTGGTGCTGAACTGAGCTGCGTCTGTGAGGAGAGGACCTTCATCCGTGAAGGGCGTCTCGGCGGTAGATGCAGCCGCATCTGCAATAGCGGCACGCGTGGCGTTGAGTACGGCAAGGTCTTCTGCGGTAGCGGGAACGAAACGCCATGCGTTGGCATCATCTGCTTTGTCAGTGGGCGTGGCTACAGTGATGAGACCGCCCGTGGAGAGACCATCGTTGAAGGTGGCGGGTGTGAGGTTGAAACCTTCTTTTGTGCTTAGTGTGACAGTGTTTTCTGCCACAAGGTTGGCGGTGAGGATAGCACCTTCGTCCTGCAGACTTGCTTCGCCACCTTCGGCAACAGCGCCAAAGCAGAGATTCGATTCCACATTACGCAAACGCATCTGGCAACCTTCCGCATCCTGTCCGAGAACCTCTGCCTTCCAGAGGAAGCGTGGATTGGTGCGGTCGGCATTGTTCCATGCCGGCAGGGTGTCGTTGAAGGCATAGAGGCCCTTGACGAACAGGGAGGCCGACGAGGCATTGTCGATAAAGTAATAACCATCGGTCAGTACTTCACGCAGACGGATGGCGGCATACGTCTGGCGGAGTGCAGCCTCAGCCGCTGCATATTCCTCGTCACTGCCCGACTGGGTGGTTACATAGTAACGTGCAGTGCGCAGTGCCTCGAACCAAGGTTCGGTGGTGGCGGGGTCCCAGATGGCCCGGTTGTAATCATTGCCGTCGGAAGTAAGCGTACTGAGACAGTCGACGAGTGAATTAAGTGCTTCTGAGTCGTAGATGACGGTGATTTCTCCGAAGGCCATACCCTCGAGGCGGAAGTACTTGAAGGAGAGACAAAGTTGTCCGCTCATGTTGACGATGATACCCAACGAAACCTGTGTGGCCTTCTCAAGGGTGAAGGTGATGGAAGGATCGGTGAGCGGACACCAAGCGATGGCCTGGTCGGCATAAGTGGCATTGGTGAGCATCTCCGTGCCTTCGCAGGCAACGAGGAAGCAGCCAGCAGCATCGGTACCGTCACTCAGTTGGCTGGAGAAGGTGTAACGTCCGGCAGGGAGCATCACCGTCTGCCAGAGACGATAGTCGGAGAGCGTCTCTTCGAATCCGCTCCACTTTGTCTCGATGGTGATGTCACTGCCATGCTCGGTATCGACATGGGCACCGGTGATGATGCTGCCTTTCTTGATAGCGCCAGCCTCTTGCCAAGTGCTTTGGGCAGTGCCCATGGCGAGACGACGGAAACGGTTGGAGTTGTTGCTGTTGACAGAGCCCGTTCCAGTGCGGTAAGGACGCATGTAGTTGGTGAGGTACTGTGCGGAGACATCGCCGGCAGGAGTCACTTCGAGGTCGAGGGTGAAGACACCTAATGCGGAGTTCCAGGCATCGCCGTCGGGACCAAAGCCTACCCTGTGGCCGGTACGTCCATAGGAGGAGCGGTCGATGACATCGCCTCCGCTCTGGTTGAAGTCATAGTAGGTGCAGAGGCCAAGTGCACTTTCTGCAGCAGCAATATCGGCGATGGGTGCATTGGCATACGCATGGAGATCATCAATCGAGAGGGAAGAGGTCCAGATACGGAGTTCATCGATCAGACCGCTGAAACCGCTGAAGAGTGTGGCTTCGCCGGTGGTGGCGTTGAGCGTCTGGCTGCCCACTGTGGTGGTAGGCTCGGCGAAGAGCAGTCCATCGCGATAGAAGCGGGCACGTCCCTCAACGAAAATCACCGCATAGTGGTGCCACTCGCTGGCAACGAGGAATCCTGCGCCAGATGAGGATGAGCGGTTGCCATGTTTAAGAGATACACTGCCCGTGTCATCGGCAACAAGGGTAAGCGTGGTTCCATCGGTGCTCATGAGCGTGAAGGCTTGAAGCGAGGAGGGACGCATCCAACACTCGAAGGTGAACCCATCAAGAGCCTTGTCAAGGGGAGATTCCGTGGTCAGGGACTCGGAACCTGTGAAATGGAGCGCTGAGAGCGCATCGGCATTGCTGACGATGAGAATATTGCCTTTGGTGACAGAGGAGGAACCCATAGCGTTGCCGGCTGTGAGTTTGATGGAGTAGAATCCAGGAGCCGATGGACGGATGTTTATCATAGGACCATTGACCAGGAATGCGCGGTGTCCGTTGTTGAGTTCCCATTGCCACGATGTGGGCTCGTAACGGCTGGCATCCAAGAGCGTGAGTGTGTCACCCAGCAGAATGGCGTCTGCCGAGATGTCAAAGAGGGCCTTTGGAGCGGCAGCGGTGACGGTGACCTCATGCGTAACGGATGAAGTGCCTGCATTGTTGCTCACGGTAAGTGTGACGGGGAAGGTGCCTAATGTGGGGTATAGTGCTGTGGCGTTGACACCTGTGACATGCTCGACGAGGGCACCAGGCATGGACCACTCGTAGCAGCAGGCATCGCCCGTAGAGCGGTTGATGAAACTGAAGTGGTCGCCGGCAGGTACGGATGCCGAGGCAATGTCGAAGGCAGCGACAGGTGCTTCAGCGTCGGTAATGGTAATGGAGGTGGAAGCAGTGGCAGACTCTCCGCTCAGTGAGGTGGCGGTGAGAGTAACCTCGTAGGTGCCGGCCTTTGCAAAGGTGAAGACAGGAGCAAAGGCATTGACATCTGTGACATCTGCACCTTCGGCCTTCCATTGCCATGATACGGCGTCAACAGGAGTAACAGCCTTGAAGGAAACAGGCATGCCGACAATGCCAGTCTTGTCACCTGTAATGGAGGCGGTGAAAGTCGTGCTTCCGCCCGACAAGAGCGTGTTGTTTGTGGCGGTCGTAGCCTTGCCCATGGTGAGCAGACGGGCATGCTTGCCGGAGACGAGTTCTTGCAGATAGGTGTTGCCTTCAACCTCGATGGGATCCATGCGGAGGTATAGCATCAGGTCCTTCTGCGCGGCAGGGTTGGCAATTTCGCTGTTCATGCTGGTCTTGATTTCATTGGCTGTGCGCACTGTTTTCCATACACGCAGTTCGTCGATGGCACCCGTCCACTGCTGGTTGCTGCCGCTGTGGCCGAACTTGAGGTCGCCGAAGGCAGGAAGTCCAGAGTAGGTGTTGCAGGTGAGGCTACCCTTGCGGACGCCATTGACATAAACGTTCATGACGTTCTTATTGATGGTGATGGCGATGTGCTTCCAAGCCTCGTTAAGGGCGAAGACGCCACTGATGGATGTACGCTCGTTCGTTCCGGTATTCCAACCTACCACGAGGTTTCCACTATTGTCTGTATGGAAGAGGAAGGTGCCCCAACCGGGACCGAACTGTTGGTTGTAACTGATGTGCTTGTCCGAGCGCATCCAGAATTCGATGGTGGCTTGCATGAGTGGCTCGTCGATGGCGTTGGGTACAACCATGCCACCGCCTACGAACTCAACGATATGGTTGTCGGTCGAAGGCTCGGGGAGGGGGGCTACGCCGTTGGTGGCCTCAGAGATGTGGCGCAGACCGCCATAGGTGTAGACCGCTTTGACGGTGAACGCAGCACCTGTGGCGACGATGGGGTCATAGGTGCGGGTGGTTGCAGGGACACTGTCAATGAGTTCACCGCCCTCATATATATAATAAGAGGTAAGAGGAAGACTCGAGGTTTGGGGAGCATCCCACGAAAGGATTCCATCGTTGAGGGCAAGGTTGTGGGGCGGGTAAACTTGTTCGCCCGGAACGATGACGGTGATGATGGTCTTCTTGCCTTTGTTCTGGATGGAGACGTTGCCGTCCATTTCGAAAGGAATCTCAATTCCGTCCTTGTCAAATTCATAATTGATGAGCGTGCAGTCGTAGACGTTGCCCGAACCACCTGCATTGTTCTTGGACTCGATGATGAAGAAGTATTTGAGTGGCTTGGTACGGTCGACAGTAGCCGTGAGGTCCGTGAGGTCGTAGCCGAACTCCATCGGTTCGTAGTGCATGCCGTCAGCCCAACGTCCCAACATGGGAACCTCGGGCGCTTGGGTAAGGTTGCTGTGGTTACCCGCAAATTTGAAGTGCTCAAATTCGATGGCACTCTCAGGCGTGGTTGCCTTGAGGTTTTCAGAGACGCCGGCACCGAGTTTCAGTTCGCTGCGGTGGCTGTAGTCCATGCGGATGCGGATGGTACGCAAAGGACGGTAGTCGCGACGGATGATGTGCGAACTGGGAGTCCATGGCATCTGGTCAGTGAGTACGGAATAACTGTACTTGTAGGGACAGTAGATGAAACCTTTGTTCTCCCAACCATCTCCCCATGAGTTGCAGACGATCCAGGCCCCGACCTCGTCTTCGTCCACTTCACCGATCTTGCCGTCACCGTCAAGGTCAAATTCGATACGGTCGTCATAACCGCAGATTGTGATGGCGTGGTTGTAGGTGTCGCCCCAGGCTTTTATGTATTTCATACCGTTGACTCCTGCTGCCTTGTTGGCTGCCGTCGAGGGAATGACTGCCCATGTGCCATAGGCGGCACAACCAATGCCAACGATGCCTCCAGCAGGTAATGATTCATCGCCGCAATGGTTGTAGAAGTATTCTTTGAGTTCCTGTCGTCCTTCAGGAGTGTTGGTGGGGGCCGTCATCGAGAAGGTACCTGCTGAACGGTTGAACATGGCACTGTACCACTTGTCGTAGCCCTGCATCCATCCAAAGTCGTCGTCATTGTGTGTCTGGTTGCCGAAAAGACGCGAATAGGTTCGTCCACCGTATGTGGGAACATTGGGGATACCATTGGCACGCGCCATCTCTTCCTTTCCGCTGTTGTGATAGGTGAGGAGCCACGTGAAGTGAGTGGGATATTGGTTTTCAGGAAGGGAGGCGTCGAGATCGCGGTAGCAGTCCATCTCGTAGGTGAAATCATAACCTATGTTCTGTGCAGATCCGCATGATCCGCCATCCTGGTTGAAAACAGGGGGGAAGTATTTCTGTTCAGCATTGTTTACATGATCGGGCAAGACCGGCTCGGTGGCAAGACCGCGACGAGCCAGGGCCTTGGTACGGGCACGCCGCACGGCATAGGGCGCCTGGACATAATGAGGATTGGGGTCATAGTCGGTATAGACCGATGTGTCAACATCTTGTGCCCCGACAAAACAAGTAACGGAGAGCAGGGCAATGATACTAAGCAATTTTTTCATCTATATTTTTTTTTTGTTCAACTAATAAGGCGTCCTGGTTTGTGTCAGCAGGCTTTCATCCTTCCCTAAGAAAGTCGATAGATTCGAAGAACAGGTCGCGGCCTACTGTGAGGTCAAGCCGTGGCTTACCGATGTCTGCGAGCAGTGCAGGACGCAGAAGTGTGGCATTCGTATTCTTTTTGTCGTGGAGCGCAATGTCATAAAGACGGTCGTAGTCATTGCATGTGACGGGGCAGGGTCCGTAGAGTTCTCGTAGGATGCCAACAGCGTTGCGCAGCGTGGAAAGGGGAAAATTGCAGAGAGCATGGCTGAGGTACAATTCGGCAATCATGCCCCAAGCAACAGTGATGCCGTGAGGTGTGGGCTTCTCCTTTTCGAGCAGAAGCGATTCAAGGGCGTGGCTCACAGTATGGCCGAAGTTGAGAGTGCGGCGAGCACCCTGTTCGGTAGGATCACAAGTCACATAATGCTCTTTGATGGCAATGGAACGGGCAATCTGTGTCGCGGAAATGTCTGTGGCATTCGAAATGGCGGTGAGGTCCTCGAGTTCACGTAGTGCTGATTCCTGACTGTCGGGAGCAATGAGCAGGTGCTTGCACATCTCGCCCATGCCGCTGAGCAGTTCTGCATGTGGCAGCGTGGCAAGGAAGTCCGGACAGACAATCACATGTTTGGGCATGTGGAATGCACCCACTTCATTTTTGAGCCCCGCAAAGTCAATTCCCGTCTTTCCGCCTGTAGAAGCGTCGACCATGGCAAGAAGAGTGGTGGGCACATGGATGCAGGCAATGCCACGTTTGAAAGTGGCAGCGGCAAAGCCTCCGAGGTCAGTGACGACTCCTCCTCCTACACACAGCAATAGACTATGGCGTGTGGCACCTCTCGTCGAGAGGGCTTCCCAAACGCTGGAGAGGGTGTTGAGATTCTTATATTCCTCACCTGCCGGCATCACGATGGGCTCGGGGAGTGAAAGGCTGTCATCGGTGGTCAGCAGCGGTAAGCAAAGGGCTGCGGTATTGGTGTCGGCTAACACGAAGAGTCCCTTGTGGGGCGTGTCAGCCAGCACTTTGGCCAGCGTTGTGGAAACAGTATCTGCAATGTGGAGCATGGACTTACAAGTGGCAGTAGTAGCCTATTTTGTAGAGTTGGAATACAAAAAGCGATGGACGCGGTCCACGCAGATGCTTCTCAAGTCGTGGACGTAAATCCGTGAATAACGTTGCCGTGAGATTTGCGAGACCGAGTCGACGTAGTATTTTGTACGCTGTTAACACCGATGAGTATCCCTCGAGTTCGGTGTTGAACCGACGCAGACTGCGCAGTGCAGACCGTGTTTTTTCCAGGAAATGGCCATTTGTTTCAAGTCCGATATGGACAAGAGGGTTGTCGATGTGGAGAGGAGTGATACCCTCTTCGGCCAAACGGCGTCCGAAAAGGGTGTCCTCATGTCCGTATCCTTCAAGACGCTCGTCGAAACGGATGCGTAGGAACAGTTCCCGTTCGATGAGGAAACTGAAAGGCGTAAAATGTTCGCACGGATGTTTGCTGCGGAAGCGTGCTGCGCGATGACGGTCTGCACGATGCTCGTAACGCCAACGCAGGCTGACATCTTTGGAGGGCATTTCCGCTACATGATGCAGTCCTCCGCATACCACCTGTGCCCCGCTGGCATCAGCGGCAGCCAGGTAATCCTTGATGAAAGTATCGCTTTCCACCTCAGCATCGCAGTCGATGAAAAGCAGTCGATGGCCCCGAGACAGTTCTGCCAAGTGGTTGCGCACACGGGCACGTCCCATCTGCAACTGTTCGTCGTCAGCCTCGATGATCTCATAACTGATGCCAAGCGCACGAGCCTGCTCTTCTAAGTCGCTGACCAGACGGCTGCAGTCCCACTTGTATACTGGAATGAGTATGGATAAATCCATTGGTTGGAAGCGTTTTTTGTTTTTTCTCGAAATTTTGTGCGAAGATACGGCTTTTTCTTCATATCTTTGCAAATAATATATAAAAAACGAAATGGAACCGTTGGCAGAACGAATGAGACCTCGCACGCTGGACGACTATATCGGCCAGCAACACTTGGTGGGTGAGGGCGCTATACTGCGTCGGATGATAGAAAGCGACCATATCTCGTCGTTCATTCTGTGGGGTCCTCCAGGTGTGGGAAAAACCACTTTGGCACATATCATCGCCAACAGGCTCGAGAGTCAATTCTACACACTCAGCGCTGTGACGAGTGGTGTGAAGGATGTTCGCGATGTCATTGAGAGTGCGAAGAAGAATCGCATGTTCGCCAAGCACAATCCGATTCTGTTCATCGATGAAATTCATCGCTTCAACAAGTCGCAGCAGGACTCGCTGTTGGGTGCAGTCGAACGTGGCATCGTGACACTCATCGGCGCTACAACCGAAAATCCCTCATTTGAAATCATTCGTCCGTTGCTAAGCCGTTGTCAGTTGTACGTCCTCAAATCACTTGACAAGGACGATCTACTGCAGTTGGTGAACAACGCAATTACCAAGGACATATACCTGAAGCAACGCACCATTGAACTGCGTGAGAGCGAGGCCATGCTCCGCTACAGTGGTGGAGATGCCCGCAAACTGCTCAATATCCTCGAACTGGTAGTAGAGGCTTGTCCCGACGATCCTGTGGTGATAGACAACGAAACGGTTAATATGCGTCTGCAGCAGAATCCGTTGGCATACGACAAGGATGGCGAGATGCATTACGATATTGTGTCGGCTTTCATCAAAAGCATACGAGGCAGTGATCCCGATGGCGCTCTCTATTGGTTGGCCCGCATGATAGAAGGAGGTGAACAACCCGAGTTCATCGCCCGAAGACTTGTGATTTCGGCTGCCGAGGATATCGGGTTGGCGAATCCCAATGCCTTGCTCATTGCCAATGCCGCTTTCGATGCAGTCATGAAGATAGGATGGCCCGAAGGACGCATACCGCTCGCTGAGGCTACCGTGTATCTGGCTACCAGCGCTAAGAGCAATTCTGCTTACCTCGCTATCGGGGCAGCATTGCAGGAGGTTCAACGCAGCGGAAACCTGCCTGTGCCCCTGCATCTTCGCAACGCACCTACTCAGTTGATGAAGGAACTGGGATACAGCGACGGGTACAAATACGCCCACGACTATGAGGGACACTTTGTGGAACAGCAGTTCCTACCCGATGACATTGATCCACTGCATCAGCCAGGAGCCGGAGCACATTTCTGGCAGCCTCAGCCCAATGCTGCTGAGGACCGTCTGGCCGAACGCATGCGGGCGTTGTGGAAAGACAGATATTGATTACTCCCGTCACTGTCAGTGATAGTTTTACCCCATCACTGTTCTGGTTTCTTTGTCGGTTTCGCCCTTAGTCTTCCGTCTTCTGCTTGATGTTGTAGTAGGGATAAGGAATTTCTATGCCCTCGGCATCAAAACGCTCCTTGATGCTCTTCAGCAGGTCACACTTCATTTCAAATGCCTCAACGAATGAAGATGCCCATGCCCAGGCACGCAGTTTGACGGAGGAATCGTCAAGGGAGAGAACTTTCACCTTAACCTGAGGTACACCCGCTTCCTGTTCGGCTGCCGTGCGATGGTCGATGAGGCTGGGGTGCTTCATCACTTCTTCGCGCATCAGAGCGATGGCTCGGTCAAGGTCATCGGTGTAACTCACATTGACTTCCACAAAAGCGCAAGTCGCTGCTTCGCGAGAGGTGGAATTGACGATAGTCGTTGAATTCACCTTGCTGTTGGGGACATAGATGGTGCGGTTCTCGGTGTTTACAATCACGGTGTGGCGCAAGGTGATTTCTTTCACTGTGCCTATCACGTTGTTGTCAATCTGTACATGGTCGCCCACACGGAAAGGCTTGCTGATGATGATGAACAATCCTCCGATGAAGTTCGACAATGCTTCCTGCGATGCAAGACCGATGGCTGCTGCCATGATGCCTGCACTCGTAAGGATGGAGTTGCCGAGTTTCTCCATGCCCGGGATGAGGATGAGGATCGACGAGATGGCAATGATGTAGACAAGCGCTTTGATGATGCGTTGCAGGTAACGGCGACTGGTGGTGTCAAAGACCGTGCGCTGACGTTGTGATGCCTTGCTAAACAGATGGTTGATGAACAGAATCAGGAGACGCGCGATGATGATAATAATCATCACCTTGACGCAGAAGACGATGGGGTCTTCAAGCCGGATACCAAAAATCCTATGGTCGAGGAGTTGTTTTATATCCATGAATACGCTTTGCTTGAGTACTTTTTGTATCTTTGCAGACGCTATGCAGCAAAAGACGCTGCAAAAGTAGGAAAAAAATATGAATCCGCTTGTCATCATTGATAAATATTATCCCGAGGACGATGCATTGCGTCGCATGCTGCTCGTCCACAGCCGCTCTGTAGCCGACAAGGCGCTTGCCATTGCTGCTTCCCATCCTGAATTGAACCTCGACGTTCCTTTCCTCGAGGAGGCATCGATGCTCCACGATATCGGCATCTTTCTTACCGATGCCGAAGGCATCCACTGTCATGGTACCCACCACTATCTCTGTCATGGATGGCTGGGGGCAGAACTGCTGCGGAGTGAGGGGCTGCCCCGTCATGCATTGGTGTGTGAACGGCATACGGGAACAGGGCTTACGCGCGAACAGATTCTTGCCAACGGATGGCAGTTACCCGACCGCGACATGCAGCCTGTCTCTTTGGAGGAGCAGGTGATATGTTTTGCCGACAAGTTCTTCTCCAAAACCCGTCTCGACGAGGAGAAGAGCATCGCACAGGCACGTCATAGCCTTGAGAAATTCGGAGAGGCTGGTCTCATCAAGTTCGACCATTGGTGCGAGGTGTTTCTATAACCCTTTTCCCCTTTTTTTTGTTAATTATTTTCTTTTGTCTTCGTCATGTCGGAGATTCGTTGTACCTTTGTCAGTTAATTGGTAAAATGCAATAGGTCCGAACCGAAAACAGGTATGAATATATCCTTCCGACGCTCCTGCAAACTTACGGCAGTCATGCTCGTACTGTTTGCCATTGTGGCACTTCCTGTCGATGCACAGGGATTGCGTCGCAACCGCAAGGGAGGAGTGGATGCATCGGAGATACCTGACTCGCTCAACTCCATTGCCGCCATGGTTGATTCGCTGAAGGCTGCCCTCAATGATGAAATGCCTGCCGCAAACGCTTCTGGCACACCAAAGGATGCGATACCTGCCGATAGCCTTCTTTCCGATACTACCTCCACACATGAGAACGATCTGGATGCTCCCGTGAAATATGAGTCTGCCGACAGTATGGTGTGGACCAAGGATGGCTTTGCCTACCTTTATGGCACGGGTAAAATCAACTATCAGAAAATTGAACTCACTGCCCAGAATATCCGCATCAATATCGACAACAGTCAGGTTTTTGCTGAAGGAACGACCGACTCTCTCGGCGTAACTACCGGACGCCCCATTTTCAAGGAGGGTGAGACGCCCTATGAGGCTGAGACCATGAGTTATAACTTCAAGTCGCGAAAGGGTTTCATCCACAATGTTACTACTGAACAAGGTGAGGGATACATGATTTCGCGTGATGCGAAGAAGGGTGCTGATGGTGAGTTCTACATCAAGGATGGCAAGTATACCACCTGCGAGGACCACGAGGAGCCTCATTTCTATCTAAATCTGACTCGTGGAAAGGTCCGTCCGCAGAAGGATGTCGTCTTTGGTCCTGCCTATCTTGTGGTGTGCGACGTGCCTCTGCCGGTGGCTGTTCCTTTTGGCTTCTTCCCCTTTACAAGCAATTATTCCAGCGGTTTCATCATGCCTTCCTATGGCGATGAACTGGAGCGCGGCTTCTATCTCTCCAATGGTGGTTATTATTTCGCCATCAGCGACTATCTCGACCTCAAACTTACCGGTGAGATTTATACGAAGGGTTCATGGGGTACGACCATTGGCTCCAACTACAGAAAACGCTACAAATATTCGGGTAGTGTCAACCTCAACTATCTGGTGACCAAGACGGGCGAGAAGAACATGCCCGACTATTCAGCATCGAAGAACTTCAAGGTTCAGTGGACTCACCGTCAGGATTCCAAGGCAAACCCCAATGCCAACTTCAGCGCTTCGGTGAACTATGCCACGACGAACTACGAAAAGTCCAACCTTGCCAGTGTCTATAACCCCGCCCTCAATTCACAGAGTCAGCGCACCTCGTCGGTCAGCTACAGCCGCAGCATTCCTGATTGGAAACTCAACCTTTCCAGTTCATTCAATATTGCCCAGAACATGCGCGACAGTACTCTCTCGCTGACACTTCCCTCGCTCAACATCTCCCTTTCCCGCATCTATCCTTTCAAACGCAAGAAGGCTGCAGGCGATGAACGTTGGTATGAGAAGATTGCGTTCACTTACACGGGTACTCTTTCCAACAGCATAACAGCCAAGGAGAATCAGATAATGCAGAAGAGCCTCCTGTACGACTGGAAGAACGGCATGAAGCACAGCATCCCTGTCAGTGCATCCTTTACTGCCTTCAAGTACATCAACATCACTCCTTCGTTCAACTTCACCGACCGTATGTACTCCTACCGTGTGGAACAGTCATGGGATGAGTCCATTCACAAGGCAGTTTCCGACACCATTTTCGGTTTCAATAACGTCTACAACTACAACCTCTCCGTCTCGGCCAATACCAAACTGTATGGTTTCTATCAGCCGTTGCCTTTCCTGGGTGATAAAATCAAGATGGTGCGTCACGTCCTGACTCCTTCCGTATCGTACAGCCTTGCTCCCGACTTTGGCGATTCGCGCTACGGATTCTGGAAATCATACACTTACACCGATGAGAATGGCGAGGTACATACGGTGGACTACTCTCCCTATCAAGGCAGTCTGTATGGCACTGTCTCTCGTGGACGGTCAGGAACCATCAGCGTGGATGTTTCCAACAATGTGGAGATGAAGGTGAAGAGCGATAAGGATACTACGGGTATACGCAAGATAAGTATATTTGATGAATTGGGTGCTGCCATGTCCTACAACACGGCATCGGGTGTCGAGAAGCCCTGGAGCAATCTCACCACCCGTCTGCGTATGAAACTTACCAAGTCCTATACCTTCAACCTCAATACTACATGGCCTACCTATGGCTATGTATATAGTTACAACGATGCCGGCAAGCGCGTCATCAGCGGTGATACACGCCCCTTCTGGGAGTCAGACGCGACACGCTCAGTCCATCTTCCTCGATTCCCGGGCATGAGCCAGAACTTCTCCTATACGCTCAACAACGACACTTGGAACAAAATTGTGGATAAGTGGAATACACTTCTCTACGGCAAGGATGAAGATGAGGAATCCGGTGAGGAAGGGCAGGAGAGTGGCGCTGCCAAGTCTGCTCCTTCGAAAAGCAGACCAACGGGCGGCAAAAATGAAAAGAAGGATGCTGATGTAGACCAGGATGGCTATGTGCCTTTCAAAATACCCTGGAGCCTGTCGCTCTCCTATGGTGTGACGCTTCGCGAGGATTCGCGTGCCGACAATTTCCATGAGCGTGAGGATGGTACCGGCTATTATGGCTATAAGATTACCCAGAACCTCAACCTCTCGGGCAACCTGAAACTATCCAACAAATGGAACATGAACTTCTCATCCGGATGGGATTTCATTGAGAAGGACTGGACCACGACGACACTGAATATCAGTCGTGACTTGCACTGTTTCAGCATGTCGTGCGGTGTTGTCCTCAGCCCGTATATGAGTTACAACTTCTCCATCCGTGCAAACAGTTCCATGCTTGCTGATGCGTTGAAGTACGACCAACGCAGTTCGTCGCACTCCAACGTCGATTGGTATTAAGGTGCTGATAGTATAGGGGCATTCTTAAGTCCTTATCAGCGATTTTTCAATCCGCTCCTTATCAGCACTTCTCAGCCAAGTCCTTTTCAACGCTTTTCGATCCGCTCCTTATCAGCGCTGTTTTCCAGCGCTTTTCTGCTTATATCCGTCCTCGCCTGCTTTTTTCAAACCTCCTACAACTCTCTTTCTCCCGCTGTTTTCCCGGAAAGCATAGGCTGCCGCAGAAAAAGTCCTCTGCCGCAGATTTTTTGAACTCAATTCTGGATTTTTTGAGCCTTGAAACGAAATTTCCAATGTTTTGAAATGTAAACTTGATGCGATGAATTTCAAAACCAAAGCATTGGTAATTTTATTTCCAAGTTCGTTTTTCTTCCCGTTGTTGATTTTCCGCGATTATTAGCCTTCGTTTTCGGAATTCAGGCAATGATTATGGAAAAAAAGGCCTTGTTTTTCCATTTCCGATGTACAGACCGCCCGTCCGAATGAACAATCTCCCTCCTGGCATGAACATGCCGTCATCGTATTTATTCAACTTTCATCAACTGAAAAGGAATCGGAATGCTTCCTCGACCTTGCTTACGGGGTGAAGGGTAAGCGAAGAGGGCAATGAGTTGGTCTGTGCCATCTGCTGGTAGTTGGATGTGGGCACCAACATATCGGTGAAGCCCAGTTTCTCTGCCTCGCGAATGCGCTGCTCGATGCGCGCTATGGGACGAATCTCGCCCGACAGACCTACCTCGCCCGACATACATACTGTCGGGGCAATGTCCATGTCAAGGTTGCTCGACAGGATGGCACTGATTACTGCCAGGTCAATGGCAGGGTCGGCAACGCGTAGTCCTCCTGCAATGTTCAGATAGACATCCTTGGCTGCGAGTTTGAAGCCCACCCGTTTTTCCAAAACGGCAAGCAGCATGTTCATACGTCGCAGGTCGAATCCCGTAGCACTGCGTTGTGGTGTACCATAGGCGGCTGTACTTACAAGCGACTGTACCTCAATGAGGAAAGGACGTACACCTTCCACTGTGGCAGCAATGGCTACACCGCTCATGCCTTGCCGACGTTCGGTCAGCAACAACTCGCTTGGATTGCTGACCTGACGCAGTCCTTCCTGACGCATCTCGTAGATGCCCAGTTCGGCAGTGCTGCCGAAGCGGTTCTTCTGTGCACGCAGTATGCGGTACATGTAATGACGGTCACCTTCGAACTGCAGTACCGTATCGACGATATGCTCCAGCACCTTCGGGCCAGCCAGCGTTCCTTCCTTGTTGATGTGACCGATGAGGATGGCTGGCAGGTTGTTCTCCTTCACGAACTTCAGTATGGCAGCAGCGCTCTCGCGTATCTGCGTCACACTGCCGGGTGACGATTCTGCGGCTTCTGTCCAGACGGTTTGTATGGAGTCAATAATCAACAATTCCGGACGTATGTTGCGTATCTGGGCGAAAATCTGCTCAAGACTGGTCTCACACAACACTTGCAGCCGTCCGTTGCCGCTGATTCCTGTTGCCCCTGCAAGACGTTCTGCGCGCATCTTCAACTGCGAGGCACTCTCTTCGCCGCTTACATACAACACTCTTCGTTCGGGCATGTGAAGGACGGTCTGCAGCACCAATGTGCTCTTGCCGATGCCTGGCTCACCGCCCAGCAACACCAATGAACCTTGCACCAATCCGCCACCAAGCACTCTGTTCAGTTCCTCATCGTGTGTGTCGATGCGTATCTCGCTTCCCGTCTCTATCTGGTCCAATGTCAGGGGCTGAGGCGTGTCGTTCATCCCCCCGATACCTGCCGAGCGCGTATTGTCAGCACTCTTTCTTCCTCCTACATATACTACCTGCTCCACGCAGGAGTTCCATTCACCGCAAACCGGGCAGCGGCCAAACCATTTGGGTTGGTCCTCGCCACAACTGTTGCATACATACACCGTTTTATTTCCTTTTGCCATAATGTAGGAGCGTTTCTCTATTCTTTGCCACGAATTTATGCACAAAAGTAACGAAATTATTCAAATTATCACTACTTTTGCACGAAAATTCCAAAACTGGTACAAAAAGAATCGTTTTTTTGACAATGAAAGTTCTGAAATTCGGAGGTACGTCCGTCGGCACGCCTGAGAGCATCCTTCAGGTGAAGAAGATTGTGGAGAGTCAGCAGAGTGAGGCCATCGTTGTCGTGTCTGCCCTTGGGGGTGTCACAGACAAACTCATCAGCATGGCTAAGATGGCATCAGCGGGCGACAAGGCGTATATGGATGAATTCGAGTCGCTTTCACATCGTCACGAACAGATGATCCGCACTGTCATTCCTTCCGGAACCAGTCGCAAGACCACCCTATATCGTCGCACACGTGCTCTGCTTGCTGAACTTCAGAACATCTGTGACGGTCTTTATCTGTTGCGCGACATGTCGCCCAACATGGAGGACACAGTTGTCTCCTATGGTGAACGTCTTTCATCTCTCATTGTTGCCGCTCTCATTGAAGGTGCTGCCCTCTATGATGCTCGCGACTTCATGCGTACCGAGGTGAAGGGAGGCAAGCACATGCTTGCCAAAGATATTACCGAACAACTTGTGCTTCAAACCTTTGCAGATGCTTTTGCTGACGGGCGCAAGGTTGTCGTCGTGCCGGGATTCATTTCGCGTGATGTCACTACTGGCCATGTCACCAATCTTGGACGTGGAGGCTCTGACTACACTGCTGCTGTACTGGCTGCCGTGCTGGGTGCTGAGGTGCTTGAAATATGGACGGATGTGGATGGCTTCATGACAGCCGACCCACGTGTCATCTCCAATGCCTATGCCATTGACGAACTGTCGTATGTCGAGGCTATGGAACTCTGTAACTTCGGTGCCAAGGTGGTCTATCCGCCTACCATTTATCCTGCCTTCCATCGCAACATTCCTATCCTCATCAAGAATACCTTCAACGCGTCTGCCTCTGGCACCATCATCCGCGATCATTTGGAGGACCGTACCCGTCTTATCAAGGGTATCTCCAGCATCGGCAGTACCAGCCTTATCAATGTCACGGGTCTTGGCATGGTGGGCATCATAGGCATCAACCGTCGCATTTTCGAGGCTTTGGCCAGAAACGGCATCAGTGTGTTCTTCGTTGCTCAGGCTTCTTCAGAAAGCAGTACATCCATAGGTGTGCGTGATGTCGATGCAGAACTTGCTGCCGAGGTGCTGAATACGGAGTTTGCCAAGGAAATCGCTCTCGGCGAGATGGATTCCATGCAGATTGTCAGTGGATTGGCTACTGTGGCTATCGTGGGCGAAAATATGCGCAGCAATGCCGGCATTGCCGGTCAACTGTTTGGCGTGCTCGGACGTAATGGTATCAATGTCGTGGCTGCCGCTCAGGGAGCAAGTGAAACGAATATCTCGTTTGTGGTAGAGAGTGGCAACCTTAGAAAGACGCTCAACGTCATCCACGATTCATTCTTCCTCTCTGAATACAAGGTCCTCAACCTCTTCATCTGTGGCGTGGGCACTGTGGGAAATAGTCTCATAGAGCAGATACGCAGTCAGCGTGAACGCCTGATGAAGGAACGTGGTCTCCAACTCAACGTGGTGGGTATTGCCAGCGGACATTATGGCGTCTTTGATCGTGAGGGTATTCCTCTTGAAGATTATCGTGAACGTCTGATGGCTGGTGGCCCCTCCGACAAGGAGCGTCTGCGCAGCGAGGTGATTGGCATGAATATCTTCAACAGTGTCTTCGTTGATTGTACTGCCAGTGCCGAAGTGGCAGGACTTTACAAGGACTTCCTGGAGCATAACATCAGCGTGGTGGCAGCCAACAAGATTGCGGCATCATCGGATTATGCTGTCTACCGCAATCTCAAGGATACGGCCCGCATCAAAGGCGTGAAATACCTCTTTGAAACCAATGTGGGTGCAGGACTGCCCGTCATCAATACCATCAATGACCTTATCAATTCCGGAGACCATATCCTCCGTATCGAGGCTGTTGTCAGCGGCACGCTCAACTTCATCTTCAACCAGATCAGTGCCGACTGCCACTTGTCGGATACAATCCGTCTGGCAAAAGAGAAGGGCTACAGCGAGCCTGATCCACGCATCGACCTGAGCGGGAAGGACGTTATCCGCAAGCTTGTCATTCTCGCCCGCGAGGCAGGTTATGTTCTCGAGCAGGACGATGTGGAGAAACATCTATTCATTCCGCAGGATATGTTTGAAGGCAGCCTCGATGATTTCTGGGAGCGTGTGGAGTCACTTGATGATGAGTTTGAGGCACGGCGTCGTGAACTAGAGCGTCAGCAGAAACGTTGGCGGTTTGTCGCCCGTCTTGAAGGAGGTAAGGGCAGTGTGGCTCTTTGTGAAGTGGATCGTTGGCATCCTTTCTACAATCTTGAGGGCTCGAACAACATCATTCTCCTCACTACCGAGCGTTACAAGGAGTATCCTATGATGATTCAAGGCTATGGAGCCGGTGCTGCTGTTACCGCAGCCGGTGTCTTTGCCGATATTATGAGCATAGCCAATATTTAACGGGCTAAGGCTTCAACAAGAAAAACTATTGCACTATCCAATACATAATAATCCCCGCTTTGGTGGGGATTATTGTTTTTGATGAGGCCTTTTCAACAGTTGGGCCTCATCTCTTTCCTCTTATATAATATGTCTTATCCGACAAAAACACGCATTGGTCGGATGGACCTCATATTATCTTTTCAGACGGGAGAGTATGATTTCCACCTCCTGATCGAGGGGTGGCACTTCAACACAATGGTATTTGCGGTTCGAACTGTGCAATACTACCAGATACATACGCTCAACCTCAATGTCATAGTGTTTGCGGAGCATGTAACGGTAAAGGTTTTGTTGGAGGCAGTAGTGCGTGTAGGAGGTGTCGTGAAGATGCGACAAGGCACCAAATGCATGACGGCCATATTCGCTGAACATGTGGAGACGTGTGCCGCCATAAGGCTCGTCGGTGACAATCTTGTTGCTTCGCTTCCAGTCGAACATTACGAAGTGTCCTTCGGCGTCACGCGTCAGGAAGTCAATGGTGCCGGCGAGGCTATGCTCTTCGTCGCAGATACGCCATTCGGTGCGGTAGGGCTGAGGCTTCCACTCATTGAGGAAGTTCTCGAACATATTCATCTCGTTGGCAATGCTGATATCTTCGCATACGTTGACATAATCTCCATGATATTCGAACTTACTCTCAAAGCATGGCTCATCGCCCAGCAAGGTGTGTTCGATCTGGCTGTGCATGAACGTTCCAATATGGCGAGCCCGGCTCCCGTTGCAGGCCCATTCTTCGATATACTGTTGCTTGGGATGGTCCTTGGTGGCCTTACGTTCGGCAGCCATTTCGGCATCAAAGGCTGAGAACCAACTGCCGATGACTGTACTCACGGGAATGAGTTGCTGGTCGTCGAATGTGTAGATGTGGTGATCGGGATAGAAGTGAATATGGGAATCGCGCGGATGCGTGTTTTCCTTGTTGAACGATGATGGAACGATGACTTCCTCGCAGCCAAAATCCAAGTTGTTGTGTCTGTTGTCCATCGACATATAGTGTGTAGTTGTTATTTCTGGTGAGTATGTTCTTTGCGTGGAACAAGAACCGTGTCGGCCTTGTGAACTGAACGGTATAGTCCCTCGAGTTGGGAATATTCGTTGTATTTGTCATGCACTTTTTTGACAAAAGCGATGGTCTCAAGGCCTGAGAAACGACCATTGTGGCAGACCGTATCGTTGTAGAATGCGGGGTCGTTTTTCATGCGGAGAAAATATTCCACATTGCCCTCCCATCGGTCCTTCATGCCCCCATGCGTCTCGGCTAAACGCATTGCATCGAGGATATGTCCGTGACCGGCATTGTAGGAGGCAAGCACAAAGCAGATGCGGTCGGGCATCGGGACTGTTTCAAAACGGCGGTTTAGACGTTTGAAGAGGCGGGTTGCAGCCCTCACACTGGCACGTGGATCCGTACGATGGAGCGAGTCTACTCCCATGGCCTCGGCTGTTTTTGGCATGAGTTGCATCAGGCCAGAAGCACCTGATGGGTTCACGGCGTCAGCGTTGAACCGCGATTCGTTGTAGGCGACAGCAGCAAGCCATTTCCAATCCCAACCGAGTGAGTCGGCATATTCACGGAACAGGTAGTCGTATTCGCTGATGGAGTAGGCAGGATATGTCTTGATGGTGATGATGGTGTCGTATTGAATCTCTGGCACCAACGCAAGGCTGTCAATACAAGTTTCTTCTCCTATGGCCTCGGGTGTATGGTCTTGTGACCATAACAGACAGGCTGCGAGCGCAATGCAACTCAGCATGAAGGCGATGATGTATGTGACAGACTTTTTCAATGAATGAACGTAAAAATCTATTTCGTGTATTTTGGATTATTTAGATGAAGCCATCTCTTTCTGATCGAGAATCTTGCGGATGAAGAGTTGCAGCATGCTGATGGCACGGCTATTATGTCCACCTTGGGGAATGATGACGTCAGCATAGCGCTTGGTAGGTTCGATGAACTCCATGTGCATGGGCTTCAGGACGCGTTCATAACGGTCCATGACGGCTTCGGCAGTACGGCCTCGTTCTATCACATCACGTCGGATGACACGGATGAGACGATCATCGGAATCTGCATCGACAAAGATTTTGAGGTCCATCAAGTCACGCAACTGTGCGTCACAGAGGGCGAGAATACCTTCGATGATAATCACTTCTCTCGGCTCCACGTGGATGGTCTCGGGCTGACGGGTGCACGTAAGATATGAGTATGTCGGCTGCTCGATGGCAACGCCTTCTTTCAATAGAGCGATATGCTGGGACAGGAGATCCCAGTCAAAGGCGTTTGGATGATCGAAATTGATGTTCTGGCGCTCCTCAACAGGAACATGACTGCTGTCCTTGTAATACGAGTCTTGAGGCATGATGACAACTTCTCCAGGAGCGAAATATTCTTGGATCTTTCTCACTACGGTGGTCTTTCCCGAACCGGTTCCGCCTGCTATTCCGATGATAATCATGACGTTTTTATTTGGTAAATTTCGACAAAAGTACGGAAATGTGTCTGATAATCAAAATAATTCTCGTAAAAATGGCCTTTTGGTGCTTATTTGGGGCATTCTCTACAAATACTTCATGTGTTGTAAGGAGTATCTATGAGGTTCTCTCTCCTATATGTCGCCAGGGTCGGAGGTGTGAATACGTATGGCAGCCTGTGGCTGTTCGGCCTCTGATTCGACGGAGTTTTCTTTGGGGGATTCTTCTTCGCTGTGATGATGTTCGCTACTGTGATGATGCCCATCACTGTGATGGTGATGATGCTCGCTGCTGTGGTGCTGTCCATCACAGTGATGGTGATGATGCTCGCTGCTGGGGTGCTGTCCATCACTGTGGTGCTGATTATCGCTGCTGCTGTGGTGATGGTGATGATGATGATGATGGTGATGACGGTGACGATGCCTTAGTGATGGGAAATTGTAGATAAACAAAACCAATAAAATAACAGTAGCAATCATCAGGAAGATGTGCTCGTTCTTCGTGAGATCATCAGAGATGACCAATATGGAAGCGAACACTGCCATGACGATGGCAGAAAGAATGCAAAAGAGGGTGTTTCCTGTGTGGTTGTTTTGTGAACTCATGTTTTTCGCTCAGTTGTTGTTATCTGGATGAATAATGGGATGATATCAATGTTTGAGAAGGTTATAAGAATGTACCAATTCATCGCACTCCTTCAGCCAACGGGAGGGGGCAATGTCACTGGGCATATTCCAACTGCCGCGCGGGCTGAGAGATATTTCGGTGACCTGAGGCCCATCAGGCATGCAACTGCGTTTGAACTGCTGACTGAAGAAACGACGGAAGAAGGTGCGCAGCCAGTGGCGGAGTTCTTCATCGGAATATTTGCCTGCAAAGGCTGTCTGTGCCATATGATAGATCTTTCGAGGGGAGGCTTGGCTACGGATAAAATGGTAGAGGAAGAAATCATGCAGTTCATAGGGACCTACATAGTCTTCGGTGCGCTGTGCGGTTGCATCGTCTTGCACTCCATCGTTCGAGGGCAGCAACTCGGGACTGATAGGAGTGTCGACGATATCGTTGAGAATGGCAGCCTCGTCGTCATTACCGCATGTGACAGCGACATGACGAACAATGTGCTGCATGACAGTCTTGGGAACACTGCCGTTGACGCCATACATCGACATGTGGTCACCGTTGTAGGTGCACCAGCCAAGAGCAAGTTCCGAGAGGTCGCCGGTACCTATCACAATGGCGTTTTCCTTGTTGGCGAGATCCATGAGAATCTGGGTACGTTCGCGTGCCTGACTGTTCTCATAGGTGACATCGTGGTTGTCGGCATCAACACCGATATCGGTGAAGTGCTGAAGACAAGCCTCCCGGATGGATATCTCCTTGTTGGTAATGCCCAGGCACTTCATGAGTGCAAGAGCATTGCGGTAGGTGCGCCCAGAGGTGCCGAATCCCGGCATGGTAATGCCGATGATGTCGCTGCGGTCATAGCCCAGACGGTCGAAAGTGCGCACGGCGACAAGAAGAGCCAACGTGGAGTCCAATCCTCCGGAGACACCGATGAGGACGCGATGGCAGTGGATATGCGTGAGGCGTGTAGCCAGACCGGTGCATTGGATGTCAAGTATCTCCTCGAAGTAGGTGTCAAGGGGTTGATCGGCGGGCAGGAATGGTGTAGGACTGATGGCTTGAGCAGCGATAAGTGCATCTGAATCGATGTCGGCAGTGATGAGTTGTTCTTCAGTGCTGAAACGGGGCGCCTCAGCCAACACTTTTCCATCGGACACGATGAGCGCCCCTCCCGCATATACGGCATCGGTAGTGGATTCACCAAATCCTGCACCTGCCCAGATGATGGCTTGATGTCGGCAGGCACTCATGCGTGTAAGGCGATGTTTGCGACGCACATGATGGCCGGCAACTTCGGGTTGCGCTGTGGGAAAAACGACGATGTCATCGTCAATGGAGAGCCCTTTCTCACCGACAGCCTTGCGGATGATGCGTCCTTGGCAGACGGCCAATGTAAAGTGTTCCACTGAAGTGCCTGTACAAACGGGTGCGCCGATGACAAATGTTCCGGGAAGGGATGCCGTAGCCTCAAGGAAGTCGGCAACGGCTATGTCGGCCTGTTCCAGAAGCAAGGGCTGCTGTATCAGATCACCGCAGGTGGCTCCGGTGATGCACCATGCGGGAAAGACGGTGATTTGTGATCCTGCTGCTGCAGCACGTTTGGCAAGCGCTATGAGGTGGTTGACATTCTGCTCGCAGTCGCCGGGATAGACGTTGGGAACTGCGGCTGCCACACGAAGTAGATTCTGTTTCATTGTCATTGATTCGTTGCTTAAGGTCAGAAGATTAATCCAACAGAGAAACTGACGCTGTTCTTATGTCGGTGAAACTCGATGTCAGAGGTGCTGTAGACTCCGTTTTGACTGACAGTATTGAATTGCTTGCTGACGTCGGAGAGCCCAGCTTCGGCTGTGAAGTCAAAAAACAGACGACGGATGTTGATTCCGAAGCCAAAGATGGCTGCTGCTCGGACTGGACGGACCACTTCAACAATGGATTGCTGGGTAAAATTGGTGAATGTGTGCGTGCTGTTCTGGGGTAGGGTGCAGCACAGTTTCGGCCCGACGAAGAGCGACATGCCGTAGTCGCCTTCTTGCCGCAGATGATAGCCATAGAGGAGGGGTACCTCAATGCTCTGCAGTCGGGTGCTGATGGAGGAAATGTCGGAACGTCGCGCATAGTCGTACCATGAATCGGTAGGGAACAGCAAGGTATAACGACTGTTGCTGAGGCAGCATTCGGTCTGCAGATAATGCCGTTCCATATTGAGCCGAAGGAAGACGGACCCTTGCCAACTCACCTCGGAACGTGTGTCAATGTCATCGATGGCATGTCCCTCGATGGAGAGTTCCTGGATGGAATAGATCGTTGAACCGAATCCGCTCTTCACACCGTAGTTCAAGCGGTGCACATCTCGTGCAGTGAGAATGAAAGGCATGCACTGCAGCAGGATGAGGAGGAAGAGCAGACGTTTCATGACATTACTCTTTGTTTTTTTTCTCTACACTCCATCCGAACTTGCCGATTTTCTCTCCCAGATGGTAGTAGCCTCCATGACAATATACCAGCGGGTCGCTGTCGGCGAGTTCAAACTTGTCGGTACCGTGATTATAATATCGTTCATCAGCCTGCACATTCACCACGTCAGCGATGAACATCTCATGCGAGCCCAGAGGAATAATCTCCTTCACGCGGCATTCAATGCTGAGGGGAGCCTCTTCGATGATGGGCGCATTGACCATTTCTGCAGGAACGGGTGTGAGGTGCATCTCCTCAAACTTATTGTAGTCTCGTCCTGAACGTACACCGCACCAATCGGTTTCCCGTGCCAAGCCGGCAGTTGTGAGGTTGATGACGAATTCCATGTTCTTTTTCAAGATTGCCGACGAGTGGCGTTCGGGCCGAACGGAGATATAGCACATGGGTGGGTTGGTACACAGGGTTCCCACCCACGACACAGTGAGGATGTTGTACTCGTCGGGAGTGCTTCCGCAACTTACCATGACGGCAGGAAGCGGATAAATCATCGTGCCGGGTTTGAAATTGCGTTTCATGCCTTGAACTCCTTCTCGCAATAGTGGCACTTGAGCAGACGGGACTCCTTGTCAACGACGTGAAAGAAGGTCTGCATGGGTTCGTTGTTGCTGATGCACTTCGGGTTGGGGCAGCGCACGATGCCGTGAAGTTCGTCAGGGATGACGACGGTCTTCTTCTCTACCACCTCATAATCACGGATGATGTTGAGCACTACGTTTGGCGCAGCCACAGAGAGACGGCTGATTTCCTCGTCGGTGAAGAACTTGTCGGCCACCTTGATGATACCCTTGCTGCCAAGTTTGTTGCTCTGCAGATTGTAGCCGATGGTAACACTGCTCTTGAGTTCACGCAAGCCCAGAAGGTCGACGATGGTGAATACCAGATGGGAAGGAATATGGTCGATGACGGTGCCGTTTTCAAGTGCGGCAACGAGAAGTTTATCTTTCATAGTTATATTGCTGTTTTGTTGAATCCGTTCATGTATGGCTGGGGGGATATGTCAGTCTGCCTCGATGCCCAGACAATCGCAGATGAGTGCCTGACGAACATAAAGACCGTTTTTGGCCTGACGGAAGTAATAGGCCTGTGGACAGGCATCCACGTCGCATGCAATCTCGCCGACACGCGGTAGGGGATGCAGGATGCGCATGTTCTCTTTGGTGTGCTTCAGCATGTCGGCACGCAGCACATATACGTTTTTCACACGCTCGTATTCCATGAGATCGGTGAAACGTTCCCTTTGTACACGGGTCATGTAGATGATGTCGGCATTGTCGATGGCCTCTTGGGTGAACTCGGAACTCTCGTCGAAGTCGATACCGTTCTTCTTGCAGTAGAGTTTATACTCCTCGGGCATGGCGAGTTCGTTGGGTGCTATGAAATGGAAGTGAGGGTTGAAATGGCGCATCGCCATGATGAGCGAGTGAACCGTACGGCCATATTTGAGGTCTCCCACGAGATAGATGTCGAGGTCCTCGAGCGTGCCTTGAGTGGCTCGGATGCTGTAGAGGTCGAGCATGGTCTGGCTGGGATGCTGGTTGGCACCGTCACCAGCGTTGATGATGGGCACGGGTGACACCTCGCTGGCATAGCGTGCTGCGCCCTCCAGGTGATGACGCATGATGATGAGGTCGGCATAGTTGCTTACCATCATGATGGTGTCGTTGAGCGATTCACCCTTCGACGAACTGGTAGTGGCAGCATCGCTGAAACCGATGACACGTCCTCCCAAACGGTTCACGGCAGTCTCGAAACTGAGGCGTGTGCGGGTGGAGGGTTCGAAAAACAGGGTGGCAACGACACGACCGTCGAGGGTCTTGCGGTTGGGCTGCTGTTCGAAGCGTGCTGCCGAATCAAGCAACGAGAGTATTTTCTCTTTGGAGAGGTCTGCGATGGTGACCAGACTGTGCGGTGTTTTCTGTTCCATATATTAGTTGCAATTTCTGCAAAAGTACGGGTTCTTTTCTATATAAACAAGAAGATACTATAAAAAAGAGAAGCAAACCGTGAAATATGGAGGAAAAACCGCACTCATGACATGCGTTTGTGCATAGTTGTCCTTCTTTGGATGCTTTTTGTCTCGTCCGAAATGCAAAACGACGTCAGCACCGAAAAAAAAGAACCGTAAAAAGACGAAAATGAGCCTTTAAACGGATTTTCCGAATTTTTCGTTTTCAAGACGGAATTGTTCGGAATGATTCCTGAATTTTTTGAAATCCTGCGGCAGACTTCAATCGGGAAAAGAAATGGGCTGAATTGATGTTTATTTGGGATAATCGGTATTTCCTTTATCTGCACAAATGGAGAGATGAAGATGGAGTATGCAAAGAAAGACTTCGGGACAGAGCGCGAAAGGGATGCGTGGGATGTTAAAGGGTTCATTTTCAAAAGAAAAGGCCGTGTTCGGTTCGTGATGATGAAACTCCGAAGTACAAGATTTGAGTGCCCACCTTCCTTTGTAATCCACCGACTCAAGGTTACCATGCGCAGTATCCTGAGACTTGCGCAGGCGTGGCCCGCCATTGGATGATGAAGCGACCTCGGTGTTCTGAATAATTTGATGAGTTTCCCAGTCAGTACCGACACGGCCTATGAGGATGCATGTCTGTGGAGACATTGCAGCGCTTCGACATGTTTGTGAAAGAGCGAATTGCAGAGCCGAACGGCGTTTGCTTGGGCTTTCGTATCGTTCGTTTGCATTGCAAAGATACAACGTGTATGGTGATGCTGCAAGTTTTTTCGTGTTTTCTTTCTGTGCTGAATGATTTCTTTCAACAAAAAGCGTTTATTGCTTGCAAATGGTGAGATATTTTGCTATCTTTGCACATTAAATGCACTTTTCAGAATATTGTATTCATATGATAGAAAAGGAAAAGATGATATTCTCTCTTGAGAAGGAAACGCATCGTGTGTTTGTGAAAGGCTGGCTCACAGGCCTTTCTGCAGATGAACTGATGGATTCTCTGGGCAAAGACTGCCTTTGGACGCTTGACTTTTCTGGCGTGACAGGTATTGATTTCGCTGCCCTCCGTTCATTACTCCGCAATCGTCGTCAAGGCGCACAGTTCTATGTTGTCAACGCCATTGACAGTGTTGCCGAAATGTTCGAGACTACGGGCGTATCGTCGTTCATTGGTGTGTGCCGTATGCCTGGCAGTTTCAGCCTTGAAGGATACACGCAGTTTGGCGGCAGTTTCATCTCCAATACCTACAATGCTCCTGATGGAGACAGCATTCGTAAGGTCTACAAGCCCTGTGCTCCCGAAGGAGCCGCAGAGCGTGAAAAACTCACGGCCCGTGCTTGCCTGCTGTTCGGAATTCCTACCCCCATGTCGGGACTTATCTGCAAAGGTGAGGAGGGCATTTCGCTTGATTTCGAACGCATTACGGGTAAGCGTTCCTTCGCTCGTGTCATCTCTGAGGAACCGGAACGTCTGGAGGAGATTGCCGTGCGTTTTGCCAAGATGTGCAAGCAACTTCATTCGACTCCTTGTGATACGGCATTGTTCCCAGACCGCACCTTATTTTATAGAGACATCATCACCCGTGCCGAAGGGTTCACACCTGAGGAGAGGGGCCGCATGATGGCCTTCCTTGACAGCGTTCCTCGTACCACCACTTGCCTGCATGGTGACATGCATATCGGCAATGTCATCACTACCGGACGCGATGACTTGTGGATCGACATGTCCGACTTCAGTTACGGAAATCCCCTCTTCGATGTGGCCATGATGTACTTCACGGCCTATTGCTCGCCCGAAAATATGGTGATGGATCTCTACCATATCACGGCTGAGCAGTTCCGCGAGGTGTATCGCATCTTCGCCCGTGAATATTTCGGTGCAGACACGCCCGAGAAACTGGAAGCATCTTCAGAACAGATGAAGCCTTTCTGTGCTTTGCACATGCTCTATCTGGGTGTCACCTATGGGTTCATGCCCTTTATGTATGATTTTATTCACCAAATGATGTTGCCGTAAGGCATGAGCAAGTCCTTGAAAAAAACGTTGGGGGGCATCGTGGCCCTCGTTGTGCTGGCAGGTATTGTCGGGGCAGCCATCGGCTATCATTATGTGATGCGTCCCTTGGCGAAGATCGAAAAAGCAGCCATCGTACGTCTGTATGGCGACGAGAAGCCCGATGAGGTGGCTCAAGAAGTGCGTCTGGCTGCGGAATGTGATGTCCGGGGCTTCTGTTGGCTCACTGCCATCAATGCCCGTAGGGCAGGGAAGGACAAGGATGCTTATCGTCCTTTCCGTCCGGGCAACTATGAACTGCGTGATGGCGACAGCATGCGCGACATCTGGAACCGCTTTGCTTCCGGAGCACAGACTCCGGTTCGGGTCGTGGTGGGTGCTCCTCGTACCCTTGACCGTTTGGCAGCCTCACTGGGCTCGCAACTGATGCCTGACTCTGCCGCTTTTGCTGAGGTGATGTTTAATGACACTTTGGTGAAGGCTATGGGATATGATACTCGAACATTGCCCGCACTCTTCATTCCCAACACCTATGAGATGTGGTGGACGCTTACTCCCGAAGAGTTCATGCAGCGAATGAAGAAAGAGCATGACCGCTTTTGGACGTCCGAGCGGATGAAGAAGGCAGAACGTGTGGGCCTCACTCCTGTGGAGGTGGCTACTTTGGCTTCCATTGTCGACGAGGAAACCAACCAAGCCTCCGAGAAGCCTGTTGTGGCAGGGCTGTACCTCAATCGTCTTTCGCGCGGGATTCCCCTGCAGGCTGATCCTACCGTGAAGTTTGCTGTCGGAGACCCTACGTTGCGCCGAATTCTCTATGCACATCTCGAGGTTGAAAGTCCCTACAACACCTACCGCCATGCGGGGCTTCCTCCTGGTCCCATTCGTGTGGCTTCTGTGCAGGGCTTGGAGGCTGTACTTGATGCTTCCCGCCACGATTATCTGTATATGTGTGCCAAGGAGGATTTTTCAGGCTTCCATAACTTCGCATCCACTTTGGCAGAGCACAACGCTAATGCCCGTCGGTATCAGAATGCATTGAACCAACGTGGCATCAAATGAAAACCAACCACTCCAATACTTGACGAAAGATGATATTCCTTCTGATTGCCATACTGTGCGGCTCGCTCTTTTCAGTAGTTTTCAAACTTTGCCAACAGCGAGGCATTGACACTTTCCAGGCAATCCTTTTCAACTATGTGACGGCATTCATTGTCACTTGGGCTCCTATGATGTGGTCATGGGCGAGGGGAGGGTCTGCTCCCGTCAATCCGCTGAGTGAGAAGTGGCTGTGGATGGCCGCCTTGCAGGGATTCTTTTTCTGCTATGGCTTTGCCCTCATGTCGCACAGTACACGTCTCAGCGGTGTGGCGCTAACCAATGCTGCTGCCCGTGCCAGTCTTGTGCTTCCGGTGATAGCAAGTTGGCTGCTCCTCAGTCAGCCTGCCCCAGCATGGTTTCCCGTGCTGCTTGTCATCGTGGCTATGTTGCTGATGGTGGTCCAACCTTCCGATGCCGTTCAGAATCGTCGCCGTGCCTTGCTCTTCCTTGTGTTGGTGTTCTTCTTCTATGGCGTCAGTGATTTTTCGCTCAAACTGGTGCAACATGTCGTTGCCACGCAACATGCGGGTGACGAGCCGCTCATCGCCCGAAATCTGTCGGCCCTCACAGGCACCATCTTCTTCTTTGCCATGTGCTACAGCCTGGTGGCTGTCGTTTGGAAGAACGCTTCAGCTCGACGTGCACAATCTGCTGCTTGTGACGAAAAGCCCGCACTGCAGACGAGTGCCAACACTTCCATTCCCACATCGTGGCGTGAGATAGCCGCAGGAATGGCTCTCGGACTAGTGAATATGACGTGTACATCCTGCATGCTTCGTGGACTGAATGTGCTTTCCACGAGCCTTTACTATCCTCTGTACAATATAGGAATCGTTATTGTGGGCACGCTCTTCGGCGTATTGCTTTTCCGTGAACGTCTGCGTCCCAGCCAGTATGTGGGCTTGGCGGTGGCAATACTTGCTATTGCTCTGCTTTCCAGATGACAAAGGAACGGATTCGTGTCACGTCCTTGCATCGGCTCATTGACAGATTATGTTTCATTTGCAAAATAGTAAGACTATGAAAAAACTGTTTTTCCTCATTGCTGCCATCCTGCCGGCACTGCCCATGATGTCGCAGCGCACTGCCACCCTGGACATCCATCCGGCACAGGGTGAGAATGTCATCAACCGGAATATCTACGGACAGTTCGCCGAGCATCTGGGTACCTGCATCTATGGCGGACTTTGGGTGGGTGAGGGCTCATCTATCCCCAACACCAACGGCTATCGCAACGATGTGCTTTCGGCGCTTAAAGACCTCCACATTCCCGTGCTCCGTTGGCCAGGTGGATGTTTTGCCGATGACTATCATTGGGAGGACGGCATTGGACCCCGCAGCGAACGTCCCAAAAAGGTGAACAGCACCTGGGGAGGTACTGTGGAGGACAATAGTTTCGGCACGCATGAGTTCTTGAATCTCTGTGAAATGCTGGGCTGTGAGCCCTACGTCTCAATGAATATCGGCAGCGGTACAGTACGTGAAACTGCTGACTGGGTCGAATATATGACGGCAGACAATGGACCGCAGGCTGAAAGGCGTGCAGCCAACGGACGTACCGAACCTTGGAAGGTGAAGTTCATTGGAATCGGCAACGAGGCTTGGGGATGCGGAGGCAGTATGACTCCCGAGTACTACAGCAACGAGTATCGTCGCTATGCCACCTATTGTCACGATTTCAGCGGCAACCATCTCTTCAAGATTGCCAGTGGAGCCAGCGACTATGATTACGCTTGGACGGAAACACTCATGCAGAATGTGGGTGAACGGGCCAACGGACTCTCCTTGCATTACTATACCGTGCTGGGCTGGAATGGAAGCAAGGGCAAAGCGACCAAGTTTACGGATGATGACTATTACTGGTGTCTCGGCAAGTGTCTTGGCATCGAACCTGTCATCAAGAAACACATCGACATCATGAACCGTTATGACCAGCGCAAGCGTATAGGTCTCATGGTTGACGAGTGGGGTACCTGGTGGGATGAAGAGGAGGGCACCATTCCCGGACACCTCTTCCAGCAGAATACCATGCGTGATGCTTTCGTGGCAGCCCTCTCGCTGAATGTCTTCCATAAGTATACCGACCGTATCCAGATGGCCAACATCGCTCAGATTGCTAACGTGCTTCAGTCCATGATTCTTACCGAAGGCGACAAGATGGTGCTTACTCCCACCTACTACGTCTTCCAGATGTATGTACCTCACCAGGATGCCACCTTCCTGCCGTTCGATATCCAGTGCGACGACATGCAGGTTCCCAACGAGCGTTTCCGTGGAGGACGTAACGATGAAGAGCCCACCCGCACACTGCCTATGCTGTCTGCTACTGCATCGCGCGATGCCCAAGGACTCATCCATGTATCATTGGCAAACGTGGACCTCAAGCAGGAGCAGACGGTGACCATCAACCTCGACGACACTTCGGTGAAGAATGTAAGCGGAACCATCCTCACTTCAAAGGACATCGCCGACCATAACACCTTCAAGAAACCCCACACCGTGAAGACGGAGACCTTCAAAGGTGCAAAGGTAGATAAAAAGAATCCCTCCGTTCTCACTGTCACCCTTCCTGCCAAGTCAATCGTGACACTCGAGATCAAGACGAAATGACAGAACTCATCAATGCCATCAACAATGCATTCTGGGGCTATTTTCTGATTGGAGCCCTGTTGCTTTGTGCCCTTTGGTTTTCGCTGAAGACCCGTGGCGTCCAGTTCACCATGTTGGGTGAGATGGTGCGTCTGTTGGGCGAAGCTCCAACGAAAAAGGCGGGCAAGAAACAAGTGTCACCCTTTCAGGCATTCGCTGTTTCGCTGGCATCTCGTGTCGGTACAGGAAATCTCGCTGGTGTCGCATCTGCAATCATTGTTGGTGGTCCTGGTGCAGTGTTCTGGATGTGGATTACAGCGTTGTTCGGCGCGTCCATTTCCTTTGTGGAATGTACATTGGCGCAGTTGTTCAAGATACGTGCTCGTGACTCCTTCATCGGAGGTCCTGCCTATTACATGCAGAGAGGTTTGCATTGTCGTCCGTTGGGCGTGCTTTTTGCTCTGCTTATGGTCTTCAGTTTCGGCATCGCCAACAATTCTCTGCAGTGCAACACCATCTGTGGCGCCATGCAGGAGGCTTTCGGGTGGAATCCCATCGTGGTGGGAGCAGTGCTGGTGGTAGTCACTCTCATCATCATCTTTGGCGGTATTCATCGCATTGCTGGTTTCAGCAGTGTGGTCGTTCCCCTGATGGCAATAGGGTATGTGTTAGTGGCATTGGTTGTCGTTGCCATGAATATCCGTGCTGTTCCTGATGTCCTGGCACTCATCGTAAGCAGTGCCTTTGGCGTGCGTCAGGCTGCTGGAGGACTGGTGGGCGCTGCCTTGATGCAAGGTATCAAACGTGGCCTGTTCAGCAATGAGGCAGGTGAAGGCTCTTCACCCAATGCTGCTGCCACTGCCGATACATCGCATCCGGTGAAACAGGGACTCATGCAGGCATTGGGCGTATTTGTCGATACGCTTGTCATCTGCTCGTGCACGGCCTTCATCATCTTATGCAGCGGTGTGACTATCGATGGAGGTGATGAGGGAATCCGTCTCACGCAGATGGCATTGTCAACGCAGATCGGTCCCGCTGGCAGTTGGTTTGTTGCGGTAGCGATTCTGTTCTTTGCCTATAGCAGTGTCATCGGTAATTACTATTATGGCGAGGCAAACATTCGTTTCTTGTTCCATTCAAGGCCAGCGCCCACATCATCGCTTGGCACTGCCCGTCTGCAACGGTATGAGGGGATGGCTATTCTGATATTTCGCCTCCTTACGGGAGTGATGATAATGATGGGTGCTATCTGGTCGCTTACTACGGTATGGGTGTTGGTGGACCTTGCTATGGCATTGGTGACAACGTGCAACCTGGTGGCTGTAGTGCTGCTGGGACGTTATGCCTTCTCCCTGCTTGCAGACTACCGTGCTCAGAAACGAAGTGGCATCAAGGATCCTGTCTTCCACAAGCAGGATCTCTTCCCCGAGATGGCCGACGAATTGGAGGGATGGACGTAACCCTTCGTCCAAAGAGATGTCCGAAGAGTTGGCTGCTTCCTGCTCCCTCGATGCACAAAGCCATACATCAAAACTATTGATTTCATTCCACCCTGGAACATGATAATAAGAAGGGCTGCTCTTGCGGGCAGCCCTTCTTGATTACTTGATTTCCAGTTCCTCTTTCATGTCGATTTCTTCGTGCTTGCTGTCGTAGAAGACATATTGCAGCAAGGCGAGCGACTGGTTTGGAACGATGCGTACACCCATTCCGTATTTTATTTTCCACTTCATCGCCATCGAGGGTAATCCCTGATTGACATATGCGGCAACGTACGGATGGATATGCAGGTCGAAACGCTTAACCTTCAATTTGCGGACAAGACAATCGATCTTGCTTTCCAGAGTATCTGTAAACAGGATGGATGATTTGATGACACCCTTTCCGAAGCAGGTGGGGCAGACTTCTTCAACAGCGACGTCCATTGCAGGACGAACACGTTGGCGGGTAATCTGCATGAGCCCGAATTTGCTGAGGGGGAGGATGTTGTGTTTGGCGCGGTCTTTCTTCATGTTCTGGCACATGCGCTCGTAGAGCTTCTGACGGTTTTCGGCGGTATCCATGTCGATGAAGTCGACAATGATGATGCCGCCCATGTCTCGCAGTCGAAGCTGCCTTGCGAGTTCGTCGGCTGCACCAAGATTGACGTCGATGGCATTCTCCTCCTGATTGGTATTGCCATGTGAGCGGTTACCGCTGTTCACATCTACGGCGTGCAGAGCCTCGGTATGGTCGATGACGAGGTAGGCTCCGCCCTTATAGGGGACGATGCGTCCAAATGACGACTTGATCTGTTTGGTGATGCCGAAGTTGTCGAAAATGGGAAGATTGCCGGTGTAGTGCTTAACGATGTGTGCGCGATCGGGAGCAATGAGGGTCACATAGTCGCGTATCTGAGTGTAGTTGTCCTCGTCGCTGACATATATGGCCTCGTAGGAGGGATTGAAAAGGTCGCGCAGCATGGCAACGGCACGGCTGTTCTCCTCGTAGATGAGGAGGGGGGCCTTGTCGGCCTTCTGGACTTTGGTGATGGCTTCTTCCCACTGCTTTACCAGTACAGACAGTTCTGCGTCGAGTTCTGCGACTCGCTTGTCTTCAGCGACGGTACGTACAATCACGCCGAAGTTCTTGGGCTTGATGCTCTGCAGCAGTTGCTTGAGACGTGCCCGTTCCTCTGCGGATTTTATTTTTGTGGATACCGATACCTTGTCTGAGAAGGGTACCAGCACCAGGAACCGTCCAGCAAACGACAGGTCGCATGTGAGACGCGGTCCTTTCGTGCTGATAGGTTCTTTGGTCACCTGCACCATGATTTCCTGTCCTTGCTGCAGTACATTGGTGATGCTGCCTTCCTTGGGAAGTTCGGCCAGGATGGATGCTTTGGCATAGGGGTAGAGTTTCTTTTTGTCGCTTGTTACCTGTTTGATGTACTTCTGGTACGAGTTGAATCGGGTGCCCAGATCCTGATAATGAAGGAAAGCTTCTTTTCCTGAACCTACATCAACGAAACATGCATTGAGGGCGGGCATGATTTTCTTCACGCGTCCCCAGTACATGTTGCCCACTGCGTAGGAGGCTTCGCGTCCTTCGCTCTGATACTCCACCAACTCCTTGTCTTCGGTCAGAGCGATGTGTATCTCCTTGGGCTGTACATCGATAAATAGTTCGCTTGTCACTTTCGGTTCTTCTTTTCTTTGAATCCGGTTGTTGATCTGTTGAGGCGGTCGCCTCATCGTAATGGCTGTAGACGTGTAACGGAACGCGTTTCAAGCCATTGTTCAATTAAAGAGCAAAGAACAAACCTCGCGGCAGGGATTTGCCCGTAAGTTTGTTCTTTGTTATTGGTACACAAGAGCTTTACTTGCTCTTATGTCTGTTCTTGCGCAAGCGTTTTTTACGCTTGTGCGTAGACATTTTATGTCTTTTTTTCTTCTTTCCGCTCGGCATAGCTGTAAAAAATTAGAAATGATTAATTATTCTTTTACGTCCTGCATGAAGACCTTGGCGGGCTTGAATGCGGGGATGTTGTGCTCGGGAACTACGAGAGTGGTGTTCTTGGAGATGTTACGAGCGGTCTTGGTGGCTCTCTTCTTAAGGATGAAACTGCCGAAGCCACGGAGATAAACGTTCTCACCCTTTCCAAGGGATTCCTTTACAGACTCCATGAATGCTTCAACGCACTTCAGGGCATCCTGCTTGTCGACACCAGTCTTTGCAGCGATCTCGCTGACGATTTCTTGTTTTGTCATTTTTTTAGTTACTTTTTATTCGTTTTACAATGATTCTCAAATTTTCGGACTGCAAATATATAGCTTTTCTGCACAATGAAAAAATTTTCTGTGGTTTTTTTGGCAAAATATTTTATTTCTTGAGTGTTATGACCTATTTTTGTGCCGAAAAACGTCGGTAAACCTTCTTTTTGGCGTGTATATGAGAGATGAAATGGTGTTGAGATTGCTTGATTGGTACGATGCAAATCACCGTGTCTTGCCATGGCGTGAAACCCGCGATCCTTATGCTATCTGGGTGTCAGAAACCATCCTTCAGCAGACGCGTGTGGCACAGGGACTTGACTATTACCGACGGTTTCTAGAAACCTTCCCCGACGTAGCTTCATTGGCTGCCGCAGATCAGGATGACGTGATGCGTGTCTGGCAGGGGTTGGGATATTACAGCCGAGCCCGAAACATGCAGCAGGCTGCACGTCAAGTGGTGGCGATGGGAGGCTTCCCAAATACATACAAAGAACTGTTATTTTTAAAAGGTATAGGTCCTTACACGGCTGCAGCCATTGGGTCGTTTGCCTTTGGATTGCCTGTTGCGGCTATTGATGGCAATGTTCTCCGCGTCGTTTCCAGGTTGTTCTGTATAGAAGAACCCATAGATGCAAAGTCTGGCCGGAAGTTGGTTGAAGGGCTTGTAGATGAGATGCTTCCTATGGATGACTCCGCACATTTCAATCAAGCCATGATGGAGTTTGGAGCCTTGCAGTGCGTGCCTCATCCAGACTGCACTTCGTGTCCTCTTACCGACCATTGTCTTGCGTTGGCACGTGGCAAGGTTGAGTCACTTCCTTTCAAGGAACACCGCACCAAGGTGCGTGACCGTTTCTTCCATTACTATCTCCTTCACGACGACACGTCCTTATACCTCCATAAACGGGGTGAGGGGGATATCTGGCAAGGACTTTATGAACTGCCTTTGCGGGAGGTGGAAAGTGCCGATGCCGAAGAAACGTTGCTGCCCGTGAAGAGTGCCCGTCATGTCCTTTCGCATCAGGTCATCCATGCCCGTCTCTACGAACAGCGTCTTCCTGCTCCGTTGCCTTCCCGTGAGGGCTGTATTGTCGTTCGCAGAGATGAACTCGACCGCTATCCTCTGCCCCGACTCATCCAGATTCTACTCGACTGATACCGGGTTCACTTTGGCATCAAAGTCACCTTCACGTCTTCTGCTGCCTCCAGATGCATGTGTGCCCCGGCTCACTTCTGCCTCTTGTCTCATTAGGCACTCCACTTTTCTTGCCTTTTTCTGACCTCAAAAGTGTTTCACTGCAATGATTCATCTTGACTTTCTAAAAGGCAAGCCCACTCTGCAGTCTCAATGCCTTGCAGGTGATGAAGTGGAATGGCCGCTTCTTTGGATTCCCCCATCTGTTTGACTGTTTTCGCCGTCCCATCCGGACGTGGGAACATGTAAGAATTTATAGATGGGAAAGAAAACGTAAGATTTTGTCGTTTCTTTTTACGCTTTTGATCCTTGAAACGAATTTTCCAATGCTTTGATTTTGATTTTCAATGTTTCGGGTTTGATTTTCGTCACATTGAAAATTCCGTTTCAAAGTTCATTTTTCTTTTTAGATAGGATTTTTTCGTCAGTAACTGGCTTTATTTTCCGTTTTTTGACAATGCTTATTGAAAAAAAGTCCCTTTTGCGGATTTCCGATGTACAGACCGCTCGTCGGGATGAACAAAGACCGTCCTGCCATGCACATGCCGGTTTCGTATGCATGGATTTTTTTGCTCGCAAATTGTCTGATTCTGCCGATTGACGATCTGTCCCAAAACTCTTTTTAGGCTTCTTGTGGATAATCACATAAAAAAACTAAAGTTTTTTCACGGTTTTCTTTTTTTGTTGAACAATTTGCATTAACTTTGAAGCGAAATTCTTAATCTCTCCTAATTATGTCCATCAACAAAGTTATATTGGTAGGAAATGTCGGACGCGAACCTCAGGTGCGTTACTTCGAGAGAGGTGGCGGTGTTGCCAGTTTTTCTCTTGCCACCACCGAGCGGGGATACACCACTCAGAGCGGAACGGTGGTTGCCGATCGTACAGAGTGGCACAACATCGTCTTCTGGGGCAAGATAGCCGAAACGGTCGAGAAGTATGTTCATAAAGGCGACAAGGTATATGTCGAGGGACGCCTCAGAAACCGTTCGTACGACGATCAGAGTGGTGTGCGCCACAATGTCACCGAGGTGTATGCCGATACGCTCGAGATCATGCCTCGCGCGGCTGGCAACGATCGTGTGCTGAGTGCCGGCTACCCCGATGAAGCCACCTCGGACGACTTGAAGTAATCAGCCTCATTGGAAAACGTTTCCCTTCTTACGGTGTCGACACCTTCGGTTGGCGCCATCATTGCTTTTGCACTGACGGTAGTACTGTTGGTGTGCTCGGCTTTTGTGTCTGCCTCCGAAACGGCGTTCTTCTCACTGTCTCCTTCCGATAGGAAGGCCGTTGCTGACAGCACTACCTCTTCCGACCGCACCATCATGCGGCTCCTCGGACAGTCCGAACGTCTTCTTGCCACCATCCTCATCTCGAACAACCTCATCAACGTCACCATTATCCTGCTCAGCAACTATGCGCTAATGGATGTGTTCCATTTCGGCACTCCATGGGTGGAGTTTCTGTGCATCACGGTGTTGCTGACATTCATACTGCTGCTCTTTGGCGAAATCATGCCCAAACTGTACAGTGCCACCTATCCCTTGCGCTTTGCCCGCATGTCGGCTCCCGGAGTGCAGGTCCTCACCAAAGTCTTTTGGCCGTTGGCGGCATTGCTTGCCCGCTCTTCCACGTTGGCCGATATGCTGCCAGCACGGCAGGACAACCTTTCTGTGGATGACCTCGAACAGGCTTTGGAACTGACCGATAAACGGGAATTGACGGCTGAGCAGAATATCCTTGAAGGTATCATCCGCTTTGGCGACGAGACGGTGAAGGATGTCATGACTTCGCGCCTCGACATGATGGGGCTTGATGTGGCCGACAGTTACACTGCGGTCCTTCAGATGATAGCCGAGAATGTCTATTCGCGCATTCCCGTCTATGAGGAAACGATTGACAACATTGTTGGCATCCTTTATATCAAGGACCTGCTTTGCCATCTCAACGAACCTGCTGACTTTGAGTGGAAGAAGTTGATACGCAAGCCGATGTTTGTGCCCGAGACCAAGCAGATTGACGACCTATTCCGTGAGTTCCAACGTGATAAATGCCACATTGCCATCGTTGTCGATGAGTATGGCGGCACGCTTGGAATGGTCACTATGGAGGATATTCTCGAGGAGATTGTCGGCGAGATCAACGATGAGTATGACGACAATGAGAAAGGCTACACCCGGCTGAACAACAATACTTACGTCTTTGAGGCCAAGACACTGCTGTCGGATGTTTGCAAGGTGCTTGACATTGATGACGACACCTTTGACGCTGTGTCCGGCGATGCTGATTCACTTGGCGGCTTGCTCCTCGAACTCAAGGGGGAATTCCCGCTCCAGAACGAGACCATCGACTACCGCAATTTCACCTTTGAGGTGCTCGAACTTGATGCTCGCCGCATTTTGAAGGTGAAGGTGATTATCCATCCTGTCTGACATTTCTTCCTCCCACCGCCATGTTGTACGAGTTGCATGCTTGCCACGATGACAATGACATCTCCTGCGGATGGGCTTTGTGGCAGATGGTGGAGCCGGAAGAGGAACTGCGCTCTTTCTGTTCTCCCGACTGTCCGCCTTGCGGTTATACCAATTCGGCCCGTCGTCAGGAATACTATGCCGTGCGGGCTATGCTGGCTGCCGTGCTGGGGGCAGACAAAATCATCGCCTACCATCCGTCAGGCAGCCCCTATCTCATCGACCACTCCTATCATATCAGTATTTCGCACACCAAGGGTTTCTGCGCTCTGGCATGGCATGCCGCTCATCCCGTAGGAGTAGATGTGGAGCAGATATCTGACCGGGTAGCGCGTGTGGCACATCGTTTCGTCTCGTTGACCGAGCGGAGTGGGGTAGAGGCGTTTTTTCCTTCCGATGTGACTCTTGGACAACTTTTCCTCTGGAGTTCCAAGGAGGCTGCCTATAAATTGGCAGGCCGTCCGACTACGGACTTCCTGAAGGACATTATCGTGGATTTCAGTACTTTGGATTCCGATTCCCGCACCTGTTCCGTTCTTTGCCGTAAGGATGTCTCTGATGGTACTTCCGTTCAGGTTGCCTATCCTCTGCACTATCGCTTTTACTCAAGTTTCGTTTTCGTCCTTGTCGGATTTGATGGGAAGGAGGGCTAATCTATGAAAAAGTTCTTGTCATTGTTCGTCTTTCTCCTGTCGGCATCTTTGCTCTTTGCTGCAAGTCCTGGTTACCGCGACACGCTCGTTGTGGCAGGTGACGGCACGGGCGATTGTACCACCTTCACAGAGGCTTTCGAGCAGTGCCGCGCCTTCATGGATTACGAGGTTCATATCTTGGTGAGACCAGGCATCTACCGCGAGAAGGTCGTGGTGCCAGCCTGGCTGCAGAACATCATCGTTGAGGGTGAGGATGCTGCTTCCACCATTCTTTTGTGGGACGATCATGCCAACCTTCCTGCCGGAGGTCTGCTGGGCGAACAGAAAATGGGCACTTTCCGCACTTATACACTGCGCGTTGATGGTTGTGGCATCACCTTCCGCAATCTCACCATCCAGAATGAAGCACCGCAGTTGGGACAAGCCGTTGCCCTCCACACCGAGGGAGACCGCATTGCTTTTTACGGTTGCCGCATCCTTGGCCATCAGGATACCGTCTATGCTGCTGGCCATCATGCACGATGCCTTTTTGTCGACTGTTACATCGAAGGAACTACGGACTTCATCTTTGGCCCTGCTACGGTGTGGTTTGAAGGTTGCACCCTTCATTGTCTGCGCAACAGTTATCTTACTGCTGCCTCCACACCTGCCGATGTGGCTTATGGGTTCGTCTTCGACCATTGTACTATCACTTATGCCGAAGAGGTCACCCACATGCTGCTTGGACGTCCTTGGCGTGACCATGCCTCCACGTTGTTCCTCTGTTCCGATCTTGGAGACCGCATTGCCCCTGAAGGCTGGGCTCCTTGGGATGTGGAAGATCCTGCCCGCACTGTCCGTTACTCCGAGTATCGTTGTACCGGTTCTTCTGCCTCTACCTCTGGCCGTGTTCCTTGGCTCCGTCCCCTCACTCGTCGGCAAGCGTCCAAAATCACCCGACGCCATGTTTTCGGTGACTGGAATCCTAAAATAGAAAAGTAAACCATCATTCACAATAACAATTATGAAACGACATTCACTCCTTTTGCTGGCGATGGCATGTACTGTCTTCAGCGCTGTGGCACAGACCTTCCCGTATCAGAACCCCGACCTCAGTGCCGATGAGCGTGCGGCAGACCTTCTCTCTCGGCTCACTCTCGAGCAAAAAGCCTCGCTTATGGTCGACGAGAGTGCTCCTATCCCCGAATTGGGAATCCGTCGCTATGGTTGGTGGAGTGAGGCTCTTCACGGCTATGCTCGTTCGGGCCTTGCCACTGTCTTCCCGCAATCCATCGGCATGGCAGCCTCTTTCGATCCCGCTCTTGTGCAGGAAGTGTTTACTGCCGCTTCCGATGAGGCTCGCGCCAAGCACACCGTCTACGAGCAGAGTGGAGGTTCTGGCCGTTACCAGGGACTGACTGTCTGGACACCGAATATCAACATCTTCCGCGATCCCCGTTGGGGACGCGGTCAGGAAACCTATGGCGAGGATCCCTTCCTGACAGCCGAGATGGGCATCGCTGTAGTGCGTGGCCTTCAGGGTCCTGAAGATGCCAAATACAATAAACTGCATGCGTGTGCCAAGCACTATGCCATTCATAGCGGTCCTGAATACAGCCGTCACTCCTTCAATGTCGAGGACTTGTCGCTCCGCGATTTGCGCGAAACCTACTTATATGCCTTCGAACGTCTAGTGCGTGAGGCTCATGTCAAAGAGGTGATGTGCGCCTATAACGCTTATGAAGGTCAGCCTTGCTGTGGCAGCAACACGCTGCTCACGCAGATTCTCCGCAACCAGTGGGGCTACGACGATGTCATCGTTTCTGACTGTGGTGCCATCGATGACTTCTACTCCAAATCGTACCAGAACCACCGCACACATCCCGATGCCGCCAGTGCCTCTGCCGATGCTGTCATCAATGGTACCGACCTCAACTGTGGAGGTACCTACCGCCATATCCCTGAGGCTGTAGAGCGTGGTCTCATCACGGAGGAGCAGGTCGACAAGTCTGTCTTCCGTCTCCTCAGAGCCCGCTTCCAACTTGGCGAGATGGATCCCGACTCATTGGTCGAGTGGACAAAAATCCCCTACGATGTGGTGGCTTGCAAGGAACATGATGAACTCGCCCTGAAGATGGCCCACGAGTCTGTCGTCCTGCTGCAGAACAAGAAGAAAACCCTCCCCATTGATGCTGCTGACTATTCTGCTGCACATCGTTTGGCTGTCATTGGCCCCAACGCTGACGACTCTCTTGCCCATTGGGGCAACTACTACGGCACTGCGGCCCGCACCTACAGCGTACTCTCCGGAGTTCGCGGCAAGCTGGCCGATCCTGATGCTGTTGTCTACCACAAGGTCAGCGAACTGGTTACTCCTGAGACCTTTATGAGCCATTTCGCCGATTGTTCCTGCGAGGAGGGACCGGGCGTTCGGGCTCTCTATTATGACAATACCCGTTGTGAGGGCGAGCCCATTGCTGAAGCCCGCTACACATCGCCCTTCCAACTCTGCACCTCCGGCAGCACCGTCTTTGCTCCGGGTGTGCCTCTCACAGGTTTCAGCGCTACCTATTCGACCGTCTACCATGCCAAGAGCGATGGAGAACTTATCCTCAGCCTCTTTGCCAATGGTCAGGGTGCCATCATAGTGGATGGCGAGCAACGCTCTACTTTCTATCAAGGACATGGATCACGTCGTGTAACTTGTTCCTTCGAGGTCAAGGCGGGTCAGGACTATCCTATTGACATCCGTTTTGCCTACACCAACGGCGATGCGCAGCTCAATGTGGATCTTGGTATGCGTGAGCCCCTTTCCGATGAGGCCCTGCTGACTCTCCTGGAGGGTATCGACGATGTCATTTATGTCGGAGGCATCTCGCCCCAACTCGAAGGTGAGGAGATGCGAGTCGACTACGAGGGCTTCCGTGGGGGAGACCGTACCAGCATCGAACTGCCTGCCGTGCAGCGCCGCACACTCCAGACTCTTCACAATGCCGGCAAGCGTGTCATCTTTGTCAACATGTCCGGTTCGGCCATCGCCCTTGAGCCAGAAACTCAGAGTTGCGATGCTATTGTTCAGGGTTGGTACAACGGTCAGAATGGCGGTATTGCCATCGCCGATGTACTCTTTGGAGACTGCAACCCCAGCGGGAAACTGCCCGTCACCTTCCACAAGAATGACTCCCAGCTGCCCGACTATGAGAACTACAATATGAGTGCTGGTCACACCTACCGCTATCTCAAGGAGGATCCTCTCTTCCCCTTCGGCTATGGCTTGAGTTATGCCCGCTTCCGTTACGGACGGGCTCGTCTCGACAGCCGCACTATGTCGCCGGAGGGTTCTGTCACTCTCACCGTGCCTGTGCGTAACCGTAGTCGTATTGATGGCGATGAGACCATCCAGGTCTATATTGCAAAGGTTGGCGATACCGATGGTCCTCGTTGTGCTCTGCGTGCATTCCGTCGCGTCACTATCCCGGCCCGCACAAAGGTCCGCACCGCTTTCACGCTCACCGCTCGCGAAATCTGCACCTTCGACAATAATGTTGGCACCCTTGCCTGCACTCCTGGCACCTACCGCATCTACTATGGCCCCTCTTCCTCTCCCTCTGCCCTCCGCTGTTGCGAGGTGAAGGTTGAGTAATATATTTCTTATTCCTTTATTATATTAAATAAGGAATAATGGATAGACGCGAATTTCTCCTCCTCGTTGGGTCTGGCATTCTATCGCTTGCTGGTGCCAATTCCGCCTTGGCTGCCTCCCGTCGGCGTGATGGTACCTACTCAGTCATCCTGTTGGGCGACACCCACTTCGATGGGGCTACCCCCGATGTCTATCATTCCCGATATGTAGCCCCCAACGAGAAGACCAAGGCCAGCCGTGAGGGCGAGTTTGCCCGCAATGGCGAGATGTGGCAGGAACGCCTTCCTCATCTTCTCTACAGGGCCTCCCGTCTTGCTGGTCCCCGCACTCGTCTGGTCATCCAAGCCGGTGACCTCATCCAGGGCGACTGCGACGATGCAGCCATCCATACTCGGATGCTCGACGATGCCTTCAACCGCATCAAGAGTTCCTTCCTCGGTCTTCCCTTCGTTACGGTTACCGGCAACCACGACATCCGGGGCCGTGAGGCTGAGGATGCGTATCGTGCCTATATGCCCGCCCGCCTTTCTGCCGAATTGGGACAGGAGATTCGCAAGACCACCTTCTCTTTTCGCGTTGGCCCTGATGTCTTCATCGCCATAGATTTCAACCATCCTGACGATGAAGAAATAAAACGTCTGCTGGCAGAATCCGTTGATGCCCGCTACACCTTCATCGTCACACACAGCGGTCTCTTTCCCCTCGACAGCAAGAGCCCGCGCTGGTTCTTCCATGGAGGGAAATCCGATGATGAGACAGCCAGACGTCGAGAGTTCCGTGCTCTCTTTGCCCAACGCAATGTCATCTGTCTCTGCGGCCATACCCATACTACCGACTTCCACGACTGGTATGGTGATGGCGGTCGTATTACCCAATCTACCATCAACAGTGTCTGGCGCAACGATGCCACCGGTCAGTATATGGTTGACACCCAACATCCTAACCACTATGGCAGTCTTACCGAAGAGAGTCGTAACGAAAAGCTTCTCTTTGACGAATACCGTACCGGTCTTCACGAGTGGACCCATTCCCGTGCAGCCGGCTCCTACCTCCTGAATGTTTCCGACCGAGGTGTCACCCTTGATTTCTATGCCGCCGACTCCCAGACACGTACCCAACGATTCATCCTCCGATGACTGGGCTGAAGATATAAGTGCTACTTGAGTGACAACTAGATCCTTTGAAAGCCTATCTGCTTGATGTTGAACGGGATAGAATGACTTGCTGCATTTTTTGATTTTTTTTAAAAAAATGCACTTTTGTTTGGTCCGAAAGAAATAAT
>R22__coassemble_52_pt1 | contig 101686 bp, 72 predicted proteins | sample R22__metabat2_low_PE_006 | metagenome-assembled genome bin R22
GGCCGGGGATGTGAGGGATGTCTTGGGGAAGATGAGGGCATCAGAGATGCTTTCTTCCATAGAGGAAGTGGACGAGAAGTCCAATCCAACTGGTAGCCAGGAGGAGGATACAGAAGATAATCTTCAGGATGAGGGGTTGTTTTGACTTGATGATGTCGAGGCATCCGATGACAGCCAGGACGACACCTACCCAATAAACGATTTTTGCCATAATATTATATATTTAAAGTGAAACATATCTGCCGACAGAACCCTCGAACGTGAGGGCTCTGCCGGACAGATTGGGATTGTTTATTCTTCGCTCCAGTCCATCTTGCTCATGCGGACGTAACTGGCGTAACGCTTCTTGGCCATGGCCTCGGCAGCATCGAACAGTTCCTGTGCTTCGTCGGGATACTGCTTCATGACGCTGGCGTAGCGTACCTCGCCCTTGAGGAAGTCCTGGAAGCCTTCCCACTGCGGCTCCTTGGAGTCGAGGCTGAAGGGGTTCTTGCCCTGCTCCTCGAGAGCGGGGTTGTAGCGCCACAGATGCCAGTAGCCACATGCCACGGCAGCAGCCTCCTCGGCCTGAGCCTTGCCCATGCCCTTCTTCAGACCATGGTTGATGCAGGGTGCGTAGGCGATGATGAGCGACGGTCCGTGGTAGGCTTCGGCTTCGCGGATGGCCTTGAGACACTGACTGTTGTCGGCGCCCATTGCCACCTGGGCAACGTAGACATAGCCGTAGGTGGTGGCAATCATGCCGAGGTCCTTCTTGCGTACGCGCTTGCCGCTGGCAGCGAACTTGGCGATGGCGCCGAGCGGAGTAGCCTTGGAGGACTGACCGCCGGTGTTGGAGTATACCTCGGTGTCGAGGACCAGGATGTTCACATCCTCGCCGCTGGCGATGACATGGTCGAGACCGCCGTAGCCGATATCGTAACTGGCACCGTCGCCGCCGATGATCCACTGACTGCGCTTGACGAGGTAGTCCTTGAGTTCGAGAATCTTCTTGCAGGTGTCGCAGCCGCAGGCCTCGCAGCCGGCGATGATCTGGGGAGCCAGAGCCTTGGTGGCATCGGCATCGTCCTTCTTCTCGATCCACTCGTTGAAGAGGGCCTTGAGTTCATCGCTGCAGCAGGTGCAGGTCTGTGCCTCGGTCATGAGTTTCTGCAGACGCAGTTTGAGTTTCTTGTTGGCAAGTTCCATGCCCAGTCCATACTCGCAGAAGTCCTCGAAGAGGCTGTTGGCCCATGCGGGACCCTGACCCTTCTCGTTGGTGGTGTAGGGAGTGGAAGGAATGGAGCCTGAGTAGATGGAGGAGCAACCGGTGGCGTTGGAAGCCATGATGCGGTCGCCGAACAGTTGGCTGATGAGTTTGACATAGGGAGTCTCGCCGCAGCCCGAGCAGGCGCCGCTGAACTCGAAGAGCGGAGTAGCGAACTGGCTGTTCTTGGGGCTCTGCTTGATGTCGATGAGGTCCTGCTTGGTCTTGACGTTCTTGACGCAGTACTCCCAGTTGGCAGCCTCGGCCATCTGTGTCTCGAGGGGAACCATCTGGAGTGCGGGGCCCGTGGCGGGCTTGCCGGGACATACGTCGGCGCAGTTGCCGCAGCCGAGGCAGTCGAGGACGCCCACCTGCATGCGGAACTTCATGCCCTTGAAGGCAGCGGGAGCCTTCATCTCGATGGTCTCGCCGGTGAAGGGAGCAGCCTCCTCGTCGTTCATCACGAAGGGACGGATGCAGGCGTGAGGACATACGTATGCGCACTTGTTGCACTGGGTGCAGTTGTCGGCCGTCCATACGGGAACGAACGTGCCGACGCCACGCTTCTCGTAGGCAGCAGTGCCCGAAGGCCATGTGCCGTCGATGCTCTCGTTGAAGGCGCTCACGGGCAGCAGGTCGCCGTTCTGGGCGTTGATGGGACGTACCACCTCGTTGATGAAGGCGGGATCGTCGTTGGCAGCAGCGGCAGGAATCTCGAGCGATGCCCATGCGGGATCGACGGTGAGTTGACGGTATTCACCGCCACGGTCGACGGCAGCATTGTTCTTGTCGACGACATCCTGTCCCTTCTTGCCATAACTCTTGACGATGAACTTCTTCATCTGCTCGACGGCCAGGTCAACGGGGATGACACCGGTGATGCGGAAGAAGGCGCTCTGGAGGATGGTGTTCGTGCGGTTGCCGAGACCGATCTCCTGGGCAATCTTGGTGGCATTGATGTAGTAGACGGTGATATTGTTCTGTGCGAAGTACTTCTTGACCTTCACGGGCAGGTTGGCAGCGAGTTCATCGCCCTCCCAGATGGTGTTGAGGAGGAATGTGCCGTTCTTCTGCAGACCGCGGGTGACATCGTACATGTGGAGGTATGCCTGTACGTGGCATGCCACGAAGTTGGGCGTGTTGACGAGATAGGTGCTGCGGATGGGCGTGTCGCCGAAGCGCAGGTGGCTGCAGGTGAAGCCTCCGGACTTCTTGGAGTCGTAGGAGAAGTATGCCTGGCAGTGCTTGTCGGTGTTGTCACCGATGATCTTCACGGAGTTCTTGTTGGCACCAACAGTACCATCGGCGCCGAGACCGTAGAACTTGGCTTCGAACATACCCTTGCCGCCGAGAGCGATTTCCTCGCCCACGGGGAGGGATGTGAAGGTGACATCGTCGACGATGCCGATGGTGAAGCCGTTCTTAGGCTGCGGCAGGGCGAGGTTGGCATAGACGGCCAGCACCTGTGCGGGTGTGGTGTCGTGTGAGCCGAGGCCGTAGCGTCCGCCCACGATGGTGAGGTCCTTGCAGTCGGAGAGAGCCTCGACGACATCGAGGTAGAGGGGTTCGCCCAGTGCACCGGGCTCCTTGGTGCGGTCGAGGACGGCGATGCGCTTGACGCTGGCAGGGAGGACGGCCTTGAGGTACTTGACGCTGAAGGGACGATAGAGGTGTACGGCAATCATGCCCACCTTCTGGCCCTGAGCGGTGAGGTAGTCGATGACTTCGCGTGTGGCTTCGGTGACGGAGCCCATGCAGATGATGATGTTCTCGGCATCCTCAGCACCATAGTAGGTGAAGGGCTTGTAGTCGCGGCCGGTGATCTTGTTGATTTCCTGCATGTACTCGTTGACGATGTCGGGCACGGCATCGTAGTACTTGTTGCAGACCTCACGATGGGTGAAGAAGGTGTCGGGGTTCTCGGCCATACCGCGCATGACGGGATGCTCGGGGCAGAGTGCGCGGCTGCGGAACTCGGCGAGAGCCTGCTGGTCGATGAGCGGAGCCAGGTCGTCGGCCTCCATCTTCTCGATCTTCTGAATCTCGTGTGAGGTGCGGAAGCCGTCGAAGAAGTTCACGAAGGGCACGCGGCTCTTGATGGTAGCAAGGTGTGCTACGCCGGCGAGGTCCATGACCTCCTGGACGCTGCCTTCTGCCAGCATGGCAAAGCCGGTCTGACGGGTGGACATGACATCCTGATGGTCGCCGAAGATGCAGAGGCTGTGTGAGGCAAGGGTACGGGCGCTGACATGGAAGACGCAGGGGAGCAGTTCGCCGGCAATCTTGTACATGTTGGGGATCATCAGCAGCAGACCCTGCGATGCGGTGTAGGTGGTGGTGAGGGCTCCGGCCTGCAGCGAACCGTGGACGGCGCCAGCGGCGCCTCCCTCGGACTGCATCTCCTGGACCATGACGGTCTCGCCGAAGATGTTCTTGCGGCCTGCGGCAGCCCATTCGTCAACGTGCTCGGCCATCGTGGATGACGGAGTGATGGGGTATATGGCAGCTACCTCTGTGAACATATACGAGATATGAGCAGCGGCTTCGTTGCCATCACAAGTAATGAATTTCTTTTCTTTTGCCATTTTCTCTTTTGTTGTTATTGGATATTATCGATTGTTTTCTCTCTTTTTGTCTTTGTTGAGATTTTCCCTTCCTCCTTTAATAGAGGAATCCCATGAGCCAGAGGGGAATCTGATTGTCGCGTCCTTTCTCCTTGTGGTGCACGCAGTAGTAGGTGTCGCGGTTGCTCTTGACGGGTGGGCTGTCGGCGCAGACGCGGAAGCGGAGCGTGTCGTCCACGAGGAAGGTGTGGGGCCCTTCGCCCTTGTTCACCGTGTGGTCCTTCCAGAGGGAGTTGACGAGGAACATCTCGAGCACGTCCTCCTCGTCGGCCTTCACGGGATAGATGCTGTAGGCGAGGTTGGGGTTGTGGAGGAGAATCTTCGCGGGCTTCTTGGGGAACTCGTCGCCCTGACGGTAGACGAGGTTGATGAGACGGGCGTCGGCGAGGTACTTGATGTAGTTCATCACCGTGGCACGCGAGATGCCTATCTCGTCGGCGAGGGCACTGACGTTGGGCGCTGACGGTCCGTCCACGACCAGGAGGTAGAGGAGTTTCTTAATCTTCGACAGGTACTTGAGTTCAATCTGCTGGATGAGGAGGATGTCCACCTCCATCATCATGTTCATCGTCTTGAGGAGGTTCTCGGCGAAGTTGCGCTTCTCGAGGAAGAACGGGTAGAAGCCATGGTGCAGATAGTCCTGGAAGTAGTCGAGGGGGTTGACGGTGGGCAGGATGCGTCGTGCGATGGCCTCGTGGTTGTTGAGGATGTCGGCGAGGGTGTAGCAAGGATAGGCGTTGCGCGTGCGCAGGTTGAGGAACTCACGGAACGAGAAACCGCGCAGGTTGTAGGGCTTGACGATGCCGTTGAGGATGGGGTTCTGCTCCTTGAGACGCATCACCGACGAACCGGTGAAGACAATCTTGAGTTTGGGGAAGCGTTCGTAGCAGTCGCGCAACTGCTGACTCCAGTCGGGAATCTTGAACACCTGGTCCACGAGCAGTGTCTTGCCTCCGCGGCGCACGAACTCCTCGGCGAAGTCCGTCAGGCTGCGTCCCTGGAAGTAGAAGTTGTTCATGTTGATGTACAGACAACTCTTGTCCTCGCGGTGGTACTCCTGGGCGTACTGGATAAGGAAGGTCGTCTTGCCGACACCACGTGTTCCCTTGATACCGATCAGGCGTTCATCCCAATCGATTTCGTCCATCAGATTGCGACGGACGGGCGCATCGGTATGCGCCAGGAGATATTCGTGAGTCTTGTAGAAAGCTTCCATTTCCTATGGGCCGAAATTTCGCACAAAAGTACGCAGAAAATCCGTGTTTTGCAAACTTGAGTTGACATTTTTGCACCCCTGTTATCATTTTTTTGCATGCGTGAATGAATATTGAAATCCTCCCCGTCGCAAAACTGTCGTCGGGGAGGAGGGCAGACGTTGCGGGGACGTCCGCATCATGCAATGATGGTATGGTACAGGAGTGCGACGGCGATGCCGAGGAGGCATCCCATGCTCACCTGCAAGGGGGTGTGTCCGAGGACTTCCTTGAGTTTCTTGATATGTTCGGGGAAAGGTTCGTTCTTTAGAATCTCCATGATTTCGTTGATGACCTCGGCATGCTTGCCGCTCTGACGGCGTATGCCCGAGGCATCGTGCATGACGACGATTGCCAGCACGGCACAGACGGCAAACAGTCCCGACGCGAATCCGTGCGTCAGCCCTGCTGCTGTGGCAAGGCCGGAGACGAGGGCAGAATGTACGCTGGGCATGCCTCCATCGTTGAAGATGCGCGACAGGTCGAGTTTCCGGTCGCGGATGGAGTGGATGAGTACCTTGAAGAACTGTGCTGTCAGCCATGCCAGCAAGGCGCTGACGAGCATCTCGTTGTGGAAGATGTTGTCTGATTCCATGTATTGATGGGGCGTGGATGTCTGGCGTGGGGGTTATGCCTGTGGGGTGTGTCCTCCGTTTTGTCCTCCGTTTTGTCCGCCTTCGGCAGGTTTGCGGCGATGCTTGTGGCGCTTCTTTTTCTTCGGCTGTCCGTCCCCTCCTGCGCTGTTGCCTGGCTGGGGCCTGACATCGGCGGGACGATTGTCGGTGTGGGCCCTGGGCGTGGCATCTGCCTTTTCACGGGGTTTCTGTCCGTCCGCCCTCCCGTTTCCGTGGCTGTGTCGTTCCCCTCCGCCATTGGACTTCTTGCCCTTGCGGCGGGAACGGTTCTTGTTGAAGGCATGCGGAGCATACTCGGGAGCCTCGCCTAGTTCGGCGGGGAGGGGCGTCTTGTCGACTTCGCGTCCGATGAACTTCTCAATCTGACGGAAACGTGCCTGCTCCTCGATGCTCACGAAGGTGATGGCAGCACCGTCGCTGCCAGCACGGGCGGTACGTCCGATGCGGTGCACATAGTCTTCGCAGTCGTGGGGGACGTCGTAGTTGATGACGAGTTGGATGTCGTCGATGTCGATGCCGCGTGCCACGATGTCGGTGGCTACCAGAATATGGACGCGTCCGGACTTGAACTCGTGCATGATGTCGTCGCGTTCGTTCTGCGAGAGGTCGGAGTGCATCTCACCCACCACGAAGCCCTTTGCGGCCCCGATGCGCTTGAGGGCGCGGGCTATCTCCTTCACCTTGAGTTTGGAGGAGGCAAAGAGGATGACGCGCTGAGGCTTGTTGTCGGTGAAGAGACTCTGCACGATGCCGAGTTTCTGCGTCTCGTAGCAGACGTAGGCGCTCTGCACAATCTTCTCGGCAGGCTTGCTCACGGCAAGTTTGACTTCGACGGGGTCGCGCAGGATGGCGCTTGCCAACTGCTGGATTTCGGCAGGCATGGTAGCCGAGAAGAGCAGCGTCTGACGGTCGGCAGGGAGTTGCTTGACAATCTGCATGATGTCGTCGATGAACCCCATGTCGAGCATGCGGTCGGCCTCGTCGAGGACGAAGAAGGAAACCTTCGAGAGGTCCACGTTGCCCAGTGAGATATGGCTGATGAGACGTCCCGGGGTGGCGATGACGACGTCGGCGCCCATGTCGAAGCCGCGACATTCCTGTGCGAAGCGGATGCCGTCGTTGCCGCCGTAGACAGCCACGCTGCTGATGTTGACATAGTAGGAGAAACCCTGCATGGCCTGGTCGATCTGCTGGGCCAGTTCGCGTGTGGGCGACATGATGAGGCAGTTGACGGCTCCCTCGGGATAGCCGCCGTCGCTGAGACGGCTGAGGATGGGCAGGAGGTAGGCAGCCGTCTTGCCGGTGCCTGTCTGGGCCACGCCGATGAGGTCATGGCCTTCGAGCAGGGGCGGTATGGCCTGCTCCTGTATGGGTGTACACTCTGAGAAGTTCATCGCATCGAGCGCGTCGAGGATGTCATCGTTGAGGTCGAGTTCGTCGAAATACATTTGTGGTCCTTGTTTGTTTGAATGGAACGCTGGAGGCGGTCCGTCTATTTGGGCGCTTTCCAGTAGAGGTAGATGCCGATGAGGAGGAAGACGATATTCGGCAGCCATACGGCGAGCATCGGTGACATGTTCCCCTTGATGGAGAAGGTGGACGATATGGTCTGGAACACGATATACCCGAAGCTGAGTGCGATGCCCACGCCGAGGTTCATGCCCATGCCACCCTTGACCTTCTTCGATGACAGGCTCACGCCGATGAGGGTGAGGATGAACGCTGCGAAGGAGGTGGCGATGCGCTTGTGGTACTCTATTTCGAATGCCTTGATGTTGGCGAAGCCGCGTCGGCGCTGCCGTTCGATGTAGCGTTTGAGTTCAGGGCTTGTCATGGTCTCCTGCTGCCCTTCGGTGACGAGCAGGTCGCCGGGCCGGATGTGGATGATGGTATCCTTCTGCAGACCGCTGGTGATGACTTCGAGGGTGTCGCTGATGTCACGCAGTTGCCAGTTCTTGGCACTCCAACGGTCGGGATGTTCCGCATCGCCGGTGTAGGTGAGCGTCTTGGAGGTGAAGTGGGATGTCATGGAGTTCCCCTCGAACTTGTCGAGCGAGAAGCGATAGCCGGTGCTGTTGGCCTTCTCGAAACGGTCGAAGTAGGCGATGACGCCATCGGCGACCTCCAACTGCACGTTGTGGCCCGTCTCCACCACTTTCTTCTTCTTGTAGGTGTTCTCGAACTCGATGCGCGTGATATTGCCCGTGGGGATGATGTAGGCACCGAGAGAGTAGGTGAGGATGGCGATGAGCATCGCGGAGATGAAGTAGGGAACCATGAGCCGGTGGAAACTGACACCTGTCGAGAACGTCGCGATGATTTCGGAGTTCTCGGCCAACTTGGAGGTGAAGAAGATGACGGCAATGAACACGAACAGCGGGCTGAACAGGTTGCCGAAGTAAGGAACGAAGTTCAGGTAATAGTCGAAGATGATAGCCTTCCAGGGGGCTTCGTTCTGCACGAACTTGTCGAGGTGCTCGTTGAAGTCGAACACCACGGCGATGGCGAGGATGAGGGCGAGGGAGAAGAAGTAAGTGCCGAGGAACTTGGCTATGATGTATCCGTCGAGCCGCTTAATGAGGCGTTTCCGACCGGGCTTTCTCTGCATGTCTATGGGGAGTTTCATCGTCTTCTTTTCCTTCTTGTGCGTGGGTCTTTACAGTCGTTGGGATACTTGTGCCAGCATGCGGGGCTTCCATTCGCTGAAGTCACCGGCGATGATGTGACGCCGTGCCTCGCCTACCAGCCAGAGGTAGAAGGCCAGGTTGTGTACCGAGGCAATCTGCATGGCAAGCAGTTCCTGCGCATGGAACAGGTGGCGCAGGTAGGCCTTGGAGTAGAGCGTATCCACGACACTGGCTCCATCCTCCTCGATGGGGCTGAAGTCGTCGGCCCACTTTACATTCTTCATGTTCATGATGCCCTGCTTGGTGAAGAGCATGCCGTTGCGGCCGTTGCGGGTAGGCATGACGCAGTCGAACATATCCACGCCGCGTTCGATGCCTTCGAGGATGTTCATGGGTGTACCTACTCCCATCAGGTAGCGAGGCTTGTCCTTGGGAAGTATCTCGTTGACGACTTCTATCATCTCGTACATCACTTCCGTGGGCTCACCCACTGCCAGTCCGCCGATGGCGTTTCCGTCGGCCTCCTTGGAGGCGATGTACTCGGCAGAACGTCGGCGCAGGTCGGGATAGGTACATCCCTGCACGATGGGGAACAGGCTCTGCCGGTAGCCGTATTTGGGTTCGGTCTCGTTGAAACGCTTGCAGCAACGGTCCAGCCAGCGGTGTGTGAGTTCCATCGAATTCTTGGCGTACTGGTAGTCGGATGTGCCGGGAGCACACTCGTCGAAGGCCATCATGATGTCTGCACCGATGGTCCGCTCGATGTCCATCACCCTTTCGGGTGTGAAGAGATGCTTGGAACCGTCGATGTGGGAACGGAACTCCACGCCCTCCTCCTTCATCTTGCGTATGCCGCTGAGCGAGAACACCTGGAAGCCACCGCTGTCGGTGAGGATGGGACGGTCGAAGCCGTTGAAACGGTGCAGGCCGCCAGCCTTCTCGAGGATGTCCAGCCCGGGCCGGAGGTAGAGGTGGTAGGTGTTGCCGAGGATGATCTGTGCCTGGATGTCATTCTTCAGTTCATAGAGTTGCACGGCCTTCACGGACCCCACAGTGCCTACAGGCATGAAGATGGGCGTCTCGATCTGACCGTGATCGGTGGTGAGCACTCCTGCACGGGCGTTGCTCTTGGGGTCGGTGGCTTGAAGTTGGAATGTCATGAGCAGAACAGGGGGATGAGGGATGAATGGATATCGGAAACTGTCATCGCAATCATTTTGTCTTCGTTTCCTCGTCCTTCTTCACTGTAAGGTCGATGGCTCCCTGCACCTTCTGGGGAAGAAGGGCTATCTGCCAGACATCCTTCACATCGGTGACATAATGGAAGGTGAGCCCCTCGAGGTAGATGGGCTGTATCTCCTTGATGTTGCGCTCGTTCTCCTTGCTGAGGATGATGTCGGTGATGCCGGCCCGCTTGGCAGCGAGGATCTTCTCCTTGATGCCTCCGACGGGAAGCACCTTGCCTCGCAGGGTGATTTCGCCCGTCATGGCCAGATGGTCTTTGACCTTACGCTGTGTGAATGCCGATGCCAGTGCTGTTGCCATGGTGATGCCTGCTGACGGTCCATCCTTGGGAATGGCCCCTTCGGGCACGTGCAGGTGGATGTTCCAGCCCTCGAAGACTTCGGGGTTGATGTCGAGGAGCGCGGCATGAGCCTTGACATACTCGAGAGCGATGGTGGCAGACTCCTTCATCACATCGCCCAGGTTTCCGGTGAGCGTCAGGCGGGGAGCCTTGCTGGGCGACAGGCTGGTTTCGATGAACAGTATCTCGCCGCCCACGGCCGTCCATGCCAGGCCTGTCACCACTCCGGCATAGTCGTTGCCCTGGTAGCGGTCGCGGCTGTACTCCTGAACGCCGAGCAACTGCGGAATCTGCTTGGGACGGATGGAACCGTGGTAGAGGGAATCGCCATGGGTGGCGATGTCGCGTGCCACCAGACGGCATATCTTGCCGATCTTCTTGTCCAGTTCGCGCACACCGGATTCGCGGGTGTAGTTCTCGATAATCAGTTCGATGGCACCCTTGGTGAGGTTGAAATAGTGTTTGGGTATGCCGTTCTCCTCCATCTGCTTGCGTACGAGGTGACGGGATGCGATTTCCACCTTTTCTTCGGTGAGATAGCCGCTCATCTCGATGAGTTCCATGCGGTCGAGCAGTGGGGCAGGGATGGTGTTGAGGTTGTTGGCCGTGGCAATGAACATCACATGCGACAGATCGAAGTCCACATCCAGGAAGTTGTCGTGGAAGGCACTGTTCTGCTCGGGGTCGAGGACCTCGAGGAGGGCTGAGGAGGGGTCGCCGTTGTTGGTCATCTGACTGATCTTGTCAATCTCGTCGAGGATGAACACGGGGTTGGACGAGCCCGCCTTGGCCAATCCCTTGATGATGCGTCCGGGCATGGCGCCGATGTATGTCTTGCGGTGTCCGCGGATTTCTGCTTCGTCGTGAACGCCGCCCAAGGAGATGCGTACGTATTTACGTCCGAGGGCATCGGCAATGGATTTGCCGAGCGAGGTCTTACCCACACCGGGAGGGCCATAGAGACAGATGATGGGCGACTTCATGTCCTTGCGCAACTTCAGCACGGCGAGGTGCTCAATGACACGCTCCTTCACCTTCTCCAGCCCGAAATGGTCGCGGTCGAGTGTGCGCTGCGCGTTGACCATGTCGAGATTGTCGGACGTATATTCGTTCCAGGGCAGGCTGAGCATCGTCTGCAGGTAGTTGAGTTGCACGTTGTAGTCGGGAGACTGCGGGTTGGTGCGTTCCAGTTTGGCTACCTCCTTGTCGAAGATCTTGGCCACGTCGCTGTTCCATTTCTTGGCCCGTGCCTTCTGGCGCATCTCGTCGATGTCCTGGTCCTGCACGCTGCCACCCAGTTCGTCCTGGATGTTCTTCATCTGCTGCATGAGGAAGTACTCACGCTGCTGCTGGTCGATTTCTTCCTTGGTGCGCAGTTGGATGTTCTGCTTGAGTTCGGCGAGTTGTATCTCGCGGTTGAGGATGGACAGCAAGTGGATGGCTCGTTCCTGCAGAACCGGCTCCTCGAGAAGTTGTATCTTCTCCTTTGTGTCGAAGGGGAGGTTGGCACAGATGAAGTTGACGAGGAACATGCCGTTGTTGATGTTCTTCAGCGCGAAAGAGGTGTCCTGCTGGGTGTCGGCATTCAGACGGGTATAGCGGATGGCTAAATCCTTGCAGTTGTCCACGATGGCACGGAATTCCTTGCTGTTCTTGTCGGGCAGTTCTTCGCGGAGGGCTTCCTCGGCGGCCAGCATGTAAGGACGACGCCGGATGATTTCCTTGAACCGGATGCGCTGCAGACCTTGCAGGATGACGGTGGTCGTCTGGTCGGGCATCTCAAATACGCGGACGATGCGTGCTGCGGTGCCCACATCATAGATGTCTCTTTCTGTCGGGGATTCCGTTTCGGGCTGCTTCTGGCAGTGGACGGCAATCATCTTCTGTTGTTTGGCAGCATCCTTGATGAGTTTGAGCGAACTGGTGCGTCCAACCACGACGGGCATCACGACACCGGGGAAGAGCACCATGTTGCGCAGCGGCAGCACGGGCATCGACTCGTCGAGAGGATTGTTGAAGAGGTTCTCTTCGTTGCCGTCGAAGTCGGCAATCATGGCGAACGATTCTCCTTCGCTGTCAGAACCTGTGAGTAGGTCAAATATCTGTTTGTTCATTCTATTCCAAATTTCGTGCAAAATTACGAAAAAACGCGCGTTCTACAAAGATTTCTGTACGTTTTTAGTTTTTTTATCAAAGATGTGCAGTGGAAATTCAAAGTTCATCGTATCTTTGCCACCAATAATCACACTGTCGGCGTATGATGGAAAGAAAATACATGCCCTTGCGGTCGCTTCGTACCCTGCTTCTGCTGTTGGTTTTGGTAGGGCTGGTGTCGTGTTCTTCGTCCAAGAAGACGGCCTATCTGCAAAACTATGACATGTATGCCAACCTTCCTCACCCCGAACTGTACGAGGTGAAGATCCAACCTTTCGACAAGCTTTTCATCACGGCATTCAGCGAAGGCAGTCCAGTGGTTTCATCGTTCAACATTCTTGAAGCGACTCCTTTCCAGGAACGCAAGTCGACGGTTGGTGGAACACGTCCCATCGAGTACGTCGTCGAGGCAGACGGTATGGTCACCCTTCCCCTCATCGGCCGTATGGAGGCTGCGGGTAAGAGCGTGAGCAAATTGGAGAGCGATATAGAGGAAGCCCTGATGAAAGAGCAACTCCGTGGACGCCCCGTGGTGACCGTCCGCATCAAGTACTACACGTTTACTGTCATCGGTGAAGTACTGACACCAGGCATGTTCTACACCGATTATGACAAGATGAACATCTTCGAAGCGCTTGCCCGTGCGGGAGACATGACCATCCATGGTTGCCGCGACAATGTAAAGGTGATACGTGAATACAGTGACGGGACCAAGGAGATAGGTGTCGTTGATCTCAATGATGCCAATGTGCTCAATTCTCCCTTCTTCTATATCCAGCAGGACGATATCGTATATGTGGAACCCAACCGTGCCAAGGTACTCAATGCCGATGTGGCCCAGTCGTCCAGCCTATGGATACGTGGATGTTCGATAGGCATCTCCTTGTTGGCCCTGCTTTTCAGCATCTTATTGTAAGATAGATTGTTTCACCCTCTCCAATAAACGAATTCTCCTATGAAAACAAGTTCAGATTCCATGATTGTCGTTGCCACATGCAACGAACTCTTCGAAGCCGAAGTGCTGGTCACCAAACTGCAGTCGCATGGCATCGAAGCCACCATCCGGAACGTCAATGCCATTGGATATCTCCAGGCTCCCTATGCGGGCACCAATGAATTCACCGTGCTGGTGTTGGACGTGGATGTGGAAGCCGCCAAGGAAATCATCTGCAACTGCTGAACCGGCAGTTGACAAACAGGAAGGGGAGGACGCCATCACGTCCTCCCCTTTGTCATTTTCTCTTGCGGAGCGCCAGAGGGGTTATTCGAGCACCTCAATGCTGCGGGCTACGAAGCGTGCGAGTGCTTCACCCTTCAGCATGCCGTTCTGCAGCAGGGCCAGGTCAATGAGTTGGTGTACTGTGGTGTTGTTTGCCGCAAAGGACGCGAGGATATCTTCGCGCTGATGGCGTATTTCCTCCAGACGCTTTTCGATGTCCTTGAGTTCCTCTTTCTCACCCACGGGAATCTCGTCGTCCTTCTTTCCCTTGTGAGCCTCTTCCAGTTCGTTCTGTCGAGCGCGCAGGGTTTCGTTTTCAGCCAACAGCGGGGCGATCTGTCCTTCACAACTTTCTTTCTCCGCTTCCAGAACCTTCTTCACCAGACGATGGTCGGCATTGACCATCACCGAGTACATGTCGGGCATCTCACCGTAGAAGCTCATGCCGGACTCGATGGCAGCCATCTCTTTCATACGGCGCATGTATTCGCTCTGCATGATAAGGACGGGCGCTTGTTTCTCGCCTAGACAACTGCTTTCGACATGGAACTCTGTCTTCTCCTTCTTGGGCATCTGGCTCTCGAAGACATGTGAGAGGTTGAAACGCAGTTCGGCTTCCAGTTCCTGCTTGTCGGCATCGTCCTTCTCGATGAGCCGGTCGAGCACGTCGGCGTCCACACGGGCGAAACGGCTCTTTTCGAACTTGCGCTCAAAATGTCCTACCATGGCCACATCGAGTTGGCCATCCATGAGCAACACATTGTATCCCTTGGCCTCGGCAGCCTGGATGTAGGTGTACTGCTCCTCTTTGTTTGCGGCATAGAGGTATACGAGGTTGCCTTCCTTGTCGGTCTGGTTGTCCTTGATGAGCGTGCGATACTCTTCGTAAGTGTAATACTTGTCGTCGGTGTCCTTCAGTAGGGCGTATTTCTCGGCCTTCTCATAGAAGTCATCCTGGGTGAGCATGCCGTAGTTGATGAAGATCTTCAGGCTGTCCCATTTCTCTTCGAATTCCTTGCGGTTCTCCTTGAAGATGCTTTGGAGACGGTCGCTGACCTTCTTGGTGATGTAGGTAGAGATCTTCTTTACGTTCGAGTCGCTCTGCAGGTAACTGCGGCTGACGTTGAGAGGAATGTCGGGACTGTCGATGACACCGTGCAGGAGGGTAAGGAAATCGGGTACGATGCCTTCCACGGAATCGGTGACGAAGACCTGGTTGCAGAACAACTGAATCTTGTTCTTCTGCAAGTCGATGCTACTCTTGACGCGGGGGAAATAGAGGATGCCGGTGAGATGGAAAGGATAGTCTACGTTCAAGTGTATCCAGAACAGCGGTTCGTCGCTCATGGGATAGAGTTGGCTGTAGAACTTCCGGTAGTCCTCATCCTTCAGTTCGCTTGGTGTGCGGGTCCATAGAGGGTTAGTGTCGTTGATGACGTTGTCCTCCTCCGTTTCAACCTGCTTGCCGTCCTTCCACTCTTTCTTCTTGCCGAAGGCGATGGTCACGGGCAGGAAGCGGCAGTATTTCATGAGCAGAGACTGAATGCGCTCCTCCTCGAGGAACTCTTTGCAATCGTCATCGATATGCAGTATGATGTCGGTGCCGCGTTCGGCCTTCTCCGTCTCTTCCAGTGTGAACTCTGGGTTGCCCTCGCAACTCCAATGAACGGGCGTGGCATCGGGACGATAGGAACGGCTGATGATTTCCACCTTCTTGGCTACCATGAAGGCAGAATAGAAGCCCAGTCCGAAGTGACCGATGATGGTGCTGGCGTCATCCTTGTATTTCTCGAGGAAATCATTGGCGCCCGAGAAGGCAATCTGGTTGATGTAGCGGTCGATCTCGTCGCCTGTCATGCCGATACCGTTGTCGCTCACTGTCAGCGTGCCTTTTTCCTTGTCGAGAGTTATGCAGACCTTCAGGTTGGAGGTATCGTCGCTGCATTCACCTTTCAGTTGAAGGGTCTTCAACTTCTGCGTGGCGTCAACGGCATTTGACACCAATTCACGCAGGAATATCTCGTGATCGCTGTAAAGAAACTTTTTGATGACGGGGAAGATGTTTTCTGTTGTAACCCCGATGTTGCCCTTATTCATAATTATATATGTTTTAGAAGAATTCTGGCCGATGAATGGCCAACGAAAGAAGTCTTTCAAACTCAGTGCCAGCCAGTGACATCTGCCAAAATGTCGGCAGGAGTGTGACTTCCGCCGTCCGAAACTGTTGTTTTGGGCATGAAAGTGCCTTTTTTGTGTCTATATGGCGAAAAATATAGCCCTATGCTGTCTCTCTTATCTATTTTGTTCCTATCTTTGCGGGAACTATGACCACATGAAGAAACTCGTCACCATACTGTTGCTGTTCCTTTCCACTCTGAGCCTGTCAGCCCAGAGCGTGGGACTCGTGCTAAGCGGTGGTGGCGCAAAAGGTATCACTCATATCGGTGTCATTCATGCCCTGGAAGACAACGATATCCCCATCGACTACATTGCTGGTTCCTCCATCGGTGCTGTCATAGGATCGCTCTATGCCACCGGCTATTCACCGGAGGAGATGCTCGAATTCATCACGTCGCCCCGTTTCCGTAAGTGCTACTCAAGTATCGTGGACGAGGAGGATGTCTATTACGTCAAGAAGAATGCTCCCACTCCCGAGTTCGTCAGCGTCCGTTCCGCCGTCGGCGATAGTCTGGACTTCTCTCCTTCGCTGCCCACCAACTTCGTCAATCCTATCTATATGAACATCGTCCTGCCCGAATTGTTTGCTCAGGCGACAGCCGCGTGCAACAGCAATTTCGACAGTCTCTTTGTTCCTTTCCGCTGTGTAGCCACCGATGTGTATGAGAAGAAGTCTGTGGTGTTCAGTCAAGGTGATCTGGGTGATGCTGTGCGGGCTTCCATGACTTTCCCCTTTGTGTTCAAGCCCATTGAATACGAGGGACAGTTGCTCTACGACGGAGGAATACTCAACAACTTTCCTGCTGATGTGATGAAACGAGATTTCCATCCGGATTTCACCATCGGCAGTGTCGTCACCCAGAACTCCGATCCTCCATCGGACAACGACCTCATCGGTCAACTTGAGGCCATGATCATGGAACGCAGCAACTATACCTTGTCGGATTCTTCAGGTATTCTGCTTACCTTCGACAACCTCAGTCAGGAGGTGAGCCTGCTTGATTTCAGTCAGGCGCAGCGGCTCCACGACTTGGGCTATGCTGCTGCGACGGCCATAGTCGATTCCATCCGTAGTCAGGTGCATCGCGCTGTGCCTTCCGAGGAGATAGCCCTGCGCCGCAGCCTCTTCCGTGCGGCCTTCCCTCCACTCATCTTCCGGAACATCACCATCAGTGGGGCCAGTGAACATCAAAGCCGCTATGTGGCCAACGAGATACGAGGCGAGGGAGACGACATCTTTTCCATGGATGATTTCCGTCGTGGATACTTCCGTCTACTCACCGACAACTCCATCTCGGAGATACGTCCTGTTGTACGCTTCAATCCTACTGACGAGATGTTCGACCTGCATCTCGACGTGAACGTCCACGATTACCTCACGCTTTCGCTGGGAGGGGCCGTCACCACAGGCAATATCAACGAGATCTTTTTCGGTATGTGCTACAACCATGTGGGACGACGTTCGGCCCAGGTGATGTTGGGCGGACAAGTTGGACGACCTTACAATGCCGTGGGATTGGAGACACGTCTCGACATCCCTGCTTCGGTGCCGGTGTCGTTGCGCCTGTTGGGCTGTTATTCCACTCTTGACTACTACAAGCAGGATTACCTGTTCTCGGGTTCATCCGAGCAGTCACTGAACAAGCAACAGGAGATGTTTACCAAGTTCAAGATAGCGTTGCCATTCCTCTCGCACCAGAAGGCTGAACTTGGCGTCGGCTTGGGCCGTCTTGTCGATGGCTACATTCCGGGCAGCACTCTTGACCTTACCCATCTTGTGTACGATCGTAACGATTATCGTTTGTTGGGTGGCTCACTCTATTTCGGTGAGAACTCTCTCAACAGTCCACTCTATGCCACTCGAGGTCTTGACCAGCACTTTATCGCGCAGGTGTTCACAGGCACCAACCTGTATAAGCCTGGCACCCCTGATGAGGAGGAGAGCGAGGCTTCCTTGAGTTGGATTCAGATGAACTATCTGCGTCGTGGCTATCAGCCGTTGGGCGGCCGTTTTGTCCTCGGAACCCATCTTGAGACTTGTTATTCCTCACGCAGCCTGGCACAGAATTTCACAGCCACCATGATGCAGGCATGTGCCTTTGCCCCGACTCCAAGCATGACATTCACTTATAACAGTTTCTTCCGTTCTGACATCTATGCTGCTGCTGGCCTCATGCCCGTTTACAATCTCAGCAATATCTTTCATGTGCGTCTTGAAGCCTACGCTTTTGTCCCGCTGCGGCCGGTGATCCAGATGGCTGGAGGTGGTGCAGAGTATGGGCCGTGGCTGAGCCGATGGGGGCATATCGAGGAACTGTCGGTCGTCGGACGCTTCTCTTCCATCGTGGCCAGTGCGTATCTGCATCACGACAACTCTCCGCAGAATCCCTGGAATGTGGGACTTTCCATCGGATGGCAGTTGATGGGCGAACGTTTCGTTGAGAAGTGATGCCCCTTGCGTTGGATTGTTCCCTTCCATCATCCGACATGTGTGTTCATACTCCTTTGTGGGCACGAGACTGGTGCGGCGAAGACTCCTGATAACCTCCAAACATACTTTTTTCGTGTTTGGGGCAAAATTTTTGCTAAAATATTTGGTCGGTATCAAAAGAAGCCCTACCTTTGCAGCGCTTTTGAAAGCAAAGGCTCGGCTCCTTAGCTCAACTGAATAGAGCATCTGACTACGGATCAGAAGGTTATAGGTTTGAATCCTATAGGAGTCACAAATGTTGCAAAACTGATTTTCAGGCGATTAGAACAAGATTCGAAACCTCAAAGTCAGTTTTTCTTTTTATCTCCATCTCCTCAAATTTGCCCGAAAACGAGGGAAAAAGGGAATAAAAAAGGTCAAATCGAGGTCGTATCGAGGGAAAATGTTGGGAATCCACAATACGTTTTTTTCATCATATCGCTACTTTTCTCTCCTGATTATCGGATTTGGATTCTTTTGTTTGCACCAAGCGACCATCTCATGCGTAACTTCATTCTTTTTTTGATGACACAATGACTCGAATTCTTCGATACAGCCGACTTCTTCTTGGGTTACTGCTTTCTTTGTTCCCATGCATGCTCTATGCCGATGAGTATATCCAAGACATCGAAGTGTTGAGCCCAGTCCACATGAGCGATGTTTCGGGCAGGATAAAGATTCGCGTGCGTTCCCGCTGCTTCACTTGTCTGGAGGCCCGTTGTATTGAGCCCCTTACTCCCGATGGCATCCACCTCAACCGTAAGGGAGAAGGTTCCTTTACCATAGATACCCGTAGCCTTCCACAAGGACCTGTTACCATTCAGATCATAGGCTCCAATGCCTCCGGACAGCGGGATATCTACGAACTGCAACTCTACAATACCGATGGGCGTGCGTCGCGTTTTTCCGGAATTCCCGATACCATTCCCGCTCCCGCCGAGGGGATGAGATTGGTTTTCGCTGATGATTTCGATGGTCCTCTCAGCATTTCGCGTGATGGACGAGGTACACGTTACAATGCCCACAAACCCCGTTTCGGTGACTTTAGCGGATGGCCTTTTGCTGATCCCACAGCGGATGAGGAGGGCCCCTTCCGTCAGCGTGACACCTATCTGGTCATACAGGCTCGCAAGCCCGCTGGCAGTAATGGTTTCACAGGGCTGCTTGCAACGGTGGACATGGATGGCAATGGTTTCTGGGCAAAGGCTCCTTTTTATATGGAGTGTCGTCTCGTCGCTCAAAGTGCCCCGGGGACTTGGCCTGCCTTCTGGACGGTCACCAACATCGACCGTGGACCCGGCGATGAACTGGATGTCGTGGAAGCCTATGGTGGGTGGGGTAAAGGGAATCCCGGCAGTTCGGGTTATTGGGTGACTACTCACTATTGGGGCCAGGCCGACGAGGACGGACGTCCGCTGGAGGCTCCTGCTCGTCTCATCGACATGGATAAGATGGGCCGTCATACCTCATGGAGTCAGGAATTTCATACGTATGGCCTTGCTGTGGAGAAGGAATGGACGACTTATTATCTGGACAACGAACCTGTACTCCAACATCCCACCAATCGCTATTCTTTTGAGAATCCTCATGTCGTCATGGTCAACTATGCCATCGGAGGTGCCAGTGGCTGGCGCATTGATCTGGACCGATATGCCAACGGAAGCAACATGTATGTCGATTATATCCGCGTCTTTCAGGCCGATTAGTCTTCTGTCCACAGTCGTTTTGCTGTCCGGACATGGCCTCTCGCTGGTTTCTCCTGTGAAATTCGAAAAAATAGTGCCTTGATATAGTTTTTTCAGAATAGTGTGTTATCTTTGCAAAGTCTTTTTACATGAAACCACAATGGAGAAAAGTTCTGCAAAGGTAACAGCAATGCGCGAAAAGATGTATCTGCGCATCCGTTGTGCTTGTGGAGTGATGGGAATCTTGCTTCCTTGGTTGGCATTGTTGTCGGCCGGCATCGCCCCTCATCCCAGTACCGAGTGGTGGTGGAGTTTGTCCGCAACCTATTACCAGAGTCCTGCCTTGGTGGGCGTATTGGCACCTGCCTGTGTGGTACTCATCTCATACGCTGGCTACGAAATGGTGGACCATATCATCAATACGCTTTCGGGCGTTTTTGGACTCTGCATCATACTGTTCCCCTGCAAGGTGAGTTGGATACCTGATGGCACGAGGGTGGGATTCTTCCAGATACCCATCGAGGTGTCGCATATCATCCACTGTATCAGTGCTGTGCTTTTCTTCGCATTGGTGGCGATTAATATCATCTTCCTGTTCACGAAGACGGATAAGCCGGTCATTACATCGCGCAAACGAATACGCAACATCCTCTTTCGTGTTTGTGGCATAGGCATTCTTGTGCTTGGCTCCGGTTTTGGCATGGTGATTTTCGGCATTGCACCACAGTATTGGGTGTTCTTCATCGAGGTTGGTATCCTCATGCTTTTCGGCTTTGCCTGGCTGGTCAAAGGTGAAGTGTTCCCTTTCCTGAACGACAAAGAGGATGAAGATTAAATGGTTGCATCTCCTATAGAAGAATCGTTGAACCTTCAATGAAATCAGATATGAAAACGAAAAGAACTTTTTCTGACACTATCCTGCATGACAGGATGTTAGCCGTGCGTTGTTGTATCCTGGGACTGCTGGGATTATTGCTGGCTCCTTCGCCTTCGCAGGCGAAGACAAAAGAAACCTATTCTCTGCAGGGACGTAAGGTGTTGTTTGTGTATGGTGGATGGGAAGGCCATGCCCCTGTCCCCTGTCGCGACTTGCTGGTGCCTTGGATGCGTGAGGAGGGCGCAGAGGTCGTCGTTTCGGACAATCTCGACGTCTACACCGACCATGATCTAATGGCCACTTTCGACCTCATCATCCAGATCTGGACAATGGGCACTATCACGGGAGAGCAGGAGCGTGGTCTGCTCGAGGCTGTTCGCAATGGCGCTGGTCTGGCCGGATGGCATGGCGGTCTGGGCGATGCCTTCCGCAATAACACCGAGTATCAGTTCATGGTCGGCGGTCAGTGGGTGGCTCATCCCGGTGGCCCTGTTGACTATGATGTGGTGATTACCGACCATCGTGATCCTGTCACCAAGGGTCTCAAACCTTTCCACATGCACTCAGAACAGTACTACATGCATGTGGATCCCAATGTGAAGGTGCTTGCCACAACCCGTTATAATGGGGATGTCGACCCATGGATTGATGGCTGTGTGATGCCTGTGGCCTGGAAGAAGATGTATGGCAAAGGACGCGTATTCTACTCATCCCTCTGGCACGATGAAAACGACTTCAGTGTGCCTGAGAGCGTTGAAATCATCAAGCGTGGTATCCGCTGGGCAGCACAGAGTAAGTACGAGTCGACAGAGAACCTTGTTCGTCCTGTCTACTGATTACCCTCATCCTCAATTTTCATATTCCTATCCCGAAAGATAACCTTCTCTAAATATGACTAACCGTAAACTTCGAATGGGCATGATAGGTGGAGGCGGAAATGCTTTCATCGGCCCCATCCACCTGAAGGCTGCCTTCATGGAGGGCGAGATAGAACTTGTCTGCGGCTGCTTCAGCCGTACCTACGAAACATCATTGGCTACCGGCCGTGCACGGCACCTGCCGGACGACCGCATTTATGCGGATTGGCAGGAGATGCTCAGGAAAGAGGCTGCACTGCCTGCTGACGAACGCATGGACTTCGTTGCCATCGTCACTCCCAATCATTTGCATTACCCCCAGGCTTCCATGGCCATTGAGATGGGCTTCGACGTGGTGGTGGACAAGCCAATGACATGGTCTCTTGATGAGGCTCTTCGTCTGCAGACGCTGGTGCAGAAGACAGGACGAATCCTTGCTCTCACCCATGTCTATGCTGCCTATCCTGCACTCAGGGAGATGCGCAGCCGCATTGCTCGCGGTGATCTGGGAAAACTGCGCAGGGTGTATGTTGAGTATACGCAAGGATGGCTGTCACAGCGCATTGAACTCAGTGGCGGCAACAATGCCGGTTGGCGCACGGATCCCAGTACGTCGGGAAAGGGCGGTTGTCTGGGCGACATAGGTACTCATGCCTGGCACCTCAGCGAGTATGCTACGGGCCTCAAGGTCACTGAACTCTGCGCCGACCTCAACACGTTCGTTGAGGGACGTCCCGTCGATGATGATTGTGCGGCTTTCCTTCGTTTTGAAAAGGGCGTCAAGGGTATCCTGCAGGCCACTCAGATTGCTATTGGCGAGGAGAACGATATCCGTCTGCGTGTGTACGGCGATCGTGGAGCACTCACATGGCGACAACTGGAGCCGAATACGCTGTTATTCCTCCATGGCGATCGTCCTGCAGAGGTGCTGCGCATAGGTAATGGCTATGGATGGCTCACGAAAGAAACCCGTGCCCGCACCCGTTTGCCAGGAGGACACCCCGAAGGCTTTATCGAGTCGTTTGCAAATATCTACCGCAATTTCGCTCTTACCTTGCGGGCTCGCATGAACGGTGTTGAACCCGATCCCATGTGGCTTGATTTTCCGACTGTCGAGGATGGCGTTCGCGGTATGCAGTTTGTGGAGACCATGGTGGTTTCAGCACAATCCGAGGGTAAGTGGACTCCCTGGGTCTTCACCCCTCAAGAATAAAACGGTCATTATCCGTTGCAACTATGCGGCCGCCAACCGGTGGCCGCTTTTTGCATACACTCCTGAAGTCACGGTTTATGACATAGAAAAGCACTTGTCCCCAACACCAAATAAGATGCTGGGGACAAGTGCGGGATGAAAAACCATCGAACTGTCAGCGATGGAGCTGTTACCGAGATTTGAACTCGGGACCTCATCCTTACCAAGGATGCGCTCTACCAGCTGAGCTATAACAGCATTTCCGTTTCGGGCGGCAAAGTTACTGCGATTTGAACAAAACGCCAAGTGATTTTGCGCTTTTTTGAGTCTTTCTTGTAAAAAATCGAAGAGAGCAGTCAATAAATGTACTTGTTGCCCTTCTATCGGTCGCATTATTGGGTGATATCCTTGTCGGGGGGTATTGTGCGAGTCATCTACGACCTACAGACTTTTTTCCATCAGCAGAAGCGTCATGAATCCGAGCAGAAGGGCGTAGGTGGCCTGTTTCTGGTATCCGTGTGTGTGCGTTTCGGGTATCATCTCGTCGCTTGTCACATACAGCATGGCACCACCTGCAAAGCCCAGCATCACGGGCAGAAGTGTTTCTGACACCCCTCCCATTCCATAGCCGATGAACACGCCGATGACCTCGAGTACACCGATGGCAATGGCGATGGCGAATGTCCGTAGGGCCGATACTCCAGCCAGCAGCAACGGTGCGATGATCACCATGCCTTCGGGAATGTTCTGGAGGGCAATGCCGAACGATACCCCCCAGTCAGCCTCTCCCGTCACAGACACCATGCTCACGCCGGCAGCCATGCCTTCGGGCAACTTGTGCAGTGCTATCGCCATCACGAACAGCAACACGTGGTTCAGCGTGGCGTTCGTCTTGTGCTCCTCGGGATCCAGCCCCGTGATGGTATGGAGGTGTGGGGTGATCAGATCGAGGATATTGAGGAAAAGTGCTCCCGCCATCACACCGATGGCTACCCACCACCATTGGCTGGTCTGTTCAAACGCTGGTACGATCAATCCGAGGGTGGATGCCGCCAGCATGATGCCTGCACAGAATCCCAGTACAATGTCGTTCCACTTATGTGGTAATTCCTTGATGAAGAATCCCAGAATTGAGCCTATGATTGTTGCACCGCACAATCCAGCGGCACTGATCCATACATTTGTCATGGCTTTACATCATTGATAAAATGTTATCGCCTGTCCGTTGCTTATGATTGAAAGGACGGCTCATTGCTCCTCCAGACGGGCACCTTGTGCGGTGGTCAAGGCAGTCAGACGGTCGTGCAGTTCCTGGTAGAAGGCGCGGTAGTCATCGTCCTTCTCAGGCAGGAACTCGTCCAATCGGATGTACTTGTGTTTCAAATCCTCAAACGTCACCTTGTCCGATCGTTTCAGCGGGTCGTAGTGGACGCCCAACTCACCTAAGGCAAAATTGCTCCGACGAGCGCCGACGCGTTCCTTGAAGGTTGGCAGGGTCACCGTGTGTACCTCGTCCCAAGGTACCTGCACGACGATTTCTTTCCCCTTCTCCCACTTCGAGATATGGAACCCTTCTTCGTCAATCTTCCAGCATTTGTTGCGTTTCATTGCACGAAGATGCTGTTTCAGCGGGAAGAGTAAGAACAGCGCCATCACGAGGAAGAGGCCTCCGAGAGCATTCAGGGAAGGTGACCATTGCATGGCCATAGCCACCATGATATTCAGGACAATGAGTGCTGCAATCCAATGGATGGGTTTCAGGTGCTGTCCACGTCGCCAGGCGGGCGACTCGGGCAAGGCGATGGAGGGCAGCGGGGTCATGTTGTCATCCTCCAGCCCGCACTGTCCGTTGGCGGGGTTGATATCTGTTTTGGGTATCATCGGTATGGATGGTAATGATGAATGATGTGCAAAGATAAATACAATTCTTCAAATTCTCAACAAAAAGTCCCTCCAATATTGTAACTCCACGTTGTGGCAGCCTTATTGCACACAGACTTGTTAAAGGTGCGATGGTCAGGGCCACGTTAGATAGGGCGCATTAATGTGTGGATAAGGCGTTTTTTCCCAAGGAAGACGTTGAATGCATCATACACATTGGACGATGAGGTGATGATGAGGTCTTTGAGTCCTCATGCTAGTGCAGCAAAGGTTGGTGCCCGGGCCTTTCAGTGCATGCGCTAAGAAAAAAGTATATGAAAAGACTTTTTTAAAGAAAATATTTGGATGTGTTATTCCATTATGTTATCTTTGCCTTGGCTATAAAAATCGGCACCTATGAAACGAAATAATCTACGGCTCTTTTCGGCAATTCTGATAATGGTGGCATTCCTGCCCATTTACGGAGAAGAACTTGAATCGCTTTATGCACAACGCAATGGTGCTGCGGGCATGAGCCGCAAGGAACTGCGCACGATGCTTGATGTCCTGCTTGCTGAAGAGTACATCGACAGCGCGCAATGGGCCCCTGACCTCTCGCTGGACGAGCAGAAGTTCAACGTTGAGTCAGGCATGTCGTATTGCTTCTATACCCAGCACAACTTGCTCAGATCGTCTCAGGCCAGTGAAGCGGCGATGAAATATTCGTCTGCTGTCACAAACCTGGATCTTATCATGGATATGATTTCCCAGAAGGGAGTCTGCCAGTTCCGCATGGGAAACTATGACGAGGCATTGCTGGCGTTTGAAGAAATGCGTGCCAAGGCTGAAGAGTTGGACAATCCGTTCCATCTGAGCAGTGCGTTAAACAATCTGGCAGCCGTGTACACTGCGGCTTCTTCGCCCAAGAACAACTATGCCGAAATGGCAGAGAAGTGTATAAACCAGGCCATTGATGTTGAAAAGACGCTTCCGGACTCCCCGGGTCTTTCCATCCGCTACGGCGTGGCTTCCGAGATAGCCGTGCGCAATGATAAGCCGGGGGTCGGCCTTCAGATGGCTCGGGAAGCACTGGCTCTGGATATCCAAGCCAACGACACGTTGAAGATGGCTCGCCGTTATTCCCAGATGGGTGATGCCCTGTGTGCCTTGAAACGATATGATGAGACAGAACAGGCTTACCTCCAGGCCAACACGCTGCTGAATGCCGTCGGTGAACTGACATCGCTCTCCATCAACTGCCGGCAACTGGGTTCGTTCTATGCACAGCAAGGCAACCGCACCAAAGCCCTCGAGTATCTCACGCAGGGACTCGACTATTCCCGTGAGGCGGGATATCGATACATGACAGAGCGTATCATGACAGAACTGTACAAGTTCTACAAGGATTATGACGATAGTGAGGCATTGCATTGGCTGGAATGTTCCAAGGCCTTGAAAGACAGTCTGGATACCGAGGCTTCCGATGACAAACTGCGTGAATATCAGGTGCGTTTCGAGGCGTCAGAAAAGCAGGCACTCATCGATCATCAGAAGCAGACGATACGGCATCAGCGTTCTGCGCTGGTAATCTTGGCGTTGGTCATCGGTTTCATTCTGGCTTTGATTGGTGGACTCTATGCCTTGTCGTATGCCCGGCGGCAGAAGACAAAACGCGAGCGGGCTGAGAAGGAGGCGCAGGAACTGCGCTCACAACTTCGTGTACGCGAGTCGGTGCTATTGAACAATGTCACCTCGATGATAGAAGAGCATATCAGTAATACTTCGTTGTCCGTCCATGCCTTGAGCGATCTGCTGGCCATGAGCCAGTCGTCGCTTTCCCGTCAGGTGAAATTGCTCACGGGATGTACTGTGCAGGAATATATCCAGAAGATACGTATGGAAAAGGCTGCCGAGATGCTCTGCAACGGTCGGGAATCGGTAAGCGAAATCGCCTCGGCATGCGGATATGACGATGCCAGTTACTTCAGCCGCGTCTTCAAACAGAGTTTCCAGATATCTCCATCGCAGTATCGGAGGGAGAATTCGGGCTTGATCCAGTCGGCTGAATTGCCGGATCAGACAGACGTGCCGACGGACCCCGATACCACTTCTGCTACGGAGTAGGGAGGAATTCAGAAACTGCCTAAAAATGCCCAAAAAAGTGCTATTGTACGAAAAGTATCAACAAATGATAAAATAGTATCAATACCAAACGGCGAAAACGCATACATTTGCACATTCGAAAGAGTTAAAACAAATAATAATTATTAAATAACATTATAAAAATCGTATGCCTATGGATGTATTGATGTAGAGATCTGTTGATTTACAGCGGTGCTAATATTATGAACACTACTATTTTATTATACCTTTTTTTATTAATCTAATCAAAAATCAGTATGAATGTGACAATCAGAAGAACTGCCTTGTTGGCTGGCCTCTGTGCTGCCCTTCTCTGCGGAGGTGAAGTTCAGATGTATGCTGCTGACGTGGCAGGCGTGGAGCAATCCACGAAGAAGATTACCGGTAAGGTCGTTGACCCGTCCGGTGAATCGGTTATTGGCGCAAGCATCCTTGAAAAAGGAACTGCCAATGGTACAATTACCGATTTTGACGGCAATTTTGCACTGACGGTGAAACCCGGTGCAACACTTGTTGTCAGTTATATCGGTTACAAAACCCAGGAGGTGAAGGTCGGCAATGCCGGCAGCGTCACCGTATCCCTCGAAGAGGACACAGAGAGCCTCGACGAAGTTGTAGTTGTCGGTTATGGTACTCAGAAGAAGAAACTGATCACCGGCGCTACCGTTCAGGTGGAAGGCAAGCAGATTGCCAAACTGAACACCACCAGCCCTATCGCTGCCCTCCAGAGCAGCACTCCCGGTATGCAGATCCGTACCAACTCCAACCAGCCTGGTAAGGACTTCAAGGTCAACATCCGTGGTATCGGTACCAACGGTTCCACCAATCCTCTCTACGTCATCGATGGCGTGGCTGGCGGTAGTCTGAATGACATCAACCCGGCCGACATCGAGAGCATCGACGTGTTGAAGGACGGTGCTTCCGCAGCCATCTACGGTGCCCGTGCTGCCAACGGTGTCGTCCTCGTCACCACCAAGCAGGGTAAGGCCGGCAAGACCGTTGTAAGTTACGACGGCTATATCGGCTGGAGCAATCCTTACAAGCGCGTTCCTTCTTGCAACGCTCAGGAGTACATGCAACTGGCCAACGAGGCTTACTTCAATGCCTTCGGCGAGACCATCAACTGGGCTGCCCAGATGCCTGCTGACGTCTATCAGAAGTTGCAGGATGGCTGGACCGGCACTGACTGGTTCAAGGAGATGACCAACGAGAACGCTCAGCAGACCAACCACTCGGTGAACATCACCGGCGGTAACGATGCTTCCAAATTCTCCATGGGCTTCAGCTACACCGGCAACGAAGGTGCCTTCGGCTATGCTGATCAGATTCCTACCTACGACCGTTATACCGGCCGTATCAACAGCGAGCATGTGTTGTACAAGGCCAACGGCCGCGACATCATCAAGTTCGGTGAGAACGTTTCATTCTCCTATACCAACAACCAGAATGGTATGGCTGAGGGTAACATCTACTGGAACAGTATCCACTCCACCATCGTGAGCGCTCCTGTTGTTCCCGTATATGCCGATAATGGTGACATGTACAACTACAGCAAGTATGGCACAGGATGGAACACTGTCCTCTTCGGCAACCCCGTCGAGGGTTATGTCAACGGACAGTACAACTCAATCAACGAGGCCCGTAATTTCGGCCTTGGTGCTACCGCTTACTTGATCGTCGAGCCCATCAAGGACCTCGTTTGGAAGAGCCAGGCCAACGTTGGCTACAGTGCCAACTACAGCCGCAACTACAGCCAGCCCAGTTCACCCACTCAGACCGGTGTTAACAACAACTACAGCATCGGTGAGTACTATGGTCTTGGCAGCAGCTGGCAGTTTGAGAACACCGTTACCTACAAGTTCCCCGAATTCGCAGGCAACCAGTTCGACATCATGCTCGGTAACACCTTGCAGCACAGCGGTTGGGGTTATAGCGCAGGCCTTTCCAACAGCACCACTGAGGACAACCGCCTCAGCACGATGACTGGTTGGGGCCATGCCTTCATCACCAACTTCGGAACCAACTACGACAACGCTTCCATGACCTCCGCTCCTTGGGGCGACAGCGGTCTGGCTTCGTTCTTCGGCCGTTTGAACTGGAACTACAAGGAGACCTTCATGGCTACTGCCATTCTCCGTCGCGACGGTTCGCACAACTTCATGACCGGCAAGCGCTGGGGTACCTTCCCCTCAGTCAGTGCAGGTTGGGTAATTTCCCAGCATGACTTCATGGCCGGAACAAAGAATTGGCTCGACTTCTTGAAACTCCGCGCAAGTTGGGGTCAGAACGGTAACTGTAACATCAGCAACTTCCAGTATGTATCCTCCATCGCTTACACCGGCAGTTTCTACGACAACAGTTACAACTTCGGCAACAGCATCGAGAGCAAGGTTAAGCCCGATCCCACCAGTGGTGCCTATTCGCCCAACCTTCCCAACCCCGACGTAACTTGGGAAACCTCTGAGCAACTCAACATCGGTCTCGACGCCCGTCTCCTTGACCAGCGTCTCGGTGTAGCCTTCGATTGGTATAAGAAGACCACCAAGGATTGGCTCGTTGTCGCTCCTGTGCTTGCCATCTATGGTACGGGTGCTCCCTATGTCAATGGTGGTGATATCCAGAACTCCGGTGTCGAACTTGCCCTCACTTGGAACGACAACATCGGTAAGGACTTCCGTTACAACATCGGCATCAATGGTGCTTACAACAAGAATGAAGTTCTCCGCATCGCCAACGCCGACGGTATCCTCTATGGCGCTTCCAGCGTGCTTTCGCAGGGTACTGACTACATCTACCGTGCAGAGGTAGGTCATGCCATGGGTTACTTCTACGGCATGGGTACCGAAGGTGTATGGCAGACTCAGGAAGAAATCGATGCTGCCCGCGCTGCCGGCAAGGCCATCTATGGCAATCCCCAGCCCGGTGACCTCATCTGGGAAGACTATGACGGCGACGGTGTCATCGACTACGACAAGGACCGTCACGAGATCGGTGATCCCAACCCCGACTTCAATGCTGGTTTCAACCTTGGCTTCGAGTACAAGGGCTTCGACTTCAGCGTGACCGGTTATGGTGCATTTGGTCAGCAGATCATGCGCAACTACCGCTCCATCGACTCCTATTATAATAACTACACTCAGGTTGACTTCCAGCGCTGGCACGGTGTAGGTACTTCCAACAAGTATCCTCGCCTCTTCGCCGGTTCGCACATCAATACCCAGTGGATCTCCGACGTCTACATGGAGGATGGCGACTACCTCAAGATTCAGAACGTAACCCTTGGTTACGACTTCAAGAAGATCTGGAAGCAGTGCCCCTTCGGCCAACTTCGCGCATACGTACAGGCTCAGAACCTCTTCACCTTCACCAATTACACGGGTGTGGATCCTGAAATCGGTTCTTCCGCTGGCTACGACATTTGGGCTTCCGGTATTGACCTCGGTCTCTATCCCAGTTCACGTACTTATCTGATGGGTGTAAGTGTTAAATTCTAAAAATGTATTGAACTATGAAAAAGATTAAAATATCAGCTTTGATTCTTGTTCTTGGTCTCGTTACAAGTTTTGCGCTTACTTCCTGCGAAGACTTCCTTGACTCTGAGAACTATACGCAGGCCGATACCAGTAACTTCCCCACTTCGGCGAAGGACTGCGACAACCTGCTGGCTGCCATGTACGCCGTCATGAACCAAATCCAGAACAACCCGCTCTGCGCTCCCTGGTTCGTGGCCGACCTGATGTCCGACGATATGTTCGGCGCCGGTGGTGAAAACGATAACGAGGTGAAGGCTATCTCTCACCTGACCATCTACTCGACCACCATGTTCGATGCCATGTGGACCTGCGGATACCGCGGCATCTTCCGTGCCAATACCATTATTGAGACTGCCGACAACTGCAACTGGAAGGGTGACACTGCTGCCCGTGATCAGGTTGTAGGTGAGGCTTACTTCATGCGTGCCCTGTTCTACATCTGGATTTCCCAGGCCTTCGGCGACGTGCCCATGCCATTGAGCACTGCTGTGCCCGATCCGTGTCCTCAGCAGAGTGCAAAGGATGTCATCTTCCCCCAGATCATTGCTGACTGCTACACCGCTTATCAGTTGATGAACAAGGTAGAGGATGGCCATGCCAACAAGTATGCTGCTGCTGCCCTGCTGGCTCGCGCTTACATGTTCTACGAAGGATTCTACTGCAAGAATACCGATCTGGCTACTGCCTCTCCCGCTGCTCTCGCACTGCCCGAGCAGGAGAAGTGCGCAGGCGTTTCTCTGTCCAAGGCTGACGTCGTCACCATGCTGAAGGTGGCTGCCGACAATGATGGCTCATTCGGCCTCGTAGGTGACTTCCGCAACCTCTATCAGTATACCAACGCACTCACCGTTGACGACTACTGGTATACCAAGGATGCCATCGGTGTTGACGGCAAGCCTCTCCTCTGGGCCGGCAACGGCAACAAGGAGGAACTCTTCGCCATCCACTATGCCAATACCTCCAGCTGGAACTCGGCTGCTGCCGAGAAGATGTGCTACGCCAACGAAGTTGCTCTCTACGTCGGTCTCCGCTGCGATGCCGATGCCGAAGGTGATGAGAATGGTGGAGCCAAGACATTCCCGTGGGCCCGTGGTTGGGGCCAGGGTGCTGCCGCCACCAACTTCTGGAATGAGTGGAAGGCTACAGATGCCAGCGACCTCCGTCGTGAGGCTTCCATCCTTGACTGCGACGGTGAACTTACTGCCAAGAGCGGTGTCTATGACTGGACTCCCAGCAAGTATGCTCACGTCACCACTGGTGTTGAGGATCCTGCCTTCGGTATCAAGAAACTTCTCCCCGTCACTACCATGCACAAGGAAGACGGTACCCTCAACGATTGGGGTAGCGACTGTCCTTGGTGGGGAATGTTGAACGTCACCAACCCTGCCTTCGCCTCCTCCAATGGCCAGGACCTCCAGGGTTCGCACTTCCAGGATACCTACCTCATCCGTATGGCTGATGTCTATCTGATGATTTCGGAACTTACCGGCGATGCCACTTATATGAATAAGGTTCGTGACCGCGCAGGTCTGGCTCCTGTCACCTATAGCCTCGCAGCCCTGCAGAACGAGCGCCGCTTCGAACTCTGCTTCGAAGGTCTTCGTTTCAACGACCTCCGTCGTTGGTCTGGTATCGATGCTGGCGAGAACTGTCTCGCTGCCAAGGCTCTGCAGAAGCAGGACAACCAGCCTGTCACCCATCGTGGCACCGTGGCTGGCTTCACCAAGCACACCACCTGCAGTTGGGCTAAGCGTTATGCTGACACCAACGGCTTCCTCCCGAAGCCCCAGACCCAGATTCTTCTCGTAGGCGACGACGCTGTATTCAGCCAGAATGCTGGTTGGAGCAACCGCGCCGAGTGCTACTACGTCAACAATTATTAATCGTTTCAAACAGAATATACAGATATGAAAAAGATATCAGCAATTGCAATTGCCGCATTGGCACTCTTTGCCTCTTGCGAGCCCATTTGCGAGCAGTACGATCTGGGCGAAAGCATTACTGCCGAACAGTTGAAGGCTGCATCGTCTGTGACTGTTGTCAAGGAGGATGGTGTCAACATCAACTACATCAAGTGTAACTCCACGGCCAAGGCATTGACTTCCTGGTTCAATGGCGTTGAGGTGAAACCCAGCGCTTATGCCGAGTTCAAAATGCTCTTCCTCGGTGAGTTGACCGCTACCGTTACTGCTTTCAATCCCGATGGTACTACCGTTTCCGTTGACTTCCCCGTCAACATCGAGAAGTATTCCGACAAGTACCCTGTTGAACCCCAGTGGGGTATCCTCTTCGGCAAAGGCGAAAAGGTTTGGGGCTGGAATACAGTCGACACAGACAAAGCCAATGGTAAGAGTTACTTCTGGGGCGGTTATACCCCCGCCGGTCCTGATGTGGACGCAGCCGCCGATGGCGCTGGCTGGTGGTGGGGCTGGGCTCCCGAAGAAATCAACGATCCCGATGGCGGCAACTCCGTCATGACCTTCAACATTGCCGGATCCAAGATCATCAAGGATTCTGGAACAGGTACTGTCAAGTTCGACATGACTCCGACCAGCGAGAGCAACATCGGTACGATCACCACTACTGGTGCAGGTATCCTCTATCCTTACATTGAGGATGATGACTGCGCTGGCCAGAAGGGTGCCAAGACTGAGACCTTCGAGATTCTCCGTCTGAACGATGACGAGATGGTTCTCTGCGCTGCTGCTGCCGGCACAGACGCATGGGGTCGTTCGACCTACTGGCGCTTCAGAGCAAAATAATCAAAGCTCTCACGCTATAGACTTTTCAGCCGCAGGTTTTCGCCTGCGGCTGATTTTTTATATAGGGGAGAGCATAGAAGGGAACCCAAAAGTCCTTGTTTCTGCTCTCCAAAACACGGTGTCTTTGCAAAAAAAGCGTTCATTTGCACCCCAAATCGAGGTAAAGAACGTGAGCTCGATGAAATGTATTTGATCGAATATCTGGTGATTAGCGATAAAAGTTATACTATTGAAATGGACTAATAACAAAAGAAAGCCTTTATCGCTATGTTCACTGAGGCCCAAATTACGGATTTTTTGTTTGGCAAATGATTTCTGCAAGTTTTCAAGGGGATTGCCACAAGAGGAAAGTGCTCCAAGGGATGGTTCTTCGGTTCGTTCAGCCGACCTTGACAAGGAGAATTCGGTTATTTCTGCCTTCCATTCAGCTGACAGAAGTCGGAAAAGCGCGGTTCTTCCTGCCTTTCAGCGGCATATTCTGGTGTGTGATTCATTCATCCGAACCGTCGGTTTGTTCATTCAGAACCCGAAGAAACGCCAAATTCGGGCAAATAAAAGGCAAAAAGCACTTCTCAATTACGCTCTCTGAATTGTCATGCAAATGAATGATGGGTCATGATTGCATTGGTGATGTCAAACATGAACGGAGGGTAGCGTGATGTTGGCTTCGATACAGTTGAGGTGATGGTGAGTATCACGATGTCAGCGCCGTAGTGATTGAGGGAACATATGCCTGAATGCCTGACCTCCGAGGGCATGACCTCGTAACTCCCGCCCCCGAACACTGAATGTAGAAACAAGTTTTCGCTTTTTTTGAGTATCAAGGTACACAAATCCGATATTTTTCAGTAAGTTTGTAGCCCAATAATGAACCGCCGTATGAAAAAGAATCCCTTCTCCAATTTCTGCGTGTTGTGCATGCTTCTGCTGGCAGGCACGACGTTTGTCGGATGTCAGGATGACAATCCCATTGAAACCCCGTCGCTTACATTGAATGCCGATGTGGTCAGCATCGCTTTGCCCAGCGAAGGAGGTGAGGGCATCATCAAGGTTACCTCACCCGATGTCATCTCGGTATCAGCCAGTCAGTCATGGTGTGTGGTCTCTGCAGGCCAACGATCAGCAGAGGGGATAACTCAAGTCACTGTGCGTGCCGATGCGAATACCGGAACGGCAGCCCGCTCGGCACTTGTCGACATCTCGTGTGGCAATGCAGGCATCTCGGTTCGCGTTACCCAGACCAATTGTCCCGTCCCTCTGAAAGTCACTGGTGGACCTCTCACCTTTGATGAGGCCGGAGGCAAGGCCACCCTTACCATCGTATCCACCACCCAACCCGAGGTGAAGGTGAACTGCGGCTGGTGTCACATGGAAGAAGGGAGCATTGATGATACACACCAGACCATCGTCGAGGTGGCTGTCTCGCGCAACTTCCTCTCCTCATCCCGCGCAGCGTCTGTCGTGGTTTGTTGTGATGCCGACTCTGTCGTCATCCCTGCCACCCAGAGTGGCTGGACGCCTGTCGAAGTGGCTCAGACGGATGCCGTCACTGCTGAGGAGGCCAGTCTGCGACTCGGTATGGGCTGGAACCTTGGCAACCAGTTGGATGCCCACAACGGTACCCTCGTGAGCGAGACTGCCTGGGGCAATCCCCTCTGCACACAGGCAACCTTTGATGGTGTCCGCAAGGCCGGTTTTACGTCCGTCCGCATTCCCGTGACCTACCTTGGCCATATCGGCCCGGCCCCCGACTATGTCATCGACAGCGATTGGCTGCAGCGCGTGGTGGAAGTCATCGGCTTTGCCGAGAAGGCCGGTCTGAATGTCATCACCAACATTCATCACGATGGTGCTGACAGCAGTTATTGGCTCGACATCAAGCATGCTGGAGAGGATGCCTCTCTGCGGCAGAGCATCGGAGATGAATTGGGTGCTGTCTGGACACAGATAGCCGAAGCCCTGAAGGACAAGGGCGATTGGCTCATCTTCGAACCTTTCAATGAGTTGCAGGACGGAGGATGGGGCTATGGCGCGAACCTCAACGACGGTGGCGCACAGTACCGCTGCATCGACGAGTGGAACCAAGTGTTCGTGAATGCTGTCCGTTCGACAGGCGGCAACAACGCCACCCGCTGGCTGTCGGCTGTGGGCATGTGTGCCAACGCTCAACTGACGATGGATAACCTGACATTGCCCACGGACTATACAACCCAGAACCGCTTGTATGTGGGTGTCCACTTCTACGACCCCAGCGATTATACCCTTACCTGCGTCTACTCGGAGTGGGGACATACCGGTTCGCTCAGCAAGAGTGCCTCGTGGGGCAATGAGCCGCATGTGCGTGACTATTTCGATGCACTGAGCAAACATTATTTCTCTTTGGGTATCCCCGTTTATGTAGGTGAGGCTGGTAGTTCGTTTCGTTCGGACGAACGCGAACAAGCCTTTCACAAATACTATATGGAATATGTGTGGCGTGCTGCCGCACTGGCCCATGTGCCCCTGTTTGTCTGGGACAATGGTGCTGAAGGTGGCGGGTCTGAGAATCATTGTTATCTGCGTCACGACAATGGTGACTATATCGCTTACAGCAAGGAGGTTATCGACTTGATGTACCAGGCAACCTTCAGCACAGATGCCGATTATACGTTGGAAAGCATCTATGAACGCGCACCCGAGAAACAGATCAATGAAGACGATGCCCGGTTGGCAGAATTCCTCCAATATCTCTGTGGCTTCTCCAGCCGCGACTGGACGTGGGATGAGAGTGAGTTTGTCACCGATGGAGGTTATAACGGTGATGCCAAGAATCCCTGTTGGGGCAATGCCGCATTCCTTGGTGCTTCGGCCGACAAGGTCTATGGCACAGGCAACCAAATGTGGTGGGGCATCAATGCCGATGCCGTGGAGGGCCAGATAGACTACTATAACAGTCACCCCGAACTGTATCCCCAGACACCGGGCAACTACGCGGTGAACGAAGGCAAGGGGGCTGTGATGACCTTTACCCAGGAGGGCAACACCCTGACAAAGAGTTCGGGCGGCACGGGTACCTTCACACTCAGCATGGCTGAGGGACGAGCCTCGGCTGCCGGTGATGGCATGTGGTCCATTGGACAACTCACCACGACAGGCGACGGTATCCTCTTCCCCTGTCAGATCAATACGGGCAAGCGGGTTCAACTGTTCGACGTGATGCGTCTCGACGACTCGCACCTCATGCTCTCCTACGCTTCCGAAGGGGCTGCCGCCTGGAGTGAAGCCACCTATTGGCGGTTCAAGAGAAAATGACACGCGCCATGGATGAACAAAAGGATAGAACGACGAACATGAACAGCGTCCGAATGTCCCGGGCAGCGATCTCCCTGCTCTTCGGGGTTGCCATCTTCCTGTTCTGGCTGCTGGCATTTCCACAGGCGCTGGGATATCATGAGCAGTACCAGATGTTCCTCTTCACCGGTGGTTATCTGGCCGAACGGCTGTCCGTTGCCGGAGGGCTTGCATCCTGGCTGGGCGAGTGCATCGTTCAGTTCTTTGTCTTGCCTTGGCTGGGCGCTCTGCTGATGGCACTGCTCTTTGTGGCGTTGCAACAGAGTGGGCGCATCATCCGTCCCGGGGAGGGCGAAACGTGGACGGCCTTCCTGTCGAGTTTCCTTGTACCGATTCTGATCCTCATCGCTCTGGGTGACTCCGAAATGTTGCCCACCTATGTTGTCGCCTTGATATTGGCCTTGGCATGTCGACGCTTTCCTTCCCGTCTTCTTCTGGCACTCTTTCCCCTCTTCTGGTGGACGTTGGGCCCGCTGGCATGGGTGATGGTTCCTCAGACTGTGGTCAGTCTGCCTTCCGGAAAGAAGACGCTCCACATCGTCGCTGCATTGCTATGGTGCATGGCCTCACAGACCCTGCTCACCTGCTTGTTCCTCCGTCAGTATCCTCTGCAGGAGATATGGATGGGCATCTCATATTATCGTATCCCCACGTATGTACCCGCTCTCCAATGGATCATCGCACTTGTGGCGGCAGTGCTGTCCTTTGTCCAAAGGCTGAAACTGCCTCGCCTCGGCAACGGGCTGTTTGCTCTCCTGCTGTTGGCAGGGTGTGCGCTCGGCATCTCCCTGTCCTATGACCGAGGCACTTGGCGGCAGATACGCTGCGACCAGCTGGTGCGTCAGAACCGTTGGGACGACCTGCTGGCTCTCTATGAAGGCAGACGACCTAATGATGATTACACCTGTGAGTGCCTCAACCTGGCTCTTGCCATGAAGGGCGAACTGAGTAACCGCATGTTCTTCACAGGGGAGGGTGGCACAATGGCAGTAGCACGGCCTTATGAGAACAACAGTTTCTCGCTGCTTCCGTCGGCCGAGGTGTTCTTCCGCTGCGGCATGATCAATGAGGCATTGCGGTACTATTATGACACGCAGGAAGCCATCATGAACTGCCGCAAGAGCAGCCGCTGCACCCAGCGCATGGTGGAGTGCTACCTGGTTGACGGACGCTACGATGTGGCCCGCAAGCATCTCGAACGGCTGAAACATACACTCTTCTATCGTCGTTGGGCCAAGGAGATGGAACTGTTCTGTCAGGGTGATGAGATGGTGGAAAGCCATCCCGTGTATAGCCGTCTGCGGCAGATGCGCAGCGAACGGGACTTCCTGTTCACTTACGATGAACTCTACAAGATGTTTGGCTTGCTCTATCTGCATGACAAATCCAATACGCTGGCTTTGCAATACTATGTAGCCAATAGCCGTTTGCTGGGTCTGCAACCATAGCAGTTGACGATTGGATGATTTTCATTTACCTATTGCTGATTGAATGCTGATGAAACGATATCTCCTTCTCCTTCTCTCTTTGCTGCTGCTGATGGCATCGTGCCATGACAGCACCGAGCCGGCTGGTGACCTGCCCTCTGCCGTATGGCCCGACATGGATGGCATAACCATTCCTTGCAACATAGCCCCCTTGAATTTCTGCCTTGCCGATCCTTCGCTGTCGGATGCGAAGGTGGTTGCCCGGACAGGACAAGGTGTCTTGAAGGTGAAGGCGCGAAAGGGGCAAGTCACCTTTCCCATTCGGAAATGGCATCGTCTGCTGTCGCAAGGCATGCTCTCTTCCGACTCAATCCTGACCATCACTGTGGGTGAAGACCTCACCCTTACCCTGCATGTGGCTGAACCTGTGGATGAATACGTCACCTATCGCAAGATGGCTCCTGGCTATGAGGTATACAGCCATATCGGCATCTACCAGCGTCGCCTAACCGACTTCGACGAAGAACCCATTCTCGAGAGCACGGCACTGCCCGGACAGTGTATGGGTTGCCATACCGCCAACCGCACCAACCCTGATCAGTTCATGTTCCATGTGCGCGGAGAGTATGGCGGCACACTGGTACAACGTGACGGACAACGTGAATGGCTGACCACAAAGACGGATTCCACCATCGGCAATGTCGCCTACACGGCATGGCATCCCGACGGGAGGTACTTTGTGGGAAGCATCAATCCCGTGCGTCAAGCCTTCTGGACGGGAAAAGAGCATTTGATTGAGGTGTTCGACCTGGCCAGCGACATTGTGGTGATGGACATGGATACCCACGAACTCATCCTCTCGCCATTGCTGATGAGCCCGTTGCGTGAGACGACGCCTGTGTTCAGTGCCGACGGCAACGCCATATACTTCTGCAGGGCAGGCGATGAAACCCTCCTCTCAGACCTTCCCTCTCTGCGCTACGACCTCTGCCGCATTGCCTTTGATGCCACGACAGGCGCCCTTGGCGACACTGTCCAGACATTGCTTGCTGACAGTCTGCACAGCCACACCTTTCCCCGCACGAGTTTTGACGGGCGTTGGCTGATGTACTGCCGCACCGACTTCAGTTGCTTCCCTATCGACCATAAGGAGGCTGACCTCTGGCTCATGGATCTGCAGAGTGGAGAGACACGTCCACTGGACGAGGTGAACAGTGACTGCTCGGAAAGTTTCCACAACTGGAGCAGCAACAGCCGTTGGTTCCTCTTTAGCAGCCGGCGCGAGGATGGACTGCATGGACGGCTTTATCTGGCGCATATCGACGAACAAGGTCATGTGGGCAAACCCCTCCTGCTGCCTCAGCGCCATCCCCGTGCCTACTACGACAATTGCTTCTACAGTTTCAATGTGCCAGACTTCAGCAGTGGCCGTGTACGGTTCAATGCCCGCAAGGCCTATCGCGAGGTCTTCTCCGGCCAACGCGTTCAGGCAACAGTACGACAATAACATAACAAAAAGATAATGAAACGATTTCTTATTCCTTTTCTTCTCCTCTCTTCCCTTCTGATGTCGTGCAACAATTCTGCTGACGACGAGTATCGTATTCATGGCACTGTCTGCACCGACCAACTGGAGGGCGTGCTCATCTTCCTGGTACCTCTCCATGACGAGAGTGCTGCCGTGGTGGACTCTGTGGAGATTCATGACCGCCACTTCGAGTTCACCGGTCATGACCATTGGATGGCGACAGTACGTCTTCACCGCTCCTTTCGCATGGGATGTCAGGACCTGTTGGTCGTGACGGAACCCGGTGACATCAATGTAGTCATTGATACCATCAGCTATGGCGGCGGTACTCCTCAGAACGACTCCCTGCAGGTTTGGAAGGACCGTACGATTGCCTACACCCGCTTCGGCAATATGCTTACCCGTGCCAAGCATGAGGCCATGGCAGACAATGATACGCTGAATGTCAATTTCTGCCAGCACCAGTTGGATTCCTTGCGTCAGGATTACACCGGCTTCACCCATCGCCTCACTTCCAATCTCGGCGAAGGCATTCTGCACGACTTTCTTCTCAGACTCTATCCGATGGACAAGCAATAAGTCTTGAAATCAAACCAATGAAACAGTTCCTTCCTGTCGGTATGGCAGGGAGGAACTGCTTTATGCAAACGGTCTTGGGCCGTTGGTGTTGCTTATGGAATCATTTACGGCTTGGCTGACCAGCGGAAGCCGAAGGGACGACGGTCGGGACTGTTGATGAGACGTTCAGCCTTGCGACGGTCGAGACGGACGGGAGCCTTGGCGAAGTCCGGCACATTGTAGGAACGGAACTGATTCTGATAGTATTGCAGCGGATTGCGCTGAGGCAGCAGGAATGGCGTGCCACAGACACCCTCTTCATTGATATGGCAGAGATAGAGACGGGTGTGAAGACCATCCTCTCGTCGGCTGGAGAAGACAAACCAACGGCTGTTGCTGCTCCAGTTGTGGTAACTCTCCGTATCTTCGCTGTTCACCGTCTCGCCCATGGGGGAGGGAGCGGCAACAGTGCCAAGAGGACGCCGTTCGCCTGTCAGGAGATTCAGCAGCCAGAGGTCTGCCTCGTGATGCCAGATGGAGAACTGTCCGTAGTTGCCTTGCGTATACATCAGCCATCGTCCGTCATACGAAGGCTTGGGGAAGGAGATGCTCTGCTCCTCTGCCTCGGCCAGGATGAGCGTATCGGCCTGTGTGCCGAGTGTGCCAGTGGAGGCATCGAAGGGGATGCTGCAGAGGTTATAGCGGATGGAGGGAATGCCGGAAGGAATGTCCTGTGCACGTGCTGCGCAGTAGTAGAGGGTGGCACCATCGGGTGAGAAGGCTGGGAAGGTTTCCCAGATGCTGTCGTTCTTAATGGCAGGAGAGGTGATGAGTTCGCCCTTTTCCGTGTCATAGATCTGCAGGTCGGAGGCAAGGTCGAACACCTCGATTAGCTTGTCGGACAGCACATGGAAACCTTGACGCGTAGTGTTGGTGGAGTAGGCGATGAAACGTCCTCCGGGATGCCAGTAGGGATAGACGCAGAATCCCAGCGTACTGTCCGTCTTGGTGTTGTAGGCATCCATCTTCCCGTCCAGACGCAGCAGGGTTGCACCATGCTCGCCACGGATGTGAAGGCTGAAACTGTCGGGACGGCATTGGTTGAAGGCATGGCAGTTGACACATCCGCTGAATTGAGTATTCTCGAGCAGCGCTTTCTCGTCGAAAGTGGTGAGGTCGCGCTCATAGATGCCCATGAGACTCCATACCTCGTAGCCCGGCTCAATCAGTCGATAGACCAGACGGCTGTCGATGGGGTCGTCGGAAACATGCAGACGGAAGGCGTGTGTGTCACTACCCTCACCAAACTGCACGGTGAGGGTATGTCCCTGTTCGGCGTTGAGCATATGATGCCACTTCTTCTCCGGGAAGGAGACCACACCTTTCCTGGCTTTGACCTTCAAGGTCGTCAGCTCACCTATAATGGAAACCACGGCATTGGAGAGGGAAGGGGTGAGGATGTTGAAGTCGAGAGGGGCAATGTTGCTGGGAATGACGGCTTCGTTATAGTCTGGCCAAAGTGCTTGGCCCTCGTGAGCAGATCCAGAGGAGAGCAGTGATGTGTCGTCGGAACACGATACAGCCATCAGGCTGAGTGCTGCAAGGAGTGGAAGAATATGCACGTGTTTCATTGTTCGGTAGGATTGTATCTGTAGATGTAGTAATACCAATAGGTGTTGCCGTAGCGCTTTCGCATGAGGTGGGTGTCGGCCTTCTGTTGGGAATCCTTCATGAAGGCGCTGATGCGTTCTGCATTCCTGCGGTCAATGAATGCGGGCAGTCCATCGAAACTGTTGTGAGACTGAGCCCACAGCAACAGGTAAGCCTCTTGATACGAACGTGGCATCTGGAGCCCCTGATAAAGGGAAAGACACTCTTCGAAACGCTTGAGGTCTTTTTTCAGCAGACACCAGGCCATCAGGTAATCGCGTGCCAGAATGTTTGAGGGATTTTCGGTGAAGAGGATGCCGAGCATGGAATCCGTCTCGCTGCTGCTGAACATGAAGTCATGGTGCTGCAGCCGCATTCTCCGCAGCAGACCATATTCGGGGTGCTCGTCCACTGCCGTCTCATCTTCGAGCAATGCCAGCGTATTCAAGGCCCATTTCTTGTAATAGAGGGTGTGGGTGAGCGGGATGAGATATTTACGCGCCACATCCAGGTCACCATTGATGATGTTGGTCTCGGCCAGACGTTTGTAGCAGCGAACGCTCTTCTGGTAGTCGGGAATGGCCTCTTGTGCTTCGAATGTATAGCGTTGGGCCGTGTTGATCATGCCCATCTGGTAATAGGCTTCGGCAGAAGCAAGCGGTGAGGTGAAGTCACGTTGGAAGGAGGGGAGCAGTCCCTCGGGGCCATTCTGGTAGTAGTCAAAAAGCGTGTCGGCCATGCGCCCTGTCTTTGCCAAAGCCAGATTCAGGCATGTGACCGTGAGGGGGTTGGCGGGTTGTTTTCTGTCGGCTTCCATGATGGTCTTGTTCCACATGTGCATGCGTGCCATGTAGTCGTACTTCATGGAGGTCTCCTTGCTGAAATCACAACACATCCGTATGCCGCTCCACGCACCTACTGCCAGCAGTACCAACGTAATCAGTCCTATCATCAAGGGTTTGCGCTGACTCTGCAGCAAGGGCGAAAACGCCAATGCGAAGACGATGAGGGAGAGGGCTGCTGCGAGCCACATCCACAGGACAAAGTGATTGCGGAAACGGAAGTAATGGACACCCAGACAGAGGTTGTGGAACGGGTAGGGGAAGAGTTTCCAGGCAACCCACAGTGTGAGAGCCGAGATGGTGAGGACGAGGGCAAACAGCCCGACTGCCTGCTTTGTGGAACTTCTTCCTGTATCAAAGACCAGCATGAGAGAGGTTACTATTGAAAGCGGTCCCAATAACACGTACAACACAGGGATGGACAGGCAGACTGCAATCATCCGGCCTTTGAAGGGACGTATGCACAGGAGTCCGGCACCAGTCAGCAATGCCAGCCAGAGAGCCACTGGGGCTCCCATGAGGGCATTCTCGTCGCAGAGGAAGAATCCGCACAGGATGGCGGGAATGAATGAGAGGACAAAGAGCAGTGGCGACCGTCCTTGACGACGGACCGGCAGCCAGAGTGTCAAGGCCATGAGTGTGAGCAAGCCACCGATGATTGAGGCACCGAACCAACCATAGAAGAAGAACTGCGTGAGACAGCGTCCCAACCAGTCGGCGAGACCTCCCGGCATGGTCACCACACTCCAGAAATAAGCACCAGTGAACTGGAACAACTGGTATTGTTCCTGATAATGCAGATGATGGGGATATCGTAGTCCGAAGAACAGTACGGCAGCCGCTGTGAACAGCAAGGCCGTTGCGATGTGGAAGATGGGTGTGGTTTTACGCATGAGGATGAGGTTTTCGTTTTTAGGGAAAGAGTGATAGGGATGACGCTGAGGGTGGCATTATTGCGGTAGGTTCCGGGTGAGTGTGAGGTGGTGGGTGATGCATGTCGGGAATTCATCGGCATAGTGTGTCACCATGACCAGCGTCTTGTGGGGTCGCATACAGAACGTATTGATAATCTGGAGCACCCGAACCCTGTTGGCATCGTCAAGACCATGCAGAGGCTCATCGAGAATCAACAGTTCGGGGTCTTTGACGAAGGCTCGAGCAAGCAGACACAAGCGCTGCTCGCCCGATGAGAGGCTCAGGAACGTGCGGTTTGCCAAGTGGCTGATTCCGAAGATTTCCATCCAGAGCCGGCAGACATCGAGTTGCTCGGGATGGGGATGTGTATAGAGTCCTACGGTGTCGAAAAGGCCGCTTGCCACGATGTGGAGAGCTGGGATGTCCTTGCGATAGGCGCGGTGCATCTCTGGACTGACATAGCCGATGTGGTGCTTAATTTCCCAAATACTTTCTCCCGTACCCCTTCGGTGTCCGAACAGACTGATGTCGCAGGCATATCCCTGAGGATTATCGGCACATACGAGGCTGAGCAAGGTGCTCTTTCCGGAGCCGTTAGGTCCGCTGAGTGCCCAACGCTCCCCTTCGCAGACCGTCCAGTCGAGGTCGTTGAGGATGGTGCGTGCACCATAGCGGATGCTCACATGATTGAATCGTAGGATTTCCCCTCCTTCCTGCGGATAGAAAGGGACCATCTCCCGTTCGGGAAGCCTTGCCCACAAGGTGGCGTCGGGGGCGGGAAAAATAGGGGAGTGGTGTGTGGAAAGCCAAGTGCTCCGCTCTTGTTTGGGTAGCACCTTTCCCTCTGCTACTTCTACCACGTGGGTAATGAAGGGAGGTAAGTCTTCGCTTTTGGACAATACGGCTATTACCGTGAGCCCTCTCTGTCGGATGAGTGTATCGAGCAGTGCGGATAATTGCCGGCGCGTATCGGCATCGAGTCCTATGAAGGGATTGTCGAGGATGAGTACCCTGGGCTGGTTGCGTAGGGCACGTACCAACTGCAGACGCCGCAGTTCACCGCTCGAAAGCGTGATGACGGGTTCATCCATCAAGGGCAGCAGTGTCTCGAGAAGGATGTCCGAGGCTGCGTCATGATTGTCGTCAGCCACTCCGCCCAACACTTCACGGACAGTTTTGATTTCTTCGTCCCGGTCACCATGGTTCCACCGCTGTTGGTAACAGACATTGTCGGCCGAGGCATCGCCATACATGTCACGGAAGGCTATGCAACGGATGTTGTCGCAGAGCAGCCGATGGTTCTCTTCGCCGAAATCGAAGCGCAAGGCATCACCGAGCAGCCGGTGACGTCCGGTGAGGATGTCGATGAACCGGCTTTTGCCAGAGGCGTTGGCGCCGATGATGGCAAGTTGCTCACCCTCCTCGAGGGAGAAGTTGACAGGTGAGGCCATCCTATGGAGTGGGTTGGCGATGATGCCGTCGGTGATATGGATGAGCGTTCGCATGGCTTATTTATGAAGGAGAACAAGTTCGGCAGTCTTACGCTGACGGTAGAGTTGCCATGAGTTGATGAGATTGTGCCAGATGCAGTAAAAGCCTCCGGCAATGGCAGTCACGGGAGTGAAGAAGGTGTAAGAGAGCCAGATGAGGAACACAGTGTTCTTTTGTCCGAGCGACTGTCCGGCAGTGATGCGTTCGATGTGGCTGCCTGCGTTGTCATAACGTGAGCCTATGGCCTTGCCCCATGCGAATTGGAAGACACAAGCCAGCAGACTGGCAAGGGCGATTCCCCCCAGGGTCCAGAGGGGTACGTGGCTGTGCATGATGCTGCGCGTACTCATGGTGATGGCGAGGCTCAGCGATACGGCCCAGATATAGAAGGCCAGGTCGCCGGTATGCTGCAACTTCTCATTGACTTTCGGAAGGCTGTACCGTACTATCCATGCCAGCAGCAGTGGGCATATGAGCAGGGGGAACATCTTGGCGATGAGGCGCAGGAAAGCACTGGTGAAGGAGAGGTCGGGATGAGGATGAAGAAGTGGAGCAAATAGGGAGATGAGCAGCGACACCGTGAGGTTGATCAGAATCGTGTAGGTGACCAAATGGGCAGGGCTCCCTTTCAACTTTCCGACCACGACGGCCGCTGCTGTGGCGGTAGGACAGATGAGGCAGAGCATGGCGCTTTCAATGATGACATCGGTGCTGTCGGGGATGTCTGGCAGGCATATCAACAGGACAGCAGGCAGTACAAAGAGCAACACCTGTGTGAGGAGAAGCCAAACATGCCAACGGCATAGACGCAGATTGTGAGGGTCGATGCGGCAGAAGGAAAGGAACAGCATGATGAAGAGCATGACAGGCTGGATGATGGCCACGGTCCTGCCTGCAGACTCATGTGCCGCGGCCGACAAGGGCAAGGCCACGAAGATGAAATAGGCCACAATGCCGGTGGCGATGCTGACGGGCAGTGCCCAATTCTTGAGGAATGTGATGATTCTCATAACCTTTCCTTCTCTTTGTTTGCCGTTTTGCCGGATGCTTCCGATCCATGTTCGGCAAGACGTTGCAAAGGTACCCATTCCTTCTGAAAATAGCAATGCTTCGAAAAGAAAAATGGGGATGGGAACGAAGTGTATGTGGCCGCCTCGGTTTTTCCCAAATAAATTTGGAAAAACGCTCGGCTCACTCTAACTTTGCAACGATATAGAAAAAGAACTAAAAAGTATTGTGATATGGAACCGATTATCAAGCACTTCACAGATGATGATCTGTACAAATTCAGCATGTGCTGCGCCATTCTCAACTGTTTCCCCCGCGCCATGGTGCGCTATCAGTTCGTGGACCGCAACAATACGGTATATCCCAAGGGCTTTGATGCCTTGCTGCGCGAGCAGATAGGGTATCTTGAGGACCTTCGTTTCACCGATGAGGAACAGGCGTTCATGGAGCGTCGCTGCCTGTACATGCCCCGTTGGTTTTTTACCTACCTGAAAGGATTCCGCTACAAGGCCGATTGGGTGAAGGTCTCTCAGGATGACGAAGGTCATCTCTCGGTGACCTTTGAGGGATATTGGCATGAGACTGTCTTGCTGGAGGTGAAGGTGCTGTCCATCATCAGTGAACTCTATCACATTGTCAACGGCGACATCGACAAGGTGGATTATGAGGCCTATCGCCGTCTGTCGTACGACAAGGCCGTGCGCATGCTGTCGTCCGGGTTGAAGGTGGCCGACTTCGGCTGCCGCCGCCGTCTGTCGCACGATGCCGAAGATGCCATGATGCGTGGCTTCATCGAGGCGTCGCACGACGTGAAAGGCCCTGGCGTGTTCACAGGTTCGAGTACCGTGTGGTTTGCCATGAAGTATGATGTGCAACCCATTGGCACCATGGCCCACGAGTTCATCTCCGCCATTGCCGGCATGTATGGTCCGCAGGAGGCCAACCACATTGCCATGGACATGTGGCAGAAGACATTCATCGGCAGTCTGGGTATTTTCCTCTACGATACGTTCGGCTTCAAGGCTTTCTCGGACAACTTCTCCGAGCATTTCGCCCGTGTGTTTGCAGGTCTGCGTGTGGACAGCGGTGACAACCTCGAACAACTCGACAAAATCATCGCTAAGTATGCCGAGTTCGGCATTGATCCCACCTCCAAGCAAGTGGTCTTCTCCAATGCCCTTGACACTGACCGCGCCATTGCCCTCCATCAGGCTGTGGGAGGCCGCGTGCAGGACAGTTACGGCATCGGCACCCATCTCACCTGCGACTTCGGTTCACTTGGCATTGAGCCGATGAACATCGTCATCAAGTTGGTGGCATCAAAAATCACCGAGAAACGTGATTGGAGCGACACCTGCAAGATGAGCGAGGACCTTGGCAAGTATACAGGCAAGAAAGAGACCTTCGAACTGTTCAAGACACTGCTGCATATATAGTCTCAGTATTGAGCCGTCGTCGGATGAGCCGTCGGCCAGCCCGTTGTCACGATGGGTGGAGGCACTCCGATACCACCCTGCAGCATATCGGTGTGTGGGCGACTGACGGCATCTTACCTGAGGGCCACCTCCCGCAAGACAACCTTAGATAAAAACAGCAAAAATAAAAATAATGAAACAAAGTAACCCCTTCACCGCGCACGCACCCCGTCTAGTAGTGGCAGCCGTCTGCCTTCTCTTCAGTTTGTCGGCAGGAGCATGGCGCATGGCAACTGCTAAACTCGTCACCGAGTGGGGAAAGTATGTCACACCCGAAAATGTATGGCCCGAATATCCCCGTCCGCAGATGGTCCGTCCACAATGGCAGAACCTGAATGGATTGTGGAAATACCAGTCGCTCAGCAGTTACACCGCCGACTTGTCGACGAAGTGGAGCGAGATTCTCGTTCCCTTTGCCCCTGAGGCCCCCCTCTCAGGTGTCGGCCGTCACTTCGAGAGCATGGCCTATCTCCGCACCTTCACTGTCGACGAGGCCTGGAACGGCAAGCGTGCCCTGCTCCATTTCGAGGCTGTCGATTGGCGCTGCGAGGCGTTTGTCAACGATATTTCCGTCGGCAAGCACGAGGGTGGCTACGACCCTTTCACCTTTGACATCACCGACGCCCTCAAGTCCGGTGGCGAACAGACGCTTCTCCTCCGTGTCTATGACCCCACCGACCATGAGGCTGTGCCCCGTGGCAAGCAGGTGCTGAACTCTGGAGGTATATTCTACACTCCTACTACTGGCATCTGGCAGACGGTGTGGCTCGAGGCTGTGGAACAGAGTTACATCGAGGATTTCCATATCGTGCCCGATGTGGACAAGAGCACCGTGAAGGTTACACTGACGATGGCCGGCAGTACGGCCCCTTCCACCTTCACCGTACAGGTGCGCAAGGGCGATACGGTTGTCGCCGAGGGCAGTGCTGCCACCACCGGTGCACTGACGCTCTCCATCCCCGATGCCGAACTTTGGAGTCCCGAGCATCCTTTCCTCTATGACCTCACCCTCACCTGTGGCGACGATGTCGTGGAGAGTTACTTCGGCATGCGCAAAATCAGTCTCCAGAAGGATGCCAATGGCTGGTACCGGCTGATGCTCAACAACGCCTTCGTCTTCCAGATGGGTCCCCTCGACCAAGGTTTCTGGCCCGATGGCAACTACACCGCCCCCTCCGACGAGGCACTGAAGTCCGACATCATCACCATGAAGAAGATGGGCTTCAACATGGTGCGCAAACATATCAAGGTGGAGCCACGTCGTTGGTACTACTGGTGCGACCGCATGGGACTGATGGTATGGCAGGACATGCCCGGAGAGAACTACGGCGGCGTAGGTGGCGTGGCCAACGACGGCGACATCTTTGGCCGCGAACTCACCGCCATGGTCAATACGCACTACAACGTGCCCTCCATCATCATGTGGGTCATCTTCAACGAAGGCGGCGGTCAGGACGGCAGTTCCTACACCAATAAGTTCGTCACCATGGTGCGTCGTCTCGATGCCACCCGTCTCATCAACGAGGCTTCCGGTTGGAATCACTATGGCTATGGTGACGTGAAGGACATCCATCCCTATCCGTCTCCATCCTTTACCACCACGACGAAGAAACAGGCGACTGCCTGCGGCGAGTATGGCGGTGTGAAGTACGCCCTCAGCGGGCATGTGTGGAGTAACGACAGTTGGGGCTATGCCACCGTCAGCACACCGCGTGAGCTCGATAATACCTACACCCGCTATGCCCGTAAACTGGCGTATTACAAGACATTCAAGGGACTTTCCGCTGCCGTCTACACCCAGATTACCGATGTGGAGGTGGAGGTGAACGGACTGATGAGCTATGACCGTATTGTGAAGTCCGACGTCGACCGCCTCTACCGTGCCAACCGCATGGCTATCGAAGAGGAAGGCGAGGAGGAAGAATACCTGCTCCGTCCCGCTGATATTGAAGGCGAGACGTGGCGATACACCACTACCGAGCCTGCTGCCGACTGGATGCAGCCGGGATTCGCTGACGATGGTTGGAGTAGTGGCAAAGCCGGTTTCGGAGCCAATGGCCCCGCCAATATGGTGTATGGCACCAAGTGGACCAAGTCAGACATCTGGATACGCCGCGAACTCACCCTCGACCTCACCCCCCAGGAACTGCAGCGCCTCATGCTTCATATCTACTACGACGAGGATACCGAAGTGTACTTCAATGGTGTGAAGGCTTTCTCTGCCACCGGCTACCTCACCGACTATGCCGACAAGGAGATTGCGGCCGAGGCACTCGCCGCCCTCAACCCGCGGGGAACCAATGTCATTGCAGCCCACACTCATCAGACCAATGGCGGACAGTTCATAGACATTGCTCTCTATGTGGAGAAGGCTGCCGAGGCAGGCATCGTAGAGCGTGCCGTGCGCCTTACCATGGACTATGACCACTCCTCTGAACTCACCTTCACTGCCGGCTGGGCGTCCGACCCTACTGCCACAGCACCCGACAAGACCCGTACCTGGACCACCCCACCGTTCACCGACACCCGCGAGCGTCCCGTCATGGGTATTGACGATGCGCTGCTCGTTGAGCCAGCCGAACTGCTCTTCGATGTCTCGTCGATCGTTCCCGCCGATGCCTTTACCCAGAAAGGGCGTCTTTTTCTCACGGTCCAGACCCCTGCCGGGGCTTCCGGTATAGGCCATATCACCACCGCTGTGTTCGAGGATGCCACTTCCGACCCCCTCACGGCGGCTGTCATCACGACCGATGTCGTTGAGGTGAAAGGCGGCACACAGACACGGTTGACGCTCCCTTTCCCCGCCGAGCCTCTGCCGGACGAACTGCCGGACGGAGGCTTGGATTTCACCGTCGCTCCCAACGTGCTGACGCTGGGAGGTGAAACCTTCCTTGAGGCTGTCGATGCTACCCTCAATGCCCGCTGGACGGTGACCAATGGTCTTGTGACCTACATCGTGGACGGGGCTGCGACCTCGCTCAGTCTGCCCTATGCAGGCAACTACGATGTCACCCTCACAAACCTTGACAACGGCGTTTCGTACACTGTTCCAAATGCCGTGGCCGTGAGCCGTTGCGAGGGAGGCCGTGCCCTGTCGTTCGGCAAGGGTGCTACCCTCACGGTGCCTTGCCCCCTCACAAGCGAATGTACCCGTTTCACTTGCGAATGGTGGATGGATATCGATGATGACGGCGTATTCGCTGTCAGTGAGCCCACGGGTGGCCTCTTTGCTCTGAGCACCGATGCCGACGGCCACATCAACGTGTCGTTGGATGGCCTCACCTTGACATCCTCGGCGGGAATGGTCGTCCGTGGCGGTTGGCATCATTATGCTGTGGTCTTCTACAGTTCCAAAGTATACCTCTTCCGCGACGGTACTCAACTTGAAGCCCTCACGGCCGTCAGGAGCACTCCCGAGTGGCAGGGCGACTTGATTGTCGAAGGTGAGGGCGTGCGGCTTGACGAGTTCCGCTTCTGGGCATATCGTCTCACCGCCTCCCAGATTGCCACATACGCCTCCGCCCCCATCGATGATGTGGCATGGGCGACGTCGAACCATAAACTCGCCGTCTGCTACTCGTTCGACGAGGAGCAGGGCGATGCTGCCGATGCCACCTCTGCCCATCGTACGGGCATCGTCACGGGTGATGCAAGCCGTGTGGCAGCCCAGGGGATGTTCTGTCTGCCTGAGGGTGATGGCGCCAAGGCAAAGACCGTTACGGGCACCTACCTAACCAACGCCAAGGCACCTTTCTTATATACCGACGAGGTTGACGTGGAGGGCATTAGCAAACGTTTCTATCGGCTTGAGGCCGGCACCGAACGTTCCACCTGGCAGGGTGATGTGGACGACGTCTTTGTCGATGCTGGACAGAACAAGGGACTGACAGCGATGACTTCGTGGTACGGCACCCCCGACCGGTGTCCTGACAGTCGTCTGTGGCAGACCGTGCTCCTTCCTGCCGGATGTTACACCTTTGCTGTCACCTCCACGTTGAGCGATGGCGACCAGCGCTGCCGGCTGATGGCCTGTCGGGGCGACCGCCTGACGGACGATGGTCTGTTGGCCGCATCACCTCTCCCCGACGGCACTCTCACCTTTGCTCTCGCGCAGCCTACTACGGTGAGCCTTGGTGTTGCCATCACGCTGCGTCCCTGGAGCCGCATGGTGCTGAAAGCCTTCAGTCTTGTTCAGGAGACTGCCGTCTGTATACAGGGCGATGGCCGCACCCTCACAGAGGTGCAGGCACCGATGGCCTCACTCCCTGATGTCTTCACTACCCAGCCGGGAGGTGTGGTCCTTCTCCCCACCGGCCGTCCCGTCACCCTCTGCACCATCGACGGCCGCGTACTCATGCACCGCACTCCTGTAACCCCCGAGCACATTCTCCTTCCCCCCGGCATCTACATTATTGCCGGTCGGCAGGTGCTCGTCCGCTGATGCGATGAGACGCCGAGGGGACCTACCCGCATACACTTTCAACATACAATAAACATCCTACCGATAACATGAAACACATCCTTCTCCCCATCGCGGTGGCAGTGTTGCTGCTTGCCTCCGCATGCACCGACTGCACCCATACGGCCATCACCTACGAACCCACGTGGGAATCGTTGTCTCAGTACCAGACGCCCCAGTGGTACATGGATGCTAAACTGGGTATATGGGCCCATTGGGGGCCGCAGTGCCAACCCGAGGCCAGCGATTGGTATGCCCGCAACATGTACTTTCCAGGCAATTGGCAGTACGACTACCATGTTCAGCATTACGGCGACCCCGCCACCTTCGGCTTCAAGGACGTCATCCACGAGTGGAAGGCCGAGCACTGGAATCCGGACTCGCTGATGGCTCTCTACAAACGTGCCGGAGCCCACTACTTCGTCTCCTTGGCCAATCACCACGACAACATGGACCTTTGGGATAGTCCCTATCAGGAGTGGAACTCGGTGAACGTCGGTCCTCACAAGGATATCCTAGCAGGATGGAAACAGGCTGCCGACCGTCAGGGCCTTCCCTTCGGCATCAGCATCCATGCCTCACACGCTTGGTCATGGTACGAGGGATCGCGAGCCTACGATGGTCTGCTCACCAAGGAAGATGGTGCTGGACAATGGTGGGAAGGTATGGACCCCCAGCATTTATACTGTCAGAATCATGCTCCCAGCGAACGGGACAATGAGATTGGCATCATCCATTCTCAATGGACATGGGGCGGCGGCGTGTGTCCTCCCTCTCAGGAGTATATTCAGAATTTCTATGATCGTACGATGGATGCCATTCACCGCTTCCATCCTGACCTTGTCTATTTCGACGATGTGGTGTTACCCTTCTATCCTGTCAATGAGCAGGTGGGCCTTGACATTGCTTCCGGTCTCTACAATCAGAACGGCGAGGCCGTACTCCTCGGCAAGCAACTCGGACCAGAGCAAAAGAAGTGCATGACATGGGATGTTGAACGAGGAGTACCTGATGTCATCCAGCCAGACTATTGGCAGACGTGTACCTGTTTGGGACAATGGCATTACGACCGCGGTACCTACGAGCGCGGCCATTACAAGTCGGCGGCTCAGGTCATCCGCATGCTGGTGGACATCGTCAGCAAGAACGGCAACATGTTGCTCAGCGTGCCACTGCGTGCTGATGGCATGCCCGATGACAAAGAACTTGACATCCTCAACCAAATGGCAGCCTGGATGGAGGTGAATGGAGAGAGCATCTTCGGCACACGTCCCTGGGTTGTCTTTGGAGAAGGACCGACCGCTGAGAATGCGAAACCCGTATCAGGATTTGGATTCAATGAAGGAGCAAGCAAATACTCATCAGCCGATGTCCGTTATGTCTGCAAGGGTCATACGGTCTATGCCACCGTATTGGGCCGTGCAGAAGGAAACCTGTTGCTGCATGCTTTTGCTCCTGCCGACGGAGATGACCCGAAGGTGAAAAGCGTCCGCATGCTGGGCGGAAGCCGCTGCCCGTTTTCCTCCACGCAAGAGGGACTCAGCGTGACGGTGCCCACCGAAGGGGCCAATGACATCGCCACGGTATTTGCGATAACCTTGCGGTGATATTGGAAATCAGCCGCCACCCTTCTTCCTGACGTCAGGAAGGGAAGGGTGGCGGCTTTCTTTTGGCCGGAAGAGATGCTGGCTTTAATCAGAGAGCTTGATCAATAGAGATGTCTTTCGGTTTCAGCATCTTTCCTCTACACTTCAAGGTTGAAGGCAGAGGTTAACGGGGCTGTGCCTCTAACTTGTAGCCTAACCGGTACAGCACAACGGATGCTCCCAGATGGAAGAGAACCTTGACGCTGCTCGCATATACGTGGAAGGCTGTGGGTGACTGGGGCTCAATCTGCTCGTGACGAATGCGAGAGAGGACTTGTCCGGCGCAGTCCTGAACAAGTTGCTCGAAACGATCGAAGTCCTTCTCGTCAAGGGATAGAATGTCGGTGCGTACCACCTCATCCATGTAATCATATCCTCGCTTGTCACGGATATATTCATACAGGTTGGGAATGCGGGAATAGATGTTCCATTCGTCATCCCAGAACATGGCCACTGCCATTCCCAGATACATGGCCCAACCAAGTGCCACATTGGGATATTGTGCGATTTCCTTCACCGAATCAGAGATATACGATGGGGCAATCTTGTCCCAAACATCGTAGAAGTCATCGGTGGTGAGCAATGTGCCGCCGAGCATTTCTCTCGCAGTGAGATAATGCACGAGATGGTCGGCAACGGAGGCCTCGTATTGCTTCAGGTATTTAGTCAATTCCATTTTGCAGTCTTTTTGCGTTTCTTCATTCAGTGAAGGAGTAGGGTTTGTCTTGCAGTTGCTGTCCACGGCGACGATTGGGTTGGGCTTGCATGTGGAATTCCAGCACGCCTCCGTTCAACAGTTCGTCGTGGGTGAGGTATAGACGTGTGTGAGGACGCCCGTTGAGGGTGACACTGCCTACATACCGACGTTTGTCGCTCACGCCGGGAGCCTTGATTTCGAGCGTGTTGCCGTTCGGAAGATGGAGCGTGATGTGGGGCAAGAAGGGTGCTCCCAACACGTATTGGTCGGTGCCTGGGCAGACGGGGTAGAAGCCCAATACCGTGAAGAGGTACCATGCCGACATCTGCCCGCAGTCATCGTTGCCTCCCAATCCGCAGATGTCTGCCCGGTACATGCGGTGGATAATCTCCCGGGTCCAGTACTGGGTCTTCCACGGCTGTGACGACCAAGCATAGAGATAGGGAATGTGGTGGCTGGGCTCGTTGCCGTGGACATAGCCTCCGATGAGACATTCAGCTTCAATATCCTCGTTGTCAACATAGTACTTCGGGTCGAGGTCTTGGGCGAACATCTCGTCAAGGCGGGCGGTGAAGGCTTTCTCGCCGCCCATCTGCTCCATCAGTCCCCATACATCGTGAGGTACGTGGAAGGAGAAGTTCCAGGAGTTGCCCTCAATGAAACCTTCTCCGTATGTCATTTTCGGGTCGAAGGGTACCTTGAAGGCTCCGTCACGTGAGCGAGGACGTGCAAAATGCGTCTCGGGGTCAAAGATGCGGCGGTAGTTGAGGGCACGGCTACGGTATGTCTCGGCAGTGGCTTCATCGCCGGCGAGGAGGGCGGCCTGCAGGATTGCCCAGTCGTCGTAGCAGTATTCGAGCGTGTTGCTGGCACAGGTGCCGCTGCTTTCCATAGGAACATAACCCAAACGCAGGTATTCGTCCATGCCGTCAAGATAGGTGACGTTGGAGGTGGTGATCATGGCTTTCAGCGCTTCGTCCGCGGGGATGTCTGCCCCCTTGGCGAGGGCATCGCTCAGCACCGACACGGCATGGTAGCCGCTCATACACCAGTTGTCGTTGGCCATGTGGCTCCAGATGGGCAGCAGACCATGTACGCTCTGCTGCTGGTGACGCAGCATGGAGACTGCCATGTCGCGCGCCTCACGAGGCTTCATGAGCATGAGGAAAGGATGCTCGGCACGGTAGGTGTCCCAAAGGGAGAAGATGGTGTAGTTGGTGAAGCCGTCGGCCTGATGGATATTCTGGTCCAGACCACGGTAGCAGCCATCGACATCCTGATACACGGAGGGGTTGATGAGCGTATGGTAGTAGGAGGTGTAGAACATGGTCTTTTCCTCCTCGCTGCCCTCCACTTCAATGGTTGAGAGTTCGCGTTGCCAAGCCTCGGATGCTTCCTGGGAAAGGGTGTCGAAGGACTTGCCAGAGGCTTCCGCCTGGAGGTTGCGGAGGGCTCCTTCAGTGCTGGTGGCCGAGAGGGCTACCTTGACGACAAGATCATTGTCATCTTGTTCATCAGAATCGAAGGAGAACCATGCTACAACCTTGCGGCCGGCCATCTCGGGGAAGTGGTGGTTGACGGGGAACTTGCGCCAGAATCCATTGTAGGGTATCTTCTGGAGGTCACGGTAACCATAGTCCTTGAGCGGTCGGGAAAGGGAGATGGCAAAGTAGGTGTAGTTGGTCCGCGCCCAGCCATTGGTGAGGCGGCAGCCGGTGAGCAGCGTATCATTCTCCACACGCAGCGTTGCCCAGAGCGTCTTGCCGTCGTAGTTGTATATGCCATGCTGGAGGTCAAGGATGAAACGTGGCTCTTCACTGCGGGGGAAGGTATAGCGATGTACTCCAACCCGCTGCGTGGCAGTGAGTTGTGCCCGAACGCCGTAATCGCTGAGCGTCACTTCATAGTATCCCGGACGGGCCATCTCGCTGTCGTGGTCGAAACGCGAGCGGTAGCCGCCATCGGGATTGTCCGCTGTGCCGGGTGTTAGATGCAAGTCTCCTGTGAAGGGCATGACGAGCAAGTCACCCAGATCGGAGTGTCCTGTGCCGCTGAAGTGGGTATGGCTGAAACCCACGATGGTGGAGTCGCTGTGCTGATAGCCGGCGCAGTACTTATAGACATCCGGCTGATAGACGCCATTCACGTTGTGCGGAATGGTGTCGGTGTCAGGACTGAGTTGGACGATGCCGAAGGGGACGCAGGCTCCAGGAAATGTATGCCCCATGCCGTCGGTGCCGATGAAGGGATTGACATATTCCACCTGAGCCAAGACGGTCAGGGTGAGGAGTAAAGCGAAGAGGAGGGTCGCGGAACGTTTCATTAAGAAGTACTGATTGATTTGTCGGGCAAAAGTACGTCATTCTGTCGTATCAGTCAAGAGATGTCAGTGCTTTTCTGTGAAAAGTGAAGGAAAAGGAGCGTTTTTTCTGATTATCCGCATCAATACTTCCAAACTTTCAATATGGGCAAGAGAGGAAACCGGTTGACGTAATATCCTACGGGTGCTATTCCCGTTTTTTTTTCATTTTTTGAACTTTGAAACGGAAATTTTGCTGCAAAGAAATTTCAAAATGCTGCAAAGAAATTCAAAAATGTTGCATCAAAACAATCGTATTCAAGTTCGTTTTTCATTTTGCATCAAATGTTTCATCTTTTCTAACCTTCATTTTCCATTTATGGGCAATCCCCATTATGAAAGCGTTTGTTTCTTCTCCCTATGAAAGCGCTCATTTCATCTCCCTTTCCCCTCCCAAATAGTCAGAATCTGCCCATTGATGGAAAAAGTCGGTACTCTTGGAGGGTTTGTTGCGGATAATCACAATTTTTCCCTATCTTTGCAGTCGGATTGAGAACTATCTATCGTAACAACAAACAAAACAAAGGAATATGAAAGCAAAGAGTATCCTGTGCATTGTGGGGATGCTTGCCGTGATGTCGTGCACGCAGCCTACCAAGACCAGCAATCTGGTGGTGTATTATTCGCAGACGGGCAACACCCGTGCTGTGGCCGAACAATTCGCTCAGTGCATGCAAGCCGAACTGCTTGCCCTGGAGTGTGAGAAGCCTTATCCTGACACCTTCGATGGCACCATTGAAGAGAGCCGCGATGAGGTGAAGGACGTCAAAGGTCGCGCGCTGTTGAACGGCTCGCTCGACTTGTCGAAGTACGACACCATCTGCATCGGCTTCCCCGTGTGGTACGGCACCTTCGCTCCTCCCATCGTGACGCTGGCCAGAGAGAACAATCTGTTCGCAGGTAAGACCGTGGTGCTCTTCTGCACCTATGGCAGCGGTGGCCGCCGTTCATCCGAGGAACAATTCCGCTCACTCTGTCCCGAGGCTGACGTGCTGGCATCGTTCGGCATGGCTGGCCGCCGTATCGCGGCTGCTGCCGACGAGGTGGAGGCCTTCGTGACCATGCTCCGCTCGGGTGAGCCGACCGGTTCGATGGTGGGCGCCTATGGTGAGCCGCGTGACCCCGACGCACAGGACCTCGAGGTGTTTGCCAAGGCTACCGAGGCCTATGGATACCTTCACCTCACCCCTGTATCGGTTCGTTCGCAGGTCGTCGCCGGCATGAACTACCTGTTTACCTGTGAGTCGGCTGGCTTCGACGGCAATGCCTCGACGGTGGAGGTGCGCATCTTCGCTCCTCTCCCCGGACAAGGTGACCCCGAGGTCATCGAGGTAGAACGTTGATGGTGCGCTGATACACATTCGGCCGACAAACATGGATACGCAGGCAGCAGACATCCAGGCCGAAGCCATGGAGGTGGCTACGGCGGCAGGACATATCCTCCTGGAGAACGGGGCGGAGATTTCGCGCGTGGAGGAGACGATGGAACGCATCGCCTCCTACTACGGAGTGGACAGCCGCAACTTCTTTGTGCTGAGCAATGGCATCTTCTCCACCGGACGACGCTTTGCCAACGTGGAGTTCATTCCCTTCAAGGGCACGCAACTCGACAAGGTGGTGGCCGTGAACCAACTGTCGCGTGACGTGGAGCGCGGACGCTATACGCTGGCCGAGGCCCGCGAGGCGTTGCACCGCATACGCCTCATGCCTCCCAAGCCCTTCGTGGAGCAGGTGTTGGCTTCGGCGTTCGGCAGTGCGGGGTTCTGCATCATCTTCGGCGGCAGCCTTGCCGACAGCCTGGTATCGTTTTGTGTTGGTCTGTTGCTTTATGTGTTCGTGCTGGGCGTGAGCGCGCGGTGCATGTCGAAGTTGTTCGGCAATATCTGCGGCGGCGCTCTCGTGACGCTGCTCTGTCTGCTGGCCTTCCGTATGGGGTGGGGCAGCAACCTGAGCAACATGGTCATAGGGGCTGTCATCCCCCTCATCCCGGGCGTGCCCTTCACCAATGGCATCCGCGATATTGCCAACGAGGACTATATCGCCGGTGCCACTCGTCTGCTTGATGCGATGCTCGTATTCTTCTGCATCGCTTTGGGCGTCTGCCTGGTGTTCCTCGTCGACGGCCGTCTGTCGGGAGGTCTCGTAGCCCTCGAAGGTATGGGCGTGGATGCGTTCACCTACCGCATGCCTGTCCAGATGGTGGCCGCCTGGGTGGGCACGGCAGCCTTTGCCGTGCTGTTCGGTGTGCCCCGCAGATACTATGTGTTGTGCGGCATGTGCGGACTGGTGGGATGGATTGTGTTCATGGTATTCACCCGCTATGCGGCGTGGTCGCCTGCCGGGGCGACATGCGTGGCCACCATCGCCGTGGCGTTGGTATCGCGCATCTGTGCTGTATGGAAGAGGTGCCCCATCACGGTGTTCCTCATCTGCGGCATCTTCCCGCTGGTGCCTGGTGCTGGCATCTATTGGACATCGTACTACCTGATTGCCGGACAGTTGCGCATGGCGCTGACATCCGGCCTCACTGCCATAAAACTCACTATTGCCATCATCCTGGGCATCGTGGTTGCCACGGATGTGGTGTTCAAACTGATTCGCTTGTGGAAAGCCAAACACTGCGGCTACCAACGAATCAGCGGCAAATGATTTTCCCAAAGGGGAAGGAGAGCAATTAATCCTTGAACAATCCTCGCCGGCTGATTTCGGCCGCGACGGATTCGTCGAGCCAGTCCGAGGCATCATCGCCTCGGACGATGCTCTGCCGTATTTCCGTGGAACTGACAGGGAAGAGTGGGGCAGAGGTCATGAAGTGGACGTTCGGGTAGCGGGGGTCGGCAGCAGGCATGCTGGCATCGGAACGTGGATAGACGACCACCGACCAGCGGCGCAGTATCTCGTCGGCATTGCGCCAACGCGGGAAGAGGTCCCAGTTGTCACCTCCGATGATGAGGGTAAACAGATTGTCGGGGAAGGTTTCGGCAAGGCACTCGAGGGTGCGGTAGGTGTAGGAGGGACGGGGCAGATGAAACTCAAAGTCGCTGGCCTCGAGGTCCGGCATCTCGCGTACGGCCAGCCGTGCCAGCCGCAGTCGCAATGCTTCATCAAGCAGCCCTTCCGTGGGCTTCAGCGGATTTTGGGGCGACACCATCAGCCACACACGGTCCACCCATCCGGCATCGCATACGGCCTGCGCCAGTGCGGTATGCCCCTTGTGGATGGGGTTGAAACTGCCTCCGAATATACCGATGCGCATGGTCAGGAATGTTCTGCGTGTGGGAATGGCTGGAAAGAAGAGCGTCCGTCGGTGGTTAGACTTATTGGTCGTCGTTGGTTGTTGTGGGCTCGTCGTCCTTCCCGAGGAACGTGCTGACGAGCGCCAATGTCTCGGCTTCGGCCGTGGCCAGGTCATCGTTCACAATCACGGTGTCGAACTGCGGGGCGAAGGTGAGTTCGTAGGCGGCTTTGGCCACACGCTCGTCGATGACCTCGGGGGTGTCGGTGCTGCGCAGTTCCAGACGGCGACGCAGTTCGTCGATGGATGGGGCTTGGATGAAGAAACTCATGGCGCGCTCGCCGTAGTAGCGCTTGATGTTGACGCCGCCCTTGACATCCACATCGAAAATAACATTATGACCCTCTTCGAGCAATGCCTCCACCTGCGCCTTGAGGGTGCCGTAGAAACGGTCGTGGTACACCTCCTCGTATTCAAGGAATGCTCCCTCGGCAATCTTCTGGCGGAACTCCTCGGGCGTGAGAAAGAAATATTCCACACCATTCTGTTCAGTGCCGCGGGGCGGGCGGCTGGTGGCTGAGATGGAGAAGCAGAGGTCGAGGTCCTGCTGACGGAGATAGTTCACGATGGTGGTCTTGCCCGAGCCTGACGGGGCAGAGAAGATAAGCACTTTTCCGGTTGTCATGAGGTTGGATTTGGGGATTTGTTCGGGTGGGTGGTATGTGGCTTGATGTGCGGGCGATGCGGCATCGCCGGGACTACGGTTTGGGCAGGGGTGTTACATCACGTTGAGCACCTGTTCCTTGATTTGCTCCAGTTCGTCTTTCATGCGGACGACGATGTTCTGCATCTCGGCCTGGTTGCTCTTGCTGCCGGTGGTGTTGATTTCGCGTCCCATCTCCTGAGCGATGAAGCCGAGTTTCTTACCCTGTCCGTGGCCCTCCCGCATGGTCTCGCGGAAGTAGTTCAGGTGATTTGCCAGACGCTGTTTCTCTTCGTTGATGTCGAGTTTCTCGATATAGTAGATGAGTTCCTGCTCGAAGCGGTTCTTGTCGTAGTCAACGCCGATGTTCTTCTCCAACGATTCGAGGATGCGCTGACGGATGGTCTCCACGCGGTCCTTCTCGAACGGCTCGATGGCATGAAGTAGGGCCTCGATGTTGTCCACCTTCTCGTTGAACTTCTTCTCCAGCGCGGCGCCCTCCTGACGGCGGAAGGCTACGAGGGCATCGACAGCCTGACAGACGGCCGTGCGGGCAGCGGCCCACTCTTCGTCGGAGAGTTCCGTCTTCTCGGTGCGGCTGAGGACGTCGGGCATCCGCAGCAGTGCAGGTGTGAGCGTATATTCGTTGATAAGGTAGGGATTGTGATATGTGTCGGCTATCGTGCGCAGTTGCTCGTAGTAGGCATTCAGCAGTTCGCCGTTGATGGGCGTGGCAGCGGCAGCGGCATCCTCCTCTGCCCAAAGGTTGAAGTCCACCTTGCCACGTTCCAACGCAGTGGCGATGAGCGAACGTATTTCCATCTCCTTCTCGCGGTAGAGGGGGGCGATGCGGGTCGAGAGGTCGAGTTGCTTGCTGTTGAGCGAACGAATCTCGGCACATATTTTCTTGTTTCCAAAGTTTACGGAAGCCTTTCCGTAACCTGTCATTGACAGAATCATAATGTTATCTTTTAATAAAACTGTGCAAAAGTAACGTTTTTCTCGCAAATAATGTCTATTTTTGCAGTCTAATATTGAAAAGGGAACAGAAAATGGCTTGTATCCTGCATTTGGAAACTTCGACGGACGTCTGTTCTGTCGCGCTGAGCGAAGATGGCGCCTGCCTGTTTTCGAAAGAAAATTTCGAAGGGCAATCCCATTCGGTGATGCTTGGCGTGTTTGTCGATGAGGTGCTGTCGATGGCCGACAGTGCCGGCAAGCATCTCGATGCCGTTGCACTCAGTTGTGGTCCAGGTTCATACACCGGACTGCGCATCGGTGCCTCCATGGCCAAAGGGATATGTTATGGACGTGACCTCCCGCTCATCGCTCTGCCTACGTTGAAGGTGGTCAGTGTGCCGGTGCTGCTGCGTGACGACCTGCCCGATGATGCACTGCTGTGTCCCATGCTTGATGCCCGGCGTATGGAGGTGTATGCGGCCGTATATGACCGGGCGCTGACACCGCTGATGGATACTGCCGCGGTCGTCGTCGGTGAGGACAGTTTCAGCGAGTATCTCGACGCTCATCCCGTGTGGTTCTATGGCAACGGTGCTGCCAAGTGCGCCGATGTCATCCGTCATCCCAATGCGCACTTCATCCCCGACATCCATCCCCTCGCCAAGTGGATGTTTCCCTTGGCTGAAAAGGCTTTCTATGATGGGAAGTTCGAGGATGTGGCCTATTTTGAACCTTTCTATCTCAAGGATTTCGTGGCAAGCAAGCCTCGTAACCTCCTCTTTGACAATCTGTAAACATCTATGATATACAACACCAATCAGAAGAAACTGCTCTTGCCCGAATATGGCCGCTCCATCCAGAGCATGGTGGACTATGCCCTGACCATTGAAGACCGAGCCGAACGGCAGCGCTGCGCCGAGACCATCGTACGCATCATGCGCAATATGTTCCCTGAGCAGCAGGAGATGCCCGACTACGAACATAAGTTCTGGGACCACCTCGCCATCATGGCCGATTTCAATCTTGATATCGACTACCCGGTGGAAATCATCCGTCCCGAGAGCATACACCGCAAACCCGACACCGTACCCTACAGCAACGGCTCCATCCGCTACCGCCACTATGGAAGTTACATCCCCGACCTCATCCAGAAGTGTGCCGACATGCCCGAAGGCGAAGAACGCGACTGTCTGGTTCGACTCATCGCTGTGCAGATGAAGAAGGAACAACTGCTTTGGAACAAGGAGGGATTGGGCGATGAACGCATCCTCAGCGACCTCACCGACTATTCTGAGGGTCGTCTGCAGGTGCGGGAGGAGGATGTGCACCTTGCCACCTACAAGGTGCCGACCGCCAATACCCAACCTACGGCGCAGAGTAGCGGCAAGAAGAAAAAGAAGAAGAAAAAGAGCAGTAGCAACAGTACTTTCTGACGTTTCTTTCAAAGGATTATCCATCACCTCAATATCCAGTTCCCATGGCATCATTTGTCATCGAAGGCGGCCGTTCACTTACCGGCGAAATCACCCCACAGGGCGCAAAGAATGAGATTCTGCAGATTCTGTGTGCCACGTTGCTTACCAGCGAGGTGGTTACGGTGCACAACATTCCCGATATCCTCGACGTCAACAACCTGATGAAGATGATGCTGGCCATGGGAGTGGAGATTACTCCGCTGGGCAATGGCTCATTCCGCATCTGTGCCGCCCACATCGACGAGGACTACCTCGCCAGTGACGAGTTCCTCCGCCAATGCAGTACATTGCGTGGCTCGGTGATGCTCGTGGGACCGCAGCTCGCCCGTTTCGGACGTGCGTTCATCAGCAAACCGGGTGGTGACAAGATTGGGCGACGTCGTCTCGATACCCATTTCCAGGGATTCATGAAACTGGGTGCGACCTTCACTTTCGATGAGGCTCGCGGCGCTTACATGCTCACTGCCGACCGCCTCAAGGGATGTTACATGCTGCTCGACGAAGCATCGGTGACGGGTACCGCCAACATCGTCATGGCTGCCGTGCTTGCCGAGGGCGACACTATCGTCTACAACGCAGCATGTGAACCCTATCTCCAGCAACTGTGCCGCATGCTGTGCCGCATGGGAGCCCACATCGATGGCATTGCCAGCAATCGCCTCACCATCCATGGCGTCACATCGCTCCATGGCTGCGAGCATACTGCCCTGCCTGACATGATTGAGGTGGGCAGTTTCATCGGCATGGCCGCCATGACTGCCAGCGAACTCACCATACGCAATGTCTCCTATCCGGACCTGGGCATCATCCCCGAGAGTTTCCGCCGTCTGGGCATTACCGTTGAGCAGCAGGGCGACGATATCTTCATTCCTCGTCAGGAACACTATCAGATAGATTCCTTCATCGATGGCAGCATCATGACCATCGCCGATGCACCGTGGCCAGGTCTCACTCCCGACCTCCTCAGCGTGCTGCTTGTCACTGCCATTCAGGCGAAGGGTAGTGTGCTCATCCATCAGAAGATGTTCGAGAGCCGACTCTTCTTTGTGGATAAACTCATTGACATGGGTGCCCAGATTATCCTTTGTGATCCTCACCGTGCCGTCGTCAATGGCCATGACCATGCTTTCCGTCTCAAGGCTCGAAAGATGACGTCGCCCGACATCCGCGCAGGTATAGCCCTGCTTATTGCCGCCATGAGCGCCGATGGTATCAGTACAATCGGCAATATCGACCAGATAGATCGTGGCTATCAGAAGATAGATGAGCGTCTCAATGCCCTTGGCGCCCATATCGAGCGCGTGCCGGGCGAAACATTCCATTGATATCGCATTCCATGATACAGAACGATGAGGTGATAAGCATTGGTCGTTTCACACGTCCGCATGGTGTGAAGGGCGAGATGGCGATGACTTTTGTCAACGATGTCTTCGACCGTACGGACTGTCCGTACTTGGTGTGTGCAATGGACGGCATTCTCGTGCCGTTCTTCATCGAGGAATACCGTTTCAAGAGCGAAACCACCGCACTCATCAAGTTTGAACGTATCGACACCGTCGAGCAGGCACGTATCTTTGTCAACAAAGAGGTGTTCTTTCCCATCTGCTATCTCCCTGAAGATGAAGAACCCACCCTCTCCTGGAGCACTTTCGTGGGCTACGAAGCCTCCGATGTCACCCTTGGGCAGTTGGGCACTGTGGTGGATGTGGATGATTCCACTGTCAACGTGCTGTTTATCGTGGAGCGTCCTGACGGCAGCGAGGTGTTCATTCCCGCTCAAGAGGTGTTCATCAAGGACCTTGATCCCAGCAGCAAGAAGATACTGTTTACTCTCCCCGACGGATTGATAGATTGACACATGACTATGGAAGACGAAAAGACTCCTCGCGAATCCCGATGGATGCCCTGGCTGAATGTCGCTGTGGCTGTTGGATTGATACTGATTACCTCTTTGGTGCTGTTGTTCTCTCCTCTCCGCACTCTCCTTCCCGGATACCTTACCCCTCAGTCACGCGAACAGTTGGTGAATTATGCTCTTCGCATGGACTCGCTGAGTGATGCTGTCTCGCGTCAGGATATGTACGTCATGAATCTCCAAGATATCTTGCGCGGACGTATCCGCGTAGACTCCATCTCCACGATTGACTCGCTCACCGCCTTGCGCGCAGCCGATCTTATGGAACAGACCGAACGTGAGCGGGAGTTCGTACGTCAGTACGAGGAGGCAGAGAAGTATAACCTTACCTCCCAGGCATCACAGGTAAGCAGCGTGCAGGGCCTCAATCTTGCATGCCCAGTGCGTGGAACCGTCAATAATACTTTTGACCCCAACAACTACCAGTTCGGCATCTCTGTGACCGCTGTGCCAGGTACGGCTGTGACTGCTGTTACTGAGGGCACTGTCCTCGTCAGCAATTTCACGGCTAACGATGGATATTGTCTTGATATCCAACACAACGGCGACCTCCTCTCTGTCTACACCCATTGTGGCCTCCTCCAGAACAAGAAAGACGCGAAGGTGCACACAGGCGAGGCTGTGGCCACAGTCGCCAAGGGCGATGAAGCGCCCATGGTCCACTTTGAGTTGTGGCACAAGGGCGTACCCCTTGATCCTGCAGCCTACATAGCATTCTGATGCAACAGATGATAAAGATGAATAGTCAACAAGATACAACCGTACGTCGTCGTATTGCCATATTGGGCTCCACCGGCTCCATCGGTACGCAGGCTCTGCAGGTCATCAGCGAGCATAGCGACAAGTATGAGGTGCAGGTACTCACTGCCAACAACAACGTTGACCTTCTGGCGCAGCAGGCACGGCAGTTCCTGCCCGATGCTGTCGTCATCGCCAACGAAACCCTTTACGCTACCCTCAAGGATGCCTTGGCCGATCTTCCCGTCAAGGTGTATGCAGGAGCAAAGGCACTTTGCGAGGTGGTAGCCATGGACAGCGTCGATGTCGTTCTCGCTTCCCTGGTGGGATATGCTGGACTGCTCCCCACCATCACGGCCATACGTGCAGGGAAGACTATTGCTTTGGCCAACAAGGAGACTCTTGTCGTGGCAGGCGAAATCATCACTTCTCTTGCCAACGAGTACCATGTGCCCATCCTTCCTGTCGACAGCGAGCACTCTGCCATTTTCCAATGTCTGGCAGGTGAACGTTGGAGTCCTGTCGAGAAGATTTTGCTCACCGCTTCCGGTGGACCTTTCCGTACCTGGACAACCGAACAACTCCGACAGGCTACACGTGAACAGGCACTCCGTCATCCGAACTGGGACATGGGAGCAAAGGTCACCATTGACTCCGCTTCAATGATGAACAAGGGTTTTGAGGTCATCGAGGCCAAGTGGCTCTTCGGACTTCGTCCTGAGCAGATTCAGGTCGTGGTTCATCCTCAGAGCATCGTTCACAGCATGGTACAGTTTGCCGATGGCTCTGTCAAGGCTCAACTCGGGACACCCGACATGCGTCTTCCCATCCAGTACGCTTTCTCTTATCCTGAGCGTTGGCATTCCTCATACCCCCGTTTGGACTTCACGACTACGATGAATCTTACTTTCGAGCAGCCCGATCCCGTCCGTTTCCGCAATCTCGCTCTGGCCTTTGAGGCCATCGAGCGTGGAGGCAACATGCCGTGCATACTCAATGCCGCCAATGAGATCTGCGTCGATGCCTTTCTGCACGACCGCGTGGGATTTCTCCGCATGAGCGATATCAATGCCGAGGTCATGCAGCGAGCCCCCTACATTGCTGCACCTACATACGATGACTATGTCGAAACCGACCGTGTTGCTCGCGACCTCGCCCGCACGCTTATATAAAATAGGTATTACGCATTTTGATTACCAGTTTCAACAATAACTTTCCCCCTATCATCTCATGGTTTTCCTGATTAAAGCCGCACAACTTATCCTTGCACTCTCCATATTGGTCATGTTCCACGAGTTCGGACATTTCATCTGGTCCAAACTCTTCAAAACGCGTGTGGATAAGTTCTACATGTTCTTCAATCCCCGCTTCAGTATCGTACGTGTCAAACGAGTGGACGGTCGGCTGCGTGTCCGTTTCTTTGCTCCCAATGTTGAAGATGCCGTCGTCGAACTGAAGGATGAAAATGGTGAGACGCGTAAGGACGAGAAGGGGAATCCCCTCTACCGAGCCATGACTGATGCCGAGCGCGCTGCACTGCCCGAGGGCGATTGGCGTCGCGACCCAGATAATACAGAGTTTGGCATAGGATGGGTTCCTCTGGGCGGATATTGCCGCATTGTCGGAATGGTTGACGAAACGCAGTCGACTGCCGACCTGGCTGCTGAACCTCAACCATACGAATTCCGTACAAAAAAATCCTGGCAGCGCCTCCTCATCATGGTGGGTGGCGTCGTCAACAATCTCATCATGGCATTCCTGCTCTATGCGATGGTTCTCAATATCTGGGGCGATGACTATCGTCCGTTGCAGGGTAGCCGCTATGGAATGGAGTATAGCGATTATGCCAAGAGCCTTGGCTTCCAGAATGGCGATGAACTGCTGCGCACCGACAAGGTTACCTTTACCCGCTATGATGCCGATATGTTACGTGCCATTGCTGCAGCGTCCGAAATCACCGTTCTCCGCAACGGGAAAGAGGTCACTATCACCATGCCGGAGAAAGTCAATCTCATCAACCTCAATGCCGATGGACAGAATTTTGTCAGTTATCTACAACCCATGGTGCTCGACAGTATCATGCCCAATGGCGGGGCTGCCAAAGCCGGATTGCAGCGTGGCGACAGCATCGTCAGTGTCGGAGGTTATGAGGCTGGTACTTGGAACCGCTTCGTCAGTGCTCTTTCCAAGATCGCCAGTCAGGAAAGCGAGGGCGGAATAGTGAACCACGACCTCGTCGTTGTCTTTGAGCGCAATGGCATCCGCCAGACGGTCACTGTGCCTACCGATACCGACTTCCGCGTTGGCGTCTATGCTCCCGAACTACCCTATGAGTGGCAGACGGATCACTATGGCTTCTGGGCCTCCATCCCGGCAGGTATCCGTTATGGATGGAATACATTGCGCGGCTATGTCAGCGATTTCCAGTATGTATTCACCAAGGAGGGAGCCAAGTCGCTGGGTGGCTTCGGCACTATCGGCAGCATCTTCCCCGCTCAGTGGAATTGGCATGCCTTCTGGATGATGACAGCCTTCCTGAGCGTCATCTTGGCTTTCATGAACATCATTCCCATCCCTGGCCTCGACGGCGGTCATGTACTGTTCCTCCTTTGGGAAGTCATCACGGGTAAGAAGGTCTCTGACAACGTCCTGGAAAAAGCGGAGTGGGTTGGCTTCATCCTTCTGATGGCGTTGATGCTCTATGCCAATGTCAACGACGTATTCAAGTTCCTGTTTTAGGAGATAGTAGAATATCGAAGGTCTTTTAGTACCTTGAAGCCTATCTGGCATTTGTCGTTCTTTATCGCATCCTAATTCAATTCTTACTTCTGCGACCATCCCAGTGGACCTTTACGATCTTATCGCCGAAGGTGAGCATCAGCGGCAGGACTTCAAGTTCGAGATTTCCAGTGCCTGCAAGATTGCCCGTTCTCTGTCTGCCTTTGCCAACACCGATGGCGGACGGTTGCTCATTGGCGTCAAGGACAATGGTGGCATTGCCGGTGTGCGTAGCGACGAAGAGATGTACATGGTACAGGCTGCTGGAGAGGTCTTCTGCGACCCTCCCGTATTCTGCAACATGAAAGGCTATCGTGTGGAAGGCAAGACAGTGGTGATAGCCGAAATTGCCCCTGCCATGGACCGACCTGTGCGTGCCAAACTGGAAGATGGCACATATAAGGCTTTCGTTCGTATAGCCGACGAGAATATCGTGGCCTCACCCGTGCAGATGGAACTATGGCGCAATGAGGAGAGTTTTGATGGCGCTTTTGTGCGTATCACCGAAGCCGAGCGTCTTCTTCTCCAACTTCTGGAGAAGTCCGATGGCCTCACCCTCAATCAGTTCTGTCGTCGTGGCCGTATTCCCCGTCATCGTGCCATCATCCTTCTGGCTGATTTCATCCGCTTCGGTCTCGTTTGTCAGGACTTCGAGAATCATACCTTCCTCTATCGTACGGTTTGATGTTTCCATTGGATCCTCTTGATGAGGACATCAATCCAATCCTTGATTTTTCAAAAAAGAGAGCCGTCCCATTTGGGGCGGCTCTCGTTAATGAGATATGTCGGGGATTAGTCCTCGAGGAGAAGTTGCATGATCTGGCATGCAGCCTTGCTGACGCTGGTGCCAGGGCCGAAGATGGCAGCCACACCGGCTTGATAGAGGAAGTCATAGTCCTGGGCGGGGATGACACCACCGGCGATAACCATGATATCTTCACGGCCGAGTTTCTTGAGTTCTTCGATAACCTGAGGAACAAGGGTCTTGTGACCGGCTGCAAGTGAACTTACACCCAGTACGTTGACATCGTTCTCGACAGCCTGACGGGCGCTCTCTGCAGGAGTCTGGAAGAGCGGACCCATGTCGACGTCGAAACCGCAGTCGGCATAACCGGTAGCGACTACCTTGGCGCCACGGTCGTGACCGTCCTGACCCATCTTGGCAATCATGATACGAGGACGACGGCCCTCCTTCTTTGCGAACTCTTCGGTCAACTCGCAAGCCTTTGCGAAGTCGGCATCTTTCTTGGATTCTGCTGAATACACGCCTGAAATTGTTCTGATTACTGCATTGTAACGTCCTACCACGGCTTCGCAGGCATCGCTGATCTCGCCGAGCGAGCAGCGCAGTCCGGCAGCCTTGACGGCGAGAGCGAGCAGGTTGTTTTCGCTCTTCTTGCCATCAGCGAACTCCTGTACGCACTTGGTGATTTCGGCGAGTGCTGCTTGGCAGGCTGCCTCGTCACGGTTGGCGCGCAGTTTCTTGAGGTCCTCGATCTGCTCGAGACGTACGGCGGTGTTGTCCACCTCGAGGATGTCAATGGGGGCTTCCTTCTCCAGACGGTACTTGTTGGTACCTACGATGGTCTGGGCACCACTGTCGATGCGGGCCTGGGTGCGGGCGGCAGCCTCTTCGATACGCATCTTGGGCAGACCGGTCTCGATAGCCTTGGCCATACCGCCGAGTTTCTCGATTTCCTGGATGTGCTCCCATGCCTTGTGGGCGATTTCATTGGTGAGGCTTTCAACATAGTAACTGCCACCCCACGGGTCGACGTTCTTGCATACGTAGGTCTCTTCCTGGATGTAGATCTGGGTGTTGCGGGCAATACGTGCGCTGAAGTCGGTGGGAAGGGCGATGGCCTCGTCGAGGGCATTGGTGTGGAGGCTCTGGGTGTGACCGAGAGCGGCTGCCATAGCTTCGATACAGGTACGTCCGACATTGTTGAAAGGATCCTGTTCGGTAAGGCTCCAGCCAGAGGTCTGGCAGTGGGTGCGCAGGGCAAGGCTCTTGGGGTTCTTGGCATCGAAACTCTTGACGATCTTTGCCCAGAGCATACGGGCTGCACGCATCTTGGCGATTTCCATGAAGTGGTTCATGCCGATGGCCCAGAAGAAGCTGAGGCGCGGGGCAAAGGTATCGACGCTCATGCCAGCGTTGACACCGGCACGAAGGTACTCGAGACCGTCGGCCAGCGTGTAGGCGAGTTCAATATCGGCGGTAGCACCAGCCTCCTGCATGTGATAGCCGGAGATGGAGATGGAGTTGAACTTAGGCATGTTCTGCGAGGTGTACTCGAAGATGTCAGAGATAATCTTCATGGAGAAGGCGGGCGGGTAGATATAGGTGTTGCGCACCATGAACTCCTTGAGGATGTCGTTCTGGATGGTTCCGGCCATCTCTTCAAGTTTGGCACCCTGCTCAAGACCTGCGTTGATGTAGAACGCCAGGATGGGGAGTACACCACCATTCATGGTCATGGAGACAGACATCTTGTTGAGAGGAATACCTGCGAAGAGGACCTTCATGTTCTCGAGTGAGCAGATGGATACACCAGCCTTGCCTACATCACCGACGACGCGGGCGTGGTCGGGGTCATAGCCACGGTGAGTGGGGAGGTCGAAAGCCACGCTGAGGCCCTTCTGGCCACTGGCGAGGTTACGACGATAGAAAGCGTTGGACTCCTCAGCGGTGCTGAAGCCAGCATACTGACGGATGGTCCAAGGACGCATTACATACATGGTGGAGTACGGGCCACGGAGGTTGGGAGCCACACCTGCTGCGTAGTTGAGGTGTTCCATGCCTTCGAGGTCTTCCTTCGTATAGACGGGCTTGACATCGATGAGTTCAGGAGTCTTCCAGTTGGCTTCGATGCCGTTTTCTTTCTGCCATTCGGCGCCGTTCTGTGCTTTGATGCCGGCGTAGATATCGATATTGCTGAAATTCTTTCTCATAATTCTTTTCGTTTAATGATTCGACGTTTCTGTTATCTGATATCACTTGATGCCGAGGATGGCGTTGAAATTCTTGAGTGTGTCGAGGACGTTGCAGCGAACATGGATGAAATGCTCGATGCCGGCAGCCTTGAGGTCTTCCATGCAAGCGGGAGCACCGGCCACGATGTAGAGGGCGCGTCCGTTGAGAGCCTGGAAGGCGGGGATGGCGTATTCAGCATATTCGTCGTCGCTGGAGCAGAGCACTACGATGTCGGCTTCTGCCTTCATGGCAGCCTCGATACCTTCTTCGACGCTCTTGAAGCCCAGGTTGTCGATGACCTGATAGCCTGCGCAGGCGAGGAAGTTGCACGAGAACTGTGCACGGGCCTGACGCATGGCCAGGTTGCCGATGGTAAGCATGAATGCCTTGGGACGGCGACCGCTCTTCTCGGTCTGCAGACGCAGAGTCTCGAACTCACTGGCAGCACGCTGGAAGGACAGTTTCTCGAACTCGGGTTCGCCGCATTGGCAAGCACCCTTGCAGCCACACTGTACGGGCTCTTTGCCGTTGGCCAGTTCGTTGAAGTTGGGATACTGGTTGGTGCCGAGGAGAATCTCCTTGCGCTTGCTGACAGCCTCGCGACGAGCCTTGCCGCTGGCGTTGACAGCCTCTTGCACCTTGCCGGCCTTGGCCTGGGCGAGGAAACCACCGTCCTCTTCAACAGCGAGGAACAGTTTCCATGCTTCGGCAGCGATGCTGGCGGTGAGGGTCTCGATGTAGTAGGAACCGGCGGCGGGGTCGACGATCTTGTCCATGTGGCTCTCTTCCTTGAGGAGGAGTTGCTGGTTGCGGGCCAGACGCTCACTGAAGTCATCGGGAGTCTCATACGTCTTGTCGAACGGAACGACGCTGATGGAGTCAACACCAGCGACGGCGGCGCTCATAGCCTCTGTCTGGCTGCGGAGCAGGTTGACGTGTGCATCGAACACGGTCATGTTGAACTGTGAGGTCTCGGCATGGACGGCCATCTTGCAAGCGCAGTCGCATGCGGGCTCATAAGCCTTCACGATGTTGGCCCACAGCAGACGGGCAGCGCGGAACTTGGCAATCTCGAAGAAGTAGTTGCCGCTGATGCCGAAGTTGAACTTGATGGCCTTGGCAGCCTTGTCGGCGCTGACACCAGCCTCAGTGAGGAGGTTGAGGTATTCAGCACCCCAGGCGAGGGCGTAGCCGAGTTCCTGGCAGATGTAGGAACCTGCGTTGTTGAGGCTGACAGCATTGACGGTGACGCAACGATAGCCCTTGAGGGGTTCGAGGGCAGCGATGAGGGCGACGAGGGTAGGGACGAAGTCGCCTACGTTCATGCCGCTGCTGACCATTTTGCCCATGGGATCGCAGTTGATGGAACCCTTGAGCTCGTCGAGGTTGTAGCCCTTCTTGGTGAAGTAAGCCACAAGAATCTCGGCCAGTTCGACAACCTTGCTAAAGCAGGTGTTGAAGTTGAGTTCAACACAAGGGCAGATGCCGTCGAGAAGGGTCTCGATGAAATCAGCCTTCACGTCTTCAGCCTTGATGCAGAAGCCAAGGGAGTCGACGCCGCGATCAAGGATGTACTTGGCCTTCTCGTTGGCCTCTTTGGGGCAGCATACGCAGATGTTCTGACGAACAAACCACTTGTTGTTGTCCTTCTTGTTACCACGGACGAAAGGAAATTCGCCCGGCAACGACTGAGTGGCAGCCAGTCCTTCGATGTCTTCGAGACGGTAGAACGGCTGTACGTTGAAACCTTCGTTTGTTCTCCAAACGAGTTTTTTCGCAAAATCAGCGCCCTTCAGATCTTCGGTGATCTTCGCCATCCACTCTTCAGTGGTGGTAGGTGCAAATTCGGCGAAAAGTTTTTCTTTGTTTGCCATAGTTTTTTAATTAAACACTGATTTTATAGTTATACGAATCTTCTCTATTTTTCGTTTCAGCGTGCAAAGGTACTCATTCGCGCGCGTATAATCAAATAACTTTTCAAAAATTATTGAATAAAGAGTAGAAAGTCTTTGTCTTTAGGATAATTCTTCGTTTTGGACAAAAGAAGGATTCCATGGCGCATGATAAAGAAAGAAGTGGAAAGCCGAATGACGTTCCACTTCTTTTCTGTATCCGAAGAAGCGATTACTTGAGGATTGTACCAAGGATGGAGCGGAGGATGGAGCGGGTAGCCGAACTGGCAGCATTGCCGATGGCGTTTCCTGCCGAACTCTGTACAGAGCCGCTCTTGGAGTTGCCCTTGACCACCTTTTTCACTTCCTTGCCTACGGCACTGCCCACGCTGGCTGTCACAGAGGTGACGACGGCTCCGGCTACAACCTTTCCGAGGGACTTCTGTCCCTTCTTTGATACCTTGGCAGCCTTCTGTCCTTTCTCGCGTTCCTTTTGTTCAGCTTCTGCTGCTGCGGCCTTCTCAGCCTCTCGTGCAGCCTCCTCGGCCTCTTTCGCAGCCTTCTCGCTTTCGGCGAGCAGCACTTCGAAAGCACTCTCGCGGTCAATCATCGTATCATACTTGCCATACACCCGGCTGCGGTTGATGATGAGTTGGCGCTCGCTGTCACTGATGGCACCGATTTGGCTGAGGGGGAACAGTATCTTGGCACGCTGGACCATGCCGGGAATGCCTTTCTCATCGAGGAAGGAGACGAGTGCTTCGCCCGTACCCAACTCGGTGATGGCCTGGAAGGTGTCAAATGCAGGGTTGGCACGGAAGGTCTCGGCAGCAACGCGGACAGCCTTTTGGTCTTTCGGCGTATAGGCACGCAGGGCATGTTGTACACGGTTGCCCAACTGACCCAGGATGATTTCGGGGATGTCAGTGGGGTTCTGGGTAACGAAATAGACGCCTACGCCTTTGCTTCGGATGAGACGGACAACTTGTTCGATCTTGTCGACCAACGCCTTGGAAGTGTCGGTGAAGAGCATGTGTGCCTCGTCGAAGAAGAAGACCAGACGGGGAAGATCCATGTCGCCCACCTCGGGGAGTTGCACATAGAGTTCGCTGAGCAACCACAGCAGGAAGGTACTGTAGAGTTTGGGGTTCAGCATGAGTTTGTCGGCGGCGAGCACACTCATCACGCCCTTGCCACCCTCTTGGGCGAGCAGGTCAAAGATGTCGAACGACGGTTCACCGAAGAACAGGTTGGCACCTTCGTCTTCGAGGGCAAGGAGGGCACGCTGGATGGCGCCCACGCTGGCTGAGGCGATGTTGCCATAGGTGGTGGTGTACTCCTTGTGATGGTCGTATACATAGTTGAGCATCGAACGGAGGTCCTTGATGTCGAGGAGCAGCAGACCACGCTCGTCGGCGATGCGGAACACGATGTTGAGCACTCCGGCCTGGGTGTCATTGAGGCCCATCAGACGGGATAGCAGTTGCGGACCCATGTTGCTGATGGTGGTACGCATGGGATGTCCCTGCTCACCGAAGACATCGTAGAAACGGACGGGGCAACCCGCAAAGGTGGGGTTCACAATGCCAAATTCGGGAGCGCGTTTCTCGATGAAACTGCTCATGGCGCCTGCCTGGCTGATGCCGCTCAGGTCGCCTTTCATGTCTGCCATGAAGCAGGGCACGCCTGCTTGGCTGAAAGTCTCGGCCAGTACCTGCAGGGTGACGGTCTTGCCGGTTCCGGTGGCTCCGGCTACAAGTCCATGGCGGTTGGCCATCTTGCCACAAATGTTGATAGCGCCCTCGTCGCAGTGGGCGATGTAAAGTTGATTGTCAGAGGTTAACATATGGTTGGATATTTTGGATTATTCGTTCTTATAGGGATTGTCACTCGGTGGAAATCAACGGTTGGCGTACATGTCTTCGTAATATTTCAGATAGTCGCCGCTTGTGACATTGTCCATCCACTCCTGGTTGTCAAGATACCAGCGAACGGTCTTCTCGATGCCTTCCTCAAATTGGAGGCTGGGCTCCCAGCCGAGTTCTTCCTGGAGTTTTGACGAGTCGATAGCATAACGCAGATCGTGGCCGGCACGGTCGGTGACATAAGTGATGAGGTCCATGTCGGCACCTTCGGGTCGTCCCAGCAGACGGTCCACGGTGGCGATGAGTACACGGATGATGTCGATGTTCTTCCATTCGTTGAAGCCGCCTATGTTGTATGTCTCAGCAACCTTCCCCTCGTGGAAGATGGTGTCAATGGCACGGGCATGGTCTTCCACATAGAGCCAGTCGCGGACGTTCTCACCCTTGCCATATACGGGTAGGGGCTTGCGGTGACGTATGTTGTTGATGAAGAGCGGTATGAGCTTCTCGGGGAACTGGTAAGGTCCGTAGTTGTTGGAACAGTTAGTCACGATGGTGGGCATGCCGTAGGTATCGTGGAAAGCACGGACGAAGTGGTCGCTCGAAGCCTTGGCAGCACTGTACGGGCTGTGCGGCTGGTACTTGAGATCTTCAGTGAAGAATGCTTCGCCGTAGGCCAGATGGTGTTCACCGCTCGATGCCTTGGTGGTGAAAGGCGGCTCGATGCCCTCGGGGTGCGTCATTTCCAGTGCTCCGTACACTTCGTCGGTGGAGATGTGGTAAAAACGCTTGCCTTCGTATTTCTCGGGCAGACTCTCCCAATAGAGTTTTGCAGCCTGGAGCATGCTCAGCGTGCCCATTACATTGGTGCGGGCGAAGGTGAAGGGATCCTTGATGCTGCGGTCTACATGACTCTCGGCAGCCAGGTGTATGATGCCGTCGACATGCTCTTCCTGCATGAGGGCGAAGACGGTGTCGAAGTCACAGATGTCAGCCTTCACAAAGCGGTAGTTGGGACGGTCTTCGATGTCCTTCAGGTTCGCCAGGTTGCCAGCGTAGGTGAGCTTGTCGAGGTTGATGATCTTGTAGTCGGGATATTTGTTCACGAACAGCCGTACGACGTGGCTGCCGATGAATCCGGCTCCGCCGGTGATGATGAGGGTACGTTTCATGATGGGTTACATTTTTGCAAGGTCAAGAAGGTATTGTCCGTAGGCTGTCTTCTCCTGAGCGTGGCCCAGTGCAGCCAGTTGTTCGCTGTCAATCCAACCATTGCGCCAGGCGATTTCTTCAATGCAGCTCACATAGAAGCCCTGACGGTTCTGGATGGTGGCAATGAAGTTGGAGGCATCGAGGAGGCTGTCGCAATTGCCGGTGTCGAGCCAGGCAAAGCCACGTCCGAACACTTCCATGTGGAGTGTGCCCTCCTCGAGATAGAGGCGGTTGAGGTCGGTGATCTCGTATTCGCCACGGGCTGAGGGCTTGAGTGCAAGGGCTTTCTCCGTAACGGTGTTGTCGTAGAAGTAGAGTCCTGGGATAGCATAGTTGCTCTTGGGGTGCTCGGGCTTCTCTTCCAGCGAGAGTACCTTTCCGTCGGCATCCATCTCGGCCACTCCGTAAGCACGGGGATCCTTGACGTAATAGCCGAAGATGCAGGCGCCCTTCTGGAGTGTGGCGGCTTTCTTCAGCATAGCGCTGAAGCCTTGACCGTAGAACAGATTGTCACCCAGAATGAGGCAGCCAGGCTCGCCGCCAAGAAAGTCGGCACCCAGTACGAATGCCTGGGCCAGACCGTTGGCTACCTGTTGTACCTTGTACTCGAACTTCATTCCGAGGTTTTCGCCCGTTCCGAGCAACTGCTCAAACATGGGAAGGTCGCGAGGAGTGCTGATGATGAGCACTTCGCGGATGCCGGCAAGCATCAGCGTCGACAGGGGGTAATAGATCATGGGCTTGTCGTATACGGGCATGATCTGCTTGCTGATCGCCTTTGACAGCGGATAGAGACGAGTGGCGCAGCCTCCGGCGAGAATGATACCTTTCATAGTTATGTGGTTTTTATCGATTATATGCCAATTAGCCAACAAAGATAATCATTATTTGTTATATTAAACCTTTTGGATTAAAAAAATGTCTTTAAATAAATAAGTTTTGACTTTAAATACAAAAGTATTTCCTTTTTTCATTATATTTGCAGATTATTCGCGGAATGGTATGAAAAGAGTATTGGCATTGGCTCTCATGGTTCTTCTGGTGCTGACGGCGGCAACTACCGACGTCCGGCCCACTATGTTCATGATAGGCGATTCCACCATGGCCAATAAATCGCTCTCTGACGGTAATCCAGAACGAGGGTGGGGACATGTGCTTGGAGGATTTTTCTCCGAGGATATCGTGGTGGACAACCATGCCGTGAATGGGCGCAGTTCAAAGAGTTTCATCGACGAAGGCCGCTGGGATGCCGTTCTTGCGAAGATGAAGCCTGGCGACTATGTCGTGATTCAGTTCGGGCATAACGACGAAAAGCCCAAGGAGGATCGTCATACGGATCCCGGAACAACCTTCGATGCCAATCTGCGTCGCTTTTGTCAGGAAACACTTGACCGTGGTGCTACACCGATTCTCATGAATGCCATTGTACGCAGGCAGTTTGTGGCTCCCGGCGACAGCGTGGAGGGGCCGACGCTCTACGACACCCATGGCGCATACCTCGACAGTCCCCGCCGTGTGGCCAGCGAATTGGACGTCCCCTTCGTGGATGCCAATCGTATTACCCACGACCTCGTGCAGGGCATGGGCACCGAAGCGTCAAAGAAACTCTTCATGCATATCGAGCCCAAGACCAACTGGTCGGCCCCGGAAGGCAAGGTAGACAACACTCATCTCAATGTCTTCGGCGCCCGCACCGTTGCCGGACTGCTTGTGGATGCCATTGCAGACGTCTGCCCCGAGTTGAAACCCTTCGTCCGCCATTACGATTTTGTGGTGGCCAAGGACGGAAGTGGCGATTTCTTCACCCTACAAGAGGCTATCGATGCCGTGCCAGACTTCAGCAAGAACCATCGTACTACCATCCGTCTGCGTCAGGGCGTTTATCGGGAGAAGATCATTATCCCTGCATCGAAAATCAACCTCACTCTGGTGGGCGATGAGGGCGCTGTCATCAGTTGGGATGACTATGCACAGAAGAAGAACGCCTTGGGCGATGAATGCAGCACCAGCGGTTCCGCCTCGTGCTACATCTATGCTCCTGACAGTTACTTCGATACGATCACCTTCGAGAATACAGCCGGTCCCGTGGGACAAGCAGTGGCTTGCTTCGTGAGCGCCGATCGCGTGGCCTTCAATCATTGCCGGTTCCTTGGTCATCAGGATACCTTATATAATTATGGCCGTCATTGCCGCCAGTACTTCCGTGACTGCTACATCGAGGGCACTGTTGACTTCATCTTTGGCTGGAGTACCGCCGTGTTTGACCAGTGTGAGATACACAGCCTCCGCGACGGCTACCTCACTGCTCCCAGCACCGATAAGGATGATGGCCGTGGCCTGGTGTTCTACGACTGCCGTCTCACTGCCGACCCCGGTGTGAAAGCCTATCTTGGACGTCCCTGGCGTTCATATGGACAGAGTGCCTTCATCCGTTGCGAGATGGGTGATCATATCCGTCCTGAAGGATGGCACAACTGGGGCGACAAGGCCAAGGAGAAGACGGCCACTTTCGCTGAATACGCTTCCGTCGGTTCTGGTGCCGTCAAGGCTGCCCGGGTGAAGTGGGCAAAGAAACTCAGCGCAAAGGATGTCAGCAAAGAGTATGACATGAAGACCATCCTCGCTGGCAGTGATGGATGGTCAGTGGACAGCCTTATGGATATGTAAAGACAAAAAATGAAAAAAGAAAAAATATGAAAAAGAAAGTGTTGGAAATGGCAGCCTTGCTGCTCGTGTTGATCGTAACATCGGCGAGTGCCGATGTCGTTTCAGTGGATGAGGCCCGCAATATCGCCCGTGAGTTCGTGAAGAATTCCAATCAGGCGAAAGGCCTTCGCGGTGTCTCGGCAAGAGTAAATGAGGAACTTCCTCTTCCCATCGTCCTCGCCAAGGGAGGAGATGCTGCCCTTTACGTGTTCAATCGACCTGAGGGTGGATACATCATTGTGTCCGCCGAGGGTGATACTCGTCGTCAGATCCTTGCATGGAACGATGAGGGGTACTATGATCCTGCCAATGTTCCCGCTCCCATGCAGGACATCCTCGACAGTTATATCGTCGGCATCAACCGTCTGCGCCATGCAACACCCGCAGAGCGTGCTTTGATGGAGAAAGCCAATGAAGAAGTGGTGAAGGCTCCCGCCCGTCGTCGTGTGGAGGGTGACCTCCCTACTAGTGTGGCACCTCTTTTGGGTGAGATCGCTTGGGGCCAGGATGACCCTTATAACCGTATGACTCCTACCTATTTGTATGAGGATGGCAATACGTACCACTACGTCACTGGCTGCGTGGCTACAGCCATCGCACAGGTGATGATGTACCATCGCTGGCCCGAAAGGGGACGTGGTTCCAATAGTTATCAATGGCAGGGACAGACGTTGAGTGCCGACTTCAGCCAGAGCGTTTATCGTTGGGATTTGATGCTGCCCTATTATGAGATTACGAACTGGAGCACCATGGAGGTTAACTACAACGATGAACAGGCTAATGCCGTGGCGTTGCTGATGCACGATGTGGGCATATCGGTGAATATGTGGTACGATTACAGTGGTAGTAGTGCCAACTTCACTGGATCGAGAATGGTGGAGTTTTTTGACTACGATAAGAACATTCGGACAGTATATGGTGACAACTGCTCTACTGAGGACTGGGAGAATGAACTTCGGCAGGAACTCGCCGCTGCCCGTCCTGTGCTTTGCTCCGGTGGCAGTACAGCGGGTGGACATGAGTTCGTTTGTGATGGATACAACGCCGATGGCTTGTTCCACTATAATTTCGGCTGGGGGCTGGGCTCTAGTGGATGGTATGCCAGCACGGCTACGGGATTCGATGCCTCACCTTCCATCTCCATGGGCTTGGAGAAAAACCATGGTGGCACCGGTGCCCTGTCGCTTCATTCCAGTGAAGATTTTGTGTGGAAACAAGATAATATTCTGAATGGCAGCCTTAGTCTTTTCTGCGCAGGTTTGGATGGTAATACATCTACGGTGACCATTGAGACAGCTCTTGCCCTTCGGAATGTCCAAACGGGTGAGGTGAAGTACTATCCTCAGCGAAGTGAAAAAAACTTTTCTGTTTGGGTCGGTTCGATGTCGCTCGACGAAACGGTCCCCGACGGAACCTATCAAGTCTATCCTGTGGGACGTCTCTCTGGTGAGGAGTGGCAGATGTTCTACCACAATCCTCTGCGCCAGATTATGGTGGACCTCACCGTGGCTGGTGGCGTGAAGACTTGGACCAACAACATTCCTGACCCCATTTCAGAAGGAGTGGTGGCTGTGGATGACATCTATTACATCCTTGATGATAATGACAATACCGCCACCGTGACCCGACGCAACGAACGTGGCAACAGTTACAAAGGCGATGTCGTCATTCCCGACGCCTTCACCTACGAAGGCCGTACCTACCGTGTCGTCACTATCGGTGAACGCGCCTTTGAGGACTGTGCCGAGCTGCTGTCTGTTGTTGTGGGTAAGAACGTCACACTCATTGGGTTCGGAGCCTTCGGCAGTGCCAACCTTGTCACCCTCACCTTTGCTGAGGGCAGTCAGCTCCAGTCCATCGGTGGATGGGCATTCAACAACTGTGGCCGTCTGTCAGGATGTGTCCTTCCTGAAGGATTGGTACAGATTGACATGTGTGCCTTCCAGGGTTGTATCGGCATGCGCTCCATCACGATTCCTTCTTCCGTAACCTATATTGCTTCCAATGCTTTCAATGGTTTTACCGGAATGCAGGCAATCTATGTGAAGTGGACTTCTATGAATGACTTCTACATTTCCGATGAAGCGTTTGCTGGTGTCGATGTGTCGCAGATTACCCTTTATGTACCCAAGGGTTGTGTGAATCTCTATCGCTCAACATCGCCCTGGAGTGACTTCGATATTCAGGAAGATGCCGGCGAGGGAGATTCTGTAGAATGGCACTATGATCCTGCCACGGCCACCCTCACTATCACTGGCTCAGGACGAATATTGTGGAGCAACACCGATGCTCCTTGGTCGCAGTATACGAATGATATCCGTCATCTTGTCATCGGAGATGGAATCAAAACCATTCCCAGTGAACTGTTCTCCTATATGTACCTTGAAACGGTGAAATTGCCTGAAGGCCTTACCTCCATCGGCGAGATGGCATTCTACTATTGTGAACAGCTCTCTTCGATCAACTTCCCTGCGAGTCTCACCTCCATAGGAAAATATGCCTTCTTCTATACTGTGTCACTCACTTCCATTAACCTGCCTGCGAACTTGGAAAAGATCAATTCGAGGGCATTCGGTTATTGCTATGGCCTCGCCACTATTCGTTGCCATGCCCTCACGCCTCCGTCGTTGGGCTATTACAATGATGCGTTCCAGGATATTTCTTCAACGGGACGTCTCATCGTCTCTAAGGGCAGCGACTATTCTGCATGGAAAGACTATCTCCCGAGTGGCTGGACCATCATCTATACCGATGATGTGGATGGCGAAGGTGGTAGTGACGAATGGTCTTGGACCTTTGACCAAGCCACAGGTACCCTTTCTGTAGAAGGATATGGTGACATGCCATATGATAGCCGTGGCGAATGGAAGGACATTGCCAAACAGGTACATCACGTGGTGCTCGGTGAAGGTGTTTCCGGCACTCCTAACCTCTGCTTCTGGGGGTTCGATTCAATCGAATCGATTTCCATGCCTTCGACCATCAGAACGTTGAAATACGGTACCTTCTATGCATGTACGATGTTGAAAAAGATAGAGTGTCTTGCTCTTACGGCTCCGGACATCAGCGAAGGCGATGTGTTTGCCTACCTTCCTACAGGTGGCACTCTCATCGTTCCTGAAGGTGCCGACTACTCTTCCTGGTTGGCCGTCCTCCCCTCGGACTGGAGTGTAGAAGGAAGCAGTGGCGGCGATACGCCTGTTTGGAGCTGGACCTTTGACGAGACCACGGGTACACTCACTGTGACCGGAAGTGGCGACATGACATACTCGTCCTTCGGCGGAGAATGGCAGAGCATTGCCAATGGCGTTCTACATGCTGTGATAGGAGAAGGTGTCACCAGCCTTCCCAACTATTGCTTCTTCGGCTGTAACCATCTGGAATCAGTGTCGTTGCCTCAGACCTTGACGACTATTGGCGTCGCTGCCTTCTATGCCTGTCGTTATCTCACCAAGATTGAGTGCCTCGCTACGAAGGCTCCCGATGTCAGCGCACCTGACGTCTTCGGCTATCTGCCCAATGACGGCCTGCTTTATGTACCTAAAGGCGCCGACTACTCTTCTTGGCTGGCCGTCCTCCCCTCGGGCTGGAGTATTGCAGGTGGTGATGACGATCCGCTTATCGGAACGATGCTCTACGTCCTTGGCAACGATGGCAGCTGGAATCCCTCGCAGCCATCGGCCACGCTGTCCTACCGCGCAGCCGACAAGGTGTATGCGGGTGACATCAATGTCTCCAATCTTGGCGACGGATATGGCTACTTCTGCATCGGCACCACCCTTGGTGCTGACAGCAGTGATTGGGGTACTTTCAATGCCAACCGCCTTGGTGCTCCTGTCGATGATTATTTGCTGACGGGTGCCATTATGTGTGGCTATGTGGAGGGACGCGATGCCAGCTTCAAGGCTGAATTTGGATCACACCATCTGGTGGTGGATTTGAATGCCAGGATTATCGCCTTCGACTGCGAGGATGGCATCCATCCGATGCTGGAGGATGGCGAGAACAGCGTTGTCTATGATCTCTTCGGACGTCGTGCAACCCAGCTCCAGCCCGGCACCATCTATCTGAAGAATGGACATAAGTTCATTACCAAATAACCCCATCCGTTGTCCTGAAAAATCCGTAATTCCCATAATCTTACATCTATTATGAAAAAGACATTCTTACTGCTCATGATGGCGACGCTGGCACTCACAGTTGTCGCCCAGCCTCCCATGGCGTTGCCTCCTGCTCATAACTATCAGGTGAACATGAAAAAAGTGGGCGCTCCCATCCAGCCTACGATGTATGGTATCTTCTTCGAAGACATCAACTATGGAGCCGATGGCGGTCTATATGCCGAGCTTGTCAAAAACCGCTCGTTTGATTTCCCCTATGCCTTTACGGGGTGGCAGGTGGCAGGTAAGGTTGAGTTGCGCAAGGGTGACGGTCCTTTCGACCGCAATCCCAACTATGTGCGCCTTTCCGACAGTGGACATCACGACAAGTTTACCGCACTCATCAACGAAGGCTTCTTTGGCGTGGCTGTCGAGAAGGGCAAGACCTACAACTTCTCTGTCTGGGCACGCGTACCTGAAGGTTTCGACACCGCCAAGATCCGTGTTCAACTTGCAAATCCCTCCACTATGGGCGAACGGCAGCAATTTGCCGAGCAGACCATCACCGTCACTGGACACGAGTGGAAGAAGTACGAGACAGCCATTGAATCACCTCTCACCTTCCCAAAGGCACAGCTCCGTCTGTTCCTCGTGGGTAAGAACAGTGTTGATCTCGAGCATGTCAGCCTTTTCCCGTCGGATGCTTGGAACGGCATCCTTCGCACCGACCTTGTCCAGGCTCTTGCTGACCTTCATCCTGGAGTCTTCCGCTTCCCTGGTGGATGTATTGTCGAGGGTACCGACCTCGCCACGCGCTACAACTGGAAGAACACCGTTGGACCGGCTGAAAACCGTCCTCTCAACGAGAACCGTTGGCACTATACCTTCGATTATCGTTTCTTCCCCGATTACTTCCAGACCTATGGACTGGGTTTCTACGAGTTCTTCTGCCTGGCTGAGGCCATCGGAGCAGCACCCCTTCCCGTCGTGAGCTGTGGCCTTGCCTGCCAGTTCCAGAACCGTCTCAGCGAGAATCCCCATGTGCCTGTTGATGAACTTCAGCCCTATGTGCAGGATGCCCTTGACCTTATTGAGTTCGCCAATGGTTCCACCGATACCGAATGGGGTAAGGTGCGTGCCGAGATGGGCCATCCTGAACCCTTTGGACTCAAGTTCCTTGCTGTCGGTAACGAGCAGTGGGGACAGGAATACATCGACCATGTGGAGCCGTTCATCGAAGCGCTTCGCAAGGAACATCCCGAGATCAACATCATTGGTACGGCTGGTCCTTCCAGTGGTGGCGAGCAGTTCGACTTCCTCTGGCCCGAGATGCGTCGTCTGAAGGCCGATCTCGTGGATGAACACTTCTATGCCCCCGAACGTTGGTTCATCGCTAATGCCAACCGTTACGACAACTATGACCGCAAGGGCCCGAAGGTGTTTGCCGGCGAGTATGCCTGCCATGGTGCCAATGGAAAGAAGTTCAATCATTTCGAGGCCTCTCTTCTCGAGGCTGCCTTCATGACCGGCCTTGAGCGGAATGCCGATGTGGTGCAGATGGCGACCTATGCCCCTCTCTTCGCCCATGTCGAGGGCTGGCAGTGGCGCCCCGACCTCATCTGGTACGACAATCTCCGCTCTGTCCGTACATGCAGTTACTTTGTCCAGCAACTCTACAGTACCCACAAGGGCACGAACGTACTCACCTTGGTCGACGAGAACAAGAAGCCCGTGGCTGGCAATGCGGACCAGGATGGACTCTATGCCAGTGCCGTCTACGACAAGACGACCAACAGCGTCATCGTCAAGGTGGTGAACATCACCAAGGAGATGAAGCATGTCCGTGTGCACTTCAACGGATTGAAGAAGAACCAGACACTGGGCGAGGGCGATTGTATCCGCTTCCACTCCGACAACCCCGACATCGACAACACCCTCCAGAATCCTGCCGTTGTGCTCCCCATCTCCTATCCCGCACGTACGAAGGATAATGTGCTCGATGCTCCTGTCGGTCCGCAGACCTTCCTCACCTTCACCTTCCCGGTACTCTGATGAGGAACTGTCCGAATGGCACATCCACGTGCTGACACGATGTATGCTGCCCTCACAGGGATAGACGTCGCAACTCCGATAACAAGGAGTCTCTGATACAGTAAGAGCGGGGCCCGTAGGTCCCGCTCTTGTTATGCTTGCTGTGTGCGATGGGCGTTGGCATCCCACCGCTGTCTCGGTTATTCTTGCATCATCCTCTCGTTGAGGCGTTGCTGCCGTGCTGCATCCCAGTAGTCGCAGTCCAGTTCGAAGAAGGTGGTGGTGTAGGGCACGAGGAGTGGCGTCTTGATGATGACCACAGTGTACAGTTTCCCGGCTTCATCGAGGCGGGCGATAAGTTGCTCGTGCGGCAGGCTCTGGGCCTCGTCGCCACAGATGGAGGCCATCCGTGCACGCAGGCTGTCAATGCCGGGAACATCTGCTTCGGGGATATGGGAGAACTCCGCATCGCGCCAGATGTGGGCGAAGACGTGGGGCGCTTCATCGATTTTCGTCTTGACTTCCGTGAGCACCTGCTCGTAGGGCTCGTCGGCAAAGAGGGTCACGATACCTTCACCGGATTGGAGAGGGTAGGCCATGTCGGTGATGACAATCCAGTTACGATGTCCCAGAAGGGGCATCAACGCGGTGAGTTGCTCACTCCAGGAGGGAGTGTCTTCGTTGTGTGAAGGGATAGATGTCGGCATGGTGCAGGAGAATAGCATCAGCGTTGCGGCAATGAGGGAGAGTGCAGACCTTCTCATTGGCGGAAGTGGCTGGTGATGATTTTCACTTCGATGGGTGTGCTAGAACCTCCTTTGAGACGGGCACTGGTGTTGCCGAACTCGTGGCGTACGGTGACGATGGATGTGGAGGTGCCGGATGTATTCGTCGTGGTGGTGATAGGAATCAGGGCCACTTTGTCCCAGTCGGGACGTGCAGTCCGGAAGGCAGCGAGCGCCTCGGCCTGGTTTGCCGTGGGGTGGCTGTCCAACCAACGATTGATCCACTCTTCACGTTCGCCGCGGCAAGTGACGATGAGCCGAGCGATGTTGCTGAACTCATACTGGTTGTAGGTGCTGTTGAAGGTGGTGTAGAAGGAACTGCTGTTGTCGGGTGTCTCGTTGTTCTCGAAGAAGGTACGCATATTCTCTTTGCGTATGAGCAAGAGTGTCTGGGGCACCGATATCGGGAAGGACGAGGTGGTCCGGTTGTTGTACCGCGTGAAGGTGACCTTGACGGAGTTGATGGTGTCCTGCTCGCCGGCAAGGATTTCGCTCACGGGCAGCGTCACCTCGGTGAACACGCCGGCGGGAGTCTTGAGCCACGTGCAACTGTTGTCCTCGATAAGTGCATCCACGCCGTCCACGTCGAAGTGGTTGACCTGCAGAACCTCCTGCGAACCGGAGAACTGGGTGACATACGTGCTGTCGTTGCTCACCATGTCGAAACTGATGTTGAGGCTTATCTGGCTGAGGCAGAGCACGGTTCCATCGCCTTGGGAACATTTCACATAGAAGCCTTTGCAGACGTTCTCGATGAAGTTGGTGGCGTTGGAAAAGTATTCGGGGTGGTCACGATACAAGTGGATGATGTCTGTTCCCATCTCGGTAGGCAGTGGAATGCATACGTTGTGGTAGTGGTCGTCGTCAACGAGGGTGCTCAGGTCTTCCAGCGCGTAGTCCTTGGCGCTCCAGGTCTTGGTGGCGATGGGCTTGGTGTCGGGTGACACGTAGTCGTCGATGTTTATGCTCGTGTAGTAGTTCCGCCCCTCAACCAGGGTGTTGTCCAGTGGATACACCTCGAGTTGCATGGCGTTGAGGGAGTCGCCGGCGTAGGTGGTGAAGTAGAGACGCAGTTCGATGCGTGTGGCGGCATCATCTTTGATGCTGTCAGCGGGAGGGAACACATCGCCTCCTTCCACACAGTTGAACTGGGTGATGAAGTCTGCCTCGAAGACGCTGTTGGTTTCAGGGTCTGTATATCGTCCGAACCAGACGTAAGCGGCTTTGGATAAGATGGAATCAGCGCGGAAAGAGCGCGAGGTGGCAAAATAGGTAGCGGTGTCGACTTCGATGATGTCTGTATTGGGAGTGATGCTGCTGCCCAGGGTGCCGGTGTTATCGTCACATGCTGCCGCAAACAGAAGGAGCAGGGCAGCGCTGCAGAGAGCAAAAAACTTTTTCATTGTCATTGTTCGTTGGTGCACACGGCCTCGTAGAAGGCATCGCATGCTTCGCAGTAGTCTTCGGCACTGGGCTTCTCGAGGATGGGCTTACCCAACTCGCGGGCATAGTCGATGACGGCTGTGTTGGCATCGTCGGCATTGACGATGATGCCGTCGGAATACTTGACGGCCAGTTTGAGGAACATGGTGCTGTCGAAGGGAGGCTCGATGCCGGTGGTGTCGAAGTCACTCATGTTCTTGGTGCGCAATAGGGTGAGGAAGTCGTCGCGGAAGATGGACTGGAATTCGTTGCCATAGAGCGAGAGGACGATCTTCGAGTTGCGGTAGGAAGGCTCATCCTTGTACAGGACCTTGACATACAGTGCTATCAAGGCACCGATCCAACCCTGGAGGTGGATAACGTCGGGCACCCAGCGCAGTTTCTTTACGGTCTCAAGGACACCACGCGCGAAGAAGATGCAACGCTCGTCGTTGTCGGCGAAGTCGGGCTTCAGCAACTCACCGTCGTCGATGCGTGTCTTGGAGAAGTAGTCATCGTTGTCGATGAAGTAGACCTGCATGCGTGCCATCTGCAACGATGCCACCTTGATGATGAGGGGATGGTCGGTATCGTCGATGATAAGGTTCATGCCCGACAGGCGGATGACCTCGTGGAGTTGGTTGCGACGCTCGTTGATGCAGCCCCACTTGGGCATGAATGTACGGATTTCATGACCTCGTTCCTGGATGGCTTGAGGCAGACGACGGCAAGCTTCACTGACTTCATTGCTTACGGTGAACGGTACAAGTTCCTGCGAAACGAACAGAATTCTATTGGCCTTCATTCCTAATGTTTTAAATTTTATGCAAAGATATAAAAATTATGTGGCAAAAAAACAAACTTGCATGGTTTTTTTTGCTATAAAAATGTTAAAACGCTGATAATCAGCAATCGCTATTTTGCTCGTTACAGGCGATAACTGATGCCGAGGCCGAAATTGAGATTATGTATGGGAAAATGTCGGGTGACCTCTTCCTCGCCGTCGATGAGGCATCCGCCGAACTTGAAGCTGAACTTGAAGTGCTCCCATCCGACACGCAGCATCAACTGCGGTTCGGCGAAGAGGTGTTGTTCGCGGTAGGTGATTTCGTTGTCGGTGGGTGCATAGTAGCAATACTCTGATGTTTGTCCGAATATCTCGCCCGCACGCACTCCAAGTCCGACGTCGAGATGGCTGTTGGCAAGCGCTACGAATCCTGCATCCCATTGGACGAACGCCTCGTTGTACGTCGAGTGCAGGTAGCCTTGCTGCTGGGTGTCGATGTATCTCTTTCCGTTGATTTTTCCCTGTCCTATGCCCATGCCGGCGTAGGCTTCCATCACAAAGTTCTTGCTCATCGGGAAGAATCCTCCGGCGGCTCCCTGCATGTAGTAGAGGTCGGGACTGCTGAAATCACCGTACGCCTGCACGCCTATGTGCTGGCTGACGGCATAGGACACATTGGCATTGGCTGACAGTCCGAACAGCATGGCTTCCGTCATGCCTGCCGAGATGTCGGCTTGCAAGTCGCCCTTTTCTTGCAGCAGGGGGATGTCAACGGCTTGCTGGTGATAGACATTGCACGATGTCGCTGTCAGTAGCAGGCATAGCAGGGGTAGGAGGGTGTGTCGTCGCATGGGAGGTCGCTGTTTCAGGTTCTTTGCTTTCATCGGTTGTGTCGGGTATTGGCTACACCCATTCCAGTATGTCGTTGGCCGTGTATGCCAGGTGGATGGCTCCGTTCTGTGTCAGTTCCTCCACCGAGCGGAAACCCCATGTCACGCCCACGCTTTCCACCTTTGCGTTGGCAGCGGTCTGCATGTCTATGCCCGAGTCGCCGATATAGAGTGTCTTCTCGCATTCGACATGGGTGGTTGCCCGTATGCAGTCCACGATGGCAGGGTCGGGTTTCATGGGGAAGCCTTCGCATTGCCCGCGCACGACGGTGAAGGGCACCTCGGGGAAGAAGTGGCCGATGAGTTTCTCCGTGGCCGCCTGGTACTTGTTGCTGGCAACGGCCATGGCGATGTCGCGCCGCTGCAGTTCCGCCAGCAGCGCAGGGATCCCGGGATAGGGCAGGCTGGCATCGGTGTTGTGCAGGTTGTAATAGGGTACGAACAATGCCCGCATGCGAGCGGTGGTCGCATCGTCCTTGCATCCGTCGGGAAGGGCCGCGCGGAACAGGTTGTCGATGCCACGCCCTACGAAGTTATGGTAGGCGGGAATGGGATGTGTGGGGTAGCCGAGGGTTTCCAGCGCATGGTTGGTGGCGGCTGCCAGATCGGCTACGGTGTCGAGCAGCGTGCCGTCGAGGTCAAAGATGACAAGTCGTTTCATTTGCAGAGTTCTTCTTTCCAGGTGCGCACCCAGGCGAACCATTGGTCGGCGCTGTGCATGCTGCCTTCCCACTCCTCCTTGTCGTTGCAGAAGGCCAGCCAGTAGGTCAGACGCAAGGTCTTGCGGGGGCGCTTGGCACCGATGAGGTACAGGAGGTTTTCCTTGTTGTCGGGCTCGCCGAGGATATATTTCGGGGGAATGCATACCGCTACGCCCAGCGTGGCGCGGCGGTCGATGTTCAGCGTGTCCTTGGGACCATACGCCCAGTTGGAACCCCAACTGGCGCAGAGTCCCTCGCCGTCGGTGTAGGTGCTGCCGCCCGCGAAGGTCAGCACGCCCGTGCAGAAGGGATTTCGGATGGGAGCGTCGCTCGTCAGGGTGACATCCACACGCACATCGCGTCGGCCGGCTTCGAGGGTGTAGTGCTGCACCATGTCGATTTTCTGGCCTTGGTAGTCCCAGCCGTCGTCACACACCTCCACCACAATGCGGTCGGGGCCATAGTCGAGGATGCGTTCCGTCCGCATCTCCACGGGCTGGATGAAGGAGGGCTGTCCGTCGATGAAACCTCTGAAGGAGCCCACCGATACCGTTGTGCCGGCCCAGAGGATGTCGTCGCCATAGCCGTCGGCAATATCCTGTGGAGTGGGGTAGAACTGCGTGTGGGCGAGTTCCAGACCCTGGTGCCGTTTGCCGTAGATGTCCACGGTTTGCCGATGGTCGAAATAGACCCGCAAGGCTATCAGTTCATTCTCGAAGGCTGGGCCGTGATGGTGCAGGTTGTCGTATACGTCGATGCCTCCCGGCACGCTGAGCGACTGGATGGGCTTGTGGCCCTTGACTTTGTCGCTGAGGAGCATTTCGGCATATACCTGTGCCCGCAGGGGCAGTGCGGCCGTAAGGACGAGCAGCACGACGAGGAGGGGAATGTGTGGCTTATGCATGGTTGTCAGTTGGGTTTTGCAATGGATATTTCCTGTTCTTTGCCGATGTGGTCATACTCCCTGCCGTCCACGCTGACATGGCTCACGCCCTGCATGCGGCAGGCGGGACCGGGCTGTCGGGTGGTGATGTCCAGGTCGTTGATGACGATGTTCTCTGCTTCGCAGAACACCGCTCCTTCGTTGGCGTCGGTGAACGTCACGCGGTCGAGGTGGATGTTGTCGATGCGTTTCTCGGGCAGGCCGTTGAAGAAGACGGCGCGTCCTACACCCTTGCCGAGGATGTCGCTGATGTAGATGTTGCGGAATACGGGTGTCGTCTCGTCCACCTCCGGCAGCACGGCGGGCAGGGCGTTGCCCTCTTCGTCGTAGGTCACCTCCTCGCGGCTCTTGCCGCTGTAGAACAGGTTGAAGAGGATACCCTCGGCGGGGATGTTGATCATGTGGATGCGGCTGATGTAGATGTTCTCCACCAGTCCTCCGCGTCCGCGGCAACTCTTGAAACGCAGTCCTACGTCGGTGCCCATGAAGGTGCAGTTGTCCACCCAGATGTTCTGCACGCCGCCGCTCATCTCACTGCCCACGGTGAATCCGCCATGGCCATGGTAGATGACGTTGTCGGTGACGATTACGCCCTTCGTGGGCTCACCCCTGCGCCGTCCCTCTTCGTTCTTGCCGCTCTTGATGCAGATGGCATCGTCGCCGGCATCGAAGTGGCAGCGCGTGATGATGGCGTTGGTGCAACTCTCCATGTCAAGGGCATCGCCGTTCTGACTGTACCAGGGGTTGTTCACCTTCACGCGGTTTAGGGTGATATGGTTGCAACTGCGGGGGTGGAGGCACCAGGCGGGGGAGTTCTTGAATGTGCAGTCTTCGATGAGCACCCGCTGGCAATAGACGAAGTTGAGCAGCACGGGACGCAGCCAGTCGCGTATGCTGTCCCACTGTTCGGGGGTGTTGATGCCGCTGGGGTTGTTGAACTCCTTGCAGGCGCGCATGCCCTTGATGCTTCCCTCGCTGGGATACCAGGTGTCGCCGTCGAGTACGCCGCCGCTCTGTACCTTTTTCTTCCACTGGCTCTCCGTCAGTTTGCTCTTCTTCACGGCGCGCCAGGTGTCGCCATTGCCGTCGAAGACTCCCTGCCCGGTGATGGCGATGTTTTCGCAGTGCCAGGCGGAGATGGGCGAGGTGCAGCGGCGTGTTTCCAGCCCTTCGAAACTGGTGTCGATGATGGGGTAGAGGCTGTGGTCGTCGCTGAAGTACACCAGTGCGCCGTCCTCGGTGTGCAGGTTCACGTTGCTCTTCAGTTCGATGGGGCCTGCCAGCCAGAGTCCCGCAGGGATGATGACGGTGCCTCCGCCCTTGGCGCTGACATGGTCGATGGCCTTGTTGATGGCCTCGTGGCAGAGGGTGACGCCGTCGGCCACAGCACCGAAGTCGGTGATGGTGACACGATAGTCGGGAAACGATGGCTGCTGCACGACCTCCATCGCGAAGGGAAGACGTTCGTAGATTGTCCGGTCGATGGGGTAGTCATCGCCTTTTCGGGTGCATCCGCAGCAGGCGGCCAGCAAGGCGACAACGACGGCGAAGCGGGTGAAAGTGTGGGTTTTCATTGCCGGATGGATGAAAAGTGCATTTTTTCTTTCTGCAAAAATAGAAATTTTTTTTCAATTTATTACTTTTGCAGCGCGAAAAACGAAGTGAACGATGAAAACTGCGCTCTATCTGATTCCCGTTACGCTCGGTGAGACCTCCATCGACAAGGTGCTGCCGGACTACAACCACGATGTCATCGTCGGTCTGCGCCACTTTATCGTGGAGAACGTCCGCTCGGCCCGTCGTTTCCTCAAGAAGGTCGAACCCTCCATCGACATCGATGCGCTGACATTCTATGAGTTGAACCGTCACACCTCCCCCGAGGCCGTCAGCGGCTATCTCCGTCCGCTCGAACAGGGTGAGTCGGTGGGCGTGATTTCCGAGGCGGGTTGCCCGGCTGTGGCCGACCCCGGTGCCGATGTGGTGGCAGCGGCGCAGCGCAAGGGTTTCAAGGTGGTGCCGCTCGTAGGACCTTGCAGCATGATCCTTGCCGTGATGTCCAGCGGCTTCAACGGACAGAGTTTCGCCTTCCACGGCTATCTGCCCATCGAGGCAGGCGAACGCTCCAAGAAGATCAAGCAACTCGAGAGCCGTGCCTATGCCGAAGACCAGACGCAACTCTTCATCGAGACACCCTATCGCAATCTGAAGATGTTTGCCGACATCCTCGCCTCCTGTCGTCCTGCCACCCGCATCTGCGTGGCGGCCGGACTCACTACCGACGATGAGTATGCCGTCACACACACCGTCGCCGAGTGGAAGCGACTGCCCGTTCCACCCATCGACAAGATTCCCTGCATCTTCCTCATAGGAAAAGCCTGATACACGCTTCCATCCCATTTTGGCTTCTATAGCCTTTCTATAGCATCTATAGCCTCTATAGTCTCTGTAGTTTCTATTGCAACTATAGTCTCTATAGCCTTGCCTCTATATATAATAAGGTAGGCGTATAGGCGTATTTCCTTCGTGATGGATATGCAAAAAACTGTGTGAAGGGTAAAATTTTACCCCAAAAACAAACCAATCATACGAAATGGTGAATTTTTTTTTTGACAAAAAAGTGATTTTTATTTAAACCTTTTGTCTCCCCTGTTGTCATAAATGTGACTAAGTTATTTTAGTTGACAGGTTAAAAAGGTTAGTTTATGGGTTGGGGGCGATGTGAATCGTCCCCAACTATTTTATTTCCCCCCCGTTTCGCCGATGCCGTTAGGCTGTCTTGCCGCATCGTCGCGGCGGCTTGGCAAGAAAAGAACGAGAGGGCGCATATCTTGCGCCCTCTCGCTGTATGTCCGTGGCAGCCGTCTGCCCGGCCTCTCATCAGTCGAGGAGTTCGCGCTTCCAGAATTCCGCCATGCGGGTGAAGAGGTGTGCGCGGGTGTTGCCTCCGTAGATGCTGTGGTTGCGGTTGGTGTATATCTGCATGTCGAACTGCTTGCCTGCCTGCACCAGTGCCTCGCTGTATTCGGCGGTGTTGCGGAAGTGCACGTTGTCGTCAGCCATGCCGTGTACGAGCAGCAGGCGTCCGCTGAGTTTGTTGGCCCGAACGATGGCCGAGGCGGCATCGTAGCCGCTGCCGTTCTCCTGCGGGGTGAGCATGAAACGCTCGGTGTAGACGGAGTCGTAGAAGCGCCAGTCCGTGGGAGGTGCCACGGCGATGCCGCAGCAGAACACCGGAGCCTCGCTCAGCGACATCAGCGTCATGTAGCCGCCATAACTCCAGCCCCAGATGGCAATCTTGTCCTTGTTCACATAGGGCAGCGAGCCGAGGTAGCGGGCCGTCTCTGCCTGGTCGCGGGCCTCGAGGGTGCCGATTTTCAGGTAGGTGCACTTCTTCCACTCCTCGCCGCGGCAACCCGTGCCACGACCATCCACGGCAACGGCGATGATACCCTGTTGGGCGAGGTATTCCTCCCACACCAGGCCGCCGTAGAAGCCGCAACCCCAACTGTCGGATACCTCCTGCGAGCCGGGACCGCTGTACTGGTACATCACCACGGGATACTCCTTGCCGGCGGTCATGTCGGCAGGCTTCACCATCCAGCCGTCGAGTTTCACGCCGTCGTCGGTGGTGAACGAGAAGAACTCTCTCGTAGGCATGCCTGGACCCATGAGTTTCTCCTTTACCGGCGTGTTGTCGATGAGGGTCTTCAAGGTCTTACCTTCGGTGTTCTCCAGCGTGGTGACGGGAGGCATGTCGAGGGCCGAGGCAGTATGGATGAAGTACTTGAGGTTCTTGCTGAAGATGGCGCTGTGTGTGCCTTTCTCGGTCGACAGGGCCGTGACCTTACCCTTCTTGTCCTTCTTGTACAGCACCTTGTAGAGCGGTCCGGGGGCGGTGCCTTGGTAGAAGACGTCGCCCGTCTTCTCGTCGTAGCCGCAGAATGCCGTCACATCCCATTCGCCGGCGGTGAGGGGACGCACCAGACGTCCAGTCTGGTCGTAGAGGTAGAGGTGGTTGTAGCCGGTGCGCTCGCTCTGCAGCACGAAACCCGTGGAGAGCCAGGCGATGCTCTCGTAGACATTCTCGTCGATCCATCCGCGGTTGGCCTCCTCGCGCAGGGCCAGTCGGCTCACGGTGCTGCGGGCGTTGCAGAGGTAGAGGTCCATGCGTGTCTGCGCACGGTTCAGGGTGATCACGGCCAGTTGGTTCTGGTTGCCGTCGTCGTCAGCCTCCTCGGTGAAGTGGATGCGGGGCACATAGCCGTCCTCGTCGAGGGGCACATTAATCTGGCGGGTGACGCTCGACTTGATGTCGAACGAGTGGACGGTGACGGTGGAGTTCTTCACGCCAGGCACCGGGTATTTGTAGGCGTAGGCACCCGGGTAGGTGGCATAATCGTCGTAGGCGGGGTTCGAACCCTTGAACAGCGGGAAGGAGTATTCGGGCACCTCTTTCTCAACGCTCTTCACGAAAGCCAGCATCTTGCTGTCGGCGCTGAACTCATAGGCGCGGCTCATGGCGAACTCCTCCTCGTATACCCAGTCGGCATGACCGTTGATGACCTCGTTGCGCTTGCCGTCGGTAGTCACCTGCACCTCGGCATTGTCGTACATGAGTTTCACGATGAAGATGTTGTTGTCGCGCACAAAGGCAATCATCTTGCCGTCGGGCGAGAAGGCGGGCACCTGCTGCGGACCACCGTCGGACAGGGGCACCATCTTCTTGTTCACCACGCTGTAGATGTAGTATTCGGCGGTGAACGAACGGCGGTAGATGGACTTCGTCTTCGTCTGTATCAGAATGCGGTCCTCCTGCGGAGAGATGATGTAGCCGTCGAACTGGTTGAACGAGCAGCCACGACAGTTTGAGGTCGAGAAGAGCGTGTCGACGACCTCGCCCGTGCGGAACGAGTAGCGCAGGATGGTGCTACCCTGCTTCTGGGCATAGTGCTCACCATCCGCCAGGGGGGTGATGCTGCCCATCGAGCGGGTGCCATAGGTACCGTCGAGGATGTTCTTCAACTGGATGTCGTTGGCGGCGCAGACGCTCAGGACGACTGCCGCGGTCAGGGTAAGGAAGGCGCAAAATCTTTTCATTGGAACTATATTTTATACAAAGGTACGGCTTTTTTTTGTCTTGGGCAAAATCTTTTGCGGATATTTAACGCTTTGGCGTTTCACAGGGGAGTTGCCTCTGTTTTTCCGGGATAAATTAGGAAAATCACCCCGTTCGCCCTATCTTTGCATCGTCATAGCAGCCCGGAGGCTGTGGCGACAAGCAGCGTATGAACGAACTGTACAACGATTTCCCCACCTTCATGCGGCGGTATTTCGACTGCAAGGTGCAGAAGATATCCATCCATGCCGGCTTCACCTGCCCAAACCGCGACGGTACGCTGGGCACGGGCGGATGCACCTATTGCAACAACCAGACCTTCAACCCTGCCTACTGCCAGCCCTCGCACAGCGTGCGCCAGCAGGTCGAGGAGGGGGTGGCGTTCTTCAGCCACAAGTATCCTTCCATGCAGTATCTGGCGTACTTCCAGGCCTACACCAACACCTATGGCGAACTCTCCCGTCTGCAGCAGATGTACGAGGAGGCTCTCGCCGTGCCCGGCGTGGTGGGCATCGTCATCGGTACGCGTCCCGACTGCATGCCCGATGCCCTCCTCGACTACCTCGAGTCGCTCGCCCGACGCACCTTCGTGCTGGTCGAGTATGGCATCGAGAGTGCCTGCGATGTCACGCTGCAGCGCATCAACCGCGGACATACCTTCGCCTGTGCTGCCGATGCCGTCCGCCGCACGGCTGCCCGTGGCATCCTCACCGGAGGACATGTCATCCTGGGCCTTCCCGGCGAGGATGAGGCTGCGATGCTGCAGCAGGCATCCCTCATCTCCTCCCTGCCGCTCGACATCCTCAAACTCCACCAACTGCAGCTCATCCGCGGCACGCGCATGGCCAAGGAATATGCCGAGTGTCCCGACGACTTCCACCTCTTCACCGTCGACGAGTATATCGACCTCGTAGTGCGCTATGTCGAGCGGCTGCGTCCCGACCTGGTACTCGAGCGTTTCGTCTCCTCTTCGCCCAAAGAACTCCTCCTCGCCCCCGACTGGGGCCTGAAGAACTACGAGTACGTCGAAAGGCTCAAAAAACGCATGCGTGCCCTTCATACTTTCCAGGGCCGTCTGTATCGCGCTTCCGACGCTTCCGAGGAGTGACGGACAGCCTGCGCACACGCGTCGGAAGAAGAAAAAAAGGCCTGATAGGTAAAAAAATGTTCGTATTTTTTTTGTTTTTCAGAAATAACCGTAACTTTGCGGCGTAAATCACGACAGAAATGAAGTTCAACAGTTCAAATAAGTTCTGGTGGTGGCGCAGTCAGCATTGATTGGGCTCGGAACTTCATTGAAGAAACAGATGACACGATAATTCATTCAAGATAACGTCCGTTGCCCAGGCAGCGGACTTTTTTATATGACATCCGGATGGCTCCGCGGCCTCGTGTGACGAACAGAAACAAATTAAAAAAAAGACAATATGAAACAGAAAAGATTCATGCTCCCCGAGAGTGAGATTCCTACGCAGTGGTACAATATCCAGGCCGAGATGCCCAACCGCCCCGATCCCATGCTGGGCAAGGACGGCAAGCCCGTCACCGTCGACAGCCTGAGCGTGCTCTTCAGCCGTACGGCTGCCGAGCAGGAACTCGACTTCGAACACCCCTGGATTGACATCCCCGAGCCCGTGCGCGAACTCTACACCTACTACCGCAGCACCCCGCTCGTGCGTGCCTATGGCCTCGAGAAGGCCCTCGGCACCCCCGCCCACATCTATTTCAAGAACGAGAGTGTCAGCCCCATCGGCAGCCACAAGATCAACAGCGCACTGCCGCAGGTCTACTACTGCAAGCAGGAGGGCACCACGAATGTCACCACCGAGACCGGTGCCGGACAGTGGGGCGCTGCCCTCAGCTATGCCGCCAAGGTATTCGGCCTGGAGGCTGCCGTCTATCAGGTAAAGGTCAGTTACGAGCAGAAACCCTATCGCCGCAGCATCATGCAGACCTTTGGCGCACAGGTAACCCCTTCGCCCTCCATGTCCACCCGTGCCGGCAAGGACATCCTCACCCGTTACCCCAACCATCAGGGCTCACTGGGAACCGCCATCAGCGAGGCCGTTGAACTTGCACAGATGACACCCCACTGCAAGTACACCCTCGGCTCGGTCATGAGCCATGTCACCCTCCATCAGACAGTCATCGGCCTCGAGGCCGAGAAGCAGTTCGAGATGGCCGGCGAATACCCCGACACCGTCATCGCCTGCTTCGGCGGCGGCAGTAACTTCGGCGGAACGGCCTTCCCCTTCATGCGTCATAACTTCACCGGCGAGCGCCACACACGCTTCATCGCTGCCGAGCCCGCCTCCTGCCCCAAGCTCACCCGTGGCGAGTTCCACTACGACTATGGCGACGAGACCGGTTACACGCCCCTCATCCCCATGTACACCCTGGGACATAACTTCCGCCCGGCCAACATCCATGCCGGAGGCCTCCGCTACCACGGAGCCGGCATCATCGTCAGCCAACTCCTCAAGGACGGCCTCATGGAGGCTGTGGACATCAACCAGCTCGAGAGCTTCGATGCAGGCACCCTCTTCGCCCGCGCCGAGGGCATCATCCCCGCTCCCGAGAGTTGCCACGCCATCGCTGCCACCATCCGCGAAGCACTCAAGTGCAAGGAGACGGGCGAGGAAAAGGTGCTCCTCTTCTGCCTCTCCGGACATGGACTCATCGACATGACAGCCTACGACCAGTACCTTGCCGGCAACCTCGTCAATGCCCAGATTTCCGACGAGGAAATCCAGTCGAACCTCGCCGAACTCAACGCCGAGATTCCCCAGGCCTGACGCTCTGTCGTCACTCCTGCCGACCGGGACGACATCGTTTCCCTCCAGCGGACAGCAACCCATCCTTGCTGTCCGTTTTTTTATATAGCCTGTGCCCCGGGAGATAGCCACAATTTTTTCTGTTTTTCTTTTCTTTTTCCTGAAAAAACGGCTATATTTGCAGAATGATAATAGATAACAAATCCTGTGACTATGAAACGCATTGCTCTTGTGACTCTTCTTTTGGTGCTGCCGCTCCTCGGCATGCAGGCTGCCAAGTGGAAAACTGTTGTGAACTACGACGAGGACAAGGTCCCGTCCTATGAACTGCCGGCCCTGCTGGTGTGCAACGATGGTACCCCCGTCACCACCGCCCGCCAGTGGACGAAGAAGCGTCGGCCCGAAATCATGGAACAGTTCCGCTCCCTCATGTACGGCCGCACGCCCACGCAGAAGATCCGCGTCGCCACCGAGCTGGTGGCCGAGAACCCCGCAGCCCTCGGCGGCAAGGCCACCTCGCAGCAGGTACGTTTCACCTTCTCCGGCAACGGACGGCAGGTGAAAGCCATGCTCCTCGTCTACATCCCCAACGAACGCAAGGGCCGTGTGCCCGTCATCTGGCATTATAACTTCCAGGGCAATCCCTCCACGACCGACGAGACCGACATCCTCCCCTCCGAGTGCGCCACCTCGGTGTGGGGCAACGACAAGTACGCGCGTGGCGCACAGAAGTCCCGCTGGAACTACCTCATCCCCATCGAGCGAGGCTATGCCGTCGCCACCATGTGCTACGAGGACATCTGTCCCGATACCCCCGAGCAGCGTGATGCCGGTGTCGAGGCCCTCTTCGACGGCTATACCACCGCCACACAGCGTCCCGACGAGTGGCAGGCCATCGGCGCCTGGGCATGGGGTAGCAGCCGTGTCTGCGACTGGCTCTGCAAGCAACGTTGGGTCGACCGCAAGCGTATCGCCATTGCCGGTCACTCCCGCCTCGGCAAGGCAGCCCTCTGGGCAGGAGCACAGGACGAACGATTCGCCGTCGTCATCTCCAACGACTCTGGCTGCGGCGGTGCCGCCCTTTCGCGCCGCTGCTTCGGCGAGACCATCGAAATCATCACCACCTCCTTCCCCCATTGGTTCTGTCCCGCCTATAGCCAGTATGGCTTCAACGAGTCCGCCATGCCCTTCGACCAGCATGGACTGCTCGCCCTGGTGGCTCCCCGTCACCTCTATGTCGACAGCGCCTCCGAGGACCAATGGGCCGACCCCCGCGGCGAGTTCCTCTCCACCCTCGCAGCCGGTGAAGTGTGGACACTCTTCGGCATGAAGGGACTCCCCTCCACAGAGATGCCTCCCATTCACACCCCGCTCATCGGCGACATCGGCTATCACATCCGTGCCGGCATTCACGATGTCACCGACTACGACTGGACGGCCTGGGTAGACTTCTGCGACCGCGTCTGGTAATCACCCTCCGCACGATTCCACTCCACACACGAGGACACCCCGTTGTTCTCGTGTGTTTTTTATGAGTTATCTCACCTTCATGTCGCATTCGTGCAAGCCGCGAGCAGAGCAATGGCCATTTTGTTCTGCCGAGACGCCGCCGAATGAAGCAGTGATTCTCAAAATCACTGCAAAGATACAACATTGCATCGGGCGTTCTATACGAGTCGATTCACAGGTGCCTCTCGATGGGTTTTTCTCTTCGTTGTATCATCGGAATCCTCATTTCTTGAAGCGTGATTCTCAAAATCACTGCAGCATTCGTGCAAGCCGTGAGCAGAGCAATGGCCACTTTGTTCTGCCGAGGCACCGCCGAATGAAGACAGAATTGTCAAATCCTGTGCAAAGATACAACATTCGGTAACGCGTTTTCTGCAAGTAGATTCACAGATACTTCTCGATGGGATTTTTCTCTTTGTCTTGTGGCTGTTCACATATCTTGATGCAGTCATTCTCAAAATCACTGCAACATTCGTGCAAGCCGCGGGCAGAGCAATGGCCACTTTGTTCTGCCGAGGCGCCGCCGAATGAAGCAGTAATTTTACTGCAAAGATACAACATTCCGTTCGTCGTTTTCGCCGAGTCTATTCACAAGTATCTCTCGATGGCTTATTGGGGGCTCCTGTAAAGATGGCGATGAACTGCCTGGTTGTTAATGCCATTGGGATATGTGCCTGAGGAGGGCAAGGATTGTTCTTATTTATAATATAAAATAGGTGTAGGCGAACGCCTTTCGTTTGACTCATACCATGGACTCATGGGAGCTTCGTGCAATGAGCGGTATGCCCCCATGGTGTCAAAGTGTCAGGTGTCAAGGTGTCAAAGTTTTGAGGGTGGTATGTGGCGCGGCGAAAAATGGAGAAGAGATTTTAAATTATTAATATATATATTTAATTATATATATTATATATATAATATATATAATTAAGCATTTCCCCGAGGGCGCGGCGATATATGTCCCACACATTTTTGACACCTTGACACTTGACACTTTGACACCTTTCCGCTCACCGTGGCAATAGCGGGGAAGGGGTGTGAAAGTGGCGTAAAACGGTGCTCCACACTGCATTACATTGCCTACGCGACTTTGCATGCGCACTGGACGCGATGGGGACCGCTCGATGGACTGCGCCCATCGGAGGCGTGCTCGACCGTGATGGGTGGGGCTCATTAGGTAGGCTTCAATGGCGCTTTTCTGCACTCCGAATGGATTGTAATCGCTATGCCAGAAATAGTACACATAACCGAACGAAAAATGTTCAAAAAGGCTGCGAAAATGTAATATGGATTTGATATTATTTCGAAACATACGATTTTTCACCCATTTTCTTGGTCGTTGCATGGATCTGCGCAAGCACATTTTTACCTATGCAACTCTACTTCTGCCCGTGGCAAACGCTACACCTTTGCCTTCAACATCGACGATGATGCTCCCTTGCGAAAAATGCACAAGAACGCACTCGTCCGGATGTACCCCCCCGCGCAGCATCGAACCACTCAGCGGAAGAGAGCCCTCGTTACCTGCTCATGCGCGCGCGTCATAATATATAGAGGTAGATTGTGTGAAAACAACTGCCAGCTGTGTTGTGGGATGTGAATGCCTACCTTATGGATTTCCTTGCAAAAATCAAGCCGAGAAGTATCTGTGAATCGACTCGTATAGAACGTCCAACCAAATGTTGTATCTTTGCAAAAGATTTGGAGAACCGCTGCCTCAAGAATGGAGAATAGCAACGACACAAAGAGAAATATCACATCGAGAAGTATCTGTGAATAGACTCGGCGAAAACGCCCAACCAAATGTTGTATCTTTGCAGAAGATTTGCGAATCGCTGCCTTCATCCGGCGCTGCCTCGGCAGAACAAAATGGCCATTGCCCTGCCCGGCT